>Ga0207684_10000373_pt1 | contig 60635 bp, 47 predicted proteins | sample KBSK5501metaG_FD_184342 | JGI IMG/M metagenome (GOLD analysis project Ga0207684, IMG submission 184342) | Corn, switchgrass and miscanthus rhizosphere microbial communities from Kellogg Biological Station, Michigan, USA - KBS K5-50-1 metaG... | ecosystem: Host-associated > Plants > Roots >...
ATCAGAAATGAGAGCAAAACGCTGAAAGCGTTCGCCAATAGCCGAACCCTTTCAGGGTTAATAAAACTATTGACGTGTTATCCCAGGGTTGTCGCAAGCTCCTATCCTGGGCTGAAATTAGCCAACGCCTTCGGCGTTAATTGTTATTAATTCAAACTGCATCACTACCCAGGATTTACAAGATCTTTCAGGATTTACATGATATCTTGTAAATCTTGTAATCCTGTTCTCTCTTTATCTCACGGAGAAAGCGCCTTCAAGGAGATCGGCACAATGCCGGCTGCGTTAATCTCTTTCCACCGTAGTGCATTGCGAATTCTTCCGTTAGCGTGCATGTTGCTTTTACCAAGCCTCGCGTTGGCCCAGGGCGCAGGAAAGTACTGCGAGGCGCCTCCCGCTATACGAGAAGAGTTGAAGAAGGTCGCGAGAGAATTCGACGAAGATCTGCCGTTCAAGGTGAGGATCGAACGACAGAAGACGATGTTGCAGGAGCTGCTGAGTAAATACCCAGACGACTTCTTCGTACAACGGCGTTACCAGGATAATCGTCGTGCCGGATTCTTCGTTGATACGGATGCTCTGCTTGCCGACTATCGTGCGCAGATGGAGAAGAAGCCAAACGATCCGGCGGCGGTTTATCTCTACGCGCGTCTGCTCATTGGACGAAACACAAAAGAAGCGATCTCACTTACGGAAAAGCTTGCGCAGCAGGCACCGGATTTTCCATTCACTCATCTGCAATTAGCCGAGATTTACAACTACCAAAACTTCCGCGACGTCGCTAAGTCGAAGGATCATTTGAAGCAGTGGGTAGAGAAGTGCCCGGGTGAAACGGCCAGCGTTTCATTGATCTCGCGCCTCGGAGACAAAGAGATGATGACTGCCGCAGCGCAACGTTTACGCGCGCGACTGGACTCGTCGACCAGCAACGACGATCTCGACTATTGGAACAACCTGTGGACGCTCTCTTTCAAGTTGAAACCTGTGCCCGAACATCCGCAGTTACGGCAAGAGATTGCCGAAGACCTAAAACATATTCGCGCGAGGAATCTCAACACCAAAGAATGGCTCCAGACACTACAAGCCGGTTACAAGCAGGTAGGTGACAAAACAGGTGAGCATTGGGCGGAAGAGGAACTCCTACGCCTGTTCCCGAGATCTCAAACGGCGAAGCGCATGATTCAGTCGCGCTACTACGAAGAGCACCCATATCCAAAACCCGACGAGCCGGAAGTGAAGAGGCAAGCATATAACCAGGGACTCTTAGCAGCCACGACAGAATGGCTGAAGCAATGGCCCGATGATGAAAGCAGTTGGTCAGCTCGCGTTCGCTCGCTCATCGCGCTCGAAGGATCGTCAAACACGGATGTGGAAGCCGCTTACAAAGGTTACGCCAGAGCCCACGAGCAGGAAGGCGCGTCTTACTCAATTCCACCGATCGAAGTCACCGTGGCGCAGTTTTATCTGAAGCGAGGCTTTCGTTTACAAGTTATTCCTGCATTGCTTGAGAAAGGCCTCACGGAGATCGAAACGATTGAAAAGAATAACGGTACGTCTGACCTCTTTACGCGCGGCGAAGAAATAGAAAGCAATCTCAGTTACACGCGATGGGAAAGCTGGCCGTTAATGGCTGAAGCATACGCCCGGACTAAACAGGCCGCTAAAGCACGCGAAGTATTGGCCCAAATGGCCAACGCACTAAAACAGAAAGAGCCTCGAGAGCCGGCGAAGGATTCGCAAAGACGAGCGTACGTCTATTTCCAGGGTATTTACTGGCAAGCCGTCGCGAAGGTTGCGGAAGCAGAGCAGCGTAAACTCGATGCTTTGATGGCTTACCAAACCGTGCTTGCGCTCCGAGCAAACCGTTCATCAACAAAGTCAACCGACAAAGATGAGTTAAGTGACAACGTGCAACGTTTGTGGAAAGAGTTGGGTGGAACAGAGCAAGGGTGGAGCGCGTATCTGGCGCGCAGCGATTCAAAGGTGAAACCCGCGGCGGCCGAGGTTGCGACGTGGGATGTAAAAAGCACGGCTTTGCCTGAGTTTGATCTCACCGATCTCCAAGGCCGTAGATGGTCGCCTGCCGATCTGAAAGGCAAAGTTACTCTTATCAATTTCTGGGCGACTTGGTGTGGGCCTTGTCGCCTTGAATTGCCTTACGTGCAAAAGCTTCGAGAGCAACTGAAAGACAAAAAGGACGTGTTGGTTCTCACGCTCAACATTGATGAAGAAGTTGGCATGGTCGAGCCGTTCATGAAAGAGAACAAGTACACATTCCCGGTGCTTCTGGGCCAGACATACGCCTCGGGCCAGGGAGTTAACAGCATCCCGCGCAACTGGATTGTTAGTTTGGATGGGAAGGTGATGTTTGAAGGCATTGGTTTCGGTAATGATGGCGAGGAATGGATGAAGAAGGCGGCGCAAATGATCGAGAAGGTGAAAGGCCCGAACTAGCGGCAGGCAATCGAACGTCTAGTTATAGCCACAAAAAGCACAAATGCTTTGATTTCTTCTCTTTCCCACTTCCCAGCTCCTTTCTGCTAAAGTGTGCAAAACGTATGGCCGAGTGGATCAGAAACGATGATCGAATCAATCTCCCAATACCGCGTTCTCAAAAAGATTGGCGAAGGCGGCATGGGAGAAGTTTATCTGGCCCAGGACACCCGGCTTAACCGCACGGTCGCCATAAAAATCCTACCAGCCGCGGTCAGTCACGATCGCGAACGCCTCTCCCGCTTTTTGCAGGAGGCGCGCGCCGCCGCGGTTCTTCAACATCCGCACATAGCTCATGTTTATGAAGTTGGTGAAGAGAATGGAATCAACTTCATTGTCATGGAGTATGTGCAGGGACAGACACTCGACGCGCGCATCCGTAGTCATCCGCTCGATTTGAAAGAAACCATAACACTGGCCGCACAAGTCGCTGATGCGTTGTTGGAAGCGCATGAGAAGGGAATCACCCACCGCGACATCAAACCCTCAAACATCATTGTGACGCCGCGCGCCGGCGTAAAACTTTTGGATTTCGGTTTGGCTAAGGTTGCGACGGTCAGGAATGTCGAGCTTGACAGTGAGTTGCCGACTGCCTTGAAGACGACGACCGGTGCCGTGATTGGCACGGTCACTTACATGTCCCCGGAGCAGGCGCTAGGCAGGAAGGTGGACCACCGCTCTGACATCTTCTCGCTGGGCATTGTGATCTATGAAATGGTTACTGGGAGAAAACCTTTCGTAGGCAAGACCACCACCGAAACAATCGATCGCATTGTGCACGCGCAACCGCAGGCAATCGCCAGGTTCAACTACGACGTTCCAACGGAGCTCGAAAGAATTGTTAGAAAAGCGCTCGAAAAAGAACCAGAACACCGTTACCAGTCGGCGGGTGACTTGTTAACGGATCTGCGAACTCTCCAGCGAGATTTGGTTTCTACCGATCGTCCTGATACCACCACTCGACGAAAGTATGCGAGTCGTCCGTTGGTTTACGCACTGATCGCGCTTGCCATATTGGTGCTCACTGGAGTCGTCGCTTACCGGCTGCTGGTCAAAAACCAACCGATAGATTCCGTAGTGGTGTTACCGTTCACGAATGAAGGCGGAGATCCGAATACTGATTATCTTTCAGACGGCATTAGCGAGAACCTCATCAACCGATTGTCGCAACTGCACGATCTACGCGTCGTGCCGCGGAACACTGCATTCCGATATAGAGGTCAACAAGTCGATGCTCAAGCAGTCGGACAGACGCTGGGCGTGCGTGCAGTGATTTTGGGCCGCGTGGTCCAACGAGGCGATATCTTAATCATCCAGGCTGAGTTGATAGACGTACAGAATCAGTCACAGCTTTGGGGAGACCAGTATCAACGAAACGCCACGGATCTGCTCGCTCTTCAGACTGAGATAGCAAGCGCGATTGCGGAGAAACTTCGGCTGAGGCTCAACGAATCCGAACGCATCCGGTTGAGTAAACGCGACACCGAGAATCCTGAGGCGTATCAGTTCTATCTAAGAGGACGATACTTTTGGGGGAAAAGAACTGAGTCTGGGATTCGCAAAGGTCTCGAGAACTTTAAGCAAGCTATTGATTTAGATCCTGCTTATGCGCGGGCTTACGCCGGACTGGCTGATTGCTACAATTTTCTCGGCGCTTTTGGTATTGCACTAATGCCGCCCGGCGAAGCGATGCCAAAGGCACGCGCCGCGGCGACCAGAGCTCTGGAAATCGACGATTCGCTCGCCGACGCTCACACCTCATACGCGTTCGTTCGTTTTTATTATGACTGGGATTGGGCCGCAGCCGAAAAGGAGTTTCAGCGCGCAATCGAGTTGGATCCGAGTTACGCACCGGCACATCAATGGTACTCACATCTCTTGATGGCCCGGGGCAAGACCGACGAGGCGATCACTCGGGCCAAGCATGCCGTCCAGATCGATCCACTCTCACTTGCCGCTAACATGAACGTTGGCTGGCAGTATCATTGGTCGAGACAATATGACTCGGCTATCACTCATCTACAATCCTTGGCGGAGATGGATCCAAATTTTGAGCAGGGGTTCTGGGGCCTCGGTTTGGCTCAGGAAGGAAAGGGGGCCGTCGAGGACGCGATTGAGAGCTTCAAAAAAAGTAGTTCACTCTCAGGCGAGAAACCTCTCTACCTCGCCGCACTGGGCCACGCTTATGCCGTCGCGGGCAAAAGATCTGGCGCCATCAGCATACGAGACGACCTTGAGTCTCGATCGACGCGAACCTATGTCCCTCCCTACTGGATGGCGACACTCTATGTCGGGCTAGGCGACAAGGATCGAGCTTTTAGTTGGCTGGAAAGAGCATACCAGGAACGGTCCGGTGGACTTGTGTGGTTGCGGGTCGATCCGAGACTCGATCCGTTACGTCAAGATCCGCGTTTTGCTGCTCTTGCACAACGCATTGAATTGGCGAGCTGAACTCAACTTTGTTGGTAGCTTTTCGCCTGCTCCGCAGGCTAAAACTCCACCTTGCTCCGCAGGCTAAAAACGGAGTTCGTGCAAAGCCAGTCTAAATCTACCAGATGCAAGCTCCCACCGATTGGCAGCCGGAGAGCAATAGCTATACCAAGTGGCAGGTGCGGAACATATCGAGCTAACAAACAATGGATGTCGGTTTATGGCGCTTCAAGTGTCTATGGTTGTAGACAGAGTAGTTGACAGAAATTCACACTTCGATCTCTGGTTGACGTGCTTCGATCCGGCCCATCAACTCCTTGAAGCGCGATTCGTCGCGAAGCGTTTTCCAGGCTGGATTGGACTTGAACCACGATACATTCTCATTACCCAAATTGATCGCCTTCTCAAGCCATTCGAAAGCCGCATCTCGCTCGCCTTCCATCGCGTAAGCCGACGCGAGCCAGTAACGGCGAATGGTTTCAACAGCAAGAGAGTCGAGACGAGAAGTAATCTCAACCGTCTACTCTTTTTGCGTTCTCTTTTTGCCCAATACTTCATGACTTCATCTGGCTTTGCACGACTAGTCTCGCGTAGACTTCTTCTCTGTGCAACCTCTGTGTTCTCTGTGTCTCTGTGGTTGTTTTTCCTAAGCAATAGTAAACCACAGAGACACAGAGAACACAGAGGTTGCACAGAGAAGATATCGTTATACTCTAAACATTGTGCTCCTCCGGAGCGCAACTTAACCTTATGCGGGTTTATGAGTTTTAAATCCCGGGAGATTATCGATGCCTAACAAAATAACAGTTACAAAAGCCTATCTCCGTAGCAGTCTTCTTCTCGCTGTTCTCCTTGTGCCATCTGCCGTCAAAGCGCAAGGGACTACAACTCAATCAGCTGGTGACTCCAACGTGAGGCCTCCCATAACGAAGGCCGATCTACAGATCGTAAAGCGCGCCCGTGAGATACTCGACTCACCATCGAAATGGAATCGCGCTGATAATCGCGAGTGTCCAGCGGAAGCAAAGACCATCAGCTTGTACTGTGCGCTACAAAGGGCAACGATTGAAGTGGGCGGTAAGGCCGAACATCGTGGGGCGGCTCTGCAAGAAGCGCGGTTTGTTATTGATGAAATCGCGAAAGACCGCAATTACGAACACCGGCTGATGAACTACAACAATGACCCCACAACGACGTTCGCCGATATTCAGGAAGTGCTTCGCATTACCGAAAGCCTCCTTACGCTGAGGCTAAAAGCGAACGGCAGCAAATAAGTTGTAGTTGGCACAATATGTGTGCAGTAAAACAGATTCTTATCGCAGTGACTCTAGCCGTAGTTTTTTCGATTTCAGCCTCAGCCCAATCGCGTAGATCACAACAAGATCAGTCCGCTCAACTTCAAGGTGCTGATGAGCCGGACCTGATCAATCCTGACCGGCCTGGAATCGCCGACGGCAGCACGGTCATTGGCGCAAGAACATTTCAGATCGAGAGCGGGATTCAGGAGGAGTTTCGTCGGAGCGGGAATGATCGTGAGCATACGTTCTTTGTTCCCACGCTGCTGCGATTAGGCATCGATAGTCGTTGGGAAGTTCGTATCGAGGGAAACATGTTTACTCGAGTTACGACGTTTGATTCAGCAAATGCGATAAACCATACATCCGGATTTGCGCCGGTGTCATTTGGTTTCAAGTATCACATGTATAACTCGAATAATGATCATCAGCTCTCTTTGGGAACAATAGTTCGTGTTTTTCCGGCGTGGGGATCGAGAGAGTTTCGCACGCAACACGCGACGGGTGATATCCGTTTGGCGGCTGATTGGAATTTTGCGCCAACTCTGAACCTGTCGTTAAATCCGAACATTGGCGTGGGACGGTATGAAGATGATCAAGGCCGGCCGTTTACCGCAGGATTATTTGCAACGACATTGAATTATCTGCCGAATAAAAAGCTCAATCCATTCATCGATGTAGGCGTTCAATCTCCGGAAGTAAAAAATGGCCAGACAAGTGCGATCCTCGATAGTGGAATGGCTTTTATAATTGGGCACAACCTGCAGATCGATGCGGCCTTCGGAACGAGAGTACACGGAGACACCGGCCCTCGCCCCTTCCTGGCATTTGGCATAAGCTGGAGGGCCAAAATCCCTTCACCGAAGTAAATCGCTAAAAACGTCGTAGAAGCGGTTCCTTCGCGTTATTATCTCTCGCGGAGTCAACCCACTACTACCTTCTAACAAATCCGATGGCTGAGAGCATATCGCTAAAGAGTTTCCTGCGAACCGGCGAATTCGGAAGTATCAAATTCGACCTGGACCGGAGCGAGGTTACAGAAATACTCGGAAAGGCTAACGAGGTTGGCGGCACCTCACGAAAATATCCCGAGCCTGTTATTTGGAAATACGGCGACGTTGAATTGTTCTTCGATCGTGAAGACTACTCTGTTTGATCGTGATGAACTTCTCGGAGCCAAACGTTCCAAGAGGAGGTGCGGCGATCGACCTCGATCCGTGGATCATTCGAGGAGGTCTTCGCGCGTCAGATTTTGTAGCCGCATTAGAAGCCGAGGGAATCTCATATGAAGAGGTGCCTCCAATCAATTCTGGAACCCGGCAATTGAGTGTGAATTCGTCGATAACCTTTATTTTCAACGAAGATGATGAAGACGAATTTTGTGATGGGATGGGCCTGTGCAAAGTCTCAGCACGGAATCGTTGACACCGGCGGAGCAAACGCAGATATTTAGTCAGACCTCGCGCACGGAACGTTAAATCCATTGATTCCCCAAAGAGGGCTGCGTTGAAACCAATCTTCCTTCTTGTTCTAATCGCGTTCTTCCCGACTCTGCAGCAGCGAATCGTGGAACGAGAAGAGCCCGACCTGCTGGTCGTCAAGTTTAGTTGGGCCAAGGAAAAACAGAACAGCCGTATGATTCGCGGAGCTCAAAATCCAGGAGGACCAATCACTACTCCTATATCCGACGACCGGGATCTAGGCTCGCGACGAACCGACTTGCGGACCATGGAAAAGAAGGCCGTTGTCTCAGCCCAGAACCCTGTCGACAACTACCAGCTTCGCCTCGAGCTTAAAAACACCGGGACAAACGTCGTCAAAAGCTTGATCTGGGAATTCAAACCAACCGCAGGGCCTGACGATTACGAGCCGAAACAATATCTCTGCGCGCTGCGGGTCAAGCCAAAGGAAAAGAAAATACTCGATCTGTGGACTCCGTATGCTCCCGTTAAAGTGATAACTGTCGATGCGCGTGCAAACGCGCTAAAAGACGGCGAGGTGATCATCAACAAGATTGAGTATGCGGATGGATCGGTTTGGAAGAGACACGGGTGGCGCTATGAATTGCCCGCTGACGCGTCTCAGAAACTGAGCGAAGGCAAATGCTCCGTATTCTGAGTAGGAATGTTGACATATTCAGAAGCGAAACAAGCGCTCATTAAGGAGCTTCGTCGCGATGCTGAGGCGCACGAGGCGAGCCGGCACGAGCAAGTTGGTGCTGCATTCGATGAGTTCGATTATCAACTACCGCGTGGCCAAGGGCCGGAATTCGACAAGCTTTTCATTGCTTTTAATTTTTGGGATGGATGGATTGATGCCCGAAATCATAATTGGCTTTATTACGACGGCATCAATGAGTCTGACTGGCCGGTGCTGGCAAGACACATTGTGAGGTCGCTTGAGGCCGATGAAGAAATCAGTGACCCCGTCGTGCTCGACCATTTTGATTTCCGAAAACGCGATAACTCAAAAGGTCTAATCAGGCGGTTGTTTGAACGATGGTGGAAGTAGGGAGTCTACTCATGAGGAAACGCCGAAACATCATCGTCAACATCGCAACAAGCGCGGATGGCTACATCGCGCGTCCCGACGGTGATCTCGAATGGCTGACGTCCCGCCCCAAGCCCAAAGGTTTCTACGGCATGGGCGCTTTCATGAAGACGGTCGACACGAAACTGCTCGGCCGGAAAACCTACGAGGCAGGCCTGCGCATGGGAGGGACGTTCGACTCGAAGGATCAGTACGTCATTTTCTCCCATAATGCGCCACCAGCCGATGCCCCATCAAGCGTGGAGTTCGTGAACGGCCCAATTGGCCCAGTCGTGAGCCGTCTTCGAGAGCAGCCTGGCAAGGATATCTGGTTGATGGGAGGCGGCGAGCTCATCGCCTCTTTTCTTGACGAACACGCGATCGACGAGTTCGTCGTCAGTGTGGTCCCGGTGTTTATTGGAGATGGCATTCCACTGATAGCGCGGCGTCACCGCCACGTGCCCTTGGATTTACACTCGGTCGAACGCTTCGAGGACGGCGTGGTTCAACTGCATTACCGCGTTCAGAATTGATCGATCATGAAGAAGAGCCGGTCGATTCCAGTCTCGAAGGCAACGTCAGACGCGCCATCGACTTCCACGAAGGCGAGAAGCTGAACGAAAAAGCTCTGAAGGCTCTCATTCGGGCCGCCGTGACCTTGAACAAGTCTTCAGCACGCGGCTAGGCCACGAGCGAGTTAAGTTCGCCGGACTACGAACCCGATATTGTTTTCGTCATTCGTTTGAGAGATACTCAAACCAACTCCTGATACTCAGCCGTCCAGCGTGCCCAGACGGACCGACGATTACTCGCCGCGTTCGATCGCCGGGGTTTTGTAACAGCGGGAGGTGACCCTCTCGTACTTCTTAACCGCGAGCAAGAAGGGCGCTCAGCGCCTGCTCCTTCAGCGTGACCAGAAAAGGAGATGTCTCTGATGATTCTACGCAGAATTCAACTCTCAGCCGTTGCCATGGTTCTCTTCACTTCTTTCTTCGCCTTTGGCGTAGCACCACAGCCGACGAGTCGTGACGCTGCCGTCCAAAGCGCCGCGACGACGAAATATTTGTCCGCCAGGCCAGCAGCCAATTGGACGTTCGAGGGTTGCTGGACTCAGTTTCAGGCTGGTCCATGCCGCGATGTCTTTCGCGATCAGCAGGGCAACTACTGGATCTGCCGCGAGTGCGGCACGACTGGCAATCCTACTCCAGGCAAGTGCAACCCGATCAGCCAAGCGACACTCGCCAGTGGGTTCTGGTGCTCATAGGAGGTCCGGCAAGAAAGAAGCTGGCCCAAAAGTGATCCCGGTGACCATCAGTCTTACAAGTAAAGCTGCTACCAACAACAGCGCGAAATCTGCCCAAGCCACGTTAAGCTTTCGCCTGCTATCCGTCGGATGCTTTCGACTAACCAGGGTCCCGACAGCGGCAGCGATCCAAAACGACGATTCCGCTATGCGGGCGTAAGCAAAGGCGGAAGGCATCGGTAGAAAAATCAGAAGCACAATTGCCGTTCCAACGATTGTGGGAAGCACAACTATTCCTATCATGGCTTTGGCGGCACTCACTCCTACGGGCGTCCATCTGCGCAGCTCCATTCCAATGACGAAAGACAAGCCACACAACAACAGCACACCCAAGACACTCGCACTGTAACGAACCGTCATTGGCAACTGAAGTGTCAACGCCAAGCGACTGAAATCTCCAACAAACGCCGTCGACGTAAGATTGCCGAAAAATGTGCCCACACCGAACATCACCAGATACAGCAACGGAAGTCCTAAGCGTGAGTTCCGCGCGCCTGTGTACGCACCCCAGCTAAAAAGCCCAATGCCCAAGGCAAACAGTGGACCGGCCACACCGATGATCGCTCGTTGGTTGAGAGTTCCCTGCGTTCGATCGAGATCAACGGCAATATGAAACAGTGTGGAAGGTATGCGAAAAGCGTAAGCAACAAGCGCGTGCGTCAACTCGTGGAGGATTCCCACTATCATGTAGGTTGCCGCAAACAGCACAATCGGACGGAATCCCCAAGCCTTCCACTTTGTAAGGCTGCCGGTATCAGAATCAGTTCTCAGATCAGTCATAACTTTGACGAATGCAGTTTGCTGGATACGGTTCCGTAAGCAGCCTACAGTCTCTTCAGCCCGAGGTATCCATGCAACGCGGCTCCCGAAAGCGTGAAGATCATTAACAGCAGGAGAGGCAGGACGACTTGAATCGGTTGTAGTCGTTGTCCCAGGAATAACATCGCAACAGATCCTATCGTTATGAGCGCACCGGCTAATAACAAATCGATTCCCGAAGTGCGATTGATCGCATACCAAATCTTCGGATCGGAAAGACTCTTGGCAGTGCGAAAGCCATAAGTTGAGTTTGGCGGTACACGTTCTTGAATGAGTGGGATGCTCAAGGCAATAAACAACAATCCCACGCCGGCAAATAACACAGAATAGAGGGTCGCTTTGGTCACGAGATGCGCCTCAAAAGCCACGCTCGATATTGCAACGTATGCGTGTCAGGAGCAAATTGTTTTTTGAACGCGTGGCTTGATTTCAATCTTATCAAGGATTAGACATTCTTCTTTCTTTACAGCTTCACTATTAGGGCGTATCCTAAAACTCCCTTGCCTTAAACCCCTGAGCCTGGAACTCCATCCCGTGGATTAGCAAAGTTGTGTGTAATGCAGGGTCGATCTTTCGTTCAAGTAAGACTTCCCGGCACGCTCTCAGCAAGAGAAGGGACTGCTTGATGGAGAGTCGTCTGAAATTGATTGTCCAATGCTACGAAAAGGAAAGGAGGGAGAAACATTATGTTATCCGGAATTAATCGTAAGCCTCGAATGGTGGGAATTGCTCTGCTCACCGGCTTAGTCTTAACTATGAGCCTGTTGGTTGTCTTCGCATGGCCTTCCGAAAACGTCTATGCTGCGCATGGTCGAACTGCGCATTATGCTATGCAAGGGTCTGCGGGAGACGCACACGGTTTCACTGGAGGCTGGTTGAACGGTCAAACCGTTCAGTTCTTCTACACCAGAGACTCCCGACAAACGCGTACTTATTCTTCAACGTGAGGCCGTAACATACATTAGGGGGTATGGGAATTCTGCGCCATAAGTCAAAGACTAAAGTGCTCATAGCTTGGATAACGATTAGTGGCGGATTGATCGTCATTCTAGGTACATGGTTATCCTGGTTTTCACTTTTCGCTGGGCTACAACCTTATCGTGGTGTGGACGTTTTGAATGGCCGTTTACTCAGCGCAGGAGGTGGGCTCAGCATTTTGGCGGAGTTTGGTTTCTCCGGCACGGCGGTTTTCGACTGCGATGGGGAATCGGATTGTTGGGATTCGCTCTGCTCGCGTTTGCGAGTTGGTCGTCATTCCAATTGCTGACCATCTATAGGCAGTTGTCGGCCGATCCGATGATGGTGGCAAAACTAGGTCCAGGGCTGATTGTCGTGGTCGTCGGTTCTCTACTTATTTTTGCCACTCTTTTTCTGAATGATGAATGAACTCAAAGTTTTCCTCTAAGACCGCATGATAGAATTCCCACGCGCTTAGTTCGATTTTACTCAACAAGCCCTGATCGAGTTTCTGAAAACTTTCTAACGTGGTGCACCGCCGTCCTGAACCAGCCGGCGGCGCTCTCGCCTTCTTAATAGCGAGGAACCAGATGACCGACGAAAACTTTGACTACATCATAATCGGCTCGGGAGCGGGTGGTGGCCCACTTGCGGCGCGTCTTGCGGAAGCTAAACCCGGATACAAGGTGCTGCTACTGGAAGCCGGTGGGGACGATTCACCGTGGAACTACAAGGTCCCGGTGTTCCACGGACGGGCCACCGAGGATGCGGAAATGCGCCTGGACCACTATGTCCGGCATTACGAGGACGAAGCGCGTCAGGAGTTGGATCCAAAGTATCTGGTGGAGCGAAAAGCGGGGCGGGAAGGGGTTTATTATCCGCGAGCTCGCACGCTCGGAGGCTGCACCGCGCATTACGCGATGATCATCATTCGACCGCACGATAGCGACTGGCGGACGATCGAGGAAGCCACTGGGGATAAGACTTGGTCTCCTCGTGACATGGACAAATACTTCGCGCGGGTCGAACGTTGGCACGACAACGCCACTCCGGCTGCCGGCCATGGCAAAGAGGGTTGGTTGCCGACCCGCTTCGCTGACCCCGTCTCATTGGCTCGCGACGCAATCCGTCATCTCGATCCTTCGATTGGTGAGATCGTGTTCGATGCTTTGAGATCCAATCCCGGGCACCTGCCGATCCATTGGTGGGACAGGCCTTTTTTCCTGAGCGAGGGACACCTTCGGGCGAAATGGGACCCTAATGATCTGCGAGTTCTTAAGAGGCACGGCGTTGGCGTGATCGCAGTTCCCATGGCAATTGACAATAAGGGCCATCGCGCCGGCACCCGCGAGCGCATCCTGGAGGGCAAAGCCACCGGTCACCTTGAGGTGCGCATGCATTGCCACGTCACCGAACTCATCTTTGACGAAAACGATCCGTTGCGCGTGATGGGAGTCCGCTACCTTCCGGGTGAGCGACTCTATCGGGCTGACCGTGACCCGAAGCGCTTCGGACAGCCGACTGGTCCAATCCAGGAAGTACGGGCGAAACGCGAGATCATTATTTCCGCCGGGGCCTACATAACCCCACAATTGCTGATGCTGTCCGGCATCGGCCCGAAGGAGGAGTTGCAGCGGCCGGAGATAAATATCCCCTTGCGCGTCGACCTTCCTGGAGTCGGCAAGAACCTGCAGGACCGCTATGAGGTGGGCATCGTCGCGCAACACAAAAAGGTATTTCCGCTCCTTGCGAATTGCACGTTTGATTGTCCGCCGGAGGGCCAGGAGAAAGGCGATGAATACTTTGAAGAATTTCGGCTCAAGGGCACTGGTCTCTATTCGACCAACGGCGCCGTCATCGGTTTCCTTGCGCGCTCCAGTGTTGCAGAGAACGATGAGCCGGACCTGTTCATCTTTGGTGTGCCCGGGCAGTTTACCGGCTACTACACCGGCTGGTCCAAGGATGCCGTAGCCCAGCCGCACGACAAATGGACGTGGTTGTTGCTCAAGGCGCATGCCCGTTTTCGCGGTCGGGTTACGCTCCGGTCAAATGATCCGCTTGACCCCCCAGCCGTCAACTTCAACTACTTCGAGCGCGATAAAGACGGAGTGCTGACGCCCGATTCGGAAAAAGATCTCCAAGCCATGTCCGAAGGTGTCGAAATAGTCAACCGGCTAATCAAGGGCGCGCGACACCAATTGCCACTGCATCCGGACTGCATGTCGGGCGTTGACCTGGAAACTGAGGAAGGGAAAAGAAGATTCGTCCTCGATCGCGCCTGGGGCCATCACGCTTCGTGTAGTTGTAAGATCGGCGGCGACGACGATCCTGATGCCGTGCTTGACTCGTCGTTTCGCGTGCGCGGTGTGAAGGGCCTGCGGGTAGTTGATGCGTCTGTGTTTCCGAAGATTCCCGGCTTCTTCGTGGTCATGCCGATTTACATGATTGCTGAGAAAGCGGCAGACGCGATACTCTACGCTGCAAAACAGCAACCCTAGTGAGTATTCTGGTAGTGATGAAGTTTGATTTTGGCATGACTACGCCGAAGGCGTTGGCTAAATTCAGCCTGGGACACCAATTAGAAATGAGAGCAAAACGCTGAAAGCGTTCGCCAATAGCCGAACCCTTACAGGGTTTAATAAAACTATTGACGTTGTTATCCCAGGGTTGTCGCGAGTTCCAACCCTGGGACACCAATTAGAAATGAGAGCAAAACGCTGAAAGCGTTCGCCAATAGCCGAACCCTTACAGGGTTTTAATAAAACTATTGACGTTGTTATCCCAGGGTTGTCGCGAGCTCCAACCGTGGGCTGAAATTAGCCAACGCCTTCGGCGTTAGTTGTTATTAATTCAAACTGCATCACTACTGGGTGTTCTAGTTCTCTGAGATCACGTAAGACTTCAGCAACCAGATTAAATGAAAACCGAAGACTACGGAGCCGAAGCTTTCACTGACCAGGATCGCGCCTACAATGGATCGCGTTTTGCTGAAGTGCGCGATGCCGTCTTCGCGAATGCTTATCAACAAGTGTGGGGTCGCGAGGGCTCCGATCCGCTGCCGATCTACAAGGTGACGCTTTCGAGCGTGCTGCATGGCGTTTTGTCATTTGGCAAACGATACCTTTTTCAATTAGCTGTTGCCCGCACGGTCGATTCTCATGCTGATCTGCGCTGGGGCGCGAATAGAAAAGGCTTCAGACGGTTGTTGCACCCAAACGGCGTTTGTCTCACTGGACGATGGCAGATTACAGAAGAAACGGAATATTCCGGCTACTTCCGCAAAGGCAGCGACGCGTTGGCGGTAGGGCGTTATTCCACTTGCTGTACCGAGACCCGCCGCGGTCATACGCGTTCACTGGCGCTGGTGGGCAAGCTCTTTCCCACAACCGACCCGAATCACTCTCAGCCTTTGCGTACCGCAAACTTTTTTACCCAACAGGATATTGGCGGCGATCACACTGACTATATCAACGATGCGGAATTACGAAACGCTCCCGATGTTCATGGGCTGCGGCGCGCTGGCGGCGTGCCAATCCTGCTTATTACCGGCCTCGTTTTTCAACACGTCGACAAGGAGCCCGCAGAACGTCAGCTCTATCAAATTGCGGAATTGGGCAAACCGGATAACGAGCCCACGCGCGCTCCCAGGTTTATGCGGCTGCTGGTAGCGACCAACCAACCGAAGATCGAGGGCGACGCACTGGATTTTCGCGACGAAGTTATGGCGCAGATTTTCGATCGAGGCGACGCGACTCCGAAGCGCACCCTGCGATTCGATATCGAAATCACTGACGAAGGTTCAACTCACGGTCCGGGACTTTCACAAAACGTCCGCTTCAGTAATTGGAGGCGTATTGGCCAACTGACTTTTGATAACGCAGTGACCTCGTACAACGGCGACTTTGTGATTCACTTCAATCATCCGACCTGGCGTAACGACCGCAACGATCCGGCCACGGCCACGCGCGTGAACGAACGCAAAGTACCTTCTCGAAAACAGAGTTCCGCTCAGACATGAAAATCGTTCTGCAAATCCCAGTTTCTTTTAGCCACAAAAAGGCACAAAAGTCGCAAAAAAGATGTTCCACCGGGAAGCAAAGCTATTATCGAGTGAAGAAGTGCGGCTGCTAAACGCTTACTGGCGCGCGGCAAACTATCTTTCGGTCGGGCAAATTTATCTGTTTGACAATCCCTTGCTGCGCGAGCCGCTGAAGCTCAACCACATCAAACCGCGGCTCCTCGGTCATTGGGGCACGACGCCGGGATTGAACTTCCTCTACATTCATCTCAACCGCGTCATCAGGCTGCGCGACTTGAGCGTGATCTATGTGACCGGACCGGGTCACGGCGGACCGGGATTGGTCGCTAACACGTACCTCGAAGGCACCTACACCGAGTTCTATCCAGACATCACTCAAGATGAAGCGGGAATGAAGAAACTGTTCAAGCAGTTTTCGTTTCCCGGCGGCATTCCGAGCCATGTCGCTCCGGAAACACCCGGCTCGATCAACGAAGGCGGCGAACTAGGTTACTCGTTGGCGCACGCTTATGGCGCCGTGTTTGATAACCCTGATCTGCTGGCGATGTGTGTTGTCGGTGATGGTGAAGCCGAAACGGGACCATTAGCAGCGAGTTGGCATTCGAACAAGTTTCTCAATCCCGCGCGCGACGGCTCGGTACTGCCGATTCTGCATTTGAACGGTTACAAGATCGCCAATCCCACCGTGCTCGGGCGCATCAGCAAAGAGGAACTGACGAGCCTGTTCGTGGGCTACGGTTACAAACCTTACATTGTCGAAGGCGACGAGCCCGAGGCGATGCATCAGCTCATGGCCGCGACTCTCGACACTGTTCTCGACGAGATTCAAACCATTCAGACGAGCGCGCGCGAGCACGGTCTCAGCGAACGTCCAGTGTGGCCCATGATCGTCTTGCGCACGCCGAAGGGGTGGACGGGGCCGAAAGTCGTCGACGGCAAACCAGTCGAAGGAACGTGGCGTTCGCATCAGGTGCCATTGTCGCATCCGGCGGACAATCCGGAGCACCTGCGTCTGCTCGAAGAATGGTTGCGAAGCTACAAGCCGGAAGAATTGTTTGACGAGACAGGCAAGTTAAGGGCGGAACTTGCCGAACTGGCGCCCACACGTGAGCGCCGCATGGGGACGAACCCGCATGCAAACGGCGGTTTGCTGCTCAAGGACCTGAAGCTGCCGGACTACTGCGAATACGCGGTAGCGGTGCCCACTCCGGGAACTGTGGAAGCCGAGGCAACGCGTGTCGTGGGACGCTTCCTGCGGGACGTGATGAAACTCAATCTCGATGGACGCAACTTTCGCGTCGTTGGACCAGATGAGACGGCGTCAAATCGCCTCGATGCTCTGTTTGAAGTTACCGATCGAGTCTGGATGGCCAAGACACTGCCCACCGATGAGCACGAGTCGACGGACGGCCGGGTGATGGAGATCCTCAGCGAACATCTTTGCCAGGGATGGCTCGAAGGCTATTTGCTTACCGGCCGGCACGGGTTCTTTTCTTGTTACGAGGCTTTCGTTCACATAGTCGATGCGATGGTGAACCAACATGCAAAATGGCTGAAGGTGACGGGTGACATCCCGTGGCGGCGCCCGATTGCTTCGCTTAATTACCTGCTCACGTCGCACGTCTGGCGCCAGGATCACAACGGGTTCAGTCATCAGGATCCGGGGTTTATCGATCATGTAGTGAACAAGAAGGCCGACGTGGTTCGCGTTTATTTGCCGCCTGACGCAAACACCTTGTTGTCGGTCGTCGACCATTGTTTGCGTAGTCGCAATTACATTAACGTCGTAGTCGCGGGCAAACAGCCGGCGCTCCAGTATCTCGATATCGACGCGGCGATGGCGCATTGTGCGACGGGGATCGGCATATGGGAATGGGCCAGCAACGATGAAGGCACCGAGACGGACGTCGTGATGGCTTGCGCCGGTGACGTGCCGGCGCTCGAGACTCTCGCCGCGGTGGCTATCCTGCGGGAGCGTCTGCCGGAGTTGAAAGTTCGAGTGGTGAACGTGGTGGATCTGATGACCTTGCAGCCGCAAAGCGAACATCCGCACGGACTGTCAGACAAGGACTTTGATTCACTGTTCACCACGAATAAGCCGATCATCTTTGCGTTTCATGGTTATCCGTGGCTGATTCATCGACTGACTTACCGACGCAACAATCACCGCAACCTGCACGTGCGCGGTTATAAGGAAGAAGGCACAACCACCACGCCTTTCGATATGGTGGTCTTGAACGATCTTGACCGGTTTCATCTGGTGATGGATGTTCTCGAACGCGTGCCGAAGCTGGAGTCTGTAGGTGCGCATCTCCTGCAGCAGATGCGCGCCAAGCGTTTCGAACACAAACGTTACATCACGGAGCACGGCGAGGACATGCCGGAGATCCGCGATTGGAAGTGGCCTTATTAACTGATGAATATTTTGGTTCTCAACTGCGGCAGCTCGTCGGTCAGATTTCAATTGATCTCGACGGACTTCGAGCGAATCGAGCAGGACGCCGACAAGCGTCTGGCCCACGGCCTGATTGAACGCATCGGCGGCGCGGCCATTATCACGTTGACGGCTAAAGGCAACGAGCCGAAGCGCTTCGCCGAACCGATCCGCGATACGCGCGCAGCCGTGGAGCTGATTCTCCGTTGGACCATTTCGCAGGAGTCCGGCGTGATGGAGATAAACAGTGTTGCGGATATTCATGCGGTCGGTCATCGCGTAGTACACGGTGGCGAACGCTTCACCAGTTCGGTGTTGATAACCGATGAGGTACTGCGTGGCATCGAGGACTGCATTGAGCTTGCGCCGCTGCACAATCCGGCGAATATTCAGGGAATCGTGGCGGCGCGTACAGCGTTGGGCGCCGCGGTACCGCAAGTTGCCGTCTTCGATACGGCTTTTCATCAGACGTTGCCGGAACACGCTTTCCTTTACGCGTTGCCTTATCAACTTTACCGACGTCACCGCATCCGCCGCTATGGCTTTCATGGCACCTCGCATCGTTACGTCGCTTATCGCTATCGCAAGCTGCGCAACATCACCCGCGACGCAACGAACATCATTACCTTGCACCTCGGTAGCGGTTGCTCGATAGCGGCAATCAAGAACGGAAACAGCATCGACACTTCTATGGGATTCACGCCGTTGGAAGGTCTGGTGATGGGAACGCGTTCGGGTGATCTCGATGCGTCCATCGTTGACCTGATCGCGACGAAGGAAGGTTTGTCGTCGCGTGAGGTGGAGACTCTGCTCAACAAGCAGTCAGGATTGCTCGGCATCTCGGGACTCACTGACGACATGCGCGAGTTACTGGCCGAAGCCGACGAGCACAACGACCGTCGCGCCCGTCTGGCAATTGAGATCTTCTGCTATCGCGTGCGGAAATACATCGGCAGTTATCTCGCGGCGATGAACGGCGCGGAAGCAATCGTCTTCACCGGCGGCATCGGGGAAAACTCGGCGGAGATTCGAGCGCGGATCTGCGGCGAGTTGAAATGGCTTGGCGTGGAAGTCGACGAGGAGCTTAATTCGCAGCACGGCGCCGGCAAAAACGGGCAGATCGGTAGTGGCAACTCTCGTGTCGCAGTGTTCGTGATTCCGACTAATGAAGAGTTACTGATCGCACGCGATACAGTGCGCGTCGTGAGCGGTGCACCCAAGCCGTTTTAGGTTGCGAGTTTAGACCAGCAATCGTCGCATCAGTCTTCGCTTCACCACTTCCACTAACAAGAGGTACGTAACGGTTCCCACGGCGATTATCAGTAACAACGCGGCCGGTAACGGGGTGAAGCCGATCAACGCGCCGAGCGACGTGTAGGGCAGAACGGTCGCGAAGAGCACGATGGTAACCACGGTGAGCGCCAACGCCAGACTCGGTCTGCTTTTGAGCGGATTTCCGGCGGTCCGAATGACAAAGATGACGAGCGTCTGCGTCGCCAGCGATTCGACAAACCAGCCGGTGTGAAAGAATTTTTCGGAGGCCTGAAACACTTTGAGCAGTACGAAGAACGTCAGGAAGTCGTAGATGGAACTCAACGGTCCGATATAGATCATGAAGTCGCGAATCAGTTTGATGTTCCAGCGCTGCGGCTTGCGAATGAAAGTCTCATCGACCTCGTCAGTGGGAATGGTCACCTGGGCCAAATCGTAAAGAAAATTATTCAACAGAATCTGTGTCGGGAGCATTGGCAGAAATGGCAGAAACAGAACCGCGACTGCCATGCTGAACATGTTGCCGAAGTTTGAGCTGGTGCCCATCAACAGATACTTCATTACATTTCCAAATGACTTTCGCCCCTCGATGATGCCGGAGTGCAACACGTCAAGCCCTCGTTCAAGCAGAATAAAATCGGCTGCGTCTTTGGCGACGTCGACCGCACTTGAGACTGAGATCCCGACGTCGGCTGCGTGCAGTGAAGGCGCATCGTTGATGCCGTCGCCCACATAGCCGACGACGTGGCTCCGACTTTTCAGCGCGAGAATGATGCGGTTCTTTTGTGAGGGTGAGACGCGCGCGAATACAGAGGTTTGTTCGACGATGTGAGCCAACGCGGGATCCGAGATCTTTTCGAGCTCATCTCCAAGTATGATGCGGTTGCCGTCGAGTCCCACCTGCGCGCAGACATGTTGCGTCACCAATTCGTTGTCCCCCGTCAGAATCTTCACCTGAATACCGTCTGTTCGCAGCGCCTCGATGGTTGATTTGGCGGTTGGGAGCGGAGGATCTGAGAAAGTCAGGAATCCTGCCAGTACGAGATTAGTCTCATCGGTCGCTGTGTATACCGGTTTCGACGGAACATTCGCATAAGCGACGGCCAGCGCTCGATAGCCTTTGGCGCAAAGACCGCGAAAGTTACTCTCCATCCGCGTACGCGCAACTTCATCGATTGCATATTGCTGGTTTTCGAGCTCGTAAGCAGTACAAACGGATAGCACGCTTTCTGGCGCGCCCTTCGTGATGAGCAATCTTTCGTCCTGATGTGTCACGACGATCGAGACGCGGCGTCTGTCGAAGTCAAACGGTATCTCGTCGAGCTTCTGGTATTCGTGAATGTCAGGATGGTCGTGCTTGAGAACCGCGGTATCGAGAGGATCGCTGCGCCGACGCTCCTTGATCGCTTCATCAAGCGGATTGGCGACGCCTGTCTCGTGCAAGCTGTTGAGGTAGGCGAGCAAAAACACGCGCTCGCACGGCGTGCCGAAAGGATCGACATGCTGTTCCAGCGACATCTCGCCACTCGTTAACGTGCCGGTCTTGTCGCTGCACAGGACGTCGATGCTGCCGAAGTTTTGCATCGCCTCGAGGTGCTTCACGATCACTTTCTTTCGCGCCATGTGCACCGCGCCGCGCCCGAGTGTGATCGTGGTGATCATCGGCAGAAACTCGGGAGTCAGCCCGACGGCGAGCGCTACTGCGAAGAGCAGTGATTCCAGAAAGGGCCGGTGGAATAGAACGCTGACGAGGAGCACGAACAAGACCAGCAGGATCGTGGTCTTCATAATCAAAAAACCGAAGCGTTTTGTTCCTCGCTCGAATTCTGTTTCCGGTGCTCGGGTCGCGAGGCGCGTGGCAATATCGCCAAACACGGTGTTCTGTCCGGTTGCAGTTACGACCGCGGTTGCAGTCCCACTCACGACGGACGTCCCCAGAAACACCTTGTGCGAATCGTCTGGAGCCCCGGCCCCGCGCTCGGAAATGGCAAATTTCTCAACCGGCAATGACTCACCCGTGAGCGCCGCTTGCTGAACGTGCAGATCGCGCGTTTGCAATAGTTCTCCATCGGCTGGAACGAGGTCACCGCCCGCCAACTTGATTACATCCCCCGGAACAATCTCGCGTCGCGGAATCTCGACCCAGTCAGCATCTCGCAACGCATTCGCCGTCGGTGCGACTTCTTTACGAATGCTGTCGACTGCTTTTTGCGAGCGATACGTCTGAATGAAATTTAACGCCACGCTCAATGCGACCATCGTGATGATGATCACCGCATTAATGACTTCACCGAGCGCGGCGGCGATGGCACTTGCCACGAACAAAATGATCGCGAGTGGATTTGCGAGGAGGATGAGGATTTGCAAGATAGGCGCGGTTCGTTTCGCCGGCGAGGGCTCGTTGGCACCGTATTGAGCCAACCGGCGCCTGGCCTCGAGTTGGGTAAGGCCGATCGATCTTGCTTCTGAAGCTGCTGAATTCAATGCGATCAGGAACGTCAATCAGTTCAGCGGACGGTACGATTGCATATCTTCATACAGTTCGCTCGTTCAGAGCCAGCCGGTTCAGCACAGTGTTTTTGACTCATCGAGCGGCTCATCTGATCCATAACTGGTCGAGAACCGAAGCCGTATTCAATCAATGGGAATCCATTCCAGGCTTGCAGGAAATAGTTTCTTTTCGGGGTCGATGGTGACGACATACGCGCCCAACGACCCGATGCGGCGATTAGGACCAAACGAGATCTTCGGCATTAATCCAGTATCGTATTCGTAAAGCCCTTCTAGAGTCGTGATCAGGCGTTCGCGGCTGAGGTCTTTCCCGCAGCGTTCCAAAGCATGGACCAGTATTCTGGCGGCGGCAATCGCTGAGGCTTGTGCCGCTGCGTGCGTCGAGTCAAGTTTGTGCCTTTGCAGCAGGGCGCTGTAATCAGCGGCACCGGCTGCGGAAACGTCGGCGGGAACAGTCGCGAAAGCCAGGAAGACTTTATCTTTCATTTTAACTGAAACAGCATCAGTGATGTTTCTCCCGACCAGCGAACCCAACATGTACAACCGAGGCGTCCAACCAACGGCCTCAGCCTCCCTCAAAATTGCTGCCGCTTCAGGACCAGAACCGAGAAAGAAAACAGTGTCGATTCCTTTCTGATTGAGTTCGTTAACAAACTGTGCCGCACTGAATTGCTCTCGTGCGTAATAGGATGACGTTACGTAATTCCAGCCAAGTTTCTTCGTCTGCGCTTCAAGCGTAGCAGCGATATCTCGATTGAACTCGAGGTCCGGGGAAACGATAGCCGCACCTGACTTCGAAACCTCACCCGTCCTTGCAGCAAATGTGGCCAGTGCGCGTGCCTGTTCTTTCAGACCAGGGAGTAGATAGAAGATATAGCGATTAAGCGGCAATCCTCTCTGCGGAAGCAAAGTGGAAGGTCCAATGAACGGAACCTCTTTCTCCTGAGTCAACGCCGCCACTCCATCTTCAGCGCCTGCAGTAAGACCGCTCACGATCGCAAACACCTGATCGTCGTCGATAAGGTGCTTGACATTTGAAACTGTCGATTTCGAATCGCCATACATAACGCGCAGTTCGATCTTGCGATTGTAGATACCACCATGAGCGTTGATCTCAGCAAAGTAGGCTTGCAACACATCACCCATTGATTGGGCCAGGCCACTAAGCGCTGCCTTCTCCGGCAGAACCGTACCGAGGACGATGCCGGTATCCGTCAAACCTGGATCAGTGTCCGTCTCGATCCGTTTCAGATATGCGATTAAGTTTGCCAGATCCTCCTGGGGCATACGGTAAATAGGCATGGCGACTGCCAACTTGTTGCCGGCGGGATCCGATCCTGCAGTCATCGCTCGAATGAAAGAAGACTCGGAAAACGCAGGATGCTTGCGTCCGCCTTCGTCTGTGTGGCCGTAAGATTTCGTGAGATGTGACCAACTCATATTGCCGGCAATAACACCGCCTTCAGTCTTTCCTTCACCCCTGCTGCCGTGACAACCAGCGCAGGGAAGCGTCGTCGCCGGCACATCGACGTCGCCCATGATGGCGGTGATTTCCTGGCCCGAGGCGCTCTCACCTCTGAGATAGAAGGCCTTGCCGCGCTTTTCCTGAAGCGTAAGCTCTCGGTGTTGAGGCAGGGACGGAGCAGCAGTGCTCTGTGAATGAACCGGCGATGGGCCAATCCATATCAGGCAGCCAGCGATCGCGATAAGAAGTATGAGTATGAGTCTGACAATCATTCCAGCCTCGCCACGGATTGCACAGCCAAGTTATCGGTCGTTAATTACATCTTCGACAATCCGGATCAGCTCTTCCGCCTTTGCCAAGCCAAACGCCTTTTTCCAAAGTCCCTTAGACTCGTTGCCAACGATGAAAACACTGGTGTGGTCGTCTTTCGTTTCGACGTACTGGCCCAACTTGTACAGCGCCCAGTCGACGTTCTCTTTTTTACCCGTGAGAAATATCCAACCCGGCCGAGCGTGAAAGCGGCGACTATATTCCTTGAGTCGTGTCGGTGTATCCGTTTCTGGATCTACCGTGATCGAAACAAGGAATGCATCCTTGCCCAACCGATCACCGAGCGCTTCCTGAATCTTCTCAAAATTGCGATTCATTGGTGGGCAAATGTTCGTGCAGCTGGTGAAGAAGGTATTGATCACCACAACTTTGTTTTTGAGCACATCGCTGTAGAAGCGAAGCTTTTGGCCGTCCTGATTGATCAATTCAACGTCTGAAAAATATCTCTCCGCCGGGGAGCGTGCCGGTGCTGATGGACCGTCGTCCACTTTCGTCAAAGAAGCCGGTTCAGGAGGTTTCGGTTTCTGTGCGACTGGCCGGTCCTGGCCCAGGGCCATCGCTGCAAACAACAAGGTGAGTAACGCGCTGATGAGGTTCAATTTCATGGCTGTGTCTCCCTGGTCGTGGCCGACTCCCCAACCTTTCCTGCCATAACGTCATTAATCACGCCAACAATCTGACTTATCTTTGCCAGGCCATAAGTGCGCGTCCAGATGTTCTTGCCGTCATTGCCGATGATCACTGTGGGAGTGTGGTCTTCTCTTTTCGACACGGCTGCACCAAGTGCATTCAACAACCTATCCATCTCCGCCTTTTCACCGGTGACAAACGTCCAACCCGGGCCCGCTTTGAATTTGGCGCCCCAGGCTTTTAACCGCTCGGGCGTATCCGTCAAAGGATCCACGCTGATCGAAATCAAGTGAACGTCTTTACCAACCTTGTCGCCCATCTCTTTTTGTAGTCGCGCGAACGTTGCGGCAAGCGGCGGGCAGATGGTAGTGCAATTGGTGAAAATGAAGTTGATCGCTACAGTCTTGTCTTTAATCAGATCAGTGTAGAAATGAAGCGCATTGCCGTCCTGGTCCAATACTTCTACATCCGGAATAACCATCTTACGATTACTGCGGGAGACATCAGTTGGAGTCGATGTCATCGTCGACTCGGTGGGCTTAGCGGCCCTTGCGCTCGTCTCAGCCTTAACTACTCGCAAGTCCATTTTGCATTTTGGGCACTTGCCGGGTTTGTTTGACTTAACCTCAGGATGCATCGGGCAAGCGTAAGATCGGACCGTGTTTGTAGCTAATTCTCGCGGCGCAACCGCGCTCTGTCTTGATTGTGCTGCGCCGTCCACTCCAAAAAGGATCACGAAGGCGAGAACTGGAACTGCGTAGAATCGTGTATTCATCTTATTTACCTCCCGAGTCTTTCGACTCAATCGCGTGCAGCATCACGTAAGGAAGATCTTTGTAGCGCACGCCCATCGAGGCAGATTCAACAAACACCATATAGACGCCTGTTTGAGGTACGGTGATCCTGATTTCGTAGACTCCGTCTCCTATCGATTTTGCGAAATCGCGATGTTGCCAAAGACCCGGAGTCAGGAACGTCAGCACACGCACATCCTTCAAGTCGGATTTCGGATTGCCGGTCGCAGTGTCGATGAGCTTGAAACGGAAGGCAAACTCTTTACCAACCGGCAACGTCATCTCTTTCAAGAGATGTTCCATGCGAAGCGCCACCGGTTTTTCCTCTTTCAGCGCCGGGTTGGCATCAGCAGTCAGCTCAAAGCAGTGAGACACGCGCGGAGAATCGTTCAGGAAGGCGACATCGTAACGGCCACTGGCAGGCAACTTGATGGTCGTGGAATAGACGCCCGGCTTGATCTCGCGCAAGCTGCGATCTACGACCAGCACCGCCAACGGCTCACGTCGATAATTCTGGAAGTTACCCATCGGCGCGGCCATGCCCTCAGTGTAGTAATAGAGGACCTCATCAACCGGGTTCGCCACGATTACCGAGTTTCCTTCCGGCGCCAGCACGAGTGAGTCAGCGTGCACTGGCGCTGAGCCATTCCGTGGCGCGGCTTGTCCGCCGGGGAAATCAGTAATGTCTACTTCTTTGTCGATAGTTCCGAGCCGCAGCATCGCGACAATTTCCGTATCCAGTGACCTTACGAAGGCAAACGTATCACTGAAGATGATCTGATCCGGTGACTTGCCGACTTTTACTTCATGAATCATGCGATTCGATGCCGCATCGAAGATGTTCACCATGCTCTCTTTAGTGTTGAGCAGGAAGCCATATCGGCCACCCGGAGCAAACCGGATCGAGCGCGCACCGGGTTTGGTCTTCATACGCGCAATCACCTGCTGGCTTTTCTCGTCGATCACCGTAATGGTTCCATCGATCTCGCTGGCCACGTAGAGCGCTTTGCTCAATGCAGATAAAGCCATCGAGTCTGGTCCTGGACCAACTTTGACTTCATTAACTTTTGCCAGCTTGCCAACGTCAACGATCGAGACGGTTTCACTCTCGCGATTCGAAATAAAGGCGAAGCGATTGTCGTTGCTGATGACAATGTCGTGTTCTCCGGCGCCCGTCGCAATCTTTGCAGCGACTTTGAGGTTCGTCGTATCGATGACGGTCGCGCCACCCTCTTTTTCGTTGCCGTCGTTTGCGACCCACACATATTGTTGGTCGGGCTGTATGGTGATGCGAGTCGGCCTGGTGCCCGCATCGATGTACGTCACCACTTTCCAACTGCGCGTGGCGATTACTGCCACCTGATCGATGGCGGGCAAAGTAACGAATAGTAATTCACCATCGCGAGTCAGGAGCCAGTCTTCACCAGGACTTTTCATCATCACCAGCGTAAGTAGTTTGCTGCCGCCAAACCCCAACAGTGGATCGATGACCGAGATGTCCGGACTCTTGTTCAAGGCGAGGATGTAGTAGGAATTCAGATCGACGTCGGGGCGGGCCCGCATACTGCCGGTTAGATAGGACTGGATTTTTTCATGGCATTGCGCCGGTCCGGGTGCCTTGTCGCCCTCGCGCAGACTGATCCATGCAGACAGACCCAGGCCTTTGATGGGTGTGCCGGTAGTCGTGTCTGTGACTTTGAATTTGACATTGACATCTTCGGCGGCCCTGATCTTGTTTACGTTCTGCGTCTGTGGATCGGCGCTGAACTCGATCGCAATTCCCTGCGCCACGATCTTTTGTGTCTGAGTGGAATTTTTGGGCGGCTCTTGTCCTTCCGCCACAGTCGCAAAAAGAATCAAGCAGGAGAATAGAATGAGTTGAACGGTTAGGCGGTCCGGCTTTCGGTGGGTAGGTGGTCGCATCTTCGCACTCCCTTCGAGTAATTAATGCGGTTTGTGCAAGCATTGTGCCCGCGTATTTGTTGGGTTTTGTAGGCTTAACTGCGGAAATTTACTCTATGCGGCCGCAGATAAACGCAGATCTGCTCAGATCTGCGGCCGCACAGAGAAATGTCTACTTCAGCGCGACGGCACTCGAGGCTGACCCACCGAAGCTGCTTCGAACGGTGATATTCTCCGGATATGTGAGCCAGGGCAACAAGGCGCTAAAGCGGCCGTTGCCGTTGTTCTTCAACGTTCCAATGAACGCGCCGGTCGAGGTGACATAAACACGAAGTGTCGCCGTCGACTCGGTATCGGTGGCGTCGACCCGCAAGACTCCCTTCGAGCGTTGATACTCTGCGCGCTGGATTTTGATGGTGTCAACTACCGGCGCTGGTGTCGGCGCTGGCGTTGGTGTTGGCGCTGGCGTGGGTGTTGCAACCGGTGTCGGCGTCGGCGTCGGCGTTGGTATTGGAGCGCTATCTCCAATCCTCACGACAAAGGCATCATCGTGATTGTTGAGACCGCCTCCGTTATTAATTTGCAACGGATTGCTGGTGGGGAAATTTCCAGACGAAGTGTCGCCGGTGGCAAAAACATCGCCGCTTCCATTCGAGGCAATGCCCCGGCCCTCATCAGTTAGATCTCCGCCAAGGAATGTCGAATAGATCAACCCCGAACCCGATGCATTTAGTTTCGTTATAAAAGCATCGGTTGGGCCGCCTCCGAAAACAGACTGGATTGAGTTGGTAACGGGAAAGTCAATGGATGCTGTGTCGCCGGTAATGTATGCATTGCCCGCACTGTCCAGCGCAATAGCCCATCCCCGATCCACGCCCGTACTTCCTCCAAGGTAGGTTGAATACACGAGCGCTGAACCTTTGGGGTTCAACTTGGTAACGAATGCATCGTAGCTACCCTTGGTTTGAAAGGCCCCGGCGGTTACGGGAAAGCCCTCGTAGAAAGAGGTAAACGGACTATCGGACGATTCGGTTATGCCAGTGACATAAGCATTTCCATTAGCGTCGACCGCAATTCCCTGACCCTGTTCACGACCTGTGCCGCCAAGGAAAGTAGAGTAGACCAGCGACGCGCCATCCGGAGTAAACTTCGTAACGAACGCATCGAGCCCAGCCCGGGTAGTATCAAATGCGCCTCCTGTGACGGGGAAGTCAGGCGAATAGGTATAGCCCGTTACATAAGCCCTGCCCGACGTGTCTACAGCAATCGCTTCGCCCCAATCGTCGGTGCCGTTAATGATCTTTCCACCTCCGAGGTAAGTCGAATAGACCAGGAACGAACCGCTGCTGTCTATCTTCGTCACAAACGCATCGTTATTTCCGCCGGCATAGTTCGGTTGAAAAGCATTGACGGTGGGAAACGTGCAGACGGTGGAGCGACACACGGTCCAACCCGTGATGTAGGCATTGCCGGTTCCATCGAGCGCGATACCTCGGCCAAAGTCGTCAAGGTTACCCCCAAAGCGTGCTGAGTAGACGAGTCCTGAGCCTGCCGAATTCAGTTTGGTGACAAAGGTGTCGTAACCCATTGGCGCGGTCTGGAACGCACCCGCGGTCGTGGGAAAACTAAGCGGCCCTGCGTTTCCAGTAATGTAAGCATTGCCGGCCGAGTCAACAGCTATACCGTTGCCGCTGGCGCCGTTGAGATACGTTGAATAGACGAGCGCATTGCCGGATGGGTTGAGCTTCGCGATAAACGCGTCGCCGCCTCCATAGTTGGTTTGAAAGGCTCCGGGCGTGGTCGGAAAATCAACTGCGGCAGTCTGGCCGGTGACATAAGCGTTGCCGAGTGAATCTACTGCGATGGCATAACCTTGATCGAAGCCGCTGCCGCCGAGATAAGTCGAATAAATGAGCACCGGATCAATAATCAACGGTCTCGCCGGATCGTAGGCGCCGAGTTGAAAGCCCACGCTGTCCACGCCGTGCGGAACATAACTGACCGGCACTTCCTCTTTAAAACCATTTGCTTCCTGGTAGGCTACCGGCTTGCTCTGGCGAATGTCTCCTTGCTGCGTGTGCAGCAGCAAATCTCCCGTCACACTGATCTCAAATCCCCGAGTACCGCCAAACGTCATTTCAATAACATCAGGATTAGCTCCTGGTGCGACGGTAAAGTCATACTCGAGCCGGCGCTGATAGCCGTGATAGACCACATCGATTCCCGGATAAACTTGCGCGTATCGAACACGAGCATAGTTGGCAACGTCCGTGCGCCATAGAGTTGGATCAGGGCCGGTGAAATAGTTACTCCTGGTTGTCAACTGTTCGAGACCCTCGATTTGAGGCGCAGGATTGCAGCCTTCAAATTTCATACGCACGATCGAGCGTGGCGGCCTGCCTTTCTCACTCGACTCGAAATCTTCACGCGGGTCGCGATCCTCTTTTCCCTTCCTGTGCGCGGCCGGATTGTCGAGCGCCATGACTGCCTCAGTTGCAGTCAGGAAAAGAACGTAACCCTCGCTCCGCGCGAGAAACTTGACACGCTGATGAGTCTGTCCCTGATTGAGTTCGAAATTCAGCGGCAGAGCATCGTAAGCCACGGCCGGCACAGGTTGCTTTACAGGGTTTGCTGACTGAGGCTTACGAGTGCCGGTAGACGTGAGCGTTGACAGGAGGGTTGCCGGAATAACAAATAACCAGGTGATGACAAAGGAAAAGAACGTCTTAGTAAAGCTATTGAGTTCGCGTATTGGTGCTGACATGAGCTGCTCCCCCTTTCCAGGAAAATCCAATAGCGATATGTCGGGAATGAACGCGATCCTTTCAAGAGAAGAGTGCAGCCTGCCTGATGGCAGGCTGCACTCGGTAAGTCCCTTTTGCGGATGGCCGCAAGTTGGGACAAGCGATTCAGGTTATGGTTTCACTCGGAAGATCCCCCAGAGTCCACCATCAAACTGGAAGGACTCTTGAGTCCGATAGAGATAATCACCGGGCACGCGTCGTGCACCACCGGCGCCATTCACCGGAATCACTTCATAGTGCGAAGAGGGTCCAATCCCGTACACAGTTCCTTTGAACTCTGACAGTGGATTGTCGCCAATCGCCTTTGAATTGTTGGTAAAAGGTTCATCCTGCCAGAAGTGCCCGTGCAGGTTGAACACGTTATTGCGCATGTGCCCATTCGCATTCAGGATTCGGAACCTCACGGCCTGACCGGCCTGGGCGGTGAATATCGGCGTCTGCGGATCTCCACCGACTATGGCATTGGTCAGCACGTTGGTGAAATCGAAAGTGCGCGTTATCTCGAATGTTGTTTGCGGCGCGTAGTTCATGCGTTTCCAGAGCGGCTCAGTGCGATAGTTAATCGCCTTTTGCGCTGAGTCTTCCGGATCTTCCGCGCCGGTTGGACCACCCAAATTCGGGACCGGGCTGCCATCCGCGAACCTCATGTTGATATCAGTCTGGAACTGAACCACGAATTCACGGAACGACGTGCCATCAGATTTAGTTACTGTGGCCTGTGCACGCGAACCCGCGTCTTCTATCCAGGTCGATCCCTGAGGCTCAATGATTAGCGAACCGATCGCACCCTTGTTGCTGTGCTTGATCGGATCGGATGAGATTAAGTTGGTTGCGCCAAACTCAATCGGAGTCGCTATTCGCTGGCCGCCATTGATAACTACGTCGCCGGCGTACCATCTGTACCTGGCAATGCCACCTGGTCCAACCGTCTGGTTTGGATTGAACCCAACGTTCTTACCGTCGCTGTTCGCAACGTTGTAAGCGAGCAGTTGCGGATGCAAACCAACCTGATTAGAAGGCCGCACCTGATTAGCATTGAAATGGAAAATCAGGTTCGGCATCGTGTTGAACCCGTCAAGATCCGGCAGCACATTAGGCAGCCTGTTCTCGAGATTGAAGTTGATACATTCACCCGCTCTGGCACGAACGACGAGTGGTTCGATTGGAACACCTGGTTTGACCATGCCATAGGTGTCGATGTCTTCACTCCGGAAGTACATAATCGCCGTCGGATCGTTAAGTGCGCCGCCGTTTCCGGCTCGGTTGTTGTAGATCAACTTGCCTCCCGGAAGCGTCCAGGCATTAACCGCTGTCACGTTAATTGTTCGTTTCGGAGCATTGCCCGGACAAATACTGGCGCCGGTGCTCTTACCCGTGGCGAAGTCAGTAGGATTCGAAGTGACTATATCGGGCTGGATGGCGATCGGACCAATAGCCTGTGCCCCCATCACCCCCGCATCCGGCGAGAGGGCGGTGGTTGCAGTGCCCAACATCGTAGGCGACATCAACGTGCTATCTGTCGTCACCGTGGAATCAGTCGTGACAGAAGCATCCGTTGAGTCGAGATAGTCGGTGGCCCCAGTAGTTGAATCTACCGCGAACGACGCGTCATTGGTTGTCAACGCTGCCGCGCCTTCCAGATTATTGGGCAGTGCCAGCAGATCTGTCTTCAATCCCATGCGGCCGTTGTAGACTCGCATAATGCCCCACACGCCGTTCCACTGTCCGTCGACTGAGGCGCTGTTCTGGTAGAGGTAATCGACGAAGGGCCGTCCGCCCATGACCGATTCCTTGCCTGTGAGAAACTCGAAGTGTTCGGAGATGCCGGCCATCTGCGAGTTTCTGAAACCGGAATTATTGACGGCTAACGGATCCTGTGGCGTGCCCGGTTGATGCAACCACTTATGACCGTTAATCGTCAGGTTGTGTGTTTCTTCATGTGCTCCCACGAGGATACGAATCTGAACTTTGTCATTTTCGTAAACTCTCAGAAGCGGCGTAAACGGATCTCCCGGTTGCACTCCTTTGGTCAAAGCCGGGTAGAAGGTTGGCTGAACGTTGAAGAGCGGATCCGCACGAGTGATGTTCGATTTGTAAACCTTCGACAGATCACCAGGGGCGCCGCTGGCCTGCGTGTTGGTGTTAGGATCGCGAACTCGCAGAGGTACCGGCTCGTTGCGATAGTTGACGCTCATCGTGCCCTGGTCCGCCGCGGAGATTGCTTCCGGACACGGAGCCGGAACACCACCCGGACAAACCAGACCATTCTCAACGATGAAAGGTAGTCCGACTTCATCGAGGATTGGTGGATTGATTACTCGCAGAGGATCGGCAATTGGCTTGCCATTAGCTCCGACACCGGCACCAGCCTGATAGGCCAGTTGGAAATCAGCGAACTCGAATAAGAACTCGCGGTGACTGTTCGCGGCATTCGTCTCGATGATATTCGCCTGCCAGCTCGTCGGCCCGCCATCTATTGTGCGGGTTCCCATCGTGACGCCCGTTTCCGGATTCTTCCAGACCGAACCTGTTGGTTCGATCACCAGACCGGCGTAGAGACCTGCCTGCTGGTGAGTCGATGGTCCAAAGTGATCGTGCGTGAACACGGTGCGCAGCGTACGATCTACGCCATTGTTGTTGAGTGTATTGTCGGCAAACCAACGCTGCACGGTTGTCTGCGCGCCGAGCGTGCCGAAGAATGGGTGTGTTTTTGGTTTCGGGCAGATGAAACTGCCGTCGCGAATGTCACCGGACTCCACACCGGTGCAGCCATTCTGTTTGCGAATTGCCTTGATCCGTTCTCTTACCTCGTCAGGGCTGAAAGTTCCGTCCTCATAATTGAAGCCGTTACCTGAGCCGTCTGACGACGTGACGTCGAACTTCACTAGGTGAATGTGCTGGCCGATGATGTCGGTCGGGGTGCGTACTTGAAAATCGTCCTGCTCGTAAACACCAGGAGCAAGATTGGTGTGATAGAACGTGATGCAGTCGTTGGTGTTTGCCCGGAAGAAAAACGGCTCCGGTGGTTTTGTACCTGCTTGCGTGGGACCAACGTCCGCCCAAAGTGCCAGCATGCGCGATTGCGGGAAGTGCCAGCCGGCTTTGTTCAATTTAATATCGAGTTGAAACGCAGCCGCTTTGTAGGTGCGTGGATTTCCTGTCGCATTTCCATTGTCGTCGATGCAGGGATCTGCGAAAGGAGCTCCAGGCTTCCGCGGCAGTCCGTTGAGTATGAAGTTAGCCGGCGTGCCGTCGGGCTTGTAGCTCGGGTGCAAGCGTTGTTCGTGGTAGACCATTGCCGCTACTTCCGCAGCCGATCCGGTTTCTGCGATCTGTTGGGCAATGGCAGTGATTAGTTCTTTGCTGAAGTCGAGACGATTTTCAACGTGGGTGAAAGTTCCACCCGTGATGATGTGTCTCGGCAAACCGCCATCATCAATGGTGTCGAGCGGCGGCTTTGGCGGACGGTGCCCTGCGACTGCGGAACTGAAGAATGGGTAGCCAGGCACGGTTGCTGTTGGGATCGGCGCCATTGCCAGAGTAGGAATCGGCACGATCGCCGGCGTCGGCGTACCAGCGAGGATTTCGCCGTCGGGCAACGCGCGTGCGCCAGGAACTGGAATTCCATTGGCAGCCAGCACTGTTCCCGCCTCAAATACATCGTGTGCACGCCACAGTTCCCACATACCTTCCGCAAAGTGCGGATAGAAGTGGCAGTGGAAAATTGAATCGCCGACGACCTGGTTTCGGTTTCCAGTGCCGCCGTGGACGATCTCAGTGGTAAACGCGAAGCCTGGTCCGACTGCCTGACTGTCGAGGTAAGTCGAATTGTCGTCATCAGGCGTTTGTATCCACTGGTGCGCGTGCAAGTGGTGAATGTGATGTTCTTTCGGTCCCGCGTGAACGACTCTCATCTTCACCGGGTCGCCGATGTAGCTGTGATGCACATTCGATGGATCGTCGGGATACAAGACCTTCGTGGCTTTCCTCCCCAGGATCAGGTTGCCCAGTTTGTCGGTCGTGTTTGCGGGTACGTCCACGATCTGTGCCGGGTCACCGATGGTCCAGGATGAAAGGAAGAACTCTTCAAACTTGCACTCAGTGCAGTTGAACATCGGGCCGACTCCGAGCCGGTTGGCCAGGATCTCAGCGCCGACGCCAGCCACGCCGTAGTTGATCGCAAATTTGTCTTCAACACTGTGCAGCGTGTGCTGGAGAATCGGATCTCTAAACTGCGGGAAAGCCTGCACGTCTTCAATTTCATCGTGATAGATCACGGTGAACTCGCGGAAAGGTCGATCGCGATCTGGTTCGACCGCATTCGGACGAAAAGTTCCAGCAGGAAAACGTCCTTTGTTTGGTCCGGTAATGATCGCGTTCAAGTCAGTGCTCACGATGTTGTTGTTGGCATCGAGCATCGCGAACTTGTTGTAATCCAGCAACGGCTGACCGCCGGGGGTGGTGCCGGTTTTTGCCGCCGCCATGTCCGCCTGCGTAACCTGCGAGCGATACCACTCGGCGCCTTTCGGTTCGACGTTGACGCTCCCAAACAATCCCGCGGAAAGTGTTCCGCCATCACCTTCGCCACCGGTCGTGGCAGCGCTGCTGTACATGAGATTGTTGCCCTCACGCGTGGCGTATAAGGTGTAGACGGTTGATCCACCGGGACCTACCAAACTTGGCGGGTTGGTGCCAACGTTCGATCCATCGGACGCGATGCTCCCCACCAGTTCCATCCCGTTGACATGTATTCCCGCAGATCGAGTCGCAGGTTGATCACCGAGCGGAGTGGGGGAGAGAAGATTAGTGAAAGTCATTCGCAGACAATCGCCGCTATTCATGCGGAGCACGATTGGCCGCGGCCGTTTGTCGGATCGCAACCGCACGTTACCGGCCACGATCCCCTGGAGCGGATCAATCGCTACGACGTCCTTCTTAAGAGCGTAGATCATTCCGCCAGGATTCACCGTACCGAGGCGGTTGTACATGATCACCTGATCGAGAGCGACCACGTCAGCTTTGATTGTGCGCGCACAAGCAGGTGTTGGCGCCGGCAGCGGAGCAGCAAGATCCTGCCCGGGGTCGGCTATTTGTTGGATTTGCGCTTGAGCGCTGATGCCCGTCAACAGCAACACAGTCGATAAGAAAGTGAGCAGAAAGAAGGGCTTTCTCTTGCGGTGGTTGTGCTGTTCGTTCTTCATAGTCTTTTCCTCCGAATAGGGTTCCGTAAGAAGCGGTAAGCGCATGGACCAGTTGGTCCAAGGGCGCACTTTTTTGAACCCTATATTTATGCGTACGGTGCGCGGGAGAATCCTCACCGTTGAATTAACCGCTTGATCCTGGGCCACTCTCGAGTGGTGGGCTCGAATGAGTTTGATGTGCCTGCTGCAACAGCTATGCCCTAACAGCAAAGCTGAAGTTTTCTTTGAAATTGTGAGAAACGAGTAACGTGGTGGTCTCAACGTGAGACATCTAAGATGCGGTGTGCTTCACGGCGACGCATAGGTGAGATTTGGCAAGACAGTGCCTGTGAGTATATTCACGCGGGAGTTGCGAGTTTTCTCGCGGACCTCTCACCATCTCGTTCAACTTTGATTCCGAATTTTTTGAGCTTGCGATAAAAGGTCGGCCGCGGGCAATGGAGAATCTGGGCGCTTCGTCTGATGTTGCCTGAAGTGCGTTCGAGCGTTTGCAGGATTGCCTCACGCTCAATCTCTTCCATGGGAACCAGGGGCGGAATTACAAACGATGCGTTGCCAGACCGCGTACGTTGAAATTCTTCCGGCAGGCACTCGGGCAACAATTGATTACCCGAACAGAACAGCACGGCACGTTCAATTACGCTTTCAAGTTCGCGAATATTTCCGGGCCAGTTGTAAAGAAGTAAACGCGAAATAGTTGCCTGTGACAGATCTCGAATTTTTTTACCGTACTGAATGTTGAAGCGCTCCAGAAAGTATTGCGCAATCAGTGGTACGTCATCGAGCCGCTCGCGTAAAGGCGGCACTCTGATCTTGATTGTGCTGATGCGAAAGTACAGATCCTTACGCAAGACACCGTCTTCCAGCAACGAGGACGTCTTGCGGTTTGTTGACGTCACCAGTCGAAAGTTGACGTCGATCTCGACTTCATCTCCCAGGCGACGTAGCTTCCGTTCCTGCAGAACACGTAACAGCTTTGTCTGCAAATGTGCGGGCATTTCCGCGATCTCATCGAGCAGCAGTGTTCCGCCATTAGCTACTTCTATCAAGCCACGTTTGTGGCGGTCTGCTCCGGTGAAGGCGCCCTTTTGGTAACCGAACAACTCAGATTCGATGAGCTCATGCGGTATCGCAGCGCAGTTGATACGAATGAACGGGCCGGAACTACGCTGGCTCTGCGCATGGAAAGCCGCTGCTATCAACTCCTTACCCGTACCGCTCTCGCCCTCGATCAGCACTGATGCCTCAGAGGGTGCTGCCGTGAGGATGATCTGAATAATCTGTTGTAACTTCGGGTCGCGGCCAATCATGCCGAACGTCTCGCTGTCGGCCCTCAGGGTTTGTTTAAGGGCCTGGTTCTCATACTTCAATGTTGCAGACCCTAACGCCCGCGCCACCAGGGTATGAAGTTGATCTACCGTGTAGGGTTTTTCGATATAGTAGTAAGCGCCGCGTTTGATCGCCTCGATTGTTATGTCCAACGATCCATGACCGGTCATCAGAATCACTTCTGTTTCCGGAGTATCACTCTTTATGCAAGTGATCAAATCCATTCCGCTGGCGTCTGGTAAGCAGAAGTCGGTAATTACGAGATCAAACTGCGTTTGACTCAAGACGGCGCTTGATTCGGCGAAGCTCTGTGCTGTCAAAACGTGAAAGCCGGCGTCCGTAAGAATCAGGCGCAAGGAATCGGTCACGCTACGCTCGTCATCGATGACTAAAATACTTTTGCGCTGAGCTTGTTTCATCTCTTTGTTGAGTTATGTCGTTACGAGGCTGCAAGTGCCATTGCAACTCGCGTACACAGCATTACTCCAACGGTTTATAGCCATGCAGCTCCCGAACAAAGTGGAAACCTTCACAGCTAGTGCGCGCTTTTCCCCAAAACTACGGGTTGAAATGGCTTTGCCCGAAAAGTCTGCTTTTAGCCTGCGGAGCAGGCGCAAGCATAAAGCCTGGGGTGGAGCAAGGCTCTGCGAGCGCAACCCCAGGAACTAGAAGCAATGAAATTTCGAGCCCATGAAATGGGCGGCAGTCCGTGCGCTGCACATTTGTTGGCATTTTCGCCGCATCTGTTCTGTCGCCCGCATTCGCGGGCTTGAAATGTTTTTCTGATCCACATTGACCTGGGGTTTCGCTCGCAAAGCTCGCTCCACCCCAGGCTTTATGCTTGCGCCTGCTCCGCAGGCTAAAAACAGGCTTTATGCTTGCGCCTGCTCCGCAGGCTAAACTGAGTTTTCGGGCAAGGCGGTTGAAAAAGTTCTAAGATGTGAAAAACCTCTCTTGCACGCTCTTTGCTACAGCATGGTCCAATGACCTCAATTTAAGGAGACGCATCATGAAAAAAATCGTAGCCGCAGTGATCGTGGTGATGCTGGCTTTGCCGTCGTTGGTTCAATCCCAAACGTCGAACGCAGGTGAGGATTGCGCATGTGAATCGCAGGTCTTGCCGGCCACGCTAGCCATCGTAAACGGCGTTACTATCAGTGCGCGTGATATTCAAAAGGCCACGGGCGAGTCAGTTCGCAACCTTCAAAAACAGGTCACAGACGCACGCAAGCGGGAACTCGATCTGTTAATCAACTCTAAACTTCTCGCAATTGAAGTCAAAAAACGAGGAGTCACTATGACGAAGCTGCTCGAACAAGAGGTCGTCGCGAAAGTAAAAGCGCCCACTCAAGCTGAAGCGCAGACTTTTTACGACCAAAACAAAGCACGCATCCAGCGTGACTTCGATTCCGTCAAAGACGATATCCTCCAATACCTGACGGAAGAGCGACAACGCCTCGAGGCCAGGAAGTTTGCGGACGGACTGCGCGCCGCCAGCAACACCATTGTTAAAGTCTCTCAGGCTGCACCGCCACGCAACGACGCAGAACGCGTTCAAGTGTTGGCAATCGTTAATGGCGAGAACATCACATCGGGTGATATCGAAGAGTCACTCAAGTCTCTGATTTTTGAGGTCCAGGAGCAGGTTTACAACGTGCGCAAAAACGAGCTTGACCTCACCATTAACGACACGCTGCTCGCTCAGGAAGCACAAAAGCGAAAGATAACGACGAATGCACTCCTTGATACTGAAGTTAAGCCGAAGCAAGTCACGGAAGAGCAGGCGCGGTCGTTTTTTGAACAGAACAAGGAACGCGTCAGCGGAGACTTCGCGCAAACAAAAGACTCGATCATTAGTTATCTGCAACAGACCGAGTTGCGTGTTGCCGAACGCGCATTCGTTGAAAAACTTCGCGCAGCGGCTGCGGTTCAGGTGTTCCTGAAAGCGCCTGAGTCGCCTGTGTTTTCGATCTCGACCAACGACCAACCATCGTTAGGCAATGATCAAGCGCCGGTAACAATCGTCGCGTTCACTGACTATCAATGTCCGAGCTGCGCTTCGATTTATCCTGATCTGGAGCGGCTGGTGAAAGAGAACGCAGGTAAGGTGCGGCTGGTCGCCCGTGATTTCCCGCTCAGCCAACATGCCGAAAGCTTCAAAGCGGCGGAAGCAGCGGAGGCTGCGCGCGAGCAGAACAAATACTGGGAGTACGTGCATGTGCTGATGCAGAACCAATCGTCGCTCGGCGTGGAGAAGCTAAAGAGTTTTGCAGGCGAACTTGGTCTCGATCGAGCTCGTTTTGACAGTGGTCTGGATTCAGGAAAGTTTGCCGAGATGGTTCAACGTGACGTTGAAGACGGAATAAAACTCGGAGTGAAGGGAACTCCAAGTTTGTTCATCAACGGTCGCCGCGTCACTGCGAAGAGCTACGATGAGTTGAAAGCAAGCGTGGACGCCGCGCTTAAGTCGTCCACGCCCGCAGGACGCTAAATATTGTTTCGGTTACCTGAGGCGCAAATGGTCGGTATCATTCCAAAGTCGGATCACCGGCCTCGACAAACTGTTTTCATAACCGAGCGCGCTCAAGCTTCCCGTGCTCAACATGAAACATCTCGCGTTTGTCACAGGTTCGACGTTGCACCAGCGCGCAGCCAGCATTCGGAGAAAATGCCCGCTGGAAAAAATCAGCACGCGCCCCGAGACTGCCCGCACGCGTCGCACCACGCGGTCTGCGCGCGCGATGACCTGCTGCGGAGACTCGCCTCCCGGGCAACCATCGCGGAAGAGTTGCCAGTCCGGCCGCTTCAAATGGATCTCGTCAGAACGTAGGCCTTCGTAGTCGCCGTAGTCCCATTCGACGAGGTCGTTATCGATTTCGGCAACGGAGCCAAACCCCGCCAATTCACAGGTTCGGTAGGCTCGCTGCAAGGGGCTCGTGAATACTCTTGTGAAAGTCAGCTCACTAAGTCGATTTTTAAGTTTTTCGGCATTGCTCTCGCCGGTCTCGGTTAACGGTAGATCCGTAAGCCCCGTGTGTTGACCCGTTGCGCTCCAGGCAGTTTCACCATGCCTCGCCAGGTAGACAACGGGAAGTTCTTCGTTCGCGTGCGGCATCTTTACGACTCCTCCTTGACCCATGTCACATTCACAGCTATGTACCTCTGTTTAAGTTAGCCACAAAAAGGCACAAAAGTCGCAGAAAGGATCTGTAGTCGGAGTGTAGAGGGCCACAGGTAAGGTGCTGCCGTTGTGAGTCGTAGTTGTTTACTGCTGCGCGTGCGGCCGGCTCGAGTGTTCGTCGTTTTAGGGCACGGCTGAGAAACTATTAGCCGGGCTTATCTTCGAAACTGTGCCAGCGGCCATACTAGCCACCCAAATATTGGTTCCGTCGAAGACGACACCGAAGGGGCCCCGGCTCACTGCAAAGGTGCCGACTAAGGTGCCTGCGCCCGGATCAAGTTTGGAGACGGTGTTACTGCCGTTGTTCGCTACCCAGAGAAATCCACCGGCATAAGTTATCCCGGCAGGACCATCACCCACTGCGACTTTACTGACCACAGCCCCATTGACCGCCAGCTTCATTACAGACTTACTGAAAAAGTTGGCAACCCAGATGCTGGTACCGTCAAAGGCCACGCCGAATGGTCCATCTCCAACAGCATAAGTAGCAACCACGCTGCCGTTACTCGCTTGCAGCGCGGTCACCGTGTTGCTTTTATTGTTGGTCACCCAGATATTGGTGCCGTCAAATGCCAGCGCGAGCGGGCGAGTGCCCACTGCAAAAGTTCCCAGGTTGAGGCCATCACTCGCTCGTAGCTTCGTCACGTTATTGCTGTTTCGGTTCGCAACCCAGATGTTTGTCTTGTCGAAGACCAGTCCTCCAGGTCCATCTCCAACCGTGTAGGTTCCCAGCGTTAAGCCGTCGCTGGCTCGAAGTTTGGTGACGTTGTCACTCAGGTAGTTCGCAACCCAAATGTTAGCACCGTCGAAAACGAGCGCGACCGGGCGCTTGCCCACTGAATACGTAGCGAGCGTAGCTCCGTCGCTGACTCGTATCTTAGACAACGTGTTGCCGAACTGGTTAGCGACCCAGATGTTGGCTCCATCAAAGACCACAGCTTCCGGGCCTTCGCCAACGGAGAACGATTTCGTTTGGGAGGTCGTGATCGTGGCCGCATCAGTGGCCGGCGTCTGGGCCATCCCAGGCTGCGCGAAAAACACGAGGAGCAGAGGGATGAGCAAACTCTTCGTTGCGACATTCGTCTTCATTTCCGTTCTCCCTTCTCTGGCGTCTGGGTAGCGAGTGGCCGTGTCTTTGGCCAATCTACCCACGAGACCGACTCAGCGAGCCAGCTTGGATTAGCCATTCCCGGGCAAGCTGCCCACAATTCTAGTGCTTCGTTTCCGTATCGCACCATGCCGATGTGCTGCGTCTTATCCGCGTCCAGTTTCGGGTCGGGATTGGTAAATCCGAGTTTTCTCCGCAGCAGCTCGATGTCGCTGGAGTCACCGGTCAGGAACAGCCAACCCGGACCGACGTGATGCATTTCGGCATAATGCTTGAGCATCATTGGTGTGTCTTCCTCGGGTTTGAGCGTAATTGAATAGATGAAGATGTCCCGGCCCACGCGGTCCCCCAGCAGTTTCTGCACCTTCTTGAGATTCATGGTAACGGGAACGCAAATCCCTTCACACTTTGCATACATCATGTTGATGAGCACGATCTTGTCTTTAAGCAGGTCATCGTAAAACCGGACCTTCTTGCCTTCGTGCGTGGTCAAGACGAGATTAGGGAAATAGCGTTGTCTGATCGCCTCGCGGGAGGAGATAGCATTCCCGTTAAGGTCTTGACCAGACACCTGCGTCAGAACCCCGCCGGCAAGCGGCGCCACACCAATGATCCCGAGCATCTTTCTTCTACTCAAGCGCTTCATGGTTTTGCATCTCCCTTCGTCTCCTTTTGCAATGTGCATGTTGCTCACCGGAAATCATTCGGTGTCAAACTATGGATTCTGCTTGGTGTCTCCCGTGGTGGCGAGGTCCCACCTTAGCATCATGGCGTGATCTTCGTGGATCGTGTTGTGACAGTGCATTGGATACCGTCCCAGGAAATCACGGAAGCGGAAGAAAAGTTTGACCTCGGTGTTGTGCTCCAGCCTGATCACATCTTTTCGCCCCGTTTGGACCAGAGGGCTATTTGAAGGTGGTTGCCCGTTGATCAGTAACGTCTGGAATTCTTCGAAGTGAATATGAATGGGATGCTGCCAGCCGCCGGAGCTGTTTTGCAGAATCCAGTGCTCGATTGTGTTCCGCTGAACCGTGAAGCGAATCTGATTGCAATCCATGAATTGTCCGTTGATCTGCCACTGGCCATTCCCTCTTTCGAATTTAAATGTCCGCACTACCCTCGGCGTACCCGCGGTACTGGGCAGGTTGTAAAAGTGCGGATTAGTAGCGGGGTCTACGCTGTTGTCTGGCACAGCCGGAAGATCGACAACGAACTTCAGTACTCTGTTCCCCTGACCCGCGGCCAGAACATTGCCGGTTGGGCCACGCCCATCAGTCTGCTCGAGTCGATTCTCGATATAGAGCGTCTTGCCGGCGAGCGGCGCGAAATCAATGATCACATCGGCCCGCTCGGCGACGCCCAGCCGCACGCTTTCCACATTCACCGGGTTTGGTAAGAGGTTTCCATCATTGGAAATCTGCCAAAATCTGTTATGCGCGTTCAGGTTTGTAAGATCGGTGATGAAGAACTGGTAGAAGCGCGATGGCCCACCATTCAGCCAGCGGAAGCGATACCTGCGCGGGCGAACGTGCATGACAGGCTGAATCTTTCCGTTCACAAGGAATTTGTCTCCGAGGATTCCGTCAAGATTGAATAGATCGAAGAACAACAGGCCGTTCTGGTCGAAACATCTGTCAGCAAACAGCAGGTTGACGTCAAAATCGGGGACCACGTTTGTTGGATTGGGAACGGCAGGAAGGTGGAACCCCGTCGTCTCATCGCCGGTATCGAAGTCGTTGTACAGATTATACATTCCGGCCAGTCCCTTGTAGACGTTCTGAGCCGTGAAGTCGACGCGGTGATCGTGATACCAGAGCGAGCTCATCGCTTCGTTTATGTCTCCGTTAGGCGGGTTGGTCGAAGCGAAACCCGCCAGCACGTTGGGATAGTACTGGTCATAAAAGAAGGAATTAGGAAATTGCGGGTTGGGAAAGAAGTCACACGGGAAACCATCACTTTCAGATGGCGTATGGCCGTTATGCAAGTGTGTGCTTACTTCGTTCTTCCCAAAGCCACCATTGTTGGCCGGCAGTTGATTCACGTTGCGAACTATGATTGGCTCGCCATACCTCGCCACGTAAAGAGGCCCGGGACTCTTGCCGTCGAAGGTCCAAAGCGTTTGCAGAGGGAGTTGCTGATGCACACTGAGTTGCGCCGCTTGTTGCACAATTCGATATTGCTTCGTCGGAGGAAACGGACTCGTCACTACCTGATGGGAACGTGTGCGGCCTTCTCCGGCAGCGTTGTTTGGAGCGATCGTTGGGGTCGGCGTTAGCGGTGTGGTTTCGGGCCGCTTGACCTGCATCGGAGTAAACGCCTCAGTGAACTCCGAGGTGGCTGGACTTTGACAAATCTCATCCGGCACCACGAAACCTGATCGAGTAACCGGATGGGCACTCAGACCTTTCTTGGGAATGAGAAGGCCGGCGCTGGTGAGTAACCCAAATCGCATCATCTCACGCCTGCTCAGTTGTGCTGCGACAATCTCTCGTCGGTTTTGCTGGGCCCGATATGATTCTCTTTCGCGCCTTCTGTTTCTTTTCGAGATGTAGGCCATGCGGATTCCTCCTTTGAGAGGTTCTTCAGCCGTCCCTCTTGTAGTCGCCGCACTCTTGGGACGACAGGCGTTTTGGATTTTGAACCACCGAGCGTTTACTGGGTTGAGGCTCGATGGAAGGAGTGCTCTTCAGCGCTCCTACTATGCGGATAGGGTTAACGAGGACGTTGCTAAACTAACCTTACAATCCACTCACTTCAACTTAATTACAAACGCACCAGAAAGCATTTAGCTTATTGGCACTAGGAGGTAATGCGCACCTTAGTCCTCTATATGCGGCAGGTCAAGTTACAATTACGTTGAGATTGTATGGTGAGATGTTTAATTGAAGGCAATTCGACAGTACGGACAAGTGTGACTCTACACGAATGGCGACACAAATTATGTCAGAAAGGTGAAGGGTCACAATTATGAAACCGGAGAGGTAATTGGTTATGTCCTTGTTTTTGGAATAATCGTGGCAATGGCCATCCTCCAAGCCCGCCAGTAGCCATACTCAAAAGTTTTCTCTACTCTGACGCGGTTACCGGACCGTGTTGCGGTTCGAATGAGAGACAGCTAGAATCGCGATGCACACGATGGCTGTCACGCTAAAATAGTTCACAACTGGAATCTTCGCTGCTTTCTTCGACTCAACGAAGGAGAACCTCATGAAAGTACTGTTGGTCTACCCGTGGTTTCCAGATACTTACTGGAGTTTCCGCCACGCCATTTCCTTTGAGGGTAAGCGCTCACTCATTCCGCCTCTGGGCCTGATAACCATTTCCGCAATGCTGCCGGCATCGTGGGAAAAGCGACTCGTCGATATGAATGTGCGACCACTTACCGCCGCGGACCTCGAATGGGCTGATATCGTTTTCGCAAGTGCGATGCACATTCAGAAAGACTCGCTAGAGGAAGTTATTCAACGGAGCAAGGCCAAGGGAAAGCGTGTTGTTGTCGGTGGGCCGCATGCATCGATCAGCCCGGATGAACTGGCTGACGCTGATCACGTCTTCATTGGTGAGGCTGAGGCGACTCTTCCCGAATTCGTGCGTGACTTGGAGCGTGGCGAAGCCAAACGCATTTACAACGCTATCGAGCGACCAGCGCTTTCGACGACACCCATTCCCGATTTTCACCTTCTCGATCTAAAACGCTATAACGTCATGGCGTTACAGTACTCTCGCGGCTGCCCCTTCAATTGCGAGTTCTGCGACATCATTGAGATTTATGGTCGCGTGCCGCGCACCAAGAGCAACGCCCAGATGCTGGCCGAGTTGGATGCACTGTGGCGGGTTGGTTGGCGCGACAATGTCTTTATCGTTGACGACAATTTCATCGGCAACAAGAAAGACGTTAGGCGACTGCTGCCTTATCTGGCTGAGTGGTCTGAACGACACAGATACCCATTCCCATTTGTCACTGAAGCGAGCGTTAATCTCGCCGATGACGAGGAGTTGTTGCAGGCAATGAGGCGCGCCGGCTTCTACAGCGTGTTTGTAGGCATCGAGACTCCCACTATAGAAAGTCTGAAAGAGACTCAGAAATGGCAGAACACACGGCGCGACCTGATCGGTTCGATCCGGAAAATTCAAAGCTATGGCATTGAGGTGATGGCCGGTTTTATTGTGGGCTTCGATCACGACCCGGAAGATATTTTTGACGTGCAGATTGATTTCATTCGCAGGAGCGCTGTTCCGTGTTCGATGGTCAGCCTTTTAGTGGCTTTGCCTGGCACGCAACTGTGGCGCCGGCTTGAACGAGAAGGGCGGCTACGGGAAAGCGGTCCCACAGACGACAACACCGGCTGTACGTTGAATTTCATTCCCAAAATGGACGAGGCGCGTCTCGTCGAAGGCTACAAATCGATTCTGCACACGATCTATCGACCAGCCGAATACTATCAGCGCACGCTCGACTGCCTGGCTCATTTGAACCGAGACGGCGCTCCGAAGTTATGGGCGAAAGTTTCGCTGAATGATATCACTGCCTTGGTTCGGCTTGCCGTTCGTCTGGGTGTACGTGACAGGGCGCGCTCAGAGTTCTGGCACTACATGAAGTGTGTGCTTGCAGACCACCGTGACAAGCTCCGCCAGGGGATCGCGTTTGCAGCGATAGGCTACCACTTTCGCAAACTCACTGAGCAGTATTCTGTCGTAGATAATTTAGGATACCTTTAGAGACAGTCTGCGTTAAGAAGAATATCCGAGAGCCGCCGAAGCTTAGGCACAATCAGCAATCCCGCATTGGGAAAGTGCGAGACACTCTTACGATGACGTGGGCCAACGATGCGCTGCGGTAGTGTCCCAAATCTAATTTTTGTCTGCTGGATGATTAGGCTTATGTTTGTTTGCTGTGGCCCAGGGTACTTTTCTTGATAAGTTGCGCCATCTGATCAAGTTCATGGCGAGGAACTACCGGCAGCTTCTTGATGGTAAAAATCACCCGGCCATTTTCAATGTCCGCCATTCTCCCTGACGTAATATCGTCTTCGTGATGCTGGGGTACGATGACCACATGGGCATGTGGAACCCCGTAACCATGGACGACTAAGCCCATCCGTTCCGGTTGGACCACCTTGCGCACAGCTTGTAGGAGCGCATGAGCTTTCATATAAATCCTCAAAGCTAATGCCTCGGGAATGTCAGAGAAGTGATCGATATGCTGCTTTGGGATAACGAGGACTTGCCCCTGCCGCACTGGTTGAATATCCATAAGGGCGAGGATTTCATCGTCCTCATAGACTTTGCTCGACTCAAGTTGTCCGGCTACGATCTTGCAGAAGATACAGCTTGTCATTTGTTCCATCTAAGGCCTGTAGCCGACGGCTATGGAATAGACCACCGCCTCTGTAATGCTGTCGAGTCCGAGGAATCTGTTAAGGCGGCCATCCAGATAGCCGCCCATGCACAGGCTGCCGAGGCCCTGCTCGACGGCGCTGAGGCAGATGTTCTGCGCCAGGTGTCCGGCTTCGAGCAGAATATAACGGTAGCCACGCGGCCCGTATTTCTTCTGCGAACGGGCGAAGACCGCACTCACAAATAGTATGAGGTTCGCCCCTTGAACGAGAGGAGTCATCAGTAGGGCGTGATCCAACTCAGCGAACCAACTCCCTGCCCTTAGAAACTCCAGACGATGACGACGCACGTTATAGTGGTACAACCCGTCCGCAGTCCCTTCGACCCATCGAACGAGGGCATAAATTTCGAGCGGAAAGAGACCGCCGGCTGATGGTGTCGTGCGGAAATAGATCTGCCCGAGCCGGTCGAGCTGTGCGGTGCGTGTAATACCGTATCCGCATGCAAGGATGTTCGACAGCGCCTGCGCGGGCATGGGCCGGCGGCTGTAATCGCGGCACGAGTCGCGTGCTTGCAGCAGCTTCATTAAAGGTGTCTCAGACGGCGCGGGTAGCGTGACAACGCCGTCCGCACTAGCCATGTCTTTGTACTCGACCTCGTAATCCTTGGCGGCCTCATAAGCCTCGGCGTTATCCCAAACCTCAGAGTTGATGTGATAGAGGAGAGAGAGTGTAGTAGCGTCGTCGGCTCGGATCATCTGGTCCTCACGCGAGCGGGTGTGGGCAAGGGTTGAGATCACTTTCCGCGCGGACCGTTGTTGCGTGTCCCAGAGCATACGGAACTTCAAAAAGCCTGCGTCCGCCGAGGCGCTCCTCGCCGTAGCCGAAGTGTATCGGTTGTAGCCCGGTGGCGATCGTACGAACGACGCTAAAGCCGTAATCAATCACGTCCGGGGTAGTCAGATCTGCATACAGGACGCGGCAGCCTGCCTGCCCCAGCGCGTCAACGACCGTCTCTAAGTCTGCTTTCGCGTTTCCTCGCGAACGGTTAGGCAACTCTTCAATGAGCTGAACTCGGCCGCTGTCCAGAAGAAAAGAGCACTCGCCGATCCTCTCCGGCACTGTTAGGAAGGCACTGTGGTCCTCCAGCGTGCGCACATCCTCGTAAGAGCGCAGACGTTGCGCCGGTGGCTCCTCCTTGTAACGACTGACTTCTCCCGGATGCACTTGACATATCTCCAGCAGTGACTTGATAAGCGCGACATGCGGGTCGAGATGGCAGCCGAGTCCGACAAGAACGGAGGGACCGGCCCCCGACTTGTCCAGAGCCACTGCCATCATGACGTAAATGGGAATATTCGTGCTGACATTGAAGATGCGAATCTCCGTCTCATACTGCTTGTAATGCTCTTTGATACTCCGGGCCAGCCCGTTTGATGCGGAGAAGTCGACTTCTGCGGCGGGCAGCTTGTTCATCCATGTAATTAAGAAACCATCGCGCTCGACGCATTCGTACAGGCCGTTGAGAATGGCGAACTCAAGATTCGGACCGGCCGCCAGCCCGTTGGAAGTTACCGTGGCGAGAAAATCTTCTTCTGTCTTGGCCGTAAAATTGAGATAAATCTGCTGCGCCGGTGCGAACACCTCACGGTCCATCGGCAACTCACGCATCGGCGCCCATGTTAGAACGTCCTGCGATTGCCAGCGACGATAGGGAAATCTCGGGCGCGCATATTGCGCGTCGGAGTAGAGTACACACTCGGGCGGCGCAACCGCGTTCGGCAGTTCTTCCCAGCGCGCGATCCTCGTAATTTCTTTATCAAACTGGCTGGCGCAATAATGTTCGATGGCCTCGCCGAGAGCGGAGCGAATGGCCTCGCTGTCTGTCGCCCCTTTGCCCGCGGAGGAGCGTTGGGCCGGTGGAGCTATCTGATAGTCGAAGTGCGATAGCACGCCTTGATAAATGATCGGCGGGTTCGGTTCTTCCACCCCGCGCGCGACTTTCGTCAGACTGCGAAGCACGCCGACCTTCGGGCTTACCAGGTCCAGCAGGCGCCGGACATCCTCATCCAGATTATTTACGCTCATGCGCTCTCACCCACGTCACTTGAAGCTGCCGCTGCCGCCATCTCAGTTGCACCGCCTGCTTGCATCGTCATCTTGAAGCAGGCGGGACACCAAGGTTTGCGCAGCACGACGTGTTTGGTGGAAGTGAGGTCAAGCAGATTAAAGACGATAATCTTGCCAACTGCTGAAGGCGCGAGCACACCAGATAACGACTTTATTGCTTCCAGGCTGACGAGACCGGCGGCCAGGTCGACGCTGCTGACCAAGCTCTCATGCTGCGCGCTATCGTCCTGTTTTCTCTGATCCAGAAAACTCTCAAAGGCGAACTCATCCTGGGGATTGCCTGCGCAGGCGACACTGCGCATTTTGTAGCAGAGATAACAAGCGGTCTCCGGCGGATAGATGGTTGGGCCGAGAATGATCTCGGGTCCAGACAAAGCGCATGAAGTCCATTTGATCCCGGCGCGCAGGCACACGCGGTTCAGCTTGTAGATCAGCGAGGACTCGCCGGCATCCAGGCAATTGATCACAAAGTCAGAGCCCTCGACAAGGGCGAGGACTTCATCGTCGTTCTCTGGCTTTTGCGTATGAATTGTAGCGGAGACTTCCGGGATCTTAGCTGCCAACCTGTGCGCGACGACTACAGCGCGCAACTGTCCGGCGTCCGCCTGCGAGAACACATTCGAGAGATAGGTGTCCGCCCCGCCGACGGGCATGAAATCAACGCAACGCAGATGGCCCACTTGCGCGGCCGCGAGTGCAATCGCGGTGGAGGCGCCCGCGTTTCCCAGCCCGAAAATAGTCACGGTCGCGTTCCGGAGGCGCGACTGAACTTCTTCAGGGTTTGTGTTCATCTCATAGAAAAAGTTGAGTTGCGGCGCCAGAGGTTCAGGCGATTCCGATGGCGGCGTTCGGTCGTCCGTGTCTGTCAGCAGGTGCTGCTCTGCGAGTAAACGCAGACCTGCGGCCAGATCTTCCGCGTCGAAAACGTCCGCGACGTTGTCGGCAATTTCCTGAAACGTGTGCCGGCCATCGAGCAACGGAATGACGTACTGCTCAAACTCTCTAAAGGAATGTCCCTTAATCTTGATCCGGCGCTGCGCGGAGGCAAAGTACAAAACCTCGTCGCCGGAATGATCCGGCGGCTCAGACCAGACGTAATAGTGACTCGGCAGCTTGGGCCTGTTGAATATTGGCGTAGACATAATCTGATCCCGGTTCGGACAACGGTGTGCGAGTGCGCATCACAGCCAGACTCAAGTATTGCCCGTCCATCTCAATCATAAGTTTGGCCGCGATCAACTCTTCGAGCGTCTTCATCACGTCGGCTGTATTGGTGAACTCCCTTTGTAAAGTAGCCAACGTTTGCGCCGAGTCGCAACGCAGGTAGAGTTCCGCAGCCAGTCCCTCGAGTTGATGACTTGGTTTATCCGAAACGGCGCGCGTGTCTGTGATGCTGATTGTCCGGCCGTCGCAGTGCGCGTCCAGCCGCGGGCGTTCCTCAGGCGCCACCTTGAACCAGACATTCCACCATTTACTGTTAACTTCCTGACGCAACACATCCACGTAGCTGCGCGGCTTACGGCCATCGGCATAGTCGTAGTCAAAAAAGTACGCCAGCCGCGACAGTTCTCTGCGTCCGAGCGGGTAGACATAATAATAACTGACAGTAGGACGGACGCGTGTTAGTCCGAACTCGGCGGAACGCATAAAGAAAGGACTGAAACGATCGAGCCTGATAGGACAGACGACGACCGGCGGCTGCAGGTGGCAAATCAACGGAGGTAGCTGGGCCATCCGCTCATATTCCGATGGAGACTCGTCGGGAAAGCCCGTTAGGATGTTATAAGCCACGTCTATCCCCAGCTCCGCACACCAGCGTAGCAATTGTATGTTCTGCAAGCCGGTGCATCCCTTCTTCATCAAACGCAAAACCTCATTGCTGAAGCTTTCGACGCCTGGCTGAATTCCGCGCAGCCCACCGTCGTAAAGCGTGGTCAACTGCTCATAACGCAGGTTTGATTTGATCTCGTAGAAGAGTTCTATGCCTAGCCCGCTGTCGCGTAACTTGGGGAAGAGCGTGTTGATGTATTTCATGTCGAGAATATTGTCGACACAATCAATCTTCTTGCGACCGTAAGTCTCGGATAGAAACCTCAATTCTTCGAAAGCGCGCTCCGGGCTTTTACTGCGAAAAGACATCATGTCGCCGTTAAGCCCGCAGAACGTGCAATGCTGTTTGGCGCCCCACCAACACCCGCGCGCAGTTTCGATCAAAAGCGCCGGAGTGATCTGATCTTTGAGTGGTGAAGCCGATAGACGAGCGTAGTAGTCAGTGAAGTCGGGATACGGCAGATCGTCCATCTTCTTAACTGGCTCTGGCCAGGTCAACTCGGCGTCCTCACGTCTGACCATGCCTGGTACCGGTTCGGAACTGTCTTCTCGAAGAATACGTTCGAGGAGCAGCGGTAAGCTTATGTCTGCCTCGCCAGTGCTTACGTAATCGATCCAGGGGAATGATTGAACCATCTGCCGGCCCATCTCGCCTTCGCAGTTTCCGCCTCCGAAGATAATGATGGGCGGGTCAGGCATCTCTTTTAAGCGTCGCGCGACGGCCAGGCAGGCACAGCTCTGGTGGAACGTCGTAGTGAAACCGACAACTCTGGGCTTGAGCTCGCGAATGCGATCGGCACACTGCTGGATAAACTCGCGCCGCACTTGTCGCGCTTGCAGAACTTTTGCTCGCCACTCTTCGTCGTCTGCGTAGCGGGCCAGGACCTTGGAGACATATTCCCGCTCGTGCGGGATCCCATTGTCGAAGGCTACATCAGCGAAAAACCATTCCCCCGCCATCGAGTCTGACCCGAGAGTGTTGACGATGTACTCGTACAGGTCATAACCAATCAACTCCGCCAGCGGGAGGCTGAAATACTCGACGCGGGATGAAAAACCGCGGCGCTCAACTCCCGCTTTGAGCAAACTAACCCCTATCGCCGGGCGGTTTGCGTCGGCGAAGGGCATCACGGCAAATAGAACGTCCATAATTCCTCCCTTTCGAGCCTACACAACAAGAGGCACCCGCGGCCCGCAGGTAAAGAACGAAACACATCGGGTCAAAGCCACTTGGCTCGTCGGCACTGGCGCGCGTTCTCGGCTTAAGGGTCGTCTTATGTTCCGAAACCGCCGAAGCCACCACCACCCATCGCGCCGCCGGTCTGTCCCGTTGCTGGGATACAATCGGCGTAGTAGATTGGGTTGTTGTAGTAGTAGTAGCAGCGGTAGTAGTAACACCGGTAGTAAATTGGATAAAGCTGCGCCTGCGCCTGCTGGCTAGCTACGCAAGGCTGTTGCGCCTGCTGGGCCGCGATGCAAGGCTGTTGCGCCTGCTGGGCCGCTATACAGGGCGAGGCGCTACATTGTTGACAAGGAGAGGTGCCCAATTTCTGGGCAACCTTCTGATAGGTCTTCATCTCCTCTTCCGAGACGTGCATTTGCGACAGCTTGTCTTCGAGTTCAGCCACGCGCATCTCCAGTGTCTTCGCGTGTCCCGGCTCTTTTGTTTCTGCCATGAGAATATCTCCTTTCGTATCTATGTATGCGGGTTAGTAAGCACCCAGCTTGATGCAAATTGACGACAGGCCCACAGGGCATCAAAACCCGTGAGCGAGTCTCATCTCTCGAAAATTCGTTAACCAGCTGAAGACATATTCAAAACAGGCAAGCCAATAATGAAAAGCCACAACGCCCTGCGAGGAGGAGGCTGAAGGAATACCGTTACGCCTTGTTTAGGCTCGCCACGCTACACCTTCTCGCTTCTTCTGTCAATGGTCTAAATTGACCGTTTTGTTAGCACACGCGCACCAGCAATCAGTCGTTCATATGTCGAGGCGATTACGTGCAGTTCACCGTCGAAACGGCATCCATTCCGGCGCTGAGTTCCATTATTGACGCAGGAGGATCGTCCAAAGCACCCGCGGCTCGCGAAGAACGAGTCCGAGCCAGGCCAGCCCGCAGAAACCGATCGCGAAAGCGATCTCGAACACCCCGCTCCCACCCCGGACGTGGGTTGCCACCGCACCGCCGAGGAAGGCTGTCAGCAGAATCGCCCCCAAGACGGCCGTCTGAGGCAGGGCGTAGAGCGCCGTACACACGAACAAGACGATTCCGATGCCGACGGCCATGTTGGCAGTCAGGCCGAGTCGTTCGCATGCCTCCACGACTGGGGCCACCTTGAGGATTTTTGTCCCGCCGTCGAAGACCAGGAAGAGAATCGCCAATCCGCTGACGACCCACCCGGCCCAGAACATACTGCTCGATGAAGTTGTGGTTGACATGTTGGCTCCTTTGGACGAAGTCGAAAGCGTTCCGAAAGGAGCACGATAGCGGATCACATCTCCTCGGTATTGTATAAAAGCGACAACTGCTCCTCGCCGCGAATGATTTGCGACGGTGTCTGACCGACGAAGTGCTTAAGCGAGCGGGTGAGATGCGCCTGGTCGAAATATCCGGCATCTTGAGCCACCGCGGCAATGGGAGAGCCGTTCCGGAGGAGGTTAGCAGCGTGACGGGCACGCTCGATCTGACGAATCGTGGCCTGAGTCATCCCCGTCGCGCGAAGAAAATGCCGCTGCTCGGTGCGTTGTGATAGTCGCCGCGGCTGGCCGTGGAGGACGGCTTGGACGTGCGGGTCCGTGTCTATCAACCCCTTCTTCACGAGCCTCGTTACGAATGTTTCGATATTGTCGAAGCTGGGGTACTCCCATGCGGAGCCGTTCAGCCAGAACGATCGGCTCGACGCCTCGGGGAGGGTAACGTCGTTGCGGTCGCGGAGGATGCAGTTGGGCAGCCGGGGCATGAAGGTGCCGAGCTTGAAATAAAGGCCGATCCATTGGCCATCCGCGGGACAGTCCGCCGCGGTCGCTCTGGTTTCAGGTCCACGGACCGTGAGGAACGTTCTACCCGCGAGTCGGGTGACGACCATCATCCAATTGCTCCCGGCCATCGAGTGAAAGGTGCCGGCCCGTTTGCTGTGACTCCGCCAAACTCTTTCAATAAGAGGCGAGTCCGATGGTCTGTCTTCAAATGTGATGAGCAAGTGTCTGCCCTCCTCCCGGGCTTTCTTTGCAGGTGGCGCGAGTGGTTTACGCATCGGCGAAGTGTTAGGTTCACAAGTGGGAAGATGTAGATTTCGTTCCAAGTGGCTGTTGCGACAAGCTCTATTACCAACGAGCAAGTTTATGGCTGAGCGACCAAAACTTTTTAAGATTGATACTGAGATGCAGCGTTGGTGCGCGTTGCTGGGGCGGGAAATTTCAGCATGGCCGGAAGTCAGCGCAAAGCCGATGTTCGGCATGACCGGGTTCTACCATGGCAAAAGTATTTTTGCGGCAATACCGCGGACGAGAGCTGCAGGGACAGCGAGATCGCTGCTCATCAAGTTGCCCGGCGTAGTTGATATTCGACTAAAGTCTGCTAGTGGTCCAGGCAGTGGCTGGGTAGCTTTCGAGCTTGAGTCATTGAATGACATCAATGAAGCCTTGCTATGGTTGGAACGCGCATATGAGAAGAATTCTCTGTGAATGTGGGCTAACACATGCATCGTTGTTACTATCATCCCAACTCAGTTAGAATCCCGGCCGCTGCGGGCCAAGCGCTGGCGCTCTTGCCTGAGATTCCGGTAAAGTAAACGCCAGGTATACAAGTAGTTTGTTCTTGAAGATTCGGTTTCGGCTCGTCGGGCACAACTGCCTGTTAACCTTATGGCTGAATCTGGAACCGTAGTGCAACGTAGTCGTTTCGGCGCGTCGATGCGCCGCGATTCATGGTGGCTCGAACTCGTTCCCGTAATTCTCATCCTCGGCGCCTTCAGCGTCTATGCCACCTGGCGAGCTTTCGAAGGCCAATACTACGAATGGGGTCCATACCTTTCTCCATTTTATTCGCCTCTAATTAAACCAAGCTGGTGGCCGCTGTCGCCCGCGTTGCTGATTCTGTGGGCACCGTTGGGCTTTCGTGCCACCTGCTACTATTACCGCAAGGCTTACTATCGCGCCTTCTTTCTCGATCCGCCTGCGTGCGCAGTTGGTGAGTCACGCCCGCACAAATACAGGGGCGAAACTGCATTTCCTCTGATACTCCAAAACCTGCATCGCTGTTTTCTTTACTTCGCGCTCATCTTCCTGATCATTCTGTGGTACGACGCCATTCGTGCTTTCTGGTTTAACGGGCGCTTCGGCATTGGCGTGGGATCGCTGGTACTAACTGCCAATATCACCCTGCTTACGCTTTACACTTTCTCATGCCACTCCTTGCGACACATCGCCGGTGGAAAAGTCGATTGCTTTTCGTGTGTCTCTTTCGGTGGTCCACGGCACACGAGCTGGCGCGGTCTCAGTTTTTTGAATGAGCACCACATGCTGTTTGCGTGGATGAGCTTGTTTTCGGTTGGTCTCGCCGATCTGTATATCCGGCTGGTGGCGAGCGGTTCGATTCGGGACTTGAGATTGCTGTGAATGAAAAGTTCGAAACTCACGAACACGATGTTCTGATTATTGGCGCCGGCGGCGCCGGCTTGCGCGCGGCTATCGAAGCACTCGGCCAGGGTGTGAGCGTTGGTGTCGTGTGTAAGTCGCTGCTCGGTAAAGCGCACACCGTCATGGCCGAAGGAGGCATCGCAGCGGCGATGGCGAACGTTGATGCCGCCGACGATTGGCGCACGCACTTTCGCGACACCATGCGCGGTGGAAAGTTTCTCAACAACTGGCGCATGGCCCAGATTCACGCGCAGGAAGCGCCGGAGCGTGTTCGTGAGCTCGAGCAATGGGGCGCGTTGTTTGATCGCACCAGCTCAGGCGACATTCTGCAGCGAGCTTTTGGCGGACATACGTTCAAGCGTCTCTGCCACGTCGGCGACCGCACCGGACTGGAGATGATCCGCACATTGCAAGATAGAGGTGTGTATCTCGGCATCGATGTTTACATGGAGTGCGCCATCACCAAGTTGTTCAGGGATGGAGAACACATTGCGGGCGCGTTTGGTTATTGGAGGGAAACTGGACGCTTCGTTGTTTTCAAAGCCAAGTCAATCGTGATTGCCACGGGCGGCATCGGCAAGGCGTGGCGGATTACGTCGAACTCCTGGGAATACACCGGCGACGGAATGGCGCTCGCATATGAAGCGGGTGCTGAATTGATCGACATGGAGTTTGTGCAGTTTCATCCTACCGGCATGGTTTGGCCGCCGGGCGTGCAAGGCATTCTCGTTACAGAGGCGGTCAGAGGCGAAGGCGGCATCCTCCGCAACAAGGATGGCGAACGATTTATGGAGCGCTACGATCCCGAGAAGATGGAGCTATCGACCAGAGACGTAGTGGCGCGCGCAATCTACACGGAGGCACGCGAAGGGCGAGGGACAGAACATGGCGGAGCTTATCTCGATATCTCTCATAAGCCTGCTGACTACGTGAAACGAAAACTGCCGAGCATGTATCACCAGTTTCGAGAACTGGCGGATGTGGACATCACGCAGGGACCAATGGAAGTTGGACCAACGTGTCATTACATGATGGGTGGTATTCGCGTAGACGCAGAAACCGCACAAGCGACATTGCCGGGTCTGTTCGCAGCCGGCGAAGCAGCCGCCGGACTACACGGCGCAAATCGATTAGGGGGTAATTCGCTCTCCGATCTGCTGGTATTTGGCCGGCGCGCCGGCCTGGCGGCGGCACAACATGCAAACGAGGTCGGAACAGTCACCGTCGATGCTCAACAGGTACTCGAAGCGGCGAATGAGATGCTCGCGCCATTTGATCGCGTTGACGGTGATAGTCCTTACCAGATACATCGAGATCTGGAAGACACGATGCAGAACTACGTCGGTATTTTTCGCAATGACGAAGATCTGCAGAGAGGACTGGCGGAACTCCGGAACTTGAATGAACGCGCCGCGAAAGTGAAAGTGGATGGTTCGCGACTCTTCAATCCGGGGTGGCATCTGGCGCGCGATCTAAAATCGATGCTCACCGTGTCGGAAGCCGTCGCCTTGAGCGCTCGCGAACGAAAGGAGAGTCGCGGCGCGCACAGTCGAATCGATTATCCGAACTACGACGAAGCATGGGGCAAACAGAACAACGTGGTCGTGCGCGACGGCGACCAGATGAAATTGAAACAGTTGCCGATAGCGGAGATGCCGGTGGAGTTGAAGGAGATTGTTTCGTAGTTCTCTGTGCGTCCTCTGTGTTCTCTGTGTCTCCGTGGTGAACGATTAACCACAAAGACACAGAGCACACAGAGGATGCACAGAGAAAGATCAAAAGACATGCCAAATGCCACATTCAAAATCTTTCGCGGTGATCGCAACGGCGGCGAACTGGTTCAATACCAGGTACCAATCGCGCCTGGCATGGTCGTGCTCGACGCCTTGCATTATATCCAGGGCCACGATGCGCCGGACCTGGCTGTGCGCTGGAACTGCAAAGCCGGCAAGTGTGGCTCCTGTTCAGCGGAAGTAAATGGGCGTCCGCGGCTCACCTGCAAGACACGCCTCGATGCGTTGCCTCTCGATGAACCCATCGTGGTGCAACCGATGAAGAGTTTTCCCATCATCAGAGATCTGGTGACAGATGTGTCATGGAACTACCGCGTCAACCGGAAGATTCCACCATTCAGCCCGCGGGCCGGTGTTGAATGGAAGATGGATCAACGCGACGTGGATCGGGTGCAGGAATTTCGCAAATGCATCGAGTGTTTCCTGTGCCAGAATGTCTGCCACGTTTTGCGGGATCACAACAAGCAGGAACAGTTTGGCGGTCCGCGCTTCTTCGTTCGTATCGCCGGGTTGGAGATGCATCCCCTTGACGGTTTGTCGCGAACTCAATTACTCAAAGACGAACTTACGATCGGTCTCTGCAATATCACCAAGTGCTGCACAGAGGTTTGTCCGGAAGATATCCATATCACCGATAACGCTATCATTCCGTTGAAGGAGCGCGTGGTCGACGACTATTACGATCCGGTTCGGTGGTTCTTGCGTAAACTGAAGGGTAAGAGATAAGTAGGGTGCGAGGTGTTTCATGCTGCGAGAGGAGGCGACAAATGGAACTCAAGCTGAAGCCAATATCTAAGGCCGGAATCACAGAGGCGATCTCGAAGGCCGAACTCTACCGATATTTGAACGAGCCTGGCGAGGCGGAGTCGATCTGTCGTGACATCCTGGCGCAGGAACCACACCACCAAACGGCCCTGCGCCTTCTGGGTTTGGCAATCACCGATCAGTTTACCGGCAGTACCTCCGATCGACATGCAGAAGCGGCACACGCATTTAAATCTTTGACCAGCGACTATGAACGCGCTTACTACTCTGGAATACTCGAGGAGCGAAAAGCGAAGGCCCAGCTACGTGCCGGCCGGCCACCTCACACTGTAACACCCACTTTTGAAGACGCGATGAGATGCTTCGAGGAAGCAGAAAAGATCAGCCCACCTGACAACGACGACGCTATCCTGCGTTGGAATCGCTGTGTGCGTTTGCTGCAAAGCCGCGCTGGCGCCGAGTGGAAGAAAGAGATGGATGAGTTTGATGCGAGTGAAGGCCCGCCTGTGTGACTACTCCTACTCAAATTTAGTCAATGCACGATCCTGATGCATTGGAAATGAAATTTACTATTCCTATCATATGTAATACAGCAGGTGTGTTCTGCGAGCGCGAATAGCCTTGACGATCGCGTTTGGAGCGAAGCAATGAATAATAACCGACTTGAGTTGTCGTCATCAGTTCGCCAAGTGATGGCCGATCTGAAGTCGGAAGAGCCAGTCAGCGCTGCGACCTTCGTCCAGGCGATTTTTAAGTTGCATGGTGAATACGCCGAGCAACGCGCCGGATCCCTTCATATAGAGGGCACCTCGCTCAGACGGAAAAGCTCCGAGTGGTTGGACGACGTACAAACCTTATTTGATCCGGAGCGCGTTCGCTCTCTCAACAGAACTGATAAACCAGCAGTGCTTCATGGCCGGCTTGTAGTCATTGGTCTTAGCCTGCTTGAAAAGCGGTTGCGCGAACAGCTCGAACATGTGGGAGCATTTAGTGCGCTGGTAAAGGAGCTTCACGAACCGCTTCCTGAGATTCTTACAAAGCGTGGCCGTGATCTGTATGCACCTTCGACGGATGCGAAGAAGTCACCGGACTTGCTGGACACTGTACCGCCTTGGTCGGATGATCCTTTGCTACAACCAGACCAGGACTTACTTGGTCGAGTTGCTTTTGCCCGCTTTCTCGCCAGACGCATTCCTCCCATCGAGCAAGAACCCTACGCTTACTGTATCCACCTATATGGACCCTGGGGCGCAGGTAAAAGCACATTGCTAAATTTCCTTCGACTACAACTAGAAAGACCGAAGGAGCCGCCGCAACCTTTTTTAACTAAGGCCCGAAAGCTTTTACGGAGCATCTTTCGCAGGAAAAAGAAAACAGCAGATTGGCTCGTGGTTGAGTTTAATGCGTGGCGACATCAACAGATCAGACCTCCCTGGTGGTCACTGTTGGAGCGCATTTTCCAGGAAGCCAAGAGTCGGCTAAGCCTTCGGGAGCGATTCTTAGAATATTGGTGGCGGTTTAATTCGGGACGATTGCAGTACTTTCTAGGCGCTATCGTTCTGGCGTGGTTGCTTGCACTGGTGGTGTTCCCGTTGCTTCGCAGCGGAGCGACAGGAGGAGGGCTGAAGGCTTTTGCCGACGGCGCAGAAAATGTTTCTAAAATTCTGGCGCTCATTGCCACAGTGTGGGGTGGCATCTTTGCGGTTAATCGTTCTTTGCTGTTTGGTTCTGCGCAAGCTGCACAGAATTACACCGAATTGACGCATGACCCAACTAATCAGATTAAGCGTCGTTTCAATACCTTAATCAGAAGGCTCAAGCCCGGAAGGGTAGTCATTCTGATAGACGACCTGGACCGCTGTCAGAGCCTTTATGTGGTGGATTTGCTGGAAGGTATTCAAACTCTCTTTCGGGAAGCACCAGTCGTCTTCGTAGTCGCGGCTGATCGCAACTGGTTGAATGCGTGCTATGAAGAGGTCTACGAAAAACTCGAACCTCGTATACATGAACCGGGAAAGTCCTTAGGAGCGCTCTTTCTCGAAAAGGCCTTCCGGTTTTCCACGCCGATGCCCGGAATACCAGAAGAGTTGAAGAAACATTATTGGTTACATCTCCTGCGAGTAACAGAGGCCCAGCGGAAAACAGATTTGACTGAGGCCCGCACCAAAGCCAAAGATCTCCTCACAAACGCGCAGAGCGAGAGTGAAATTCGACGCTTGGTTGAAACCAGCGGTCAACGCTCCTTTCCTGAGCAGAGAGCTCTCCGTGAGGAAGCAGCGGTTAAGCTGGCAGCACCGGAAATCATCGAGCGCATTGAGCACACGCTGAAGCCTTACGCCACGCTCCTGGAGCCCAATCCGCGCGGAATGAAACTGTTGGTCAATGGTTACAGCGCAAATCGAGCGTTGGCAATTCTGGCGGAAGTGGAAATCGAACTCGATCAATTAGCGTTGTGGACAATCCTAAACTCGCGTTGGCCGCAGTTGGCTGATTATCTTAGTGACCATCCGGATATACTGGAAAAGGCGGGCCAGGAAGGACTCAAAGAACTCCCTGTGGGCTTGCAAGAGCTATGGAAAGATCCGGGTGTTGTCGAAGTCCTCACAGGTAATTCAACGCGAGCTGCGTTAACTAAAAAAACCTTGAGGCAGTCCGTTCAAATGCGAGCATAGTGAGCGGGACGCGTGCCGAACCAGATCAGTAAAAGATTAAATAATGAATATAGAAACGTTGCGCGACTTCTGCCGGGCCCTTCCGGCGGTCACGGAAGACATCAAGTGGGGACACGACCTGTGTTTCTCCGTCGCCGGCAAGATGTTTTGTGTCGCTGCCTTAGACGGCCGCTGAGCGTCTCCTTCAAGGTGAGGGATGATGAGTTCGATGAAATAGCGAGCTTGCCGGGTATCCGTCCAGCACCATATGTCGCGCGTTACAAATGGGTGCTTGTTGAGGAAGTCAACAGGCTCAGTCGCAAGGAGTGGGCGTACTACATAAGACAATCGTATGACTTGGTAAGAGCCAGGCTGCCGAAGAAAGTAGCCCGGCAACATGGGCTTTCATAAGGCCGCAAGAGCCTTCTTTTGCGACAGACTCTTTAATGATCCAACGGGAGCGGAGTGGTGTGTTGGCGTCCGGGGCTTTGCTTCAAAAGTCACGAACTACTCTTCTCGAGAGGACTGATGCACCACGTCCGACCGACGCTACTGCGTTACGGTACTGATGTTATGAAGCAAGCGCCTCCCTCGTGAGTGCTAGACTCACGACAGCTCTAACAGGAGACTGAAAGGAGGCGCTATGAATGCAATATATATCGGC
>Ga0207684_10000374_pt1 | contig 60626 bp, 51 predicted proteins | sample KBSK5501metaG_FD_184342 | JGI IMG/M metagenome (GOLD analysis project Ga0207684, IMG submission 184342) | Corn, switchgrass and miscanthus rhizosphere microbial communities from Kellogg Biological Station, Michigan, USA - KBS K5-50-1 metaG... | ecosystem: Host-associated > Plants > Roots >...
GCGAGGGCTGGCTTTCGTTTTTCGCGAGGATGGAAGCTGCTCTCTGTGGCGGCCGGTTCCCCGCTGACGGTTTTCACGTGGGTTTGGGTTGCATTGTGGATAGGCGCACTCGCAGCGGCAATTTCTGTCCTTTTTTGGCGCCGGGATCGTCTTCCAGACCGCGTCCGGGGCCTGATTCTATTTGCGGGCACCAGCCTCGTTCTTGGAGCGGCAGGTTTCGCTTTCTTTCTAAAGCTAGCGGATCTGCCCACGCAGCCGTGGTATTATGTGCCGCTGATGGCTTTTTCGGCAGTCTGCCTCGACGCCATTTTTTTCGCAGCGTGGCTTTGGGCGCGACCTGCCGCGATGATCCTGGCGGCGTTAACGATTTCTACGACCTTTCTGTTCGAGCTGCCCGCGGTGAAATGCCGCCAGACTAACGTGGATCTCATCGCCGCCCGTCTTTCCACCGAGGTGGCTCCAAACGACTATGTGATCGTCCATCCATGGTATTGTGGCGTGACGTTTAAACGCTATTACAAAGCCGCCGCGCCATGGACAACACTTCCGCCATTGGAAGACTACGCGGTACATCGCGTCGACCTGCTTAAGGCAAAGATGCAAACAAAGGACCCCATCGCGCCGGTAATCGACCGGATTACTTCGACGCTTCAATCGGGGAATCGTGTCTGGCTTGTTGGGAACATCCCGTTCAACCAAAAGCCGCTCCCGGAAATTCGCGCGGCACCGAATAATCCGTGGGGCTGGTTCGACGAGCCTTACTCGTTCTACTGGGGTGTCCAGGCAACTCAATTCCTTTCAGCTCATTGCCGGCGCGGCGCTGTGGTGATGGCTCCTTCCACGAATTGCGTCAATCCATTTGAGAACCTGCCGGTCGTCGCGGTGGCCGGATGGAAGCGGTAACGCGACGTTTGGCGCAGCCTCGAACCGACTCAGAGAAGCCACTCGTCTCGGAGTCGTTCCCGATGTCGCGTAAATCGTATTGAGATCGCAACTACGTGTAACGAGATTTCTAGCGTGCTGCATCAATCGCCGCCCTCGAACAGCTTGGCGTGATTAAGATCGTTCCCGTTGGCGAGGCACGTCCAAACGGAAGCGCTTCGACGTTTCGCTTCCTGTCGCAAACCGAAAATCACGGGGAGGGGGAGGACGCAGGACTCGACCTTTAGACACTGATGCAATCTATAACTACGTTTTCCGTTCGAAAATCAGAAGGTAGTATGGTGAAAGGTGGATTGTTTTCGGATCGACGGATAGCGGAAGGTAATAGTCGGTGCGTTTCTGTGATACGATATTGACAAGCCCATCCAATCGGAAGTCCTTCGACATATATCTGGGAATCCATTTGAAAATTTCGGTCTCAGAATTGGGCCGCCTTAACCAGGATGTCTCAACCGCGACAACAACCAGATATTTTGGCCGCGCGGCCTCTATTTCCCGCATCATTTCGCGCTGCATTTGCTCGGCAAACCTTTGAGGCTCCATCAATCCATACGTGTAAATGTAGCCAGTGGCGGAATGACGATGCGCATAAAAGTAAATTTCCGGTTCGGAACCGAGAACCGCAATTGTGTCGGTGGGATTGGTATGCTCCCGCAAGTATTGGGCGACTGGAACAGCCTCCGGGAAAGGGCTGCCACCATAGATTGTGCGGGAGACATCCGAAGGCCGCTGCAACAGCAAGATCTCCCGCTCCGCGAATACTGCAAAGCTGATGGCCGCGCCAAAGATGCAAAGTGGGAGAAGGAGTAGCGGCCGGGCTAACTGCGAGCAAAAATTTGATGCGCTCGCTACGATCACGCCCACCAGGAAGCAAATCGCCGGAAGAACAAAAATGAAATAGTGCTCGCGGAAATAAAACCCCGAGCAGAGGGCCAGCCCTGAAAAAACAAGAAAAGTCAGAATAAAAAACGCGGCATTACGAATTGTTTTGTCGAACAGGCTGGCAATCATACCCAGCGCCGCCAACAACCACAGGGGCCATCCAAAGCGGATTACATCTCCAAATTGCTGAAAAAATATTCGGGGGGCCTGAGACATCGGGATCAAACGGGCGTACTCCTGCGCATAAAGCACCGTCCAGAACCAAAATTTCGAAAGTACACCTGCCCTCCATAACCAGAAAGAGGTCACGGCCAAAGGGAGCGCAGTCGCGGCGATAAAGAGAGCGCTCCGCAAGAGGATCTGACTGAAGCCTAACCTGGAGCGCCAGTCCCGAAACAACAGATAGGCGGCGCCAAAGCAGATGAAAAATATTGCCGGCTGCTTCACTAAGAAGGCCGCCCCAAAAAGAATTCCGCTCAGGAACACCATCTTCTTTGGTAAAACTGGCTTCAACAACACAAGGGCGCCCAGAAGCGCCGGCAACATTACGAAATGGCTCGCATGCGCGGCTAATCCCAGCACGGCTGAGCTGACCGAGAGAACGGCGTAACTCGCCGCCGCGGCGATGCCGGCGGTCGAACTTATCAATCGCCTCGCAATCAAAAAAATAACCAGCAGACTCGAGATGTTCAGGATCAACAGGCCAAGGTGGATGCCCACGCTGGTTTGCCCGAAGATCGACATGATCAAAGCGTATGCAGCGTAAACACCCGGAAACTTCATGTTGTAAGCTAGTCGATAGGGTGGGATTCCCTGCAACATCAGTTGGCCCGCGTATGCATATTCGCCCTCATCGCGCTCGAGTGGAATCGCAAGCAGACGGATTCGAATGAGCACGATCAGCCCAATGGCAACTGCCAGAAGGACCCACCAGCACAGCCGTACGCCATGCTCAGAATTTCGAATGTGGACCAGCATTGAACGACATTCCGTACCTATTCATTCGGCAAAAACATGATTCTCTGCGTCGGACTGTCGCCCACCAATATTTAAACGCTGAGATCGTTCTCCAATCTCCACGCCAGAGGTTTGGCCTGTGACAAGCATTTCGTAAAAACGTGAATCTTCAATCAGTGCAAATAAAAACGCCCAGCCGGATGCTCGTATAGTTTTTCGTCAAGTCCGGGCTTCAACTCATTCAGAACGTCCATGGCGTGTTCCTGTCATTCCGAGCGAAGTCGAGGAATCTCTCATTGTTATCTGTCTTGGAGCACGTCGGCTCCAAGATCGAGCCAGCTCCGGTTTAAGCGGTTGATCAGAGTGACTTTCTTCGCGCGAGACCATCTCTTTAGCTGTCATTCGCGAGCAATCGCTTCGTGAACGTTCGAATAATATTCGTAGTAGATCAGCTGTTTGCATTGATAAGCCGCAGGAAAATTCGCTCCAGTGCCTTTACCGTGCTGCCGGACGCGCCGAGATAGGCTGTTTGTCACGCCGATATACAAGACGGACTGGCTGCGATTGGTAACGATGTACACCCAAAAATTGTAATCACGCATCAGGTTGGTAGTTAACAGTAAGAGATGTCTCGACTCCGCTCGACATGACAAAAGGAACGTGCGCTAAAGCAATTCGGCTTGCGCGCCGCTGGGTGGTTTCAACCCGAGCTTGCGATAAGCGTTTGCCGTTGCCACGCGGCCTTGCGGTGTGCGCTTGATGTAGCCTTGCATGATTAAATACGGCTCGTTGACTTCTTCGAGCGTGCCGGCTTCTTCGCCGATCGCCACAGCGAGCGAATTCAACCCGACCGGGCCACCGTTGAATTTGTGAATCAGCGTTTCGATGATGCGTTTGTCCCACTGATCAAACCCGTCGCGATCGATCTCGAGCATGGCGAGCGCCCGATCGGCAACTTCGCGATCGATCTTGCCGTCTGCTTTCACCTGGGCGTAATCGCGCACCCAACGCAGGAGATTGTTCGCCGTGCGCGGCGTGCCCCGGCTGCGGGCAGCGATTTCAGCCGCGCCGGGAGGATCGACATCTACGCCTAACAAACGCGCGCTGCGAATGATGATCTTCTGCATTTCCTCGGCGTTGTAGTAATCGAGCCGCGTTGTCATCCCGAAACGCGAGCGCAGCGGCGCGCTCACCATGCCCGCGCGGGTGGTCGCGCCAATCAACGTAAACTTCGGCAAATTCAATCGCAGACTGCGCGCTTGCGGGCCTTGATCGATAATGATGTCGAGCCGGTAATCTTCCATCGCGGGGTAGAGATATTCTTCGATGGTCGGTTGCAGCCGATGGATCTCGTCGATGAAGAGCACATCGCCTTTTTCCAGACTGGTGAGTAGCCCCGCGAGCTCACCTGCTTTTTCGATCACCGGTCCGCTGGTGTTCTTGATGTTTACGCCCATCGCATTTGCGATGATGTAAGCGAGCGTGGTCTTCCCGAGACCTGACGGTCCGCTGAGCAAGATATGCTCGAGCACGTCGCCGCGGCGTCTCGCCGCTTCAACCATCAACTCCAAGCGCTCCCGCACCTTGACCTGGCCGGTGAACTCGCTAAAGGCTGGCGGACGCAGTGAAATTTCAAATGCGGCATCTGGTTCAGGCGGTTTCATTACGGAGACTGATTTCATAACATCGAACACAGAATCACGCACGACGTGATTGCATGTTCTGGGTAGCGCACGCGTCTCGCGTGTTGGTTTCGGCGTCGCGCCGAAATAGTCTTTCCTTTAAAATGAAAACCACTCGGCGAGATCACGCGCCTCGAAAAGTTCGCAATCGCGAGGACGCGGTTGCCAGCACGCGAGACGCGTGCGCTACCCAGAACATACGCGCACCGACTCACTCCAAATTTTTGGTGAGCACGAGCTCGGTGCCGCGCGGCTTTAAAATGTAATCGACCTTATCAAACGCGGCGCGGATCAAATGCAAGCCGAGGCCGCCCGGTTTCGGCTGCTGGTATGCGCGCCTCTGCATTTTGTGGAGGGGCGCTTGTTGGCCATAGTCGCGTAAGCGCATTCGCAGGCAGTTACGTAAGACTTCCACCGACAAGGTAATTGGCTGATCATCGCGTAAATCATAGGCGTAACGAATGATATTCGTGCACGCTTCGTCGATCCCGAGCACCATGAGCAGCCGCTCTTTCTCTGAAAAATTGTGGCCGTCGAGAAATTGTCTTACGTATTCGCGCATCAGGGCGAGATTGGCAGTGTCGCTGCTGAACTCGAGCTTCTTTTTTTTCATCGAGGCCAATTAAAGGCTGAGCACACCTCGGCGCGCATTCAAGCCGGAACACAGGCTTAGATGCCATCTCACAAGCGTTGTAGCCACGCCCCTGTGGGGCGTCATAACAGCGGCTTGCCCAGGCGGCAGGGAGACGGCGCACAGCGACGTGGCTACAGCGACACCCTTCTCAAAACGCAATGGACAGCGCGCGAAAGCGCTGTTCAATTGCGCTCATGTGGAAAACATTGGCCGCGTTGCTGCTCTTCTCGACCAGCGCGCTTGCGCAGGAAAACCCGACCGCCTATGACGCTTTGCGCGTGGTCGGGACGAAGTTGAATCGCGATTACGTTGATCGTGTCATCTCGATGACTGGCGTGGAAGGCAATCCGCAACCAGAGACTTGGAAGATTCTGCTTCAGGATCAGCGTGCCCGCGGCGGTGTGCGCGAAGTGGAGGTCGCCAACGGCAACATTATCTCCGAACGCACGCCCGTGCGTACGGTCGTCGGTTCGGCCGAAGGCGCGACAATTAACACGGCGCATCTAAATCTCGATTCCAGCGGCGCCTACGCGGTAGCCAGTAACACGGCCGACAAATCGAACACACATTTTGCCACAGTGAGTTATACGTTGCGCACCGACGAGCGCGGCGATCCGACCTGGATCGTGACATTACACGGCACGTCCGGTCGTCCGGTCGGCACGATCCACATCAACTGCAATCGCGGCAACGTCGTCCGCACCGAAGGAATGTTTGCTGGGACAAACATGAATGACGTCGAAACGGAGCGAGATGTCGAACAGGGGGACGATGAAAACCAGGGACCGCTCCGGGGAGCAAGAGCGCGCTTACGGGAAACCTTTCGCCGCGCACAAGATGAAGCGCGCGATATGTTTGACCGGGTACGCCGTTCGTTTGCCGATTTCATCAACCGCGGCTGATTGGGGCCTAGTAGATCGATCGGGTAACTGAACCAATGGACGAGAAGACGCGCGAACAATTTTGGCCGGCGCTTCCGTTTGCGGAATGGAGCGAGACTTGCGCAACGCTGCACATGTGGACGCAGATCGTCGGGAAGATTCGGCTTGTGCAAACGCCCTGGACCAATCATTCCTGGCACGTCACGCTCTACGTGACAGCGCGCGGCCTAACGACCTCGTCGATCCCGCACGGGCTGCACACCTTTGAAATTGATTTCGATTTCATTGATCACGAGTTGCGTATTCAAAAGAGCGATGGCGCGCGGCGGACGCTCAAGTTGCAGCCGCAGTCCGTGGCAGCGTTCTATGACGCGGTAATGAAGGCGTTGAACGCGCTCGAGCTGCCGGTCAAGATCGATATGTTGCCTAACGAGATCGAAAAGCCGATTCGATTCGATGAAGACCACGAGCACCAGAGTTACGACGCCGAATATGCAAATCGGTTCTGGCGCGTGCTGGTTCAGGCCGACCGTGTTTTCAAAGAGTTTCGTTCGCGCTTCTGCGGAAAATGCAGCCCGGTGCATTTTTTCTGGGGCAGCTTTGATCTGGCGGTGACGCGCTTTTCGGGCCGCCCGGCCCCCAGGCATCCCGGCGGTATTCCACACCTGCCGGATCAAATTACGCGTGAAGCTTACTCGCAGGAGGTGAGCAGTCTCGGTTTCTGGCCGGGCAATCCGGTCGCACCGATGCCGTTGTTTTATTCGTACGCATATCCCGAACCGCCCGGGTTTTCCGAAGCCAAAGTTCAACCAGCCGCTGCATCCTACAATGCAAAAATGCGCGAGTTCATCTTGCCCTATGACGCAGTGCGGACGGCAACATCGCCTGACGATGTGCTTCTCGATTTTGCCCAAAGCGCTTATGACGCCGCATCAAAACTGGCGCAGTGGGACCGTGCCGCGCTTGAGGAAATTAAACCAGTCTTGCATTCTGCGCCGTGGCAATCGTAATTACACGGGATGAATTCTGGTTGCGCGGCCGAGCAGGACGCCTGGCGCGAAATAAGCGGCGGCTGGCGTCCCCTCTACGGCGATGTCGATCAAATCGGAGTCGCAGTGGAGTGGCACGACTTTCGCACGGGCCGCTCGTTTGACTGGGGACGCACATTTCACCCGCGCAGCGTGGAGTTTTGTTTGAACCTGGATGGTCGCGGCGCGGTCGCCGCCAATGGCCGCGCGCGGAGCGATTATCTCCCCGGTAATTCCGGTTACTACGCGATTGCGGACGAACCGCTTTCTGCCTCGCGCCAGGCGCACGATCATCATCAGTTTGTGACACTGGAGTTTTCACGAAAGCATCTGCAAAAGCAGTTCGTGCAGAACGAGGCCGATTTGGAGCCGGAAATTCGGCGCATCATTTTTAACGATAAAAACGAAGGGGTGGTGGCGCCAACGCGGCCGATGTCGATCGAACAGCGGGTGGTGGTTGCGAGCCTGGCCGAGCCGCCGGTGGCAAAGGCGGGTCAAATTCTCTGGTACCAAAGCAAGGCGCTTGAGTTGATGGCGCATTTTCTTTTCACGCCGAAAGATCCGGAGTTCTTTTGCATGCGGCAGAAGCGCGTCGCGCGCGAACGCGTGGAACGCGTGAAAGAATTACTGGCGCGCGATGTGGCCAATCCGCCCACACTGGAGATGCTCGGGCAAGAAGTTGGTTGCAGCCCATTTTATCTTAGCCGGATTTTTTCACGCGAAATTGGCCTGACCATTCCGCAATATTTGCGCAATTTACGCATGGAGCGCGCGGCTGAGCTGTTGCGCAGCGGGCGCTACAACGTCACCGAAGCTGCCACCGAGGTCGGTTATTCCAGTCTGAGTCATTTCAGCAAAGCATTTTGCGAAACCATTGGCTGCTGCCCAGTGCTTTATCCGGCGGCGAAGAATGTGATTCTGGATCGTTGACGCAATCTCAACCGCGGATTACGCGGATTAACCGGATGGGTTGAGGGAGTGATCGAAATCTTATCCGTGTCATCGGCGTAATCCGCGGTTAATTTTTTCACGATGAAAATCACACGCGCTCTCATTTCCGTTTCAGACAAGACCGGCATCGCCAGCTTTGCGCGCGCGCTCGAGCAGCGGGGCGTGGACATTATTTCCACAGGCGGCACGGCTGATTTGTTGCGCAAAGAAAAAATTCCGGCGCGTGAAATTTCCAGTTTCACCTCTTTTCCAGAGGTACTGGAAGGCCGTGTCAAGACCTTGCATCCGCGCGTGCATGGCGGCCTGCTTTACAAGCGCGGCAACCCGAAACACGAAGCCGAGGCGCGCGAATGCGGGTTCGAGCCAATCGATCTGGTGGTGGTAAATCTTTATCCGTTCGAAGAAACGATCCGCAAATCCAACGTGACCTTAGCCGAAGCGATCGAGAACATCGACATCGGCGGTCCGTCCATGATCCGGAGCGCGGCGAAAAATTACGAGGCGGTCACGGTAGTTGTCGATCCCGCCGATTATGAAGCGGTGCTGGAAAACATGCGCGAAAATGATGGCGAGACCACTCTGAAATTGCGCGAGCGTCTCGCCATCAAAGCGTTTATCAAAACGTCCGACTACGACCGCGCGATTGGAAATTTTCTAAACAAAGAGCAAACAACCGAAGGCTCATTCTCGCTTTCGCTTCCGCTGGTCATGCGATTGCGCTACGGGGAAAATCCGCACCAGACCGCCGCGCTTTATGGGGATTTCGATCGTCACTTCGAAAAGCTGCACGGCAAGGAACTTTCCTTTAACAACATTCTCGATATCAGCGCCGCGACCAATTTGATCATGGAATTTTCCGAGCCGACGGTCGCCATTTTGAAACATACTAATCCGTGCGGCGTCGGTTCAGATGTCGATCTTCGGGAAGCTTGGGAGAAAGCGTTCGCGACCGATAAACAAGCGCCCTTTGGGGGCATTATTGTGTGCAATCGGCCGCTGAACGAAGCTTTGGCCAAGGCGATTAGCGAAATTTTCAGCGAAGTGATCATTGCGCCGGATTTTGAAGCGGAGGCACGTGCTCTCCTGCAAAAGAAAAAGAATCTGCGACTCATTCGCCTAACGACTCTGCCAGCCGAGGCAAGATCGACGATGGACATCCGTTCGGTGGCGGGCGGGCTTTTGGTGCAGGACGCCGACACTGCCAGCGAAATTCCGCAGAAGGTGGTGACCAAGCGGGCGCCGACCGCGGCTGAACTGAAAGCAATGCGTTTCGGCTGGCGTGTGGTCAAGCACGTCAAATCAAACGCGATTGTTTACGCCGGGCCTGAACGCACACTGGGGATCGGCGCGGGGCAAATGTCACGCGTGGACGCCTCGCGCATTGCGATCTGGAAAGCAGAGGAAGCCGGCCTGTCGCTCAAGAGCAGCGCCGTTGCGAGCGATGCATTTTTTCCGTTTCCTGACGGCTTGATGGCAGCGGCCGAGGCCGGAGCGACTTGTGCGATTCAACCAGGCGGCTCAGTGCGCGACAAAGAAGTGATCGCCGCGGCCAACAAGCGCAAGATGGCGATGATCTTCACTGGCATTCGCCATTTTCGACATTGAGGTTGCGTTTTAGCGGTCGCGGCGAGCAGCAGCAAAGTCGATGAATTCCGTCTCTCAGGGTCCCTAAATGCTTTGCCCCCTCGGCAAACTTGACCGCTTATGGGGAGCGCGAGCATTCTGCTCGCTTCATCCGCCATGTTGCCGGATAACCACAGCGCGCCGAGAATTAGAGCGCCCATCTGCGAAGCTGGCTGGCAGCATGCCAGCCAGAGCGAGCAACATGCTCGCGCTCCCGATAAGCGGTCAGGGTTTTCGCTTGGTTGAGCGGCTAGGGCTTTGCCCTTTCGGCTTTGAAGTTTCGTTGCCCTGTTGAAAAGCCGACCAGCATAGCGGCGGATTGAAAGCGCCGTTAGGCGAAACCTGTTTGTAGACTTGAGCCAATAAATTATTCCCAGCTCCGTAGGAGCGGCAGGGAAATCAGCTGTCGTTTCATGCCGCTCTTAACGGAGCTTGGCGGTTGGGAGATGGATTTTTGCTATAAACATGTCGCGCCTAACGGCGCTCCCGCGCTTCAGCGCCGGCTTTTCAACAGAGCCAAGTTTTCGTTTTGGCTCACGGCCGGAACGAGATTGGCACGGCAAGACTCCACTCGCGTCCTGGCTCCGATTTCCACTGCGACAACGCTTCCAAGGCGGCTTGATCGAGAATGTCTTGCCCAGTTGATCGCAGGACCTGCACTTCTTTCACACTTCCATTGGCGCCGAATATGATTCGGAAACGGCCGGAGCCGCCGATCGGGGGATTCGAATGCCGCGCCTGCTCCGGGTAAACTGGTGCCGGATTGGAAACAATTCTCAGCTTTTTCGGAGATGGCGTTGGAGTCGGAGATTCGGCTTCTGCGCCAGCCCACCGGGGTGTCGTTTCCGGCGCGACCCGCGCCAGCAGCGACGCGAGTGCGCTCGCCGGCCTAACCACGACGCTCGAGGCGCCACTCGAGTCCCTGGCTAATGTTACGACTCCCACAACTTCGCCGTTTTCATTAACAAGGGGCGCGCCGCTTGCTTGTGCTGGAAGCAGTGACGAAGTCGCGTACAGCTCCCCGATCGAATCGGCTTGCTGCGCCGAGACCTCGACGGTTGCGAACGGTTGCTCGCTGTGCTCGAGCGAACTTCCCACCACTGCGACCGGCGACTCCGGCTCGAAGGTTTTACTGAGCCGAAGAAATGGGACGCCAATCTTTGTTTCGGCTCTGAGCACCGCCAGATCAAGCGCGGGCGACGAAGCAAGCACGCCGGCGACATTGCGGATCTTGCCGTCAGATGATTTTGCCACGGCGTGGGCGCCGCCCTCGGCTACATGCCAGTTGGTTATGAATCGGCCGTCATCGGAGACATAGAAGCCTGTTCCCGCATGCAGCAGTTGACCAGATGGATCAAAAACGCTGATTGAAAATATCGCGGGTCCAATCTTCTTCGCGGCTTTTCGTAGTTCCGGTGAGGGAGTTAGGCTAGGACCTGGTGTCGGGGTAGGGGAAGGCGTTAATGTCGGAGAGGCGGTTGGCGATGGAGTTGCCGTTTGGCTTGTAACTGCTGCAGGTGGCGGAGTTTGAATCGGAGCCGGAGACGGGGTTGTGAGTCCTGTGATCTGAGCCGGTTTTCGTCCACACCAGGACATCGCGAGAACGACAATTAAAATAAGTCCGGAGATGAGCGCAAGATGGGACTGTTTCATTTGCGGCCGGACAAATTTCCTCGCGTGCGCCTCAAAACATTCTTAGCGGCCGCGCGAAGAAAGTCGCCACATCCAAATGCTCAATAGCGCGGCGATGATCAGCCCCACCCAGCTGGCGCCCATCGGTATTTGATGCCCCGCGACGAGCACTTTTGTGTGATTAAAAAGCCGCACCGCATGCCCGATGGCGAATAATCCGAAGATGATCGCTGCCACTTTCAATCCAGTCGCTTGTGAGTTCATGCTCATATTTTCCCTTTCGAGCATTCTTTTGTCACCAAAATACGTGCCCGAAAAATGGATTAGATCGAGATCTTGGCTCGTTAGGCCACGGTCGCGCTTCTTCCCCGCATAGCTGTGGCTTGCACCACCACGCCGATCGCCGCGAGGACGACGAACAAAGCGACGCTGCCCGATGAGGGCAGTGTGATTGCACTCTGAATCAGGTAGGCGCCAACGATGGAGGAAAGAACAATCAGCGCCCAGTCAAATAAGACCAGGAGCAGCAGCGCGCCGATGATCCCGCCTACCAAAAACGTAATGCCCAAGTGCGGCGCAAGCTGGACAAAGAAAGCTGCAGCTATCGCCAGAGCGAATTTGCCGCCGGCGAGAAATCCCGCGATTGCGATGGCGAGCTTTTGCAAAAACAACGCGAGCAGGGCGCCGATAAATCCAAGCATCAAGGCGATACTCAACGCCAGGACTGCTGACGGTTGGTGGACAAGATGCGGCGCAATTTCCACGCCCGCGGCAAATCCAACGGCCGCGACACACAACCAAAATAATTTCCGACCGAAAAGCAGAATGATTGCGCCCATGAGTGCGCTCAAAATCGGAATTGGCAGGTTCATCTGTGCAAAGAGTTGTAGCGGCGTTTGTGTCAAACGACGAACCTAAAACAGACGCTCGCCGCGGCGAGCGCCTTTATACCTCGCGCGTTCGGCGATACCAATTGCCTAAATCGCGTCCTATCAAACGCTCCAGCTCTTTGATGTCGAAATAGAAGATGTCGATCAAGCGTGAATGCAGCTCATTGTCGATCTTTTGTTCATATTCATGTTCGAAAACGTTTACGGGCAATGGAATAGCCGAACTGTCCACGGCAAGAAACTCGCAGACGCGCCGTAGCGTCTGCTCGTGATCGCGCCTGAGGTCTTCATTTAATAAAACCAGACAATTGGCTTCGCTGAAAATGTTGAACAACCGCCGGACCTGATGGGCATAAAATCCCCGGTCGATATATGAAAAGACGCGGTGCTGCAGCGGCAGCGCTTCCCGGCAGCGTTCCGGTTCCTGTTCCAGCGCGTCTTTGAAGGAAAGATGTTCAGCGCCGCGTTTCGTCTCCATGTTCCAGGCCGAAAACGCGCGCTCGAGTGGATTTCGCAAGACCAAAATCCATTTCATGTCTGGGTTGTAACTCCAAATTCGATAGGGGGCGGTGTTCCAATACATGTAAATCGGGCTCGCTTCGCCGATGACGCGATGCTGCGGCTTCGGAGCGAAATGCGCGTGATATTTTTTGTCATCGGGGCGACCTCTGAATTCCTTTTCGTTATCGAAGAAATGCAGCTCAGGCGGATGCATTGGCTGCACCGGCGTCGACGTACACTCCTTCTTCGTCTGCGGCATGCAAATCTGCGGATGCTGCCGCAGAAAAAAATGGAGTGCCGAAGTTCCGCCTTTTTGCGTTCCGCCAATGACGAAGTTTACGAGCACGACTCAAGGTGTAGCGGCGCCTGTCCTTGCGCGCAAGAATGTGCATGAAGTGTAGCCAAGGCGCTCTCTTGCTCTGCCGGCGTTTGGTGCCGCCAGCCCCTCACCCGGCTTCGAGGACCTTTGGCGCGGCAAGCAGAGCGGCTACAGCTATTTCAGTCGCACGTATTTATTATAGGAATGATGCGTTTGGCTGAATTAGTTGCACTGCTGAAATTCGCAAGTTACAAACTTGCGCCACGGCTCCCATGATCGCAAAATTTTTCCTCGCCTTCATTCCAGTCTTTGTTGCGATCGATCCGATCGGTCTTATCGCACTTTTCATCGGACTCGGCACGAGCGCCTCGCCTGAAAACCGCAAGCACCAAGCTTTTCTTGGTATCTTGACTGGGCTGCTGGTGGCGATCGGTTTTATTTTTCTCGGAAAGACAATTTTTTTGGCGCTCGGAATTACAGTGGCTGATTTTCAAGTCGGCGGCGGATTGATCTTGCTTGCCCTTGCTGTGCGCGAGCTCGTCGGGTTCGGCCCGCAGGATCGTGGCGGCAGCGATGAGTTTGGAATTGTCCCGCTGGGCATGCCGCTAATTGCGGGACCAGCGCTGCTGACCGCGCTGCTCATCCTTGTCGATTCAGTCGGACTGGCGTTTACGCTGGTCTCGCTCTTCGCGAACCTTGGGCTGGTCGCTCTGGCGCTTTGCAACGCCGAGCGTTTCACACGCTGGATCGGCAAGCAGGGTTTGCGCGGCATTTCAAAAATCATCGCGCTTCTGCTCGCCGCAATCGCCATCAGTTTGATCCGGCGCGGCTGGCGCGGCTCGTGAAGCATTGAATTATTTCTGATAGCTCACCGTCCAACACCACGGCCGATTTTGCTGGCGTTCGGGAAGAATTTAGCTCTATTTCGAGATTCAGCCGGGCCATTGACACTTCGGCAGCCCTCGTTAGTATCCACGACCTTATGAGATTTCCGCTCGCACTAACGACGAAAATCGCGTCATACATAATCGGACAGAAGCTTCGTGGCACGAAGAAGTTTGCCACGGTGCTTCAACTGGAGCCGTTACATACGTGCAACCTGACCTGCACCGGTTGCGGACGCATCCGTGAGTATTCCACCTCTCTAAAGGACATGATGAGCTTGGAAGATTGCCTGAGCGCGGCAGAGGAGTGCAAGGCGCCGATGATCTCGATTTGCGGCGGTGAGCCGCTTATTTATCCGCACATCGAAGCGCTGGTCACTGGATTGCTCGCGCAAGGCCGCATCGTTTACATCTGCACAAACGCCATGTTTATGCGCAAGAAAATGCGCGAATGGCTCACCGCCGAATTGCGAAAAGCGGAGACCCGAAAGCGGAAAGAATTAGAAGGCAAGATCGACATCTTGGTCGCGAAATGTCTCGTTTCCGAGAAAGACGCTGCGATAATCCGCGATCCGCAATCAGCGATCAGCGATCATGTGATCGGCCCGGACAAGTGGATGTATTGGAACGTCCATCTCGATGGGCTCGAGCGGACGCACGATCTTATTGTCGAGCGGGAAGGTGTTTTTAAGGAATGCATTCTTGCGATCAAGATGGCGAAGATCCTCGGCTATCAAGTCGCGACCAACACCACCGTTTACAAAGAGACCGACATGGATCAGGTCGAGCAAATGTTCGATTATCTTTCCGACCTCGGCGTGGATGGCCACACCATCACGCCCGGCTACGAGTACGACGCCGCCAAAAAGGACATGATCAAGCGGCTCAACCTGCTGCCGGAGAACTTCTTTCTCACCCACAAAATGACGGTACAAAAGTTTGCGAAGATCGAGGAATGGATGAATCGCTACACATTCTTTGGTACCCCGATTTACTTCGAGTTTCTCGCGGGCAAACGGGAACTGACTTGCTCGGCGTGGGCGATCCCGACGCGCAATATTCGCGGCTGGAAGGGGCCCTGTTATTTAATGACGGATGCCCATTACTCCAGCTACGCGGAGCTGCTGGAGAAAGTGCAGTGGGTCAAATACGGTGTAGTGAACCGCGTGGCGCGCGATCCGCGTTGTGAAAACTGCATGGTGCACTGCGGCTACGAGCCGACAGCAACCCTCGGCCTGCAATCGCAACGCGGCGATACTTGGAAAACCATTAAATTCAATTTCGGACCAAAGCCGAAACCGACCGGGCGTGGCAGCGAAACGCTCGCCTTCAACGGAGTGAGCTGCGGCAACGGCCACAAAACCGGCAAGCACCCTGAAGTTGCGGCCGCCCAAGCATCCTAAGATCGATATAACTATTAGTCTGTCAGGCTAAGATCGACATTATGAGTTCGTCGAGGAAAGTGATTGCATTGCCAAGCGCGCTTCCACAGCAGGCGGAGTGTGATTTCCCGGCGGATGAGGAGATTTCGCAGGCGATCGCCCGCGCGCAGGAGAATTTGCTGCGGCAGCAGCGGCCGGATGGCCATTGGTGCGGCGAGCTGCTGGTGGATAGCACACTCTGCTGCGATTTCGTGCTTTTCATGCACTGGCTCGGCGATGTTGATCTCAGGCTGCAACGGCAGTGCGCGCGCCACATCTTAAAGCGCCAATTGCCGGACGGCGGGTGGAACATTTATTACGGCGGTCCGAGCGAGATCAACGCCTCGGTCAAAGCCTATTTCGCGCTCAAGCTGGCCGGCTACTCAGTTGATTCACCATTCATGCGGGAAGCGCGCGCGAATATTTTGCGCCTCGGTGGCATTCCGCGCATGAACACATTCAGCAAACTTTATCTGGCGCTGCTTGGCCAATTTCCGTGGAAATATCTGCCAACCATTCCGGTAGAAATGATTTTGCTCCCAAGATGGGCGCCCTTTCATATCTACAAAATGTCGTCCTGGAGTCGGGCCATGCTGATTCCACTCGCGATCATCAATCATTTCAAACCGACGCGCGCGTTGCCGGGCGAAAAACATTTGCATGAACTTTATCCCCTGGGAACAGAGTACCAGGATTTGCGATTACCGCGCGACGAGCGCTTTTTTACCTGGCGCAATTTTTTCCTGCGCGTGGACATGGTTCTGAAATTTCTGCACCCATTGCAGGTTCACCCAATGAGGCAGCGTGCGCTGGAGGAAGCAGAGCGTTGGATGCTTGAGCGGATCGGCGAGGGAAGTGACGGACTGGCCACAGTTTTCCCCGCCATGCTCAATTGCTTGATTGCGCTGCGTGCGCTCGGTTACTCGAAGGAGCATCCGGTTTATAAGAAAGCGGCAAAAGATTTCGCCGGGCTTTTTGTCGATGATCCGGATAACTTTCGGATTCGACCATGTTTGCCGCCAGTTTGGGATACGGCCATCAACATCATTTCGCTGGTCGAGTCTGGTCTTCCGCCAGAGGACCCGGCACTGCGACGCGCAGCGGATTGGCTGATCAACAAGGAAGTGCGAATCCGCGGCGACTGGGCGGTGAATAATCCTCACCCGGAAGCGAGCGGCTGGGCCTTTGAATATAACAACATTTATTATCCCGACGTGGACGACACCACCATGGTGTTGATAGCGCTGCGACTCGTTAGGCCAGAAGATCGACAATCATTCGAAACGCTGTTCAAGCGGGCGCTGGCCTGGGAACTGAGTTTTCAATGCCGCGATGGCGGTTGGGCCGCGTTTGACAAAGACGTGACGACGCCATGGCTCGAAGACATGCCGTTTGCCGATCACAATGCAATTCTCGATCCAACGTGCAGCGATCTGACCGCGCGTACACTCGAGTTGCTCGGCTACATCGGGTTCAACGCAAAAAAACAATGCGTGCAACATGCCATCCAATATTTGATCAACACGCAAGAAGATGATGGGTCCTGGTACGGCCGGTGGGGCGTTAATTATATCTACGGGACCTGGCAGGTGCTGCGTGGGTTGCGCGCCATCGGCGAGGATATGACGCAGGACTGGATTCTGCGGGGACGCGACTGGCTGGAGAGTTGTCAAAACGACGATGGCGGTTGGGGCGAAACCTGCGCCACCTACGAAAATCCTGCAATAAAAGGAATTGGTGAGAGCACAGCGTCGCAAACGGCCTGGGCAGTGATGGGAATTTGCGCCTGCGGCGACCTGGAACGGTCGAGCATCCAGCGCGGTTTGCGGTTTTTGCTAGGCTCGCAAAAATCGGACGGTTCGTGGGACGAGCCCCACACTACGGGTACAGGATTCCCGGGCGTCTTCTATTTGAAATACGATTTCTATCGGCAGAATTTCCCGCTGCTCGCTTTTGCGACTTACTTCAATTACCGCAACGGCCTCGGGCATCCGTCGGGTTTCTATCGTTGCGATGTGCAATCGTAAGACAGGGTCCGACCTGTAACGGCAAACCGGCGTCTGGGCTGTCGCTTACGTTGCTTCGACAGCAGGGAGGGTGTCTTCGATCGCGCAAGAAAATAAAACCTGTCGCCCGACGCGATTCGATCTAACTGTACACATTATGGCTTACGAACTACCGAAGTTACCTTATCCGTACGATGCTCTGGAGCCGCACATTGATGCGCAGACGATGGAAATCCATTATACCAAGCATCACCAGGCTTACATCACCAACGTCAACAACGCGATCAAAGGCAAAGCCGATCTGGAAAAGAAATCGGTCGAGGATTTGATCAGCGATCTCAAGTCTGTCCCCGAAGATATTCGCACCGTCGTGCGCAACAACGGCGGCGGTCATGCTAATCATTCGTTCTTTTGGAAAATCATGGGTCCGAAGGCCGGTGGCGAACCGAGAGGCAAACTCGCCGACGATATCAAATCGACCTTCGGCAGCTTCGATCAATTCAAAGAGAAAATTGCCGCAGGCGGTGTGGGGCGTTTCGGCAGCGGCTGGGCCTGGTTGATCAAAAACAAAAGCGGGAAACTGGAGGTGATTTCAACACCAAATCAGGACAACCCGTTGATGGACGGCAACACGCCCATTCTTGGCGTCGACGTTTGGGAGCACGCCTATTATCTCAAATACCAAAACCGCCGGCCCGATTACATCAAAGCATGGTGGAACGTGGTGAACTGGGACGCCGTGGCAAAAAATTACGGATCGTAGCGCGCTGAGACTTTCGTTAGCAGCCCGGCTGCCTTTTTTGATCGCCGCGACTTTGCTCGGTGCCGCGATTCTGGTTGTCGTGGTTGTCAGGCTATCGGAGCGAGTGGCGATAAATCCGTGGAGCCGGCCATCGCCATGGAAGCGATGTGGCTGAACGCTTGCCTGCCCGTTTAAGGACCGGGTCATGCCACGCATAGGTACGGCCGACTGCTGACGGTTTTGTTGGCCGGAATTTTCCGCGTCACCGGTCTGGATTTGCTCGCCGCACGAATTGCGATGTCGATCTTGGCCCCATCGGGCCTCGCCGTATTTCTCACGATCATCTATTGAGGTGGAAAATCTCGCGCGTGGTTCGTGCTCGCGGTTCTCTTATTTCTCGGAACTAATTTCCGCACAAACCTGACCTTTCTAACTGTGCAGGCCGATTGCGTCGCCGCGCTGTTTGCATGCATCGGTCTGGCGTTGTGGAGCAAACGCGGAGAGCGATTGCAAGCGTCATTATTAATTGCACGCTTGCCCTGGCCTATCAGCGCGCTGCGCCGTGGGGAATTCCGCCAAACAAATGCGCAGAGTTCATCGATTGGCGACAGTCGATCGATCGATTTTGGAGCGCTAGCCAGCTAGCGCACCAGGCAACGGAGTAATGGACTTTCCATTTCTCCGATACTCCATTACTCCAATACTCCATTGCCGATGGCTTACTTGAACGAAAACTATCTCAAGCTTCAGGGGAATTACCTTTTTCCCGAAATCGCGCGCCGGATCCGCCAATTTTGCGATGACAATCCGGACGCGGCGAAACGTTTGATCCGCTGCGGCATCGGCGATGTCACTGAGCCGCTGCCGCGCGCTGCGGTGGACGCGATAAAACAGGCAGCCAAAGAGCTTGGGCATCGCGAAACCTTTCGTGGCTACGGTCCCGAGCAAGGGTATGAATTTTTAAGATCGGCAATCGGGCGGCACGATTATCGCGACCACGAGATCGACATCGCGGACGATGAAATCTTTATATCCGACGGTTCGAAATGTGATTGTGGTTACATTCTCGACATTCTCGGCGACCAAAACAAAGTCGCCATTACCGATCCAGTTTACCCAGTTTACGTCGATACCAACGTGATGGCCGGCCACACTGGCATGGTGCGGAAAGACGGCGGCTACGAAGGCATCGTGTATCTGCCGTGCACAGCGGAGAACAGTTTCGTTCCCGAGCCGCCCAATGAACATGTCGATCTTATTTACCTTTGTTTTCCAAACAATCCGACCGGCGCGGTTGCATTACGTGATCAACTCGCGAGCTGGGTTGATTACGCGCGTCGGCATGATGCACTGATTTTATTCGACGCCGCTTACGAGGCGTACATTTCCGATCCGGGAATTCCACATTCTATTTTTGAGATCGACGACGCGCGCGAATGCGCCATCGAGCTGCGCAGTTTTTCCAAGATCGGGGGATTCACTGGCGTTCGCTGCGGTTTCACGGTGATGCCGAAAAATTTGCTGGGGCGAACCGAATCGGGCAAAAAAAAGCCGCTGCATCCGCTGTGGCATCGGCGTTGGAGCACGAAATCGAACAGCGTGAGTTATCCGGTGCAACGCGCCGCGGAGGCGTTGTACTCGCCCGAAGGCCGTGAACAGTGCCGGTCCCTCATCGATTACTACATGGGCAACGCGAAAGTTTTGCGCGACGCCTGCGCAAAGATCGACATGAAGGTTTTCGGCGGAATCAACGCGCCATACCTTTGGGTGAAAGCTCCGGACGGCCTAACGAGTTGGCAAATGTTTGACCGGATGCTCCACGAAATAAACGTGGTCATCACGCCGGGGAGCGGATTTGGCGCGCAAGGCGAGGGCTACTTTCGAATCTCAGCATTCAACAGCCGCGAGAACGCCGGAGAGGTCGCGCATCGTTTGCAGGATTTGGCATGTTGAGCGTCGCCCATAACGCAATTGGAACGATTCGATGAGACTCATCCGCACGGGCGTTTTCTTCATGCGGGGGCGTGCGACGTACTAGCCTGCAGCGTTGGGCAGCTTGCCGAGCGCATGTTTTTGCGTTTAACCGAGAAAGCTTGAAAAACAGTGGCGGCAGGCTGCCGCCAACTACAAGCTCGCCACAGGACGAGTCCGTCCGACTGGCGGACCCGCAGCTGGTGCTCCCCCAGAAAGAGAGCCTTCGGTCAACAAGACGCGCTCGTGCGGGTGGTTGCCAATCGCCTAAGGAGACATCTTCTCTTGCGATCTGACTGCGGCGCGCAAGATTGCCGCTTTGAAAAGAAGTCAGCGTGCCCGAGCAAAAACAAAATCTTCTCCAACTTTATCGTTTCTGTTTCTTGATGCTGGCTGACGCGCGCAAAGCAGCGGAAGTCTTTCATGCGACCTTGCGAGATGCGGCGCAGGAAGCCGCTAAGGACGAACCGCCAGGGGACCGGTTGTGGTTTTTTCGGGATGCGCGCTGGCGGTGCCTGGAAGCCAGCGAGAAAGGTTTGCAAGCGGAAGATGTGGGTCTTGAGGAGAAGGAAATTTCGGCCTCGGCATCGTCACAGATCGAGAAACTCGCACCGCACCAACTCGCCATTTGGATTTCAGCCGCGCCGGAACCGCAACGCACTATCCTGGCGCTGTTTTATCTGGATGAATTCAATCTCAAGGAATTGTTGTCGATTTCCGAATTGAAGCCTCCCGAGCTGGCGAAATTGCTTTCGGAAGGGCGACAGCAATTTCAAGCCTGGCTCAATGTCACCGTGCCCGCAGTGGAGATATGAGAGGCGTTTCTTTATCGCGTCGCCAGCGAGTGCTCATTCAATCCGCGCCGATCAGCGATGAACGAGTGGACGATCACGCGATGCGCGCGGCGCTCCACCGCGCGCGCAAGACCGAAGAATTTGCCGCACAGCGAAATTTCGACCGGGCAATCGCCGCATTAGTGCGCGCCATTCCGATTCCCGCGGACATCAGCGAGTTCGTTCCGAGCGAAACCTTAATTTCACCACGGCGTCCGAGGTGGAAAAAGCAGGCGCGACATCCGGCCTTTCTCGCGACGGCTATTGCTGTGGCCGTGATCGCGGCCGTGTCGATCCTTCAAGTCGTTGAACGTGTGAACCGTTTTCCGGGCGAAGCCACTGCGCGGCGATTGCTTACGACGGCCAGTTCGACCCACTCGATGATGCTCGACCCGATAAAGACGGACGCGGGTGCATTGGGCGATTTCTTTTTCATGAAACATCGGTTAGCGCATTACGATGTTCCTCAGGAATTTGCGGATCTCCGCACTCTAGGCTGTCGCGTTTTCGATGATGAAGAAGGTCAGCGCGTCGCGCAGGTTTGGGTAGTCGAGAAACACATGCAGTTTTTCCTTTTCCCTGCCGAACGCGACGTGAAGACAGGAAAAGCGAGAAATTTTTCCGGATGGCGCTATCTCGATCAAGAAGGTTGGACAGGCGTCGTGAAAGAACAAAACGGAGTTTGCTTCATGGCCGCGCTGCGCGGCGCGGAAAAAGATCTCGCTCCGTACATTTCGAAATCGAAGCAGTAGCTCCGGCTCTCATTTCGCTCTCGCTCATGCTCCTGCTTGGGTCGGCCTCGATTGATCATGAGCATGAGCAGGAGAAAGAGTAAGATAAATGCAGCCGCCCACTCGCATTGACAGTAAAGCCTATGCAATTGAATCTTGTCGCCGCGATTTTGCCAGGGTAGCTCAGCGGTAGAGCAGGGGACTCATAAGCCCTTGGTCGGGAGTTCGATTCTCCCCCCTGGCACTATTAAGTGGACGTTGTGCGTTGAGCTGCCTGCTCTCGAAAGCTTTCGGAGTTGAGTGTTGAGCACTGGTTGCCTGCCACGCCCGTAGCTTTGCGAAGGCGGGCTGAGCGTTGAGTGTTGAGCGTTTTCTGTTAAAAGGTCATCGGGTCTTATGCCCGAACTGAACCCCGATCTACAGCTTGAGATCGCGCATGTCTTGTTCATCGACATCGTCGGCTACTCGAGACTGCTCATCAACGAACAGCGAGAGGCCCTGCACGAGCTGAACCAGATTGTCCGCGGTACCGATGCGTTCTGTACCGCAGAAACGGCTGGCCAGCTCACGCGGATTCCGACCGGTGATGGCATGGCACTGGTCTTTTCGACGCGCCCGGATGCGCCTGTACAATGCGCCTTGGAAATCGCCAGGGCATTGAAGAGCCGTCCGGACCTTCGAGTGCGCATGGGTATTCATAGCGGTCCGATCAGCGCCGTTACCGATGTAAACGACCGTTCGAATATCGCCGGCAGCGGAATTAACATAGCGCAACGAGTGATGGATTGCGGCGATGCCGGTCACATTCTTCTCTCGAAGCGCGTCGCTGAAGACCTGGCACAATACCGGCAATGGCAGCCGCACCTGCACAACCTTGGCGAATGCCAGGTGAAGCACGACACGATTGTCTCAGTCGTTAACCTTTACACAGGGGAACTGGGCAATCCCGCTCTGCCTGAAAAATTAAAGCGGGAGCAAGAGATCCGATCTGCGCCAACGCCAGCGATTCGCGCGGGAGTGACACGGCGGCGTAAATTCACACTCGTAGCCGTTGTATTTTTGGGCGCACTCGCCTTGACCGCTGGATTTTGGTTTATCGCCCATCGAACGGGGCAAAAATCGACGCTTACTCCAGGGCCAGCGGGCGAAAGAAGAATCGCTGTACTCCCGTTCAAACCCTTAATCGCAGAAAATCGTGATCAAGTGCTGGAGCTCGGAATGGCCGACACGCTGATTACCAAACTCAGCAACACTCGGCGAATCATCGTCTCTTCGCTGAATGCGGTGCGCAAATACAGGGGTCTGGAGCAAGATTCTTCCGCCGCCGGCCGCGAATTGCAGGTCAATTCGGTCCTGGAAGGTAACGTTCAGAAAGTAGGCGATCGCATTCGAGTGACAGCGCGTTTGATCAACGTGGCGGACGGAGCTTCGCTTTGGGCGGGTACGTTCGATGAAAAGTTCACAGATGTTTTTGCTGTCCAGGACGCGATCTCTCAAAAAGTCGCCGACGCCCTCGCTCTTCGGCTTAGGGGCGACGAAAAGAATCAGTTGACCAAACGCTACACCGATAACGTCGAGGCTTATCAGCTTTATCTTACGGGGCGTTATCACCATGCTAGACTCATTCCGCCGGAGATCAGGACGGCGATGAATTTTTATCAACAGGCTATCGACCGGGATCCGAACTATGCGCTGGCTTATTTTGGCTTGGCGGAAGCGAATCGATCTCTGGCCATCACTTCTGACGTGCCGTCGAAAGATTCCATTCCGCAGGCCAAGGCCGCCGCACGGAAAGCGTTGGCAATTGATGACTCGCTAGCAGAAGCTCATGCCTCCCTCTCGTTTAGCCTGATTTGGTTCGATTGGGATTGGGCCGGTGCGGAAAGAGAATCCAAACGCGCGATTGCACTTAATCCTAACTCGCCTATGGCCCATTTTGCCTACGCCCATTTGCTTTCAAATCTCGGTCGTCACGATGAAGCGGTCGCCGAAGGCACGAGGGCTGTGGAACTGGATCCAGTCTTTTTTCTCTACCGGTCTATTGACGCAATGTTCCTCCATCATGCTGGGCGTAACGAAGAAGCGCGCGTGCAGCTAGAGAAGACATTCGAACTCGATCCAAATTTTTGGATCGCGCATCTTACTTTGGGAAAGGTCTATATCCAGCAACGAAAATATCCGGAGGCGATCGCGGAGTTCGGTAAAGCGAAAGAATTATCCCACGGAAATTCGGAAGCGATCGCATCGATAGGCTACACTGCTGCGTTGGCCGGTGATAAAGCAAAAGCTCGTGCTGTGCTGGAGGAATTGAAAGCGTTATCCAATCAACATTACATCCCTCCGGTAAACATCGCCTTGGTGTATAACGGACTCGGAGATCAAAACGAAGCCTTGTCCTGGCTGGAGAAGGCTTGCGATGATCGCGATGTGCGGCTGACGCTTTTGAAGGTCGAGCCCAGGTGGGATTCGTTTCGCTCCAATCCGCGTTTCGGCGCCATCCTTAAGCGCATCGGTCTCCAGTAGTGATCATCTATTGAACGTTGGACGTTGAGCGTTGGGCGTTCGACGTTTTGGAGGCTTTGAGTCACTGCGCTTCTTTCCGATGACAAACAAAGAATTCTTCGAAAAGCTTTTCGCCGGCGGAAATGAATATTGGCTGACGCGGTTTGTTATTCTGCGGCTGCTTGGATTCGTCTATGCGATTGCGTTTCTCGTCGCGGCACAACAACTGGTGCCACTCATCGGCGAGCACGGCTTAACACCGGCATGGCAATTTCTCGGCGCAATCCATTCGCAACTCGGCTCGCGCACCGCTGGGATGCTGCACGTTCCCACTTTATTTTGGTTCGGAATATCCGATTCTGGATTGTCCATTTTTGCTTGGTTCGGGTTTGTTCTTGCGCTGGTTGTCCTTGCCGGTTATGCGAACGCAATCCTCCTGGCTGTTCTTTGGGCGATATACATGTCGATCGTCCACATTGGACAGATTTGGTACGGCTACGGTTGGGAAATTCAACTGCTCGAAACCGGGTTTCTGTCGATCTTTCTTTGTCCGTTGCTCGATGGCAGGCCATTCCCCAAAAGACCTCCGCCGCTCCTTGTTATCTGGCTTTTCCGCTGGCTCGGCTTCCGCATCATGGTCGGTGCAGGTCTTATCAAAATGCGCGGCGACCCGTGCTGGCGCGATCTCACCTGTCTTTATTATCACTACGAAACGCAGCCGATCCCAAGTCCGATCAGCCGCTATTTGCATTTCGCACCGCATTGGTTCCATAACGTGGAAACGGCTTGGAACCATTTTATCGAACTGATTGTGCCGTGGTTTTCATTCGGTCCGCGGACTGGGCGGCATGTCGCGGGAGTTTTGCTCGTCACTTTTCAAATTTTTCTCATCATCAGCGGGAACCTTTCATTTCTAAACTATTTGACGATTATTCCGTTTCTTGCCTGTTTCGACGACACATTTCTCCGGAGGATTTTGCCGAGTTCACTCGTTAGGTGCGCAGAAAGGGTGGGGGAAGAAGCTGCACCGTCTCATCTCCAAATGGGACTCGCCATCGCATTGTCGGTCCTAGTCGCTTATCTGAGCATCGCGCCTGTGCTCAACCTCGTTTCCGGTCGGCAACTGATGAATTACTCCTACGATCCGCTCGATCTGGTGAATACGTATGGCGCATTCGGTACAGTTGGCCGGGAACGTGACGAAATCATTTTCGAAGGAACGGACGACGCGCAGATCTCCAGCGAGACGAAATGGAAGGAGTACGAATTCAAAGCCAAGCCGGGCGATCCAAACCGACGCCCGCCGTTCGTCGCGCCTTACCAGCCTCGCATCGATTGGCAAATCTGGTTCGCAGCCATGGCCTCGCCAGCCGATTACCCGTGGACGCTCCACTTCGTTTGGAAACTTTTGCACAATGATCCTGGGACACTGTCGCTCACTGCGAACAATCCATTTCCAAACGCGCCGCCGCATTACATCCGCGCGCGACTTTATCGTTACCAATTCGCGCCGCTCGGCGAGAAAGCATGGTGGAAACGCGAACCGATCGGTGAGTGGTTACCTGCCTTATCGATCGATGACGAAGAGTTTCGGCGGCTAATGGGGGCGATGCACTGGCTCGACTAAAGATCGACCCGCTCCGCGCCCAAGGGCAGCAGATTGCATCAATCAAGCGGGTCGCGGAACTCCTTCTATCCGACTCGCAGTGCTAAATCTGGCATTTGGTCTGAAAGAGCTGCACGCGTAGCGGGTTCGACGACAACTACAACCCGCGTTCTCGCAATCGCGCGACTGTTTCGCGCATCATGCGGTAACCAAAATGCCCCTGGGGCACGCGCAGCAGTTCCGAGCCGCGCCATGTCTGATGGATTTTTTCGATATCGGTCGGGCGTGCGATCAAATCAAAATCTCCTGACACGAAGAGCACGCGGTCGGCGTCGCACGCCGGGTCGTTGTGCATGGGCGAGCTCAGATGGAAATGTCGCGCTACGAGCGACGGATCGATCTTTGCTCGGCGTAGCTGCCGCCGCATAAAAGCGGCGGCTCGGTTTTGCCAGATGGCGTGCTCGATATTAACGATCGGCGCCATCAAAGCGACGAAACGCAGATCGCGCTCAACCATTGCCAAAAGTGCCCCGATCCACCCGCCATAGCTGGTCCCGAGGATGCCAAACTCTTCGCAGCCCAGGTCGCGCAACGCGGCCATTAGTTGCCGTAGTTCGATGACACCTTGACGCAACCCCTCGGCGCTGCAAATCAGATCGGCGGTGATGGCGAGTTCGCCATTCCAGTATCCGCGCGGAACCCGCGAATAATGATAGGGCAAATGCACGAAGCACGCGTTCCAGCCGAATTCGTTGAAGCGCGATGCCCATCGAGAGTAACCGATGCGGCTCGCGGAAAGGAGCGAGTGCAACATGAATACCGTCGGCCCACTCCAGCCGCGCGAACATGGAAACAAGTCCGCGCGGGCGATGTTGTTCGCCGGAAATCTTGTTTCAATCGGGCTGCGCCACGTGACGGCGCGGGGAGGATTGTCGATCTTGTCGGCGAGTTCCCCGTTTGGCGGCACCGCGTAGAATTCTTGCGCCGTCAACTTTTCGCATTGCTCAACGTAGCGCTCCATCTCATCACGACTGCGTGCGTGCAAACGATGGCGTGCTTGGAGCAAATTCATTGACGCGCACATGAGTGAATCGACACTGGTCGCTGCCAAATGCCGCAGAACTTGGCCCTTTTCAGATCGCGTGCCAGATTGCCATCGCTCTCCTACAGATTTCCCCATTCGTTGTCGCGGCGGTTGCGGCAAATCGTCTGGCGTGAGGCGAAATGATTCTTGTAATTCCGCGTAGAGATTTTTGAACGCGGTAGTGAGTTTGCGTTCGACCTGCGCACGGGCGACAGATTTTTCCAGATTTGGAAAATGTGAGATCGGATTGCCGAACGCGATCCAAATTGGCGTTCGTCGCAGCGGAAACCATCCTTTCTTTGAATAAAGGCGATCGCTACCGACAATCACGCATGGGAGGATTGGAACTGCGGCAATGTGCGCGAGCGTGCATGCCCCCGGCCGCAAGGGCGCGCCTTCCAGTAGAGAGCCCGCACCATCGCGAATGCCGCCTTCGGGAAAAACGCCGACGATGCCCCCCGCCTTCAACCGTTTGATGGTAGTGCGAATTGTCGCGCGCTGGGCACGATGTCGATCCACCGGGAACGCGTCGACTGCTCGCAAAAAATGTCCAAGCAGCGGATACGGAAAAAATTCCGCCAACGCCATCCAATCGATTTTACGCTTCACAACCGACGAGATAATAAATGGATCGAAATGGCTGATGTGATTCGCCGCGAGCAAGAATGCGCCGTTGCGGTTTGCATTTTCAGGTCGCAGCACGCGAACGCGCGCGGCATATCCAAACAGCAGTTTCATCAACAGCCTTGCCGCGCGATTGGCAAGCGAATGGAATAATGAGTGCATTGAATCAATGATCGCGTGCATTAAGAAATCACGTTCGCAGGCATATTTGAGGACGATAAGTGCCGTTAGCGTAAACTACTTGGAGAGAGTAGCCGATCCTGCTTCTGCGTTCCATGCCGACTACCTCGATTATAAGAGCGGGCGGATTGCACGCGACGACCTAATCGCGCGACTGCCCCATATCGCGATGATCGGGGACAGTCTTTCGAAGGATGTGTATATCTCATCACCTTTGAGCACGTTTTGGCGTGCACGAATGCGGCGTCGCAACAATTGGTTTCTCGATACCGGTCCCTCGTCCGCCAGCGTTTACAGCGTTTTCGAAAGGTTGGATAGATTCACGCCGCTCGTGGCCATGGAGTACGCCGGCCTAGGCGCCCTGGTGGACAGCGGACAAGATCGACAATGGCTTTCTCGAAAGATCCTTCGAACGCGCAATTTTTCTGGACAGGTCAGCCAACTGCTCTCCCACAAGCGGTTTCCAAATCTGATCCTGATCTGGATCGGTCACAACAATGTCGATTGGGCATGGCGAAGTCCTCCGGCGGAACTCAAGCAACCGGAGAAACGCTTGCAGCGGTTGAGCGACCACTTCCGCGAAAATTATACGTGCCAAACTCGCCGGCTCGTCGCCCGGGGGCAGACCGAGTCGCACCGAGTGGCGATCGTAGTTTTCGGTCTGGCGGATTTCGGATCGTTTTTCAAGGCTCGCAGAGTCGCCGAAATGCTGCGAAAGAAAAACGCCAAGCTGTATCCGTATTTGGGAAGTGATTTCAAATATTTCATTTCCATGCGACCAGCTTACCGCAGCGATCTTCTTCGCCTTGTGCGCATGGTAAATGAAGGCTTGAGCGCGATGGTTGAGCAGTTAAATCGCGAATACGAGCTTCGGTATTCTCTCAACGTGCAGCTACGGTATTGCGACGCGTTAGCGCGGGTCGATCTCAGCAGTGTAGAAGTGATTCACGCCGTGGACGGCTGGCATCCATCGGTTCAGGGACACAATGCCTTTGCCGAAGCAGCGTTCCGTGAGCTTGGACCGAGCCTGGAATTTGTTGGAATCGCGGGTGGTCGAGCAAAGGTCGATCCGCGCTCGCAATAAGATCGGCGCCGCCGCTACCTCTCGGCGACAAGCTCTCGGCACTTTTTGAGATCGAGCTTGCCGGACGCAAGGACGGGAATCGATTCGACGCGCTTAACCTGTTTTGGGATCCACAAATTCGCGACGCCGGTTTCGCGAAGCTTGTCGCGCAACTGCGCCAGATCGACATCCATCGCGCTGAGCAGAACGAGCGCTTCGCCTTTGGCTTCGTCCTGCACTCCCACAATCGCGATGGAGCGCTCGTCTTTTCCCGACAGCTCGAGCAAATCGATAATTTTGTGCTCGATCGCTTCGTGCGGCACCATTTCCCCGCCGATCTTCGAAAAGCGAGAAAGGCGCCCTTCGATGTAAAGAAATCCATCCTCATCGAATCGGCCGATATCGCCCGTCTTCAACCAGCCATCATGCAACACTTCCGCCGTCCGTTCCGAATCGCGCAGATAACCTTCGAATATGTTTGATCCGCGCAGCCAGAGCATCCCGGTCTCGTGCAGTGAAAGCTTGCGGTTGGTTTCCGGGTCGCGAATTTCCGCTGCAATTCCCGGAGCCATTTTCCCGACAGAGCCCAAGCGACTTGATGGCTGAACTTGCTCGCCTGCTTTTGTCGGTCGCGGCTCGGGCAGATTTACGCTAACCACCGGCGAAGTTTCCGTGAGCCCGTAGCCCTCAAAAACTCTCTGACCGAAACGCTGTTCAAAATTCTTGGCGAGATCGAGAGGAAGTTTTTCCGCGCCGGTAATAACGAGACGCAAGCTGCAAAGCTGATGCGGCTCGGCTTTACGCAAATAACCGCGCAAAAAAGTGGGCGTCGCCAGGAGAAGGGTCACTTTGTATCTTTCGATGAGGGCTGCATTCCTGGCCGCTTCCAACGGCGTTGGATAAGTGACAATGCGCACGCCGGCGATAAGCGGATACCAAAGCGTGACGGTCGATCCGAAGCTGTGAAAAAATGGAAGCGAAGCGAGAATGGCATCTTCTTTCTTCGCGTCGAGCAGTTCCCGGAATTGCGAGACGTTGCCAACGATATTGCGATGGCTGAGAACAACTCCTTTTGGTTCCCCGGTGCTTCCACTGGTAAACAATAAGGTTGCTTCTGCGTGGCCGCCTTTTTTCGGAATTTGCAAAAGCCGCAAAAGCAAACGCACCGGCGCTAAGATCGACATCATCCACCAAAAAATGATTTGCCGTTTCATGCGCGGTATCAATTCGTCCAATTTCAAAACGCGTTCCGGCCAGGGAAAATCTTTCAGCCGCCCCATGAATTGACTCGCCGAAATTGCCATGCGCAGGTTGGCGCGCTTGCAACAGGATTCATTCGCCCTACGTCCCATCGTAAAGTTCAGATCGACAGGGACTTTTCCCGCAAGTATCACCGCCAGATTCGCAACCATCGCCCCCTTGCTTGCAGGCAGAACGATAGCGATTCGTTCGTCGGCAGATTCTTTGCGCAGAAAACGGCTCAGTGCCGCGGCCGCGCCGAGTAATTTTGCACGGCTCAGTTTGCTCTGATCGATACCATCGATGACCGCGGTTGAAAACCGTCGGCGCTTCAAGCCGCGGATGCATTCTTCGCCGAGAGGTCGATTTAACGATGGCCGGCGGCTATAGCAAAATTCGCCGAGCTTAAGTAATTGCTCGCGCACTGTGGCAATATCCGCCGCTTCGGGAGCAAGTGGCTCGCCGAATGCAACCGTGGCGGGATATGGAATTCGGCGTGGCCATTTTTTGAAAAACTTGCCGCCTTGGAAGGAGAAGATCGAGCCCCAGAGGCTGTCAAGCCAAGCTGGAATGACCTCAGCATTAGCCTGACGGGCAAGTAATTCGTAACCGCGCTGTAGCCGCAACAACGTCCCGGCGCGTTCGAGCTGACCTTCGGGAAATAGGCAGACGATCTCGCCTTCGGTGATTTTCTTTGCGGCCGCGCGAATCGCAGAATGGGAATGGCGCGTATCGATTGGGATACATCGAACGAGCCGCAAAAACCAATGCAGCATCGGTTTGCGATAGAATTCCTGGTCGATGATGTAACGAATCGGGCGCTGGCAGGCGAGTTGCAGCACGATGGCATCGATCCAGCTAATGTGGTTAGGCAAAAGAAGAAATCCACCTTGCGGCAAATTGTCAGTTCCGAGTGCAGTCACACGGTAAAAGCGACTCGCCAATAGGCGGCCAAAGAAATAGAGCGTGCGCTCAGCGACAGACATGGAAGGCATTGGTTTATGATTTACAATCAGCGCACGGACATCTGCAATCGGCAATTGTCGATGGAAGGTGGGGCGAAGAGACCAATTCGCAGTGCGCGCAACGCGTTGCTGCTTCTGCTCGGAATCAATCTGTTTAATTACATCGACCGGCAAATTCTAGCCGCAATCGAGCCAGACATTCGCAACACTTTTTTTGGAGCTAATGACGCAAACGCAATGGCCAAGACCGGTCTGCTCGGTGATGCATTCTTGATTACGTACATGATCAGCGCACCGCTTCTCGGCTTCCTTGCTGACCGGCTTTCGCGTTGGGTGATCGTTGGTTGCGCCGTCATTTTGTGGAGTCTTGCTAGCGGCGGATCCGGCTTGGCGGAAACTTTCGCCATTCTTTTTGCGACGCGCATTTGCGTCGGGGTGGGCGAAGGTGGCTACGGTCCGGCCGCGCCGACTATCTTGTCCGACCTTTTCCCTCTCGAGATGCGCGGCCGCATCATGGCGATGTTCTGTGCAGCCATCCCAGTGGGAAGCGCGCTCGGCTATGTGATTGGCGGATTAATCGGCGCTCATTTCGGCTGGCGTTGGGCATTTTATCTGGTCACGCCGCCGGGTTTATTACTTGGCCTGCTTTGTTTCTGGCAAAGAGACCCGCGCGTCGCAGCACATCGTCTCGTGCAGGAATCGCCCCGACGTGGGCTGTCCGATTATTTGAACCTTTTTCGCACCCGGTCGTATCTTATCAACTGCGCCGCTCAAACGTTGATGACGTTCGCAGCCGGTGGGTTGGGATATTGGGTGTCGGAGTATCTAAGTTATCGAAATCAAAGCCCAGCCGCCGGCAGGACAATCTTTGGCTTGATCACCGTGGTAGCCGGCTTGGGCTCGACACTGCTCGGCGGCGTCATCGCGGATAAATTGCGGCCGCGTTTTGCCGCTTCTGATTTCTGGGTCTCTGGAATTGGCATGCTCATCGCGTGTCCGATTTTTATCACCAGTCTTTACATTCCTTTTCCCGGCGCGTGGATCGCGATGTTTCTCGCAATCTTCTTTTTGTTTCTAAACACCGGCCCGTCGAACACGGCGCTGGCCAACGTTTCACTGCCGATCGTCCGCGCCACTGCATTCGCGGTTAATATTTTCGTGATTCACGCCTTAGGCGATGTGCAGGCATTCTGGATGCTGGGTTACATTGGCGGTCATTTCAATATGACCATTGCGTTTCTATTCGTCTCGGGCGTGATTTTCGCTTCCGGCTTGGCTTGGCTCATTGGTGTAAAATATCTTCCGGGTGACACTGCTGCGGTCGAGGCCGCCAGCACGGAAGAGTAGATGTCGCCCGCTAAGGTAGGGCAGCCGCTGGCGGCTAAGGCTTAGTCGGTCTCGGGGCGAACGTAGATTGCCAAATCACTGCCATCGTCAGCGCGAATGTAGTGCGCTTGAACGTATCCGATAATGGCGGGTGCGAATGCGGCGAGTTCGTGCTGTTCGGAGAGCAACACCACCGCAGGCGGATCGCGTTCTGCTTCTTCAATCAAGCGCTCGTGATCGCGTGCGGTCTGATCGCCTGGCCACAAATAGTTCCAGCGAGTCGGGTTTCGGCGTTCGCAAAGGAAGTAAAACATCGGCTGGTACGGCAACGCCAGAATCGACCGCGTCGGCGGGACATAGGCCTGCAGGCGTTGAACAAAATCGGCGACCCTGCCCGCCTGCTCGATACGTACCCCACCGCGCTCGAGCGTCAATTGTTCATTTGCCCGCGTCACATCCGGCAAGACGACCGGCTTGAGGATCCAGAGAAACGAAGCGACTACGATTGCGAACACGGTCGAGAGGATGATGTCGAGGATGCGGTGGTCGGCGATTATTTCGCGCACAGTCGACCAACCGACGGCAGTAAGAAGAAAAAACGGCGGCAGTGTCATCAGGAGGTGGGTCTGGTCCGATCGGGTTACGACCTGGAGATAGAACAGCGCCGACCAGGCGACGAGAAATGCGAGTGCGGCTTCGCGTAGACCAAGACGGCGACGGACGAGACGTTGCACGAGATAGAGCCCGGCGATCGCTTGAACAAACGGTGGAACGTAAAACAAAAGCACGACGGCAGTGTCCAAAACGGATCTGCGCACAATCAATTTCGGGAACGGCAGCGAGCTGGTTTTTCGATAAGTAGTCAAGGGAAACAGGATCAACTGTCGAAACATCTCGGGCAGGGCTTCAATCTTCCACCAGACGAGGATCGAGGGGATAAAGACGACCGCAATACCGACCAGCCAGAAAAGCAACGCGCGTTTTAAGTTTGTTCCCGAAATAGGGTTCGGGCGCGCAAAACTCAGCGCGACCACCAGGGTAAAGATCGAAATGATGGTGTACGCGGCCTGATCGTGGCGCAAGAAAAGCGAGATAGCGGTGAGCAATCCGGCAGGCAGGGCGAGCCATTGTTGCTTCGATAATGCCGCCGGGATGAAAAAGAGCACGGCAGCGAGTGAAGCTGCCATTCCCTGCCAGATTGCCAACGGCACAAAGCCAAAATATGGAAGGCCAAGGATGCAGGCGGGTGCAGCGGCGGCGAAAGAGAGAGTCGGACCAGTAAAGCTGCGAGCAATTCCATAAATGAGTAGCGGTACGAGGAGATAAATCGACAAACCGAAAATGCGGAGCGAGGCCAGCGATGTTCCGAAGAGTTTGAAAACGCCAGCGGTGGTGTAAAACGCCAGCGGCGGTTGCACGCTCACGAAATCGCGTTGAGGAATGTCGCCCTGTGCCACGCGCACCGCGCCGTAGGCGAGAAGCCCTTCGTCGCGCCAATCGATCCCGGCGCGCCACCGTGGATATGCTATGCCGAGAGCGAACGAAAGCAGAAGCAGGGCGCACAAAACGTCGACAAAGCGTGCGGATTTGGGTTTAGCTTTCTGCATCCAGATGGCGGCAAGATGGAAAAGAGAGATTGCGTTGGAAGGTCGGGAGAAACAAGTAGAACCCCTCTCATAAATGCTGTAGCCGCGCCCCTGGGGGGGCGCCTTTCCTGATGACCCGACTGACAATCGACTCCGAAGGTTTTCGCAAGCTGCCCAACAACTATCGATAAGAGAAATGTTTGCCTCTGTTGAAAAGCTGGATGAAGCGCCGTCAGGCGCGACATGCTTATAGAAAAACCCTCTCCCAATCCGCCAAGCTCCCTTAGGAGCGGCATGAACGCGGTCGGTTTTCCATGTCGCTCCGAACGGAGCTTGGCTTGGTTTATTGGTCCAACCCTATAAACGTGTCGCGCCTAAACGGCGCTTCGGCCCTTTAGCACCGGCTTTTCAACAGAATCAGAAATCCTCTGAAGTCAGCCGTTGACGCTACAATCGATTGTGTGTTATTGAAGCATCCAACACTATGCGTTGCCCCAAGTGCGGGTCTCGTGACGATAAAGTCATCGATTCGCGCCAGTCTCGGGATAGTTCCAGCATACGCCGGCGGCGCCAATGTCTCACTTGCGGGTACCGGTTCACCACTTACGAAGAGATTGAGCGCTCCGACCTGCGTGTGGTCAAGCGGGACCGCACGCACGAGCCGTTTGATCGACACAAACTCGCCAGCAGCATCGCGAAAGCCCTTGAGAAGCGGTCGGTAAGTCTCGTGACGCTGGAACAAGTGGTCGATGAAATTGTGCATGAACTCGAGACGAGCGGGCGCGAAGTTTCCTCGATCCAAATTGGCGCCAAAGTGCTGGAGAAATTGCGCGAACTCGATGAGGTGGCGTATTTGCGTTACGCCTCCGTGCATCGGCACTTTGCAGACGTCGATGAATTTGTCGATGCCATTCAGGCACTCGGCCGGCGCGTAAAAACGAACGACGCCCAGCGAGAATTATTTCCGCCGGAGCAAGTGAATCATGGTCGCGTTTAAGGAAGAGTTTCCATATCTGCGGTGCGATTCGGGGCAGCTTTTTGAGTTCAATCGCGATTGGCTGCACGCGGCGATTAATCGCGCGGCCGACCAGGCCGGCTATCCCAGCTGGTGGCTCACCGATCACGTTACCGAGAGCATTGCCTTTTATTTACGCCTGCGGAACGATGAGAATGTGGTTGCATTCAGTCAACTTGCCCAAACCGTGCAGTACGTTCTCAAAGTAATCGGCTACAAAGAAATCATCCCGTATTTCACGCCGGCGCCGCCACCTATTTCCATTTCGTTGCTCGAAATTGCCCAGGAAGCCGGCACCGGTTACGAGCTGGCGTTCTTCGATCTTTTGGAAAAGCGGATCAGCGCGCTGGTTGAAACCGGCGTGGACAATCTCCAGCTTTGTTCGTTGCAACCTTGCGTAAAATACCTCCGTCGCACAAAAGTGTGGACGCGTGCTTGCGACTCGCTTCGCGAGGAAGTTGTCTGTTTCATCCGCGAAAAGCTGACATCGACAACCGTTGAGCGACTGAAGTGTCAGCTGCGTTAAGCATCGAACTTTATGACGATCTTTGAGAAGATTATCGCGCGCAAAATTCCGGCGAAAGTTATCTGGGAAGATGATGACGCGATCGCATTTCACGATGTGAATCCGCAGGCGCCGGTGCACGTGCTCATTGTGCCGAAAAAAGTGATTCCGCGCCTGAAAGACGCGACCGAGGCCAACCAACCAATCCTTGGGAAACTTCTTTTGGTCGCGCGCGATATCGCAAAAAAACTTGGCGTTGAAGAGAGCGGATACCGGGTCGTGATCAACAGCGGCCCGGACGCAGGCGAAAGCGTCCCGCATCTGCACGTGCACTTGTTAGGCAAACGCGCGCTGGCCTGGCCGCCGGGGTAAGATCGACAATCTCCCGTCAGGCAAGCAACCGCGGATTACGCTGATAGCGCCGATATTTGGAACACAGATTTTACATTGTTAATTACGATTGTGTAGCGGCAAACGCGGCGGTCTGACGAACCTTGAATTGCGGCTGACACAGCCGCCTCTACAATAAACACATCATGCCGGCGACGCTTGAACCTGTTCGACTGATTGAGCTGTCTGAGATAACAGAAGCGCGCCAGCGAATAGCAAAAACCATCGTCCGCACGCCGCTGATTTGCCTGGACCTTGGTCCTGGTTTCCCAGACGTCCAGCTAAAGCTGGAAAACTTGCAGCCGATTAACGCTTACAAAATACGCGGCGCGGCGAACGCCGTGGCGATGCTCCCCGAGTCGGAACGCAAGCGCGGAGTGTGGACGATCAGCGCCGGAAACGCCGGACAAGGTGTCGCCTATGCGGCGCGGCAAGCTGGTGTGCCTTGTTCGGTCGTGGTGATCGAGACGGCTCCGGAATCGAAAATCGACAGAATGCGCGGGCTCGGCGCCAAACTCATTCCAGTTCCGTACGAGGTCGCGTGGAAGGCACTGGAGGAACGTTCATATCCCGGGGCCGAAGGAACGTTTGTGCATCCGTTCGACGACCACAATTTTATCGCGGGTCATGGCACGATGGGACTGGAGATTTTAGAAGACGCGCCCGAGACCGCAGCCGTCATTGCCAGCATTGGCGGGGGGGGCCTCATCACCGGAGTCGGCAGTGCAATTAAAGCACTGAAACCCGAGGTCAAGGTCTGGGGGGTGGAGCCCGAAACCGCGGCGCCTGCCGCCCTCTCATTCGAAAAAGGGTCGCCGCAAGTGTTCGAAGGTTGGAAAGCCTCATTTGTCGATGGGGCGGGCGGTCAAAGCATGTTTCCCCGCATGTGGGAACGAATGAAACCGGTGGTTGATGGTTACTTCGTTGCCAGTTTGGACGAGACGAAAAAGGCAATGCGGCTTATGGCGGAAAAAGCGCGAATTATCTCCGAAGGCGCGGGCGCGCTGCCACTCGCCGCGGCGTTAACTGGAAAAGCCGGGACCGGCCCGATTATCGCAATCGTTTCCGGCGGCAACATCGACATGAAGAAGTTTTGCGAGCTGATCGCTGCGTCAGCGGATTGAACAGACCAAGCGTACCAGGTCAGGGTCTGATAGCAGCGAGTGAATTCGCCACAGGTATCGGCATTGAGCAAGTCCGAGACTGATTTTCGCGCTCTTTTATTCCCTCACGATCACGGGTGTGCCTTCGGAAGCGGCGTCGTAGAAATGTTCGGCCATTCCGCGGGGCAGGCGGATGCAACCGTGCGACGCCGCATACGGTGGGACATAGCCTTGGTGCATCGCGTAGCCGCCGTTGAAGTGCATGCAATATGGCATCCTCGCGCCATCGAAATGTGTGCCGGGCGGCCTGCGGTCCTTCCGCACGTCGATGTTCGATTTCACCACGTTACCGTAGTCATCGATGTAATCGCCGAATTCACTCGAGACGTGGTCTCGGTCTTTCGAGACGATATAATACCGGCCGGGAGGCGTTGAGAATCCACGTTTGCCGGTCGAAACGGTCGACTCGCCAACGAGCATTTTGCCCTTGTAGAAATAGGCCTTCTGTTCTTCGAGATGGACAACAATTTTGGGCGGGCCGTACGCGCCTTCATCGTTCCAGTAACCAGATGGTGTGGGCATTGGCAAAATCCCAGCGAGCGGTTGCTGCAGCTGCGGCGGCAATTCTTCACAGCTAGCCAGGAGCCCAAGCAGGGCCAGCGTAAATGATAGGTGAATAAGCAGCCGAACGCTCATCGATTGCGGAAATTACAGAGGCTTTGTGAGAGCGCAATCGCGAACCGATTGTTCACCTAACGAATCGGCTGCAAACGCGAACGTCTCAGGCCATCTCGCGTTGATTGCTCGATTTTGTTACTCGGTTAGCCCTGTCTTAAAGAATGTGCAGCGTGCGGGAATCGAATCTGTAGGTCGCGACTGAGCATCGAGCAAAGCGCACAGGCTTGGCGATCGTCTGCACTTATTTTGAGAGCTTCATTGGAGAAGGGATTGCGAGCGGCGGTTCTGCAAGCAAAGCAAAAAGCGGCCACGCGGTGGAGCGCCGCGGCTATTGCAAAATGCTTCTGCTTGTCAGGCTTATTGATTGTTGACGACCGTCCGTGGTGCAGCCTTGCTCAGTTCGATTTACGCTGCTTGCTTGTCAAAAGCTCTTCCGCAAGAGGGGCAATTGACCCGACCCTCAAGGTCAGTTGTCACCATCTCTGGTGGCCAACAACGCGGACAAAGAGCAAAACCGAGTTCGCCAGCCAGCGTAGCTTTCGTGACTTGTAGATCGCGTTCCACCTCATGTAAAAACTCTGCCAGGGCGGACTGCGTACCGTCTTCCACGGGCAGACGTTCACGCACAGACTGAAGTTTTTTGGAAAGAACAACGATTGAAAGAAGAGCCGAGTGTAAAGCGTCAATGTCCATACCATCAGCTTAAGACGTCTCTGTGGCGATGCGGTCACCACTGTGTTACGATCTTGTAAAATCGCTCCTACCTCGGCAGGAATGATAGAATCCAGATTGTTAATTATCTACTGCCGGATGATTGATTAAAAGTGCTTATTTGGACTTTTAAAGCAGAGCCAGCCGCGCACTTACCCATGATGTACGCCACGCGCGCTTGATTCAGACAAAGAGAGAGAAAGCGCGGAAAAGCGCAAGTGAGCGATTACAAACGGCAGGTTTGCGGTAAATCGCACGTTTCCGTGGGCGTAATCCCGCAACAATTCTCGTTCGACAGTTGCGCCGATTCCTGCGACAAAACTGTAATCGTGCTGCTACAACCGCCTAACCAACAATTTTTCGAAGCTGACTCCGGTTATCTCTCCAGGTGCAACGAAGGCGGGTCTACTTCTTCCCGACAGCTTTTCTCCTTGCAGCCCACCGAGCCTTCATAAGTTGCGAAAGTCTCTTTCTCCCAGCAGCGGTGAGTCCGCCCTTTTTCTTTGCAGTCTTCGTTGCAGTTGTCCTTCCCTTTCTCTTCGCCCACTGTGCTCGCATTGCGGCCGCAATTTTGGCCCGAGCTTGAGCAGACATTCTTCGCTTCCCTTTGTGAGTTAGAGCTGCGGTTGAAGGCGCCCCCCCCAATAGCGTACGAAGACGTTTTTCGAGCGTGTCCATTTGCCTGCGGATGGACAGAGCCTCCTCCAATGAATCAAGTGATATATGCATAATCGTTCTCATAAGCTAGGTGTGTAGAGTCAGCAAGGTGAACTTTCGATTACTATGATTGGCCTTTGAATTTGGGAGGGTTGGCATATTCTCGCAAGCAAGGACGGGATTCTTCGTTTTGCGTCTGATTCGCGGCCACAGGAAAGTAGCGGACAGGTGGCCGCAGCCGAATATTTTATTTAATCCAATCGATTAGTTAAACGATTAGTCAGTTATTTTGAAGCGACTGACGGTAAGAAACAAGTAGTGGTCAAAACCACGGCCTTTCAGGGGGAGATGAAAGAGCACCTTTTGTTCAATGTGTACTTTGTTTAACAATAATCTGCTACCACTGGCCCTACGATAGCCGTGGCTGAGATTGTGCCTTGTTAGGTGCTGGAATTTAAACGGTGAACGATCAAATGCTCAAGTTCGGAAGGTGAACGGGAGCCGCATCCGGACTAGAACTGGCTGGCCGTGCTTGCGCGCAGGCGCGAACCGCCAATTTTGCACCGCAAGGATTGCCTCTTCTGTAAATGGATAAGCGGTCGCTAGGACGGCGCGAATATCGCTGGTCGTGCCGTCGGCTGTGACGTTGAACTCAACGACCGCATAACCCCACTGGCGCCTTTTGGCCTCTGTCGCGGGAAAAAAAGGAGCGTAGCCATTCAAAAACCTGGGGGGCGTATCATAAGCACTCGAAGGCGTGAGCGTTTGGATGAAAGTAGCGACCTGCGTTTCGGGCATTGGGTTGCCTTCAGTCGCCAAGCGTGGAGATGAACAACCGCAGAAAAGTAGCGTCGTTACCAGACAGAGCGTGCCAAGATCGCGACGAGCTGGGTATTGGCTCATAATGAGGATGCTCCAGGTGCGAGAGGAGGAGCTTCAGCTTCGATTATTGCCGGTCTTGCTGTCGAAGTAAAGCACGACAAAGGCAATGCCAAGCAAGGGGCGGATGGCGGCGTGAACGAGACTGCTGAGCGCGTAACCTGTGTATCCGGCTTCGCTTTCCTCTCCTAAAAAAGCAGTTTCCTCCTTGAGCGATCATGTAAAGTCCGATTTATTTTTGAAAATTAATTAACGGATGCCTAGTTTGGTAGGATAAGAAGAAACAAACTCGCTGACGGGGCGTTTATGGCTCAGCAAACGCCTATTTCGGTGCCCTTGAGTACCAGAAAGTTACCGTTTTGAGCATCCTCCAGAGAAGCTATTCGATCTTGTAGAGTTAATTTATTAACCCAAACTAATTGTAACTAGCTAATGCGTTATCGAGTTAAACCGCGCTGGTCCATCTGGTCTGCAGGTCAGCGTTTAAAAAAATGCGTCACGGTTCTGGTCGCTTTTGCCTCTCCCGGGTTGATCAAGCTGAAGTGAGGACCTCGTAGATTTGGAAGCATTGCCTTGAGTTAAAAACGTTATTCCTAATGTCCGTATCAAAATAGTACGCGGTGTAAAATTATGATATACATTGTAAGTATGGAATTTGTCGGCTCAGTTTACAACCGCGATTTCTAATCCTTACTTGGTTGGAAATTAGTAACTTATGCTAATTACTGAACACATTTCCATTGCTCTTTTGTCGGAAACCCTTACGATTCTTCACTCGGCAAAAATTGAGATCGCAGCGAAGATGTCAACATAAATATCTTATCATTAGCTACTTATGACTTATAAAATTCTGGTTGGCATCTCATGTGCTACCAATTAGTCAAACCTAACTGGCTGGTCCAACTGGAAGGCTTCAGTCGTTAAGAAAAGCAAACAAAGAACCTAAAAGCAACACAATGAAAAATCTAAGCAAAACAATTCTAACGGTGGTCGCAGTTGGCCTGCTCAGCTGCGGCCTCTGCTGCCAGCAGGCACAGGCTACGCCCATAACTGGCGACATCACCTTCGCAGGCGCAGTAACGCTTGATAGCACCAGTCTGAGTGCGGCCAAAGAAGTGTCGGCGTGGAATCTCTCCTTAGTTACGAGCAGTTCCGGCGATCTCAGTATGGCCGTATCCACTCCCGTCAGCATGACGGCACCCTGGATTTTCAATCCATCGACAGCGACCATCCCCTTATGGAGCGTTGGCGGTTTTACCTTTGATCTGATGTCATCCCATATCGTTACTCAGACTAACTTCTTTCTTAATATAACGGGAGTGGGGACTTTAAGCGGTGCTGGGTTTGATCCAACACCGGGCACTTGGAGCTTCACACTCAGCAATGCGTTGGGTCAGCCTAATAACACGTTCGGCTTTTCGTCAGACACGGCTGCGGGTCTGGTACCTGACGGCGGTACAACTGCCGCGTTACTAGGGCTTGCCCTCGCGGGCGTCGAAGTGTTGCGCAGGAAATTTAAAGCTGCTTAACGAGTCGCAGGCTTCACAAAAAGCCGCAATGTAATTTACCGGGCGGGGACCAAAACCCCGCCCGGTTTCAGTTTCGCATGAACTACCTCTCCACCGAAAAGCCGAGGAACAGACCGGCGCAAGCACCGAGAATCGGTGCTATCAATGAAGACGCCAACAACTCGCCTTCAGAATCCCGAAATAACACGAGGCGGTTCAGATGTTCCTAAAGGATTTGAAACTCGGCTGTCCATCTAGATGTTGTGTGCAACGACGAAGCTAGTTTGCACCCCGTTTTGTTAGCTGTAGAAAGCCTTCCTGCGCCACATTGCGCCGAACCTAAAGAAAACGCCTTAACGATGTCGATGATGGCTCTTAATCTTGCGCTGCTGTTTGTATTCCGCTTCGCGTCTGTCCAATTCCTTTTTTGGTGCCAATTGACCTTGCTTCATGGCTTTTCGGAATTTATCGAACGGCTTCTGAATTTGGTGAGGAGCTGTCGGCATGTTGCACGATATTCGTTTTCGCGCGGCAGCGCAATTCTGGCCGATCAATTTAGGATTATCACCTTGATACCATCGAAGGAGAGTGAGCGACTGAATGTGAAACGCTGTTGCTTGTCAGGCTTTACTGATTGTTAGCGACTACTTGCGGGGCAGGTTTGTTCAATTCAACCTGGTTGCTCACTTTTTGAAGACCTGCGGTAAGGGTTTCAATCTGCTTTTGCTGCTGCGCGATAATCGCTTCCTGCTTTGCCACAGTAGATTTTAGTTGGCTGACACTTGCTTCTTGCTCCTGGACTTTGCGGTCTCGTTCTTCCATCCTGCGGTGCTCTTTCAGAAATTCGTTGAGTAACATCGCGTTCACCGCTTCGTAGCGCACGGTGTAGACCTTCCCATCGGGATCGCGTGCAACTAAATCGGGATTCACCTTCTCAACTTGCTCAGCAATGAGGCCAAACTGCGGGATACCATCTGGATCAATCTCCTCTTTGTAGCGGAAAGTGACCGGCTTCAGCGCCAGTATCGCTTCGCTCGCGTCGTTCATTGGTTTGATTGCTTCCTTGAAGCGAACCGAGGAACTAGTGACGCCAAGTTTGCCATTGGAGTTCACTACGACCGTGCTGCCAGTCACGGCAACGTTAAAGATGCCGGCGATAAATGTGCCATTTTGCGTTCCTTGTTTGCCGATGCGAATCTTGTTGGCGTCGCCCGCCACACCGAGGGCCCCGATATCGATGTTGTTGTTGCCGGTAGTCAGCTTGCTGCCAGCTTGAGCACCCACTGCGATGTTGTTTGAACCGGTGGTGTTATTTAAAAGAGCATTTAGACCGTCAGCCGTATTATCGTGGCCGCTCATGTTGAAAAAAAGCGCATTAAGACCATCGGCCGTGTTGTCGTTCCCGCTTGTGTTGCTATTGAGCGCAGACGCGCCGCTGGCGGTGTTAAAGCTGCCACCGATGTTGCGTTCCAGCGCACTAATACCGGTGGCGGTGTTGTCTTCGCCGATCGTGTTGCTTGAGAGCGCACTAACGCCATCGGCGGTGTTGGAGATGCCCGAGGTATTGTTGGAGAGAGCCTTATGTCCGGTAGCCGTGTTGTCGTGGCCGACGTTATCCATTATGAGCGCATTAAAACCGATTGCCGTGTTGTTGGTGCCGCTGGTGAGGTTGAAGAGGGCACCTTCCCCCTCCCCCGTGTTCTCGCCGGGGTAGCCTCCGTCCGGTGCGGGGGGCGGCAGCAGTGCTTGCGCGGGGAGAGAGAGCACCAGCCATGCGAGGCCGAGCACAACTGTGGCCAGTACAGGTTTGCGCCCGAAACGCGGCCGCCGAGTCGAATTTCTTACCGATAGCGTTGTAGTGCTGAGTTGAATTGACTGATACATATGGACTCCTTCTTTCTCCCGGATGGTTAAACCTGTGGCCGCAGGTCTGAAAACAGGGCAAGAAGCTATCCGGGAGCTGGCGTCCTACGCCTGATTCAAATCTATTCAACGGCGGAGAGCGTGTCAAAAATCCCGCCCATCTGTCAATACAGGAATTATAGACTCTTCGACGCGAGGTCGGCTTGCGACCTGATTGGGCGACCAAGGGCGTGGTCTTGGTTCAAGTAAGCTTCGTAATACCAATCGCACCTGATCGAGCAATTTCTTTTTGGCGTTGCCCGCACCGGCAACTGGCGCTAAGACGAGTTCCGTGACTCCGCTTTTATCGGATTTCCTCCCAGGTACGTAAACGGATTAGACCGAATAATTTCGCAAAGTATTACGATAAAATTCCATCATATCTCGTTTGGCCTATGAAATTGCGTGTCGTTTATTTGCTGCTTTTGGTAGAGTTAAGTTCATTGTGTGCTGTAGCGCAGGACCCGTCGGCTTCGGTGATGAAGACACAACATCCAAGCCGTGAAATGCAGAAGCTCTTCAGCGCTTTCTTAGGGACATGGTCCGTCACTGAGAAGTACGAGCCGACTGAGGCGAAGCCGGAGGGCGGGGCGGGTCAGGGCGAAGAAGTCTATAGAGCTGGTCCCGGGGGCGCCTCACTGATTGAAGAGATTCACCTAAAAGAAGACGCCGGTGAGATTTCGGGCCTGGGAGTCAGCTGGTGGGATGAAAAAGCGAGAGGATTTAGGGCGCTCTGGTGTGACAGCAACAACCCGAATGGTTGCATTATGATGGCGCATCTGGCGAAGTGGGAAGGGGATCAATGGGTGCTTGGCGATGAATTCGAGAGGAGCGGGAAAAAATTTGTATTTAAGGAGGTCTTTTCAGAAATCACACCGACGTCATTCACACAAACGCTTTACCAAGGCGAAGCCGGTAAGGAGTTGAAGCGATTTTTGACGATTCATGCGACGAGATCACGCAAGGAACCCTAGCGAATTTGCAGAGTGTAACTGCTAGGCCTAACGTCTATGAAGGGTGACAAGTATGGCGGGCGAATGTGGTAGATGGGGTGGTTAGTTCATAAGGTTTGTTGATCGAGGTTGGTTTTTTTTGGAGCGCTTCCTCCTCCTTATTTGCACGTTGGTTTGTTTCCAGCGGCTCGTACTCCTATCCGTCCCGCAGTGGCGGGACCATTTGATCAATGCGATCAGCTAGAAGAGGGAACCGGGGCGCGCCCAATCTAAGCCGACGCACGCGAAGGACATTGGGAGCAGGTTAGGCATCGGGCAGCGCACCCACGTTCCAAAGTGATGTTGTTTATTCGCGTTTCGTTAGGCGATATTACTCCTTTCTGTTCCCCTCGAACGGGACTCATTGATTAATCCCAGTGTTTCGGCAGTGACTCGGCCGGTGCGGATGCGCCAGAGATCGACCGCCAGTTGTCGCGCCACCGCCACAATGGCTTTTTTGCGCGCCGCGCCTGTAGCCAATGCGCCTCTGCGCAGGATCTCTTTCCATTTTAAGGATGGGCTTGTAGTTAGGCTGGAAGCGGACCAAGCGCCAGGCCAACTCCACCAAGGCGGCACGCAAGCGCGGGTTACCGTGTTTGGTCACGCAACTTTGCACTCGCGTGCTGCCGCTGCTGTACTCGCCCGGACACAAGCCGGTGTAGTTGGCGACTTGCCGGCGATTGTCAAAGCGCTTCCAATTGCCGATCTCGCGATCGATCACCACACTGGTCAATGCACCCAACCCGCGTGGTTGATTGGCTCTGGCCGCGGCTTGCAGTTGCACGGTTAACGCCCGGATCTTTTCCTCTAACGCCACCAGAATCGGCTGACTGTTGCCCAGCAGCGCCTTCATCCATGAGGGCACTTGAAGTGCGGCGAAGGTGCGCGGCTTCCACCAGTTTTTCACCGGCTCAATCCCATGCTTAACCATTAAACTGCGGCCTTGCGCTTCCAAGCGTTTGCGCGCCTTAAGCAATTGCTCGCGCTGCCGATGAATCGCTCGGGCCTGCTCTTCTTGTTCACTGGGCACCCGAATCAATGCCAGGGCCTCCTGGTTGCCTTGAACAAAGCGGCCCAATCGCAGACAGAGCGCCTTGGCGTCCAGCCGGTCGGTCTTTACCCGCTTGTTTTGCTCATCCAACTTTTGCGGGCAGACCACGTAACACTTCATCCCCAGTGCACTGAGCTGGCGTTGCAATCCAAACCCAAACCCGCACGCTTCGTAAACGGCATGCACTTGGGCTCCGTGTTGCTTCAACCGCGCTGCCCAGTGCAGAAACGCTTCCTTCGCAAAACGCTGTGGCGGTTTGGGATTGCTCCCGCCTTCCTGCATCACCGCCACATAAAATTCCTGGTGCACATCAATCCCAAGTCCGCACACCGGACGGATCCGTCCTTCGGCGGACTTGATGACTGCTTTGCTGACTGGCAGCGTGTTTCCTCGAGTGAGGACAACCCTGTATTGTTAACGTATTGGATAGCGCGGGTGAGTTTAACCACTTGCCCGCGCCCTTACATGTCAATTAATGCCCTTATCTTTTGATCGATGATTAAGTCCTGATATCGAAGAAGATGCACCGTGCAGGAATCGAACCTGCAACCCAGTGATTAAGAGTTAAATGGTTGACCTGTTCCAAACTTTTTGCTGGTGTTCTCAATTGTTCTCATTTACAGAGGGAATTACCTATGAAAAATATCCGGCACCGTCGGCACAGTTCCGAACAAGAAAACACACGTCTGAACGGAAAAAGTGTCCAAGAAGTGTCCAAGCAGCAACCGGTAGGTAACGGCCGGCATCCAAAAACGGATCTGCGTTACTGGGAAAGAGCGATCTTCCAACCGACTTACACACGATACGGGCAAGTCTGGAAAGTCGGTGAGTGGGCCGCGAAAATTCAGCATCTGGGGCGACGCGAAACATTTTCGCTCGGAAGCGCCAACAAGGAAAGTGCAGCGGCTCGCGCGAAACAAATCTACTTAAGCCTTCAAGCCGCTGGTTGGGAAGCAACCCTCGCGAAATTCAAACCGAAAGCTGGCAGCGCAGGCAAAACACTCGCCACGATCGGTGAATTTGTGGAGGAGGTAAAGGCGAAGGCGAGTGCGCGACCCAAGACGATCGAGAGCTATTGCCAAGCCTTCCGAACGATCGTAGCGGACATTTGCGGTATCGATGGGGGAAAGTCGAAATACGATTATCGCAAGGGCGGCCGGGACTCGTGGCTCAGGAAGGTTCACCGGGTGAGAATCGCGGCGATCACGCCAGGGGAAGTTCAGAAGTGGAAGCTGCGCTTTCTGCGACGAGCCGGCACTGATCCGATAAAACAACGCGCCGCTCGGGTTTCAGTAAACTCGCTGATGCGGCGGGCGAAGAGTCTGTTCGCACCGGCGGTTCTCAAATTCGTTTCGCTTGAGTTACCCGGCGCGTCGCCGTTTGCCGGGGTTTCCTTCGAGCCCCGTCAGTCCATGAAATACCGCAGTGGGTTCAACGTTGAGAAGTTGATCGAGGAAGCACAGAAGGAATTGCCCACCGAGCAGCTAAAGATCCTGCTGCTTGCGCTGATGGTTGGCCTGCGGCGCAACGAGATCGACAAGCTGGAATGGGCGGCTTTTCGCTGGGACGAAGGAATTATTCGCATTGAGGCGACGCGCTATTTCCATCCCAAATCAGAAGAGGCCGTCGGAGACGTGGAAGTTGACGCGGAACTGTTGGAAATCTTTCGAGGATTCCGCGCGCGAGCCACGGGTGACTTCGTGATCGAATCGGAAATCGCGCCGCGACTTGGTGTAACGTACGCGCACTATCGATGCCAGCGATCTTTCGAAGCGTTGGCGATATGGCTCCGCCACCACGGTGTCACCGGCAACAAGCCGCTCCACACGCTGCGGAAAGAGTTTGGCAGCCAAGTATGTGCCAAGCACGGGATCTACGCGGCCAGCCATGCGCTGCGTCATGCAGATATTGTGATCACCAGCCAACATTACCTCGATAAGAAACGGCGCGCGACATTTGGCATGGGGCATCTTCTGTTGCGACCGAAAAACGTAGTGAGCCTCAGCGCACCCTCTAAATCGGCGATCACTAGAAAAGCCCGGAGCGACCGACCATAGTGACCGCCTTGAGAAAAAAGTCCACTATGCTCCCGGAGATGCTCAAAGCCGACACGGACTTTGGCTATGTTAGCGAACTCTCTGAAGTAATTAGGCGAATCGCTGCTTACTACGAGTACGCGCGGGAATCCGAAGAACTCAAAGAGATTATTTCAGCGGTACGAAAAGCAGGAATGTTTCGACCAGGTTTCACAGGAGACATCGCGCCCGAATTGCTGCAAAGGCTCTCTGCTCTATCAAGTGTTTTGCCGATCGATCAGCTCTTAGTTTTCCAAGATTGCGACGGTTTTCCTGAAAAGCCCTTCCGGGATGTTCGTCAAAACTTGGACATTCTGAAACATTATGATTCGTTCGGAGTAAATCATGTAGGGACCATTCCGTGGCGAGCGCTTATTTTGCTTCGCCGCACGTTTACGAGCGCTGGCTTGACCGAGCTTGAATATTGGACCAGCTGGACCAGCGAGCGACAGGGTAGGACGCTTCATGCAATCAGTATTCCTTGGAAATACACGAACGCCGAGCTCACACAGTCTTTTAATAGGCTGATAGGTAAGATCCGCCCCGCACAATTTCCCGAACCGAAGAGAGCGGGCCGCAAGGGGCGGTCCTCTGGTTCCGGCGCAATCGATATGCTTCATCAACTTGTCGCCTTTAGGTTCAACCGCGCCGGACTTCCCTTGGATCAAGCGCGTCAATTCACGATATATCTAAGTAAGCGAGGATGGGTAAAAGCAATTCGCGCCGCTGAAGAACGGATTACACACATGACGCTGCGCCCGTTTTTTGGCTAATCGCCCGAGCCAGATTTTGGAAATAAATAGGTCGAAATTTAGTTCCGGTGAAGGGCGGGAATTGTTCGACATAATTGGGTTGTGCAAAAGACCCAACATTACGGCGACAAAACGGAGCAGCTTCTATCGCGGCGAGCATTAGCCCAAAGATGGGGCTGCTGTATCGAAACCATCAAACGACGCGAGCGGGAAGGCGTGCTCAGACCAATCCGCTTCAACCAAAGACTGCTACGCCACAAACTATCGGACGTGTTAGCCGTTGAGGCTGCTGCTCTGAAATAATGATGCGCACATTCGCGCCTTTGCCTCTGTCACCCCTATGGATTTGCTGGACCTGACGAAGCTGGAGAATGCGCGTTCTGATGGAGCGCGCAAAGTAGCGCGATGTCCCGCATGTGCTGAAATCGGAGCGGATAAAAAAGGCGAGCATCTAGTGATTTATAAAGACGGCCGATTCGGATGCGTCATTAATCCAGGCCCTGAAGGCGCCGCACACCGGAGACGGATTCTCGAACTCGTCGGCCTTCACATCGCTAGGCCAGGTCTGTCTAAACCGAGATCTGCGCGTACAAAATCCCAAACGCTCGACGAAGTTAGCGCTTGGACGTCTGCGAACCTTCGAATGCGCGAGACCCACCGGTACATTTATCGGGAAGACGATGGGCGCGAATGCTTCGTTGTCATTCGCTTCGGCGATGATCGTCAGAAAGCGTACCGGCCATTTCACAAAAATGGCGCTGGATGGCTGACCGGTGATCCCTCAACCCAGTTGTGCTTGTTCAATTTGCCGGAACTAAGTAGCCGTCTAACCGAGCGCGTCTTTGTGGTGGAAGGCGAGAAATGCGCCTGCGAGCTCGCCAGTCTCAATGTGCTTACAACCACGAGCGCTCACGGAGCGAATTCGGCGCACAAGTCTGATTGGACGCCGCTTGCAGGGCGGGAGGTTGTGATCTTGCCGGACAACGATGCCGACGGTTACGCGTATGCTGAAACCGTAGCCAATATCGTTTCGAAACTTTCACCGCCGGCTCGCGTTCGAATCGTTAAACTGCCGGATCTTCCGGAACATGGGGATATCGCTGACTGGCTTGATAGACGCGACAGCCAGCTACCGGATGATATTCTGTTCGAGCTCCACAAGCTCGTTCGCGCTGCACCTAGTTGGATACCTAAGGATGGAAACCTGAGTCCTTTTGCAGAGCTTCCGCCCGAGAACGATGCTGGCAACGCGCGCCTTTTCATAGACCGTTTTGGCCAGAGCCTGCGCTTCGTTCCGGCATTCGATTCTTGGCTGATTTGGAGGGGTACAAACTGGAAGCACGACGAAGACGGCGAGATTCGCCGCCGAGCAGTTGAGTTGTCGCAAATGATGTTGGGTGACGCTGCCAAGATCATCGACCACAGTGGGCGAAACAGAATAGCAGAACGCGGCATTCGCCTTGGGAACGCCGCCAAGATCAGGTCAATGCTCGACTTGGCCCGGTGCGACATGCGGGTCGTCGTGCCCCATTCCAAACTAGACGCTGACCCCTGGCTGCTCGGCGTTCAGAACGGTGTGATTGAGCTACGGAATGGGACGTTTCGGCCGGGCACGAAAGAGGATCTGATTACCAAAACCGCAGGCTGTGCTTATGATCGGAATGCGAGTGCATCACGTTGGCAACAGTTCGTTCGCGAGATTTTCGACGACGACACAGAGCTCATCGTTTACGTCCAGAAATTGGTCGGCTACACGCTCACAGGCAGTACATGCGAGCAGCTGTTCCTATTTCTGCACGGTGACGGCGCCAACGGCAAAACTACATTCATTGAGATCATTACCGCTCTCTTGGGCGACTACGCTCAACGTGCGACACAAACGTTATTGGCCGCTGCCGACAATGGCCGTGAACCTATGAATGAGATAGCTCGTCTTCATGGAGCGCGTTTCGTGGTTAGCAGTGAGACGCGCGAAGGCGATCGCTTAGCAGAAAACCGGATCAAAGACATGACCGGTGGAGATACACTTACTGGGCGCTTTCTGTATTGTGAATCGTTCGACTTCATCCCGACGCTGAAACTGTGGATGTTCGGGAATCATCGTCCGGAGATTCGAGGCACGGATCGCGGCATTTGGCGCCGAGTGCGCTTGATTCCGTTCAACGTCCAAATCCCGGAAAGCAAGCGTGATCGCAACTTGCAGGACAAACTGCGAGAACAGCTACCCGGGATTTTGAGTTGGGCGGTAGAAGGTTGTTTGCTCTGGCAGCATGATGGACTTACCCCTCCAGCTGCTGTAAAGGCGGCAACTACTGAGTATCGGAAAGATGAGGACGTGTTACGCGATTTTCTCGTCGAAGAGACAGAGTGCGACGACGGGAGCCGAGTTGATCATGCCGAGCTATATGATCGGTACAAGTCATGGTGCGGCCGAAGCGGCGTTCGTTTTCCGATGCAGAGCAAGACATTCTCTAAGCGACTTGGCGGCCGCGGATACCGTCGCGAGCGGACCGGCCGCGGAACTCGATGGGCCGGGATCAAACTCAAGTGAACACAGTGAACAGAAACTGGACATTTCCACAAACTTTCCCTTGTCTTCTCGCGAACAAAATTTGGAGGCAGATAACCGACTTGGTTCACTACATTCACTGCCGAAGCGCTCTGCGACACGTCGGAAAATCCCTGTTGCGAAAGGTTCAGCAGTTTTCTCATCGATGCGAAAATCCTGGGTCTCCAATTGATTTCCGACCTTGGAAAGGGGGTAGATAAGGGTGAGTCTCGCTGAAAAAATTCGAGCTAAAACCCTGAAAAAAGGCGTCTCGGTCACACGCGCGCGCGCGAGGGCAATGGCCATTGTTACGCAAGCACAGAAGTTAAGCGAGTTGCTTGGGCCGAATCTCGATAAGGCTGTTCAGGTCTGGGTCGAGGGCCTCAAGGCGACAAAATGGGAATATGATCCAAAGACTCATGAACGATTTGAGGTGGCGGATTGGAAAGAACGCCGTGAATGCGCGACCAAGATTATTGAATATCTCGAAGGCAAACCGATCGAGCGCCAGCTGCAGGTCACGGGCGACTTCGAAGAGCTCGGGGACTTGCTGAATCGCATTCGTGAGAGTCCGCTGGCACTGAAAAAACTGGGGCACCTAGTGCCGGATCGTGCCATGCCAAACGATTCTGACTCATTACAAATCGGCCCAACTGTTACGAACCAAGAAAGACCTGCATTGGGCAGCAGCAGCGAAACCGAACCGACGCCACACGCCGAAAAGTAAAGGGTAGCGTCTGGGATTCCTCGCGCGGGCGCAGGTAAATGCCAGATTCGCCAAGGCAATGCGTCGGTGGCCTCGCACAACACCCTCGTATATCTTCAGGTAATCCGGTAGATTTGTGGCTAAAGCGCACCCGCCGTTGTTATGAATTACATGATTCGCCCGCTCACAGGCGCCGATGAACCCATCCTATGGGAGATGTTATATCAGGCGCTGCACACCTCCGAGGGAGCGCCACCACGGGAGACCATCATGGAGCCTGAATTCGCACGCTATGTCGAAGGCTGGAGCCACGCGGGCGAGACCGGTTTTGTTGCGCATGAGACGGAGAGCGGCCAGGTGCTCGGTGCTGTTTGGATTCGCCGACTGAGCGATCAGCCGGACGCGCCACTGGAACTCGCCTTCGGTGTAAAGCCAGGTCTTCGTCGGCGCGGCATTGGCGCCGCCCTCCTCACACAGTTAGTCAAAGCGAGTCCACAATATTCAACCATCTCAATCCGCGCCGCCGCAAACAACCCGGCTGTGCGTCTTTATGAACGTTTCGGATTCAAGATCGTGCAACAAACCGCCGGGTCCGTCGTGATGCGAAGAGAAACGTAATATTAAAGATTCCGCATGAACCAAACGCGAAAGAAATCATCGACATGTGCTGCCGTCCCTCGCGCGCGTGCGCGTGGAGAGATTGTGGCAGGGTTGGAACCTCTGATGGAGTTTCTTAGCTGAGCGTATGTATCTTTTTACACGGCTCATGCTAAGGCCTCGGTTTACTTGCGACCATTGGTTCGGTCGTGCCACTCATGCCGCGCCTCAACAATCAGGGGCGCCAGATTGTTAAAAAACCGGATTACGTAGAGCAAATAAGCGCTGGACGCCGCCGCTTGAATAAGTGCCAGCCAAACGTGGCCACCTCGGCCAATTAGGAGCCCAGGCCAGGATTGAATGCAGATCAGGAAAATCAGGTTGATTAGAAAAACAGCCGGCACCAGGACGCTGATATTCAGCCATTGATCCCGGGTCACGATTCCATATAAACGGTTGCTCGCCTCGCCAGGACTATCACGTCTGCGCGCGTAGAGCATTCGGAGATCATAAACAAAAAGTATCCACCCAAGTGCGGCGTAAATTGCGCCGAATGCGAACCACGCCGGCGGATTGCTCAACCTTGTAAACAAAAGGCATTCGGCCAGTGCACATCCAATATACAAAAAATTATGGCCAAACTCGAGGGGCCACCGAATCAATGTCAGGATGTGCAAAACTGAGCGGGACCAAAAAATCAAAATGACCAGCAACCCTGCCAGTATGTAGGGCCAGAAAACGGCTTGTTTGATCGACAGGACCGCGCGCGCGTTATCGATCAAAAAATAGAGTGCGACGCCCTGAATTATGCTTACCAGGGTCAGCTCGATCTCCACGATCATCGAATCGAGCTCGGAGCGGGCGGCTGAAAATGTCACGCCGAGCTATTATCAGATTTGGGTAAAATCTACACGCGGAAAGCGTGCCTGGAGGGATTTGAGGTCCCGTGCAGCGCGGTTTCAGGCTTTCGGGGGAATAGCTACGCGGCTTACTTGTCCGGAGCGAGTAGAACGGTACAAGACTCTCGTGGATCAGCGCTGCTGTGAACCGACGTGCGATGCCGCCAGTTATTCCACGCGCGCGCGCGCGGGGGGGGGGATCGCCTAAAAGAGGAACATGCCGACGATTTTTTGCCAGCCATGCGTTGTTGAATCGAGGCCAGTGGTGATAATCATCAAGATGGAAACCGCCGTGCCGTTGCACGAGCCCTTTTTCATGTCAGCCACGAACCGCACCTTTCCGAATTGTCTGGGCCGCAAAATGTTTCCCGGATTTGGAAACGTCACATAGTAGCGGATCGATCCAGTCTTCAGATCGAGATTACGATCGAGCGCATAAAACTTACCTTTGTGCGGATACACCTCGCCGTTGCCGAGGATCAATTCGAAGTCGAGGCATCTTCACATAGGCGTTCCGTTCCGTCGCATCGGGATGGCGCGAAACGAAATCCGTGAATGGCCCTTCGCCCGCAGTCACGACAGCTTTGATCGGATGAATCTGCGACATGGTTGTGAGTGGTCCCGTACTTGGCCCGACCAGATCGCCGACCTGATTGTTGGCAAATCCTACCACGCCATCGATCGGCGCCGTGACCTTCGTATAACCGAGATTGATCTCAGCCTGTTTCACCGCCGCTTCGTCTGCTTCCACATTTGCTGTGGTTGAGTCGGCGGCTGCAACGGCTGTGTCTCGCTCCTGATCGCTGATCACTTTCTTGTTGAACAGATCCAACGCGCGTCTTTTGTCAGCGTCTGCTTTTACTTGGTTGGCTTGGTCTTTTGCCAAAGTGCCCTTCGCTTGTGCTAATGCAGCCTCGAAGGGACGTGGATCAATTTGAAAAAGGCGCACGTCCACCTTGATGGTCCTGGTGCTGCCCAAGCGTTCGAACTCCTGCTCCTGCAAGAAAAGGTAATTAGCTGCGCGCAAAACCGCATGCTTTCGCTCGGGCGAGATTCGCATTATCGACTTAAACGGCAGGGTCGAACGCACAATTTCGTTCGACGAGACAGACCGAAAACTGTGACGCTAGGAATAGTGCTGGCCAGCGGTCAAGCTGCAACTGAGTTGAAGGACCCTGGAGGGGCTTGTCTAGAAATAGCAAATAAATATATTGACACTGATATTTATGATGCCGAGATTGACCCGATTGGTGAGACTTCTGGAACGCTCTCAGCCATTACGAATCTTGATGGGGGCCGGGACGTTTTTGCTCCCGGGAGCGCTCTGACCTCCTCCAGGTAAGCAGTTAAACAGACAACTGCCGGGAGAAAAGAAAGAAGCTCCCGATGTACACCTCAATTGTCCGCAGAGCAGTACTCGCTCGATACCTCAGTCGCCAACCGCGTATGCGGCATGGCTTTCTTTTCATCGCGCTAGTTTTGGCATGTTTTGCATTGTCCCCCGCGCTTCACGCGGTTACGCCGGCCCCGGATGGAGGCTATCCCAACGACAACACGGCTGAAGGTACTAGTGCGCTTAACAGCCTCACAAGCGGTACCGATAACACGGCCAACGGTTTTGAAGCTCTCTTTAGTGACACAACTGGCGGCTTCAACACGGCGGTTGGTGCTTTTGCGCTCTTGGAGAACACAAATGGCGGCGGCAATACGGCCACTGGTCTTAGTGCGCTTCGGCATAACACTCTCGGCAACGGCAACACGGCAACCGGCTCTTTTGCGCTCCAAAACAACACAACCGGCACAGACAACACTGCGATCGGTGATGTCGCGCTCTTAAGCAATACCACCGCCGACTTCAACACTGCCACGGGTGTTGGGGCGCTGATGAACACCACAACCGGCCCCAACAACACGGCCACTGGGTTTGATGCGCTCCAAAGCAACACAACCGGCCAAGACAACACGGCCACTGGGTTTGAAGCGCTCCAACGCAACACAACCGGCGTCGATAACACGGCCAACGGTTTTCGTGCGCTCTTTAGCAACACAACCGCCAGCGATAACACGGCCATCGGTTTTGATGCGCTCGAAGTCAACACTACCGGCTTCGACAACACGGCCATCGGTTTTGGCGCGCTCGCTAGCAACACAACCGCCAAAGACAACACGGCCACAGGTTCCCTGGCGCTGGGTTCCAACACAACCGGCGTCTCCAATACAGCCACCGGATTTTGGGCGCTGTCTACCAACACAGGGGGGAGCTACAATACGGCTAGCGGTGTGGAGGCGCTTTTCCACAACACAACCGGCAACTCCAACACGGCCAACGGCGTCGGAGCGCTCGTTGGCAACACAACCGGAAACTTTAACACGGCCATCGGTTTCGACGCGCTCGACAACAACACCACCGCCGTCGGCAATACTGCTAGCGGTTTCCAAGCACTTTTGAGCAATACAACGGGGTTCAACAACACAGCAAACGGTCGGCAGGCGTTGCAAAACAACACGACCGGCTCGTTCAACGTAGCCCTTGGCAATTTAGCCGGTCGCAACCTCACCACAGGCTCCAACAACATCGACATCGGCAATCAAGGTGTGGCGGCGGAGGCCAAAACGATTCGCATTGGGCAGCAGGGAAACCAAACCGCGACCTTTATCGCTGGCATTTCTGGAGTCGCGGTGACTGGCAGCCCGGTGCTGGTAAATTCAAATGGCAGGCTCGGTGTCAGTACCTCCTCGGCCCGCTTCAAGGAAGCAATCAAACCGATGGACAAGGCGAGCGAAGCGATTCTCGCGCTTAAACCGGTGACCTTCCGCTATAAGCACGAGCTTGATCCGGATGGCGTCCCACAATTTGGCCTAGTGGCCGAGGAAGTGGAAAAGGTGAACCCCGATCTTGTAGTTTGCGATGCTGACGGAAAGATTAACACTGTCCGCTACGAAGCGGTGAACGCGATGTTGCTTAACGAGTTCTTGAAAGAGCACCGCAAGGTGCAGCAACAGGAAGCAACAATCGCACAACTAAAATCTGGAATGGAGGCTCTCGCTGCAACGGTGAAAGAGCAAGCAGTGCAAATCCAGAAGGTGAGTGCAGAACTGAGCAGACCTGCACCGCAAATAGTCGCCAGCGATCAATAAAACTGAGCGCGTAACGAATCGCCAAATAGCGTCCGTCCGTTCACATTCCTAAGGGAGGGAGCGGACGGACACGACTGCGCGCGTAAAATAAGCTCGACAATTTTTGCTTGGGCTCCTTAAAAACGTCCTTGATTACGTCACCCGACGTTTCAACGCATCGTCGGGCCGGGCTGAAAAGCCCGTGGGGATGGACCGCCGCTGGAACCCACCGCTCAACGCGATCTCCAGATCCAACTGGAGCCTTGAGTCAGCCGAGGTGAGGCGACCCTTTTGGAGGCCTCATCAGAATGGTTCCTGCTTCTCCACGGAACTGGATTGCAGTCAATTCCGTCCACAATCCCGAATGAACAAAAAATGAAAACAAAAAGTATGACAACTCTACAGTTAAGAAATTCGCGTAGCCGCGTGCCTTTGCGACGTGGTTTTCTTCTCCTCCCGTTTGCCCTCGCCCTTTCATGCCTTGCGCTTTTGCCAACGGCTCAAGCGGTTAGCCCAGCGGCTCGTGCGCTCTATAGCAAAACAACCGGTACCCTCAACACGGCCAACGGTGATGGTGCGCTGGCTAACAACACAACCGGCATCGGCAACACGGCCAACGGCGATGGTGCGCTCGCTAACAACACAACCGGCATCGGCAACACGGCTAACGGTGTTCTTGCGCTCGCTCTCAACAAAACCGGCAGCGCCAACACGGCCACCGGCGCTGATGTGCTCATTGACAATACAACCGGCAATAACAACACGGCCAACGGTTGGCAATCGCTCGCTCACAACACCATCGGCGACAACAACACGGCCATCAAAAGGTAAGGCATTAATTAAAATTATTTTAGTGCTTAGGCTTTGAAAAAGAGTAGTTGACCATCCAAACACTTCTGTTTTAAAACTGTCTCAACCCCTCACGGAAGTTGCATGAGTAAGTACCTGTTAGTCTTTCTGCTCATTCTCGCGGCAAGAGGTCTTCTCGCTGAAGATTTGAAAACGCTGGACGGAAAAGAATACAAAAACGTCACTGTGAGCCGAGCCGAACCCGATGGCATTGTGCTCATCACCAGTTCGGGAATCTCAAAAGTCTACTTCACCGAGTTGCCCAAAGAGGTTCAAGAACGGTTTCATTACGACCAGGCGAAAGCCGCTGCATACTCTTCCCAACAGGCTGCCGCTCAGGAGGCGCTTGGAAAGCAGCAAGAGGAATTGCGACGGAAATTGGCCGACGAAAACAACAAATATTGGATCGACCAAGAATCAGCCAAAAATCAGCATGTGAACGGGGTGCGACAAATCCAACAACATTCTGCTCGACAAGAAAAAACAACGGCTGATTACGCAGCAAAGGAAAAAGCTAGAATGGTAAATCTCGACCAGCGGAAAGCCCTCTCAAGCCAAAGACAGCCTATTGAGAAAAGTAATCGTAGTACTGCTGATGTCACTCGCGAAATCGAGCCTAAGAACGCCTTACTGAAACCCCTAGGCGCACAATTTTAGTCGATCTCCTAAGCTTCGGATTGGTAGTCTCAATTGGCGGCAGTTGAGAGCATTTCTAAATACCCGTTTACGCGCGATATAAAGCCGGCTAGGCGCCGCGCGAAATAGATCGTCGCGTTTGAGTGGACGACCGCCGCCATGAACTGCGTCCAATAGCGATGGCACCCAGAAGTAGATAAAGGCAGATCAAACTAAACCATAGGCACACACGGTAGAGGCTCTGCTGATGCAGTGGCTCCGAAAGAAGTTCGGAAAACATGGCTACTGGTAGTAAGAAGAAAAATAAAACGGTGAAAAGACGAACAAAAGGAGAGTACCACGCGCGGGTTCGACTGCGGAGAACGAAGGCGATAATCCCGACGATACCGCTGGCGATCCAACCAATCGCGCTTGCTTGCTGAAAGAACTGATACCGACTCATAAAGGCGAGAATCACCTAAGCAGACAACAAGTTCAGCCACAGCTCCGGGCAGGCGCAAATGGCAAGCAGTAAGGACCGACTGGGTTATCCGCGAAATTTGCTCGCGGCACGTCGCACCGGGGCCATATGAGCATGTTGTTTGCGCTGTTTCGCAGAGTGTCTCCCAGCCGCGATGTATCCCGCTTCGGCTTTCCACTCCACGGATTGTCACCAAAATCATGTTTGCGTGTTCGTTTGGGCATAGCTCAATATCGATGATAAAAAGATAAGGCATTAATTAAATTATTTTAATGCTCAGGCTTTAAGGGAGGGCAGTCTTAGAGCGATTTAAAGAATCCGGCCAGCGGTCAGACTGGAGCGATTGGTTAGGCTGAGGTGTCATGGTTTTGCGGTGGAAGATTGTGCCTCAGTCAACCTTATTCCGTGAACCGTCCCATGGAGTTTCAGTTCACCTCCTACGGGGCCAATGTCCAGGGTCTGTGTGAAAGTGTCGTGCCCGGTGAGTTCAAAGACTTCTTTCCAGGCAAATCCCTTGCCATGTACAAAGTATTGACCGCGCATCTCGATCTTATTGCCGCTCCAGTTGACATCAAACGGGGTGCATCCTTCATCGGTGAAGTCGGCGCACCAAATGCCTTGATACTTCTTTGCTTTGCTGTCCCACCATATGGCGGCATAATCGGCCAGCTCTTTGCCTTTCGAATTCGTCACGCGGTATTCTTCCACTAGCGGCATTCCGCCCGCACCGGCACGCCAGACCTCCTCGCCCTGTGCGGTGGTGCCGTCTGCGTTACTTTGTGTTATCGACCATCGCCCCGATAACGCATCAACCAGCTTTTGCATGGACGAGTCTTGCTGAGCGACAGCTTTCAATTCCGATGCTTCCACGCCGTAAGCGAAGCCAATATGCGTCATCAACGCCATCCCAACGGTGACAATCTTTGTAGTCATGGGCCTAACGAGAATTAGATTGCACCTTGCAGTCTATTTCTGAGCTTACCAGGGAAATCGACTTAAAAGGCTGCACACTCATTGATTATTTCACCCACGGATCGAGGCTGGCAAGGACAAACTCCTCGAATCCTAACCGGAGCCAGCAGGTCAACCAACCGTTCGAAATGCGTCCTGCTTTGCTTTAAAAACTCCAGGATTATTTTCAATTAATCAATCCATCAAAAGGCAAGGACCACTAATTTATTATTCTTTTGCTGCGGTCTGGGGGCGATTCCATCTCTTCTTTGTCGCTTAGACCCTCTGCCTGTCCTCCTTAGTTTCTCGATTTGCTAAGGCCCGAATCGAAATCACCTCCGACCTGGCCTTTGTAAAGAACGCCTTTCACGATCAACATACCTGCGGTATTTTCCGAGCCGGAATGACAAACGAACCAAAGAAAACTGACAAGAATCTAGAAGCAACACTCACTTTTACGGGTACCCTCGATAAGGCAAAGATACATGAAGCCGTGTCGTTTAATATAAAAGCTATGGCTGGACTTATTTGCATTAGTCTGATTTCCGCTTTTACAGGCTGCCTTCTACCGTGCTTAGGAAGTTTTCCTATAAGCATTGGCTTAAGCATAATCGGCAGTGGCATCGGGTATGTTGGGATTAAGAAGATCAGGGAAATTGAACGATACATGGATGTACGGTAAGCAAAGCGAATCGTTGGAGTGGCTACCAGCGAGGTTATTTCTTATCCTACCCAACCATCCTTCGGTTAATTAAAAAATAAATCGGTGTTACATGATCGAAGGGGAAACGGCTTTTTCAGCAGAGGCAACCGATAAGAGGGACTCCCTGCTGTTTTTGAAACAATTCGAAGTTTTTTAAGAAACGAAAAAGGGGATGGCCTTTGGTGGATAACGTAAACTTTCTTGATTTCGATCCCAGCCAAGTGAATTACCTACCCAGCGGTGGGAATGAGAAAGAACTATTCATCGAAAGGGTGAACCAAAATTTTGTTTCTATCGTTACCCTTGTTGCTTTGACGGGTGCATAACCCAGCAATGATGATTGATGCAGAAATCACGGTTGTCGTTGCAAGGAGGCAAAGAACCAGGAACATACCTCAAATTCAGTGTGAGCGGTGCTGAGACCGATCTGTTAAAGCCTCTAAGTGAGCGCGGATTCGCCTCAATTTGTTTACCCAGGCGGAAATAAAATGCCGTACTTTCACCTGATTGTTATCTGCATAACGGTGCGCTTTGCGCCGTTGAAATATCGATTAACTTATTTCTTACATCGCGACATCGCCTGAAAAAAGGCGCGACGGTTTGCGACCCTATGCTGGGCGACATAAAGTGCGCCGTTTTCGGTGACGGTCGGTTCCATCTTCATTTTCCCTTTCGGCTCCCGCGTTAGCCTAAGATGTTCCATCTGAACATCAGTTTATGATTTTTCCAGTAATTTGGCTATGGGATTCTGACTTATCTTGACATCGAAATATATCTGAGAGACGGGCAAGCGAGCAGCGGAATTCCTTAACAGTAGCGGTCAAGACATATTATTCTTCCGCTGACCTAACGAGCTTAAAAGGCATGTTGTAAGGAAAATCGGCAAATCCAATTTGGTATGTTGAGGTATGAACGAGCTACTCAAACCGTTGGAGCGCGTCGCGAAGTCCTACGAAGGCCGTGATTGCGAATGTCAACCGGCTAGGACTGATGAAAAAACGGATTACTTCTACGAATCATACGAATGCCTGCCGTGTGAAAGCAAACGAGTATTCGAATGCGCAAAACCAAATTCACCTTGCTGACTCTACACACTTAGCTTATCAGAATGATTATGGATATATCACTTAATTCGTTGGAGGAAGCTCTTTCGATCCGCAGGCAAATGGACACGCTCGAAAAACGTCTTAGTACACTATTGGGGGTGCGCCTTCAACCGCCGCTTTCGCTCACAGAGGGAAGCGAAGAATGTCTGCT
>Ga0207684_10000375_pt1 | contig 60578 bp, 72 predicted proteins | sample KBSK5501metaG_FD_184342 | JGI IMG/M metagenome (GOLD analysis project Ga0207684, IMG submission 184342) | Corn, switchgrass and miscanthus rhizosphere microbial communities from Kellogg Biological Station, Michigan, USA - KBS K5-50-1 metaG... | ecosystem: Host-associated > Plants > Roots >...
AGTAGGCGGTATAAATCCCGCCATCGGTCCCTGTGACAAACAGGTCCAGGTGATCGGGGTAGCGCGCAATCGCGGCTACTGAGGTTCCCGCCGTTGTCGCGAAACCCGGGTCGATTCGGAAAAACGACGACCAAACACTCGCGTTGACGATGGTAACGCTGAATCCGCCCACGAGCGCGGCGGTGACCAGCACGGTCACACCCGAAGCCGAGGTAACCGACTGGCCGGGCACTAACGCTGTCTGAGTCAAAAGCCGAATCAGGGGGTCGATTTCACCGGGGAACGGAGTTGTCGGATTCTCGACCCCAGCCAGCTCGTAAACGATTACCCCTTGAGACGCAATGCCGCCGACGCCGAGCATGCTGTTAAAATTCCACTGGTTGCCGCCCTCGTATTGGTCGACCCTCTGTCGCGCCTCGACAAAAAGCGGATTGCCGCTGTTGATCTGCACCGCAGTAACCCTGCCTGGCGGAGGGGGCTGCGCGAGTGCGAGCGAATGTAGGTCGAACTGAGATGTCCGCGCCGAGGCGAGAGCGATCGCAGAGGGGTCAAGCCAGCCGAGCTGCACCTTGGTGTAGGCGGTGGGGTGAGTACCGCAGCTGCAGTCCATGTTGTCGAAGCTGTTGAGGTCGTTCGCACGGTCATTTGTGTACAGGTCCATGTACCAGCAAAGCACGTGCGTGAGCTCCATCATCCAGACTCCGACGCCTTCTACCATTGCAAACCTCGCCCAGAACCCAGGGGCGGATCCTTGGCCTGTGTTCGGGCCACCGTTCATTACCAGTGCCGCCGCGTCGAACCCTTGGTCTCGGTACAACTGCTCGAACTGCGAAGCAAGGAAGTCTGGAGGCACATCTCTTTGGTCGAAGGTGTAAACGTCCTTCACCTCCCCCTCAATGTCAGCCCTTCCTTGTGAGATCGTCTGGATGTAATTACGCAACGACACATCCACACCTCTCAGAGCGTCGGGCCAAAAATAGATCCGGCTCCAGATCTGCTGCTTCCAGTTATCTCCCTGCGGGCTGCCGGGGGGGTCGAACGATGGCCGAGAGAACGGAACGAACGCGACCCGTTTTTTTCCAAGCCACGGCGGCATAGCCCCGAAGGTACTCCCCAGGACTCCGCCGGTCAAGGCTAACGCATGATGCTAAGTTGGCGCTCATGAGGGCTCGGCCCTGTCTCCCCTGTTGGACTAGGGTAGCGTTTTGATTCGGTTTTTTTCGTTGCTTTCCACCGATACAATAATGTGAGCCCGAACGATGAACTCGTTCGTTCCTTTTGGGGACACCCAGAAAGTATGTGGACAGAAAGGGACTGCTCGTCATGCCTGATGAAGTCTGGTGCGTCATCGAATTCCGGTGTCATTTTCATTTGTATTGGCCCTATGCACAGCCGACGCTGCAATTAATCTCGGCGGATCAAGAAATCTGGTGCCAGCGGAGAGATTCGAACTCTCAAACACCTGTTTCTAGGACAGGCCGCTATTCCAATTCGCGCACGCTGGCACTTGGTGCACAGGGGAGGATTTGAACCTCCGCGTCCCACGGGGAGACCGGGTTACAGCCGGTCCGTTTCGGCCGGGCTCACGCACCTGTGCAAACTTGGCGGAAGGTAGACGAATCGAACGCCCATCGCTCATCACGATGCCCCGGTTTTCAGGACCAGTTGCCGGCCATTCAGCAGTACCTTCCGCATGGCGGAGAGTGCGGGAGTCGAACCCGCTACCCTCTTGCGAGAACCCTTGTTTAGCAGACAAGTGCCTTACCGTCCGGCCCACTCTCCATTGAATTGTCAAAGAACAAAGGAATTCTGGTAGGCCCGGTGGGATTTGAACCCACAAAAGGGCTGCTCTTGAGGCAGCTGCGTATGCCAGTTCCGCCACGGGCCTGAAGTTATAAATTGTGCAGCAGTTAATAACTCAGTCGGGATGGACTGAGTCGTAATGACAATCGAAATTGAAGCAGGCGCTTCACAACATCAACATAGCATGAAACGGCAACAAAGTACATCTTGAACAGCAGCGTGATTCCGGTGTATTCATGGGCGTGAGTCACCCTATTCCGAAGCAGTCCTGGTCGCCAACGAACAAGGTTGGTGAGATTGAGTGGCGCCGCGCGAAACGAGCGCACTAGGCGAATCCGCGACAATCCGGCCAGCCGAAAGAGCTAGTCTCCTCCCGAACGCCGCCACTGTAGAGGCTCGGTGCGACACCACAATCAACGTCGAAGCGGAAAGGTGATCCAAGACATTGCGGAGAATGACAGCTTCGGAGGAAGGATCGAGGCAGGACGTGGCCTCGTCCAAGATCAGAATCTGCGGCCGCTGCAAGAGAGCTCGTGCGATCGCCAGACGTTGCCGCTGGCCTCCCGACAATTGGCAACCATCGGGTCCAATGCGTTGATCAAGGCCATCGGGGAGTTCTGCCACAAGCTCGGTAAGGTCAGCCAGATGTATCGCCGTCCGCAGGTCGTACTCTGATGCCCCCGGCCTGACGAAGAGCAGGTTTGATGCAACGGTGCCGTCAAACAATACCGGATCTCGCGGTAGATAACAGACAGAACTGCGCAAGCTTTTGAGCTGAATACTTCGAACGTCCTTCCCACCGACACGGATCGATCCCGACCGTACGTCATACACGCGCGGAATGAGCCTGGCCAATGTGCTCTTGCCGGCGCCGTTCTCTCCGACGACGGCGATCTTCTCGCCAGCGGCAATCCGTAAAAACGGAACGCGCAGCGCATTCTCAAGTCCGTATCCAAACTCAACGGCCTCGAATTCCAATGCCCAGTTTTGCTTCGGAAACTCGGCACAAACTAGGGCTTCGGTTATGCTCGGGCGCACGGCAAGAACGGGCTGCAGCTGCCGGATACTTGCGAACGTTCTCTGTGCTCGCGCGTAAAGCTCTGCCGCCCCGCTCAGTGGATCAAAGAGTTGGGTAACGAAGCTGTAGAAGGCCACCAGACTGCCAAGGCTCAAAGCCCCTGCGAGCACGCTCCAGCCTCCGTAGCCGATCACCGCTGCCATGGCGAACACCACCGCGAATGAGGTCCATACGGTGAACCTCACCCCTGTCTTGAACAGCGCGAGGTGCGAACGAGTTGTCCGCGCCAGGAGGCGGAATGCTTTTCTTTCCTGGTTTTTTTCGCGGCTCAGTAGTTGGATGGGAAGAACGGAAGAGATGTGTTCCTCGAGAAAAGCGTTCCAAGCGATCAGGTTCTGCTGCACGGTATCCGAGTCTGCCGACAACTTCGTCCGGTAGTGCTGTCGGGCAACGAGGAACACGGGAATGAGGGGCAAGATCGCGAGCGTCAGCTTTGGGCTCAGTACGAACATCGTCACGACCGTGAAGCCGGTGGTCAGGCACATGCGCAAGATCGAGGGGAGAAGATCGGAGCCAAAGTACGCGACCTCTTCGATCGGCTCTTTCAATGGATAGATCACAGCCCCGGGAGGTGTGTTCTCGTAGTAGTCCGCTGAGAGTCGGTCGAGGTGCCGCAACATATCAATGCGCAACCGCAGCGCCATCTTCTGCACCGCATTGAGGGTGAGGTAGTTGCCCAGGCTCGCGAGCGCGGTTCTCCCCTGGTAACTGAGGAGGATCAGGACCGCCGCGCCGACAAGCAACCCGGTTTCTTTGCGCGGCAGAATCTGATCAATGAGCCACTTCAGAACCAGCGGCGTGAGAAGCGCCAGCAGGCTGGCGGCGGTCGTGCAGAGAAAGCTGGCAATGTGCCAGCACACAAACGGTCGGATCCGGTTTGCGAGCCAATGCAATTCACTGGGGATCTTCGGAGACAGAACGACCTCCCATGCTCAGGTAGCCGGCATTGGCTGGGGCACTTTGAGAATGGAGCTTATGCATCCAGTACTAAAAGCGTCCAGAGAAAACGTCTGTCGTTCGGCTTTTGTTCAATTCCTAGCGACTGCCTCTGAAAACAAAGAACGTTGCTTGAGCACGGCACCCGACCGGCTCGTTCGCGATTCCGACCGACTCAGGTCAGCGCGCGATGGTACACTCGCTTGCAAATCAAAAGGTCTGGTACCGGACTGATGCCGAAGAGAAAGGCCCGCAGCATTCCTCCCAAGCTGACAGAAGCTGAACAGGACTTGCTCACGCACGTCGAACAGGGCTATCAACTTGAGACGGATTCGCTCGGCGGCAACCCGGTGCTGCGCCGATTGAAAGATGGGGAGGTACTTCGTCCGCTCTCCGCTAATCGCAACACGATCAAAGCGCTGGAGGAGCGCGGCTTGATCCGCTCAGGCAAAGGCCGCGATTCGCTCACGATAGTCTGGCGAGTGAACAAGCAACGGTAGTTGGTGCTGTTCGGCGCCTGCTGCGATAATGAGACTCTTTCTATGTGCGGAAGATATCGAGTTTCCCGCCGGAAGCAAATCATTGAACAGCACTTCGATGCTCCCGGCGAAGAGGACTGGAATCCTCGTTACAACATTGCCCCTACGCAGCCTGTCCCCGTGATACGCCAGCATCCCAAAGAACCTCACCGCGTCTTCTCGTTGATGCGCTGGGGTTTGATTCCGTCCTGGGCGAAGGATGCGTCCGGTGCTGCCAGGATGATTAATGCAAGGTCTGAAACAGCTCACGTCCTGCCTGCGTTTCGGGATGCGATGAAGTCTCGCAGATGTCTGATTCCGGCCGATGGGTTTTACGAATGGAAGCGAACAGGGACTCTCAAGCAACCGTTTTGCTTTGAAGTGAGTGGGGACGAGTTGTTCGCATTCGCGGGCCTGTGGGAGCGTTGGCGAGATCCAAATGGGGAATGGGTCAGCTCTTGCTCAATCCTCACAACTACGCCGAATGCTGTAACGTCACAGGTTCACGATCGCATGCCGGTGATCTTGAGCAAGGAAGCATACGAGTTGTGGCTGGACCCGGGATTCACCGACGTCGCCGCGCTCTCGCATCTGCTGAAGCCATACGATGAGCGCGACATGCGCTTTTACCCAGTCAGCAACAGGATCAATCAAGCTTCAAATGACGACCCGGAGTGCTCACTACCAACGGAGGTTATCGAAGCACAGAATCGTTTGTTCTGATTCCAGTTCCAGCGCATTGACTGTCTCCCTAACCGAAATCAGAACTTGAAGTCGAACTCTGGCTCATCCCAGCCACTCGCGAAGAGCGCTCCAACCTCAACTATGGCTTTGTATTTCTCTGGCTCATGGCTTCTGAGCCACAGCAAGGTGTAGATTCGGTTGACTGCCGTTTTATTAAGCAACTTCATCTCATCGTCAGTGATGTGAGAATACTTCTGCTTGCCCACGCATCGTGGGCAGTCAACCCCGGCATGGATGTCTTCGATTGGGCCGTTGCGGAAGGCGTTCACAACGATGCTCTTAGCTTCCTTAGCTATAAGTGGGTCAATGGCCGAGTGACGTTTTCGCATTGCAAAATCATAGACCACACTTTGCATTGGCCTATAATCCGAAGCAGGAGCAAACCATGCCTTTGTTCATTTGCCGTTGGCAAAACGGAGATTTTTCCGCCGTGAGTGCGGCTTCACGAGAGGAAGCTATGGAACTGCTCGACGAAGTCGGAAACGCTGACGTGGCCGATCTGTTCACGGTGAAGAACTTCATGGTGCATTTTCAATTAAAGGCACAAGCAGACAGGGTTGACGACCCGCTGCCCGTCGGAATTGAAGCGTTCGGAGATGACGCCTACGAGATGCTCGGCGAGCGTGTGTACCCCGTATACAGCAAGGTGTCAGCGGAGATCGTTGACGCCCTGCCCAGCAATGGCGATGTGCCCAAAGAGATGCGCGATACTGCGCTTGAGAAGTTAAACGAAGCCCTTGTCACCGAGCGAATGCGGAAATGGGACTCGAGAAAGCCAACGCTATCGGATGATCCAGAGGTCGCAGAGCTTCAGAAGGAGCGCGACACACCAAGACCGATCGCCGAGAAGATCGTAAAGGAGCATCGTCGTCGCGTTATCGCTGCAATGCCCTCATCAAGTGACAAGGTTCAATAATCGGTTAAGAGACGACGCGTTCAACCTGCGATCGCCATATTTGCCTGAGCGCGGCTATCCCTATGCATATTAGCGAGATACATGCATTATTGCTAGGATTTGATTGTCAGTTTAGTTCTATTATAGAACTATATTGACATAGTCCTCCGAACACGCCCATACTGTGGCCATGCGCTCCCGTATGGACGAATTGCTTCCCTTGGCCGAACAGAACGATGGTTTGGTGACAGCCGCGCAGGCCCGTGCCTTGGGCATCACGGGCTCAGTCTTGGCCCGGCTTACGCAGCGAGGAAAGCTGCAACGGGCCGCGCGCGGCGTCTATCGCATCCCGTACTTTCCTACCGACCCGCTCTCGCAATACCGGGAGGCGGTTCTGTGGGCGCGCGCGAGCCACGGTCCCGAGCAGGTCGCGCTCTCGCACGAGACCGCGTTGGGCGTATACGGGATCTCGGATGTGAATCCGGCGCGCGTCCATCTGACCGTCCCCAAGCACGCTAGACTTCGGCGCCAGAAACCGAAGTGGATTACCATTCATCGCGGCGACCTGGCTTCGAGCGATGTGACCTCGCATGAAGGCCTGCCGCTCACGACCGTGGCGAAAAGCGTGATGGACATGATGGAAACAACGGGGCGGTTGGCGCTGGTCCGCCAAGCCATCAGGGATGCGCGCAAGGAAGGTTACATCAGCGCCGCGGAACTGCAGCGGCTGACACGGCAACTGAGCCAACACGTGCGCACCCAGAAGACGCAGGCGACAGCTTGAGCGCACAGCCCGCACAGCGTCTCGAGAAGATTCTTGCCCGTGTAGCACGCGAGCAGGGCCTCGACCAGCAACGCCTGCGGCGATGGGTCTCGTTTCTTGCGCTTTGCGGTGTGCTGGAACAAGCCGTCGAACGCGGCGTAATCGACACCTACTACCTCAAAGGGGGAGTAGCGATGGAGCTGCGTTTCGCCCGCGCCGCCCGCACCACTAAAGATTTCGATCTCGGGCTTGCCGGCAATCGAGCGGAACGCATCCGCAAACTCGAAGAAGTCCTGAAGCTGGGGTTCGATGCCTTCACCTTCCGTCTGAAACCAGAGATTCACCAAATGGAAGTGGCGGACACGGTGCGCCTCGAAGTTGCGGTTCAATACAAGACGCGATCCTGGCAAACGGTGGAGATCGACCTTGGCCCGGGCGAAGCGCGTGAAGTAGACCTGGTTGCGCCGGCCGTCACAGGCATTGCCGAGATGGGCTTGCCCGTCACGTCGCATGTGCGTTGCATCAGCATTCACGAACAAGTCGCACAAAAGCTCCACGCCTGCACGGGCCGCCAGCGCGAGGATCGCGCACGTGACGTGCTCGATATTCTTCTGCTTGATATGCTGGGCCAACTCGATTATCAGCGCGCGCGGGCGGCGGCGGAACGTCTTTTCGCGGAGCGCGCAGCGAATGCCTTTCCTCCAGGTGCGGCGCTTCCCGCAGAGTGGCGGCGGGAACTCGAAGCTTTAGCGCAGGAACTCGGCTACCGGACGACAAAGGCCCAAGAGATCGAGTCAGAATTCGCGGCCGTACTTGAGCGGATTGTGACCGCCGCCGCTCCCGAACGCTAGTCGAGTCGCCTGTGGCTTCAAAGCTTGCGAGCAACTGCCGCAATTTTCCCAATGACCTCAGCGTCTCGGTTTCGGAGTTGCTCTCGCTTATGAACTCCGTCGGGATAGGAGTGAACGACCAGGCTGTTGTTCTCTCGGCTGCAGCAGCCAAGCAAGTAGGTTCCGTCACGCTTGAGGATGACGTACAGCGGTTGTTGCCATAACGGTTTCGAGCCGCACCCATTTAGTTTCTTCTTCTGCCGATTCACGACCGCAAGTACTCCACCCGCCAGATATGGGTGAACAGCACTATGTGTCCCGCCGATCCAGAAGAAGTCTTTGAGTGACAGCCTTGGCAGGCCAGAAAGCAGGTCGATCGCCCCCCGCAAAAAGAAGGGTACCTCCCCAAGTTCAGCGACAAGTCGCCCCAGGAATCCCCCTTGCTTAACCTCATCGATCTCACCAGCCATCTCAGCAGCCATTTCATCGGCTGGCCATGGTCTGCCGGTCAGCAAGTCTGGAATTGGTTCTTGTCCAGCCTCCCGCAAGTTGAGGCCAAGGGTCTCGAATATCGTATTCAGACGCAGCGAATAAATCGGGCAGAAACTAACAATCTTGTGAAAGTGGCGTGGAGGGGTGTTGAGGACTTCGTAGTCAGACAACGAGCCCGACGCTGTGAAATACCTCCCCATCGCCCAATGCATCTGCGATCTGTCGACTCATGGCCGCCGCTGCGCGGAACGAGAGTCCCATTTCGAGCCTTGCACGGCGAAGCAGCGGACCCAGTTGAGATGGTTCGGGCGAAAGCACATCCGGCCTCCATCGTTTCGACAGACGCTTTGCAATCGATGGCGGCTGCGGTGTGAGCAGGCTCCGGATCTCGAAATCCGCTACGCCCACAATCCTTGCTTCTTCGGGAACTCTGAATTGAACTTGGGCGTATGGCAATTGTGTGCTGATCGTGGCAATCCGCCCGCGTCCGACTGCCCGAATATGGCAACAACATACTCCCCTGGCATGCTGAATCAGGAATAGATCCGCGGATCCTTCCCCGGTGATTCGCTGCAGAGCCTTGTCTGTGATTCCAAGATTCACGCGCACGATGCTTCCGGGAAGGAGTTCCGGAAAAGCCATTGCGTCCTCGTCGCCGATTTTTGCGTACAAGAAATTTTTGGCCAGTTTCGGCAACGAATCAAGGCGACGTGGCTGAGTCCAATCGAGGAGCTGTGACAACGGGACCACATCAGCGGGGGGAGCACCACTACGCAGGTTCTGAAACCACGGAATGCGCGAAGTCGGATCGTCCAGGGATGATTCTAGAAGTGCGGTGCGTCTTAAAGCAGGCTGGATCTGCAATCGGGGAATTGTTCCGATGTCAAATCCAAAGACCTGCAACCAGTCCCTCAGGCGGTAATCGGAGATTCGGCTGAAGGCGAACAACTGAAACAGGCTTGGGCTGAAACTTCCATGCGAGAGATCGTAATAGAGGTTGTGCGGCACGTAGTAAGGCGACCGTCGGCCAAAGAGCGTCGCCGACCTCTCGGACGCCCGGTGCAAGGTGAGATGTTTGCTTGCGAGGATGGATTTGACGCGCTCCGCAAGCTCAGTGTTTGATCCTGCCTCACCCTGCGAGGGCACCGTCAGACCTCTCGTCGCATCTTTCTCGCGAGAAGCTTTCCCCCTCAGCGCCGCTCAAAAGTCAGAGGTCAGCAAGTTGCAGTGCGACCTGACCAGTTTTCCCGGCCACTCAATCTGCTCGCAGAGATCTGATTTCCGTTTAAACAATTCGTCGTTGCGTTGCCACAAATATTTGCGCGGTGCCCGGAATTCCGGACAGAGCGTCGACTTGCGGCAAAAATCGGGGGTTTCAGAGGATCATGATCGAGGTTATAGGTGAGGAGGTGGTCGAAGTCCCGACCACGCTCTGTATAGGTTAGCCCACTGAGGAGTTAGTGAACTGTAGATCTCCTTCGCGAGTATTCCGGTTTTCCGAACAAAACTCATTCACGGTAGACAAAGCCCATAACTTGCGCCTACGATAACGAAACGCCAACGAGCCGTGCCCGATGTTGGCCCCGCCGTCAAGTTTCGAAGCTGGTAAACGCCTACGGGCGAAGCGCGAGCGGCTGCGCCTGTCTATCCGGCGGGTCGCGAAGATCAGCCAGAAGATTGCCGAAGAGAAAAACGACCCAGCTTTCTTCGTTCCGCACAATTGGATAAGCGATCTCGAAAACGGTAAGTCCAAACCGCGCCTGGCCAAGTTTCACAGTCTCAGTCTCATCTATGACTGCGACATCAACGAGATATTGGCCCTATTTGGTCTCAATATCGCCGACCTTGGCAAAGAACGGGGACATATCACCCTGCCACATACTCACTTGGGCGGTTTACCGCTTACGCCATCAGAATCGCTTGTCGTGGCCGCACCGCAGTTGCCAGCTAAGCCTCCGTTGGAGAAGACAAATCTTGTCCATCACATGTTTCAGGGGCTCGGTGAAATGCCTTTTTTCCTGCTCCAGCAAGCGGGTCCACAAGAGGTGCTTTATGGGTATGTCGGGACCGACGATTACACGCTTGATCCGCTCATACGTCCAGGCGCATTCGTGCAGATCGACCCGCAGCAGAATAAGGTCACCAAAGGCGTCTGGCCGAGCGAACACGAGCGTCCGGTTTATTTTGTGGAATTGCGTGACAACCGCTATGCCTGCAGTTGGTGCGAACTTGAGAGAAACAACCTGCTCCTTGTCCCGTCACCCAAATCTCCGGTGCCCATCCGGCATCTTCGATATCCGCAGGACGCCGAGATCGTGGGGCGTGTCGTAGGCTTCGCGCACCTGATCGCGCCCTTGCATTCGAAGACCGGTGCCGCACCCCCGCCCGGTTCGAATATCGTTGAACCGTAAGGTGAATCAAGATTGCAACAGCGGGCGATTCTACTTCCGAATATCTGCTGATTCGGCCGCGAACACAATTTTCAGACCGGCCCGGCACAGCTCCTGAACTGCTTGAGGGGTCAGTGCGCGGCCTGCAGCCGCTTGCGCGGCACTCCGAATATCGTCCGTCATCTTCGAGAACATCGTATCGACGGCTCTTTCCACGATGCGAATTGCACCGTGAGAAAGCTCCTGCCTCAGCCGGTTCCACTCTTCTCTGAGTACGCTAAGCGATCCGCCAAGTAGTTCGATTGTGTCGTGCAGATACAAAATGTCCTTGGCACGAGAGCGCCGGTCGCGTTTCTCGTGAATCAACAGTTTCTGCGCCACGAAACGGGTGGGGTGGGCAATGCGTACTTGCTTGGGCGTTTCAAACAGAAAACCATTCTCTCGGGACAACTGGACCGTCCACGGGGAGTTCAGCAGGACATCGACGTAGCGAAGATTTTGAGACGTTACCCCTGCAACGCGCGTCGTTGCGCGGCGATTGCCATCGCGATCATATTCACTTCCGATAAGTGGGCTCAAGAATTCGGCGTAAAACTCCCCATGCTCATCTGCGAGCTCATAGTGAGTGGCAGGAGGTTGATTTTCTCCAAGGAATTTCTCTTCAAAACCGGAAGCCTTTAAGCGACCGCAGAGATCTTGTTCGCTGCCTTCGAGGGTCGCAGGGATGGCGATGTCGGTGTCGAGCTTTACGGGAATAGCGATGTCGGTGTCGAGTGTGAGTAGCGGATCGTGGAGAACAACTTGTGCGAGCGGATGGTATCGGAGAAGGCGGTGTGCCCAGCCGCCGACGATGACCACTTGAGAGAGCCAAGGATCAAGCGCCCTAATCAGCTTCGATAGGCGATCAAGATCAGGATTATGGGTTTCGTTAGCGATGGGTTGACATTATAGTGCCGTCAACGGCTCAGCAGAGGACTGAGGACCTGGTCACGAATGCGATCGGCCTGTTCCTTCCCCCGTGAGGGATGGTTCGATACGTCAAGCCAGACTTGCAGGGCGTCCGACACAAGGACCCCTTTGTGCTCAACCGCCGCGCGAAAGATGGATTCCTTGTGTGATGGGACTCGCAAATAAACGTCGGCCTGGATGGCCCTCTCTCGAGAAATGCCAAGCTGCTGAATTAGTTCCGCCTGCATGCGCTCGACGTAAAGGACTGGCGGAACTCCTTGAACGAAACCTACGCCAAGAGCTTCCGCGGCAGCGAAAAGTCCTAAACAGACGCGGGGCGAACTTCTCTCTCCATAGTTTTCAGCTGGCTGCTGATGAATTTGTCGGGCTGAGTAGTCTTGTAGCGCCGATTCGAGCTGTTTTCTTCCGTGGCCGGGAATCACCCAGCGGCAAGGAATCTCCTTGAAAGCTCTGCGTTCGGCGGCCTGCCACTCTTCCAGCAAATCCTCGATTCTTACCAGTTCGAACTGGTCTGCATACCGGTCCAGGAAGCCCTCGGCTTCTAGTTGACGCACAAGGCGTGACGCACTGACCTGGGAGACGCCGGCTGCGAGCGCCAACTCGGATGCATTGCGAATCTTTCGCCTCGGTGCGCTCAGGAACCCGGGCTCGATGTGTTGAGCCAGGATCACCTTGAGCATCCACTGTCCGAGATCCGAGAAAAGCGAGTAGGACTGCGATTCCGGAACAGCCCGCCTTCGTTGGTCGATTTGCGGAGCTGGTGAATTCAGCGATTCGAGACCTGGCGCCCGGAACACTCGGAATCCGCGATCGTCGAAGAACCCGACGGCAACATCGGGAGCATAGTTGTGGTGAAATTCGAGGGCCTGCTCGACAACGGCGGAGGATAGATGCGGTGATGCAATGATGGCTAATCCACGAGCTTGAGGGATCTTTTGAGCGTAGGCTTGCGCCTGCAGGATGGCTTCAGCGAGGAGCGGAACGACTCGATCTCGGCGGGACTCAGGAGCTCGTTTAAGCTCGATCACGTATTCCCGATTGCCGTTCTTGACGACGAGGTCCGCTTCACCGGGGACTTGAGGCTCTCGGCGAACTTCCCAACCGGAGTCTCGGAAAAGATCCACCAGCTGGTTCTCATAGGCTCGTTCGGGTTTGGATACTTTCGGCATATTGTCATGGCCATGATAGTTGTCATGGCCAAGATAGTCAAGGCCATGATTGTAGTCATGGCCAAGACCATCCCGCGATGCCGAGCTATATGCCAAAAATACAATATGTTACAGACAGCCTTGCTCTCGGGATTCCTAAACCACGCATGGGGCAGCGCAGAACTCCAATCGTACGATACCGCTTAGAGTATCTTCTTCTTGGACCTAGCGGAGACCTCGGACTTCCTGCCCAGCCCAGCACCCGGACGAGGCCTTCGGACCACCCTCACCTTGCCGCTCTTTCCTCCGCCGCAGAAGAACTGGTCGGAGCCGTCGGATTCGAGCCCTGAAACGTTGACGCCTGGCGGCATCTCGAGGCTCTCAAGAATCTCGCCCGTTTGAGGATCGATTCGCCTCAAATCACTCTCGTCGCCTTCCCAGGTGGCATGCCATAACTCTCCTTCGACCCAAGTGACCCCGGTGACGAAGCGATTGGACTCGATGGTGCGAAGAATCGCGCCTGTCTCGGGGTCGATTTGATGGATCTTGCGATTCCGATACTGCCCGACCCACAACGTACCTTCGGCCCACGCGAGCCCAGAGTCGCCGCCACCGCCGGGCGCTGGAATGGTGTCGAGCACACGGCCGGTCTTTGGATCGATCTTATGGATGCGATCCTCAGCAATCTGAAAAAGGTGCTTCCCGTCGAATGCAGTTCCCGCATGCGCAGCGACATCAATTGAGCGCTGCATCTTCCCACTCGACGGATCGAAAGCGTTCAGCCTGTCACCCGAAGCAAACCAGACGTGCTGCCCGTCATAGGTGACCCCATGCACTCGGTCGGCACCTGGAAACGGGCCATACTCACGAACGATTTCCGCGTTTGATCGACTCATGCTTCTATCCTAGTCAACCGGCAGTCGAGTGGGGAGTAACAAAATCGTCGTGAATCCCGGTACGGGAGGAGTGATCCAGCGCCGCGCTCGCGCCCGACCAAATGACTGCACCTTGCCCGCGGCCGCGAGCGAGTCGAGTGCCCGCTGCACAGTGCGCTGGCTGGCGCCAAGCGCAAGCGCCAGGGCCGAGCTCGACCACGACTCACCGTCGGTGAGGAACGCTAGCACAGCACCATGTTCCTCTTCGACAGGCCGGGCGAGCACGACGACTTCGCGTCCACGCGGCGGAATAAGTGCAAAACCCCGCTTCGTCGCGTTGACGTCGGCCAACCTCCGAAGCTTCCTGCGAAGCCGCCCCATCTCGACCCGCAAACGTGCACGGTGCGATTCATCGACGAACCTTGCTCCGAACGCCCGTGCCAGGAGCAGGTCTCTCGGCACGTCTCCAGGCCACGCTTCACCCAGAGCCCGCGCGAGGGCGAACAATACCGGACGCCTTGCGAGCGAAACGACACTGTTTGCGTGACGAACGAGATTGCGGCATGCATCCACGACGATGTCTTTCGACTCTAACAACGCTTCAACGTCTTCGAGCATTAGGAGACGCTCGTCGCCACGCGCAATCAGGCGCGCTGCTGGCATATTCAGCGCGCGGGCTGCGCTTTCAACCTCCGCCATCAACGCAGGAATACCAGCTTGGAGTGCGGCGCGTTCGGCCCGAACCAGCGCGGCACGAGCTTCTTTCGTCCGCAAGCGCCGCATTGCGATTCCCGCAAACACCAGATCGTGGAAAGTCCTCGTCGTGGGCGGGAAGAGACTCGGATCGAGGTCAGCGAGCAGATGCTCGGCCTCGTCGAAGTGCCCAACTAGAAGGAGCCGCCGGACTTCAAGATACCGCGCAAACCCGGCGTTCAAGCGGTCCCCGTGGGCTTCGAGGGTCAACCGCGCAGTGTCGAGCATATTGGCAGGCCAGCCCAGATCACGCGAGGCGAGGGCGATGTCGGCCTCAGCGACTATGCACCTCGCGCGGGCTACGGCTTCCTTCGGACCGAAGGCGCGCGCGGCCTTCCGCAGGAGTTCCTTCGCTCGTGCGAAATCGCCAAGCTGCGCCATCGCGATACCGCGAAGCGCGAGCGCCGACGCATCGTCGCGCAGCGCGACTCGTTTCAACGCTCCAAGGGAATCGCCCGCCGCAAGTGCGCGAGCTGCAGCTGTAATCAGAGAATCCATCCGAATCCCGCCACACTTGTCACTCCCACCTCTCCGGTGCTCCGCGCTAAATATAGCGCATGGCAATCAAACACCAAGTCAGATCGGGAAAGGAACGAAAGGGAGACCACGACAATGAGCAAACATAACACCGGAACACGAGAACAATGGCTGAAGGCTAGGCTCGATCTGCTCAAGGAGGAGAAGGAACTTACGCGCCGAAGCGACGAACTGGCGCGCCAGCGGCAGGAGTTGCCGTGGGTGCCGATCAATAAGGGGTACCGCTTTGAAACGGACGAGGGCAGCGCCTCGTTGGCAGACCTCTTCCGAGGACGCTCGCAGTTACTCGTCTATCAGTTCATGTTCGGCCCCGATTACGCAGCGGGCTGTCCCTCCTGCTCGTCGATCGCGGACGGCTTCAACGGCATCGCTGTTCACCTGGCTAACCATGATGCTCTGGGCCGTCTCGCGCGCCCCGATTGCGAAATTGCAGGCATGAAGTGAGTCAGTAGCAGTGACTGGCAGCTGCGAAACAATTGAAAGTTCAGAGGAGGACATATGTGCCCAGCATGCATCGAAGGCCCAGCAGTAATGGTTGCCGGAGTCGGATCCGCCGGAGGAATTCTGGCGGTCTGCATCGGCAAGTTCAGGAGATTCTTCCGAGCGCATGGTCTCGGTCTGTTTCACAAAACATAGGAGAATAGGAGAAATGATATGGCAACAAGCAATCAGAGAGACGACAAAGCACATATCGGGATAAAGACACCCGCAATCGTGTCGAAGCAGGAGTGGGAGGCTGCGCGGCAGCAGATGCTTGTTAAGGAAAAGGCCTTCACCCGCTCCCGTGACGCTCTGGCCGCTGAACGCCGGCGGATGCCGTGGATGGCTGTGGACAAGAAGTACGAGTTCGAAGGGCCCAAGGGCAAAGCGACCCTGCTTGATTTGTTCGAAGGCCGGCCTCAGTTGATCGTCTATCGCGCCTTCTTCGAGCCGGGGGTATTTGGTTGGCCCGACCACGCCTGCCGCGGCTGCTCGCTGGGCGCCGATCAGGTCGGGCACCTGGCCCATCTGAACGCTCGCGACACTACCCTCGTCTACGCTTCACGCGCGCCGCAGGCGGACATCGCACGCCTGAAGGCTCGGATGGGCTGGGAGATGCCCTGGTACACGATGACCGACGGCTTCGACAAAGACTTCGGCGTTGACGAATGGCACGGCCACAACGTGTTCTTCCGCGATGGAGACAAGGTGTTCCGCACATACTTCATCAACAACCGCGGCGACGAGGCGATCGGAACAGTCTGGAGCTACCTCGACATCACACCGCTCGGTCGTCAGGAGACTTGGGAGGACTCGCCGGAGGGTTACCCGCAGACCCCGCCGTACAAGTGGTGGAACTGGCACGACAACTATGACGCCGAGCCCGCGCCCCATCCGAAGTGGGTCGATATCTTAACGGACCCTCAAGGAGCCGCCATCCGAAGGCGCGACGAAGAGGCGAAAGCAAGCTAACGCATCCCGCAAGGTTCGCTGAAGCCCTGCGCACACGACTTCAGGGTGATACAAAATTGGACTTCGGATGCGAACAATTCGGGAAGGCCTCGGAGACCCCGTGCCTGATTCCCCCGCGGCACGGGTGGCTGAGGGGGTCCTGGGGCCTTTGCCTGATCCCAATGTCAGATCGAAGAAGGTATCGGCCGCGCATCTTGATCTCCGAAAGTCAACTGCCGCGCGCTCTGGTGCGTGCCGCTGCATTTCCCGATGTCCACGGACTTTCACCAATGACCCTCGCCGCACGGCTGCGCTCGAAGAACAAAGCCCTCAGGGTCGAAGAATTGGCTGATCTGCTTGGTGTCGCCATACGAACCGTGTACAAAGAGGTAGAAGACAACCGAATCCCATTTTTCCGCATTCGCAGTTCGATCCGCTTCGACCCACATCAGGTGGCTGACTGGCTTGAAGGGAAAATGGTCGAATAAGATGAGGCACCGCGTCACAATCAAGACACCGTTTCCAACCCTTCTAGAGACCGCCCGCATGCTCGGGGTGTCGCCCTCTGAGGCTGAGCGTGTCCAACGAATGCTGTCCGCACGCAGGCCCAGACAGCCCCGAAAGAGATCCGCAGGTTCAGGCAAACCGGGATCGGTCGTGCGATAGCTTGCGCTAATCCGAGTCGAAGCCTGTGCCTCGACAACGCGAGAAGTCGCGAGACGGACTGCACGTTTCTTTATAACCAAACCCGTTGTGCTGCTTGGACAAGCGGGTCCTTTCAGCTTTCGCGCTGCGCCCGCCGATGCCACTGGCGCGCAGAAACCAGGTGCGCATATCAACGCTGAGCCACGCTCCTTCTTCCAGTCTGCGTTTTGACAGACGGAGCAATCCCGCTTATGAAGCCCTATGAGTTCCAGACAGATCCAGCCAAACGCCGCGGTTCACCCCATCAGGACCATGTTCCAGTTCGAGTGGTAAGCGGAGTTAGCCGCTCACCCCTCCGACTATTTCGAACGGACGCTGCATTCCGGCTGAGTGGAACTCGCCTTCGGCGTTCAACATTGCCGTCGGGCGGCCTCTTTCAGGCCGGTTCCTTTCGTTTGGGAGTATTTATGACGCCAGCTGAATTAAAGATCGTTGAGAACAAGAAAGAGGCTGTCGCTTACGACCCGTTACTCACGCCAGAACAAGTTGCCAAGTGGCTGAACACGTCCATTGATTGGGTGTGGGACCACTCATCCCGGAAGTCCCCGTTGCTGCCGGTGATCCGCTTTGGCGAGGGTCCTGGGCGCTCTGGAATTCTTCGCTACCGGGCCAGCAAGATCGAGGAATTTATTGCGGAGCAGGAGCGGTTTTCCGCAGCCCGGCACAGGAGCTCTGGCCGTAAAATAGCGACACCCACTTGTTCCCCCACAGAAGAATGAGGAACGGATGGGAACATCGCATCAAAGGGGTTGGGTCGTTCTGCGGGGCAAGAAGTGGTACGGGTATTACCGCAGAACGGTGCTCGATCCGATCAAAAACGAACAGAAAGTGGACACAGTTCCTGTCGTACTTGGCCAAAAATCTCAGCTGACGAAATTTCAGGCTAGGGAGCGACTGGAACAGGAAATCGCAAAACAGAACGGCCACACTCCGGCAGGCCGCGTCATGAATGATGGCGCGGTCACCTTCGGGTGGTTCGTCCGCCATCGCTTCTTTCCTTTGAAAGAGGCGAGGTGGAGACCCGAAACTGCCAAGGTGAAGAAGTTGATCATCAAGAAGGATCTCATCGATGCTTTCGATGGCATCCCTCTGGAAAACTTCGATCGGTTCACGTTGCAAGTGCACCTCAACAAACTGGGCGTCATGCGTTCGAAGGACAGGGTGCTGCAGATCAAGGCGTACATGAAAGACATCTTTGCTGAGGCAGTCGAGCAGGACTTTCTCGTCAAGGATCCCGCGCGGAAGGTCAGCCCTCCGGCTCATTTGCGCGAGACGGACAAGACCACGCTCACGTGGGAGCAACTGCGGGATGCGCTCGGCGCGCTCGCGCTGCGTGATCGTATCTTGCTCGAACTCGACATGGCGAACGCCTTGCGTCCGAGCGAACTGTTTGCCCTTCGCTGGAGCTCGTTCAAGTACGAAGAGTCCAGGATGAAGGTGGTCGAAACCGTCTACAAAGGCGCGATTCGGCCATGGGGCAAGAACAAGCGAAGCCTGGGCTGGGTGCACCTGCCCAAAGAGCTGGCGGAAGACTTGTGGCTCTGGAAGCAGGAGTGTCCAGACGCTTCACCCGACGCGTTCATCTTTCCGGACGCGAAGGGCGGGTTTATGGACACCGGCAACTACCGAAAACGCGTTCTGCACAAACTGGCGCGTGAGCTCGAATTGCCGAAGCTCACGTTCCAGGTCATACGCAGAACGATTGCAACGCTCGCTCAGAAGAAAGGGACAGTGAAGGATGTGCAGGGTCTTTTGCGGCATTCACGCGCGGCCACAACGACCGACGTGTACATGCAGGAGATTCCTGAGAGCGTGCGCGCAACCGTAAACGCGATTCACCAGGAACTGCGAGTGAAGCCGGAAGATTTGGGGGCAAACTGAAAATGTTTTTCGAATTTGCTACCAAATGCTACCAACCGATTGGTCGGCAAAGTTGTAAGTGATTGAAAAGATGGTGGACCTGGTCGGGATCGAACCGACGACCTCTTCCATGCCATGGAAAAGAATTGTACGTCTGTGTACGCTGCCATGCTCCTGTAAACATCTCCACTGAATATCCACAATTTACTACAAACAAAAGACTTGTGTACGATAGAACGCCGGTGTACAGTCGTGTTCACCAAGCCGGAATGACCAGCTTTTTACCATCGAATTGTAGGAAATTTGGAGGAAGCGCTGTGGAATACTTTTATCAGCGTAGCCTTTCAACCGGAGCAGCGGGGGCATTGAGTGGCACGTAGAGCGAATCAACCGAAGCTTGACACTCCGACCGCGCGAGCAAGACTCGTCGCCCGTCACGCCGCTTACTGGAACAATCTTTCGCCTGGCTTTTCTCTTGGATACCGTCGCGCAGCGAACACAAAAGCAGGGATGTGGTACTTCAAGTTTGTGCCGTCGAAAGAAGCGGGAGTCGGGCGTGTGGAAGAAGCTCTTGGTGCCGCCGACGACAAGCTTCCTGCCGATGGGGTGACGATCTTCAGTTACGAGCAAGCGCGCAAGCGCGCCTCTGAATGGCTGCCTACAGCACTACAGAAGTCAACGGGGGTTGTCCCGCGACGCCGTGATTACACAGTACTGGATGCCTGCGACGATTACCTGAACGCACTCGAGGGCCGTAAGGCGACTTACATCCCGCGCAAGATAATCAATGCGGTGATCACGCCCGCGCTTGGCGCGGTCTCCGTCGAAAAGCTTAACCGCGCCCGCATCGAACAATGGTTGAAACAGACCGCCGAAACACCACGCCGCAAACCGCGCAATGGACTGAAAGCAGATGATGCTGAGGCGCTCCGCCGGCGTAAGGATAGCGCGAATCGTTATCTCACTATTCTCCGGGCCGCACTCACACGCGCCTTGGCTGACGGCAAGGTTGCATGCTCCGGGATAGCGTGGAGAAGCGTCAAACCGTTCGCGCAAGTTGATCAGCGCCGGACCCGGTTTTTGAGTGATGATGAGGCACGCAAGATCGTTGACAAGTGTGGACCTGATTTCGGTTTGCTTGTGCGGGCCGCGCTATTCAGCGGTTGCCGTTATGGTGAGCTTGCCCGATTGCTTATCTCCGATTTTGATGCTGGAGCGGGAACTCTGTTTGTCATTCACAGTAAGAGCGGCAAACCACGCCAAGTGTACCTCGATCCTGAGGCGATCCAATTTTTCGCTGCTGTGTGCGATAAGCGCCGCCGTAACGATTTCATATTTGCGGATAGTGGCAAGCGATGGAAAAAGGACAGCGCCAAGGGCTTGATGGAGGCGGCGTGCAAGGCCGCTGAAATTGAGCCGCTAACCTTCCACGAACTGCGGCATTCCGCCGCCAGCCGATGGGCGCGGCAAGGGCTGTCTCTCGCTGAAATCGCTCAGCAGCTCGGCCACGCCGACATTCGCATGACGCAGCGGTACGCGCATCTGTGCCAGCAAACTCTCGCCAATAAAATCCGTCAGATGCCAGCGATGGGAATTTACGAGATCGTGCCACAACCTGAACCGCGACCCGAGTCAAAATTGCAAACAGACAAGATTCAATGAGTTTTTCAAGTGCCGACGCAGGGCGGAAGTTTGGTTTAAGTTGATCCCTCAGCGGGATAGATTCGCATCTGGGCCCGTCGGCCTCCGCAAATAAGTTCCGGGCCCTAGTACTCCAACCCCAGATTGTCGATACGATGGCGCCTTTCGCTGGCCACCTCCTCAGCGGCAACATGCGGAAGCCAGTCGCGTTGCCGTTATCCAGGAGCCAACCATCCTCTTAGTTTGGCTGTTGATGGCGTATTCACTCCTGTGCTTGCCAAACACTCAAAGTCGTTCTCGCTCATCGACTGCATTTCGGTTGGCGTTGATCGAATGCAGCGCAACTTCGAGCCGATGCGCAAACAGGTGGAAACCTGGCAGAGGAGCGAACTCACCGATGTCACAGCTAAGGTGGTCATCTACGAGGCATTCGTCGAGGGTAAACTCGAAGTGCCCAAGCACCTCGCCCGCACCGTGCATGACCTTTACTTTGAACCGAAGTATGAAGAATTTCGGTCGCGATCCATCTGGAGTCTCTCCAACGCGTTCACGTCGGCATTCAAGGAACTGGAGCCCATCCCGCAATTCAGAGCCACAGCGAAACTGGGTGAATTCCTCGAAGCTCGGTTCTCACAATCGTTCTAGCGACAGGGGCGGTGCCGGCCGACCGCTCCTTTTTAACTATCAAACCCCGGTCTTTCAGATGATTCCAGAGGGCGTCCACATCCGAAACGTAGAAGAGAAACCTGTGCCTTCTCCACCGTAAAGAAGCTCCATGCCCAGAACATCTCTATAAAACCGCACAGACTCCGCCATATTCCCAACTCGAAAAGTGACCGCAGAAATTTTTTCCATCGTCGGCACCATAGGTCACGAGTTTACCTCGGCTCAGCTTGAATCTCCCGTCTGAGAGGCATACCGTAGATTCTGATAGGGGGAGGTAGCCTATGGCGTATGTCATTGCCGAACCCTGCATCGGAACGAAAGACACCGCCTGCGTCGACGCCTGTCCCGTAGATTGCATACACCCCAAGAAGAACACGACCTATGACGACGGTCGTCCCACATTCGACAACGTTCCCCAGCTCTACATTGATCCAGTGGAATGCATCGATTGTGGCGCCTGTGTCCCCGTCTGCCCCGTATCCGCGATTTTTGCACTAGATGACCTGCCGGAAAAGTGGAAGCAGTACACGGAACTGAACGAAAGTTACGTCAAGGCGGGCAAGTACACGCCCGAAGAATTCGTCAAGCATCAGGTCAAGTAGACCTTGGCTTATTTCGCCTCATTCAGTGAGCTCACTTGGCAACGATCCGATCCTGAGGCACTTCGACTTCATCCACACCGCGAAAAGAAAAGAGGAGCTTCACCAGGTACCTGGGGGGATTCTCCGAAACCTGGCGAACAATAGTGCCTACGGCATCGGTAACGGCAGCGTGGAAGACGACCGAGCCCACCCGCATGCCTGCAAGATTCACCCGCACCTGCTGACCATCACGTAGCATAGGTAATAATTCTCGTCCCGCGCGTTCACGCTGACAAGAGTGGCGTTCGGGTGAGAACTCCATTGCGCTCCGCCTGCCACCGGGACTATGCTGTTGTTTCGTCGGCAGGGTGCGGACGGCACACGAGTTTTCACCGTTTCCTCTGTCTTGGGTCCGGCCAAAGCGCAACGGTGTCAAGCCGGACCACGTCCTGCCCTGCTGCCAAAGCTCTCCTCAGAAATTTCCGACAGGTTCCCAATGCACATGCCGCGGCCGTAGCCAATAGAGCCAAGCGGCTATTACGAGCCGCACCACAGATCGCCCCCACAAGAGGTAGGCCGGATAGATGTTGCGAATATCCGTCATCCGCAGCGAAAGAAGCGGCGTAAGCGCCAGAATGCAGAGTCCGGCAATCAGCGCGTCCACGACGGCCACGTTGCGCACGGGATTGCGTGACGCAAGCCACAGCAATATGCTGATCATCAGCAGCATGCCGCCCATTTCTTTGAGCAGCGACAGGAACAATGTGGACACTTCTGCTTCGGGCGGGCGCAGAAGGATTCGCACGATGAGGGGCTTCTCCGCAAAGATCAGCAGCAGGCCTCCCAGAGCGGCCAGTAATGAAAACACACGCAGGAGAATGCTCAGAGCGCGATACGGTGGCTCGGGCATAGTGACCTCCTTCTGCATTCTGAACGTTGGAGGCGGGCCGACCCCGGATAAGCCGACGGTAACCCTCAGCGTCCCAGACCCGAATCACATCAACAGCTTTATGAATTTCCGCGTTGCGGATATTCAAGCGTGCTACAAATTATGGAAAAGTCGAGGAGCCGAATTCATCACGGAACCGATCCCCAAGTACGGCGAGATACGCTGCTACATTCGCGACCCTGACGGTTATATCATCGAGGTTGGACAGAGCACCAACCTCACGTACGGTTAACGCTCGGTCCGGATGGGATGCGGATTCAAAGGCGTATGGATGTCCTCAATCGCCGGGCGCGCGTTCACCATGAAGCGAGAACTGCCCAGACCGGTACGCCAAGTACCTGCCAGGGCAGCAGCACGGCATGGAACTGCCAAAATAACGGAGCTGTCAAAATAACCGATGCGCGCGATCCCATCGAAGGAGCTCGGACATGCGTCCTGACATTGCCCCCGGAGGCGTTTTTCCCGACTACGAGCTGCCTGACCACACGGGCAAACTGTGCAAGCTCAGCGAGCTGCAGGGCGATGATCCGCTAATCCTCACGCTTGCGCGCGGGCACTATTGCCCGAAGGAGCACCAGCAGCATTTGGAACTCGCCGCCTTCTACCCGAAGATTGCGGTGTCGTACACTCAGATCGCTACGATCGCCACCGACGATCACCATACTCTGCAGGAATTCCGTGCGTCAGTCGGAGCCCAGTGGACATTCCTTTCGGACACCGAGCGAAAAGTTCAGAAGGATCTCGACATCCAGGAGTACACCGACCCCGAGCACAACCCGATGATCCCGCATACGCTCGTGCTCAAGCCGGGCCTCGTGATTTATAGCATCTACAACGGCTACTGGTTCTGGGGACGTCCGTCGGTCATCGATCTTTGGCACGACCTGCGCGCCGTGTCGAGCGAAATTCGCCCAGACTGGGATCTGAGCAAACCCGGACTCCGCGAGGCATGGAATGCTGGTGACTTCTCGCCTTTCCACGGGTGGAATAAGAAGGCCAGTGTGGAAGATGCCTCAGCTGTACGGAAGAAATAGCAGACGCGACAAAAACATGATCGAACAAAACCGCCTCCTCGCATCGCGGGGACCACCGAACTCAGGCCGACGCAGCAACCGTCCTCGCTGCCAACGCAACAATTCAGCCATAGCGTGCTGAAATTAAGGAATGGAGATCAGAAGACCGCCCCGCTGATACCAAGCGAGTGTTCATGACCAGGGCCAAATTTGTACTCGTAGCTTGGTTCGAGATACCAGCCGAATTTATGCTTTTTGGCTGGCCAAAACATGAAGTCCGGGGCAACTTCAGCGCCGACTGAGTTCATCTTGACGCCGTATGCGTTCGAATGGATCCACTCCGGACCAATCCCCCAGCATGAACTCCATTTTGTCGGAAATCGTCCAGGGCTTCTTAAACAGAAAATCGACGCTCCATTCCGTTGAGTGACGGCTGAAAAGTGGCGTAACACCAGCTTCGAGTTCAAGCCAGTTCTCGATCGGCGTTACCTCGACCGCGACCGTGGGACCGAAGGCCGATTGACCCTCCGTGAGACTCCGGTCAGCAGCCGCTCCCAGCTCAAGGATAGCCTTACCCTCCTTCTCAACCGACTGCGGAAACGAACGTCCTGAGCAAATGAACGCAAACGCTATGACCAAAACCGGGGCGTAGGCTCTCACTCTGCTCTCTTCCTCGCGGTGGAGATCTTCGGGCTGGGAACCTCCACTCGCGGAGTTCAACATTCTTTCACATCCTGGATCTTCGTAGATGAAACTGCGATCTAAATTTCGCCGATCCAGAGACTGAACCGTGAGGCAAGGAGGCCCAGAGGTCCGCTTTGTGGGGATTTAGGTCGTAAGGCCCGAATATGCCAACATTGATGTGACTGCCAAGGTGGTCATCTATGAGGCGTTCGTTGAAGGCAAGCTGGAGGTTCCAAAGCACCTGGCGCGCACTGTGCACGATTTGTACTTCGAGCCGAAGTACGAGGAGTTTCGGTCACGAACCATCTGGAGCCTCTCGAACGCGTTCACGTCTGCGTTCAAGGAATTGGAGCCTATTCCCCAATTCAAGGCAACAGCGAAGTTAGGTGAGTTCTTGGAGGCTCGATTCTCACAGTCGTTCTAGAGATGCGGCGGTACATCTCCGCTCTTTGGCGCCCTTTCTCACTGTCGTCCCTTGTAATCGACAAATAAATCAGGAAACTGCTGTTTGAGCGCTTCGATCTTGGGACGATCACAAACCTGAATGTACGGATTTCCCGGGTTGTGCAGCGCGTAATCCTGGTGGTAGTCCTCAGCACGGTAGAAACCCTTCAACGGCGTAACCTCAGTAACGATCCGTCCCCGAAACACTTTCGCATCGTCCAGTTGCGAAATATAAGCATCCGCAATCCGCTCTTGGTCTTCACCGACATAGAAGATCGCCGAGCGGTACGAAGAGCCTACGTCTGGTCCCTGCCGGTTGAGTTGTGTGGGATCGTGGGCCACGGAAAAGAAGATGCGTAACAATTGGCCGTAGGTAATTTTTGAGGGATCGTAAATCACTTCAACGGATTCGGCATGACCGGTCGTTTCCGTCGTTACCTGGTCGTAGGTTGCAGTTGCGGCGGAGCCGCCGGCATATCCAGCCGCAGTGTGGATAACGCCTTTCAGTCTTTCAAAGACTGCCTGTGTCCCCCAAAAACAGCCGCCGGCAAACACCGCAGTCTCCTTGCCTGGCGTCCAAGCCAGCGGTTGGTCCACTTTCGCAGCGGGAATTGGTGTCTTTGAAGCGGCTTTCACCCCACGGCCGACAAGAAAAACCGCAAAAATCGCGCAACCCACGATTACAACACCAAATAACACACGAGTGAACATAAAAGAGGCACCCTTCCCTAGTTCATGAGATGTGCTATTCAGCGAATGGTTTCACGATCGTCCCTTTCGATCGTGAATTAACCCCGAGAATTTGGCCTAGATGAATCCCTACTCAACAGGACACGTCTTCCTAATTTATTAGAGCCGTTCAAGGATTGCTCCCTGGGACAACGCCCATGAGTGGATTCGGCAGACCGCGGCTGGCAGAGGATCGCACCATACCGTTCGCCGTCTCTGATGTCCTTCGTGTCCCGCCCGTTTCCAAGCGAGACCCGAATGTCAGTCGTTAGCCGGTGGCTTGCGCACTTCGATCTGACCGCTTCGCACCCGAACCTCCAGGCACGGCTGTCGGTGCACGGCTGGCCCGTTAGTCACATGCCCATCGTTAAGGGCAAATCGAGAGGCGTGATATGGACATTCAACACTGTCCCCGACCAATTTGCCTTCAGAAAGCGGCCCACTGAAATGCGAGCACGTTTCTGCCAACGCGAAGATTCTCTGTCCACGACGAACAAGTAGAATTGGCACACCCTCGTACATCGCACGGGTTGGCGTGCTCTCCGCCAATTGTGACTCCGCAAGGATGGCCGCAAAGTGGTCTGGAAATGATTCACCAGCCGTGCGATCAACACCTACTCTCTGCTCATACACCATCTTTCCACCGAGATGAGCAGACAGTGACATCAGGCCATAGCCGAGTGCCGCGGAGACCCGACCACCGGTGCGCGAGTTTCTCTTTCGCAAGAAGAAAGACGTTGCAAAAAGCGCAGTAACACCTACGTTCAGCAGCCCGTGAATTAGTCCAAGCCGGCGAGCTGGAGGATCAACGTCGGACCAATCAGTGATTCCGGTAAAGGCTGCGCCGGCTGCACCCAAGAGTCCTACTGCAAGCGACGTGTCGGCGGCCAGCGAAAACTCGCGTCTCTTGCGAATCAAATCCAATGCATCAAATATGATTGTGACTGTCCACGCCCCTATAGGCACATCCGTGAGAACAACATGCAGTGGCTCGCCTAGCCAGGTGCCATTCAAGAAGTTCCTGATCTTTTGTGCGCTAGAGCTTCCGTTAGCATAGAGAGCCTTGTCCAGCAACTTCTGTAGTTTCTCCTCCACGGGTTTGCTTGCCGGTGTTTCCGCTCTATCCGAAGCAAAATCACCGATAATCCTCTGAGGTCCGGTAATAGCTGGGTTCGTCATCTGCTTTTCCTGAATAGGCAACTGCTCCGCTTAGATGCCAAAGATGTCAGGTTGGCACGTTATATGTTGCGGGAATGCAAAGTTGCCGAGGAAGCGCAGGAACATGCGAACAGCACCCTGGCGTTGTGCGCTCCAAACAAAACTCCGGAGGATCTCTGGCTAACAAGCCTAAGATCTCCGGATACGTCCGGCAAGAACCCGCAACCCTTCACCATAAATTCCGCGCTGGCCAATTTCATCAGCCGACTTTCACTGCCAGCATCGAAACTGACCCGCCATCTACGCCCTCAACGGGAAACGTGACTAGTTCGGATGACGTGCGGGTGCCGGCAACGTAGAGCAGAGGCAGATAATGATCTGCTGTGGGCACCGCCAATTCCGCTTCGCTGCCGAGCTGGTGCTCGTAATTTACTAGCGGCTTGTGCTCTCCGGCTAGAAGCAGTTCGCGGACTCGACTCTCAAAAGACACAGCCCAATCGTACGGTTCCGGTACATGCCTTCCCCAAGCATAGGCGTGCAAATTGTGCACGAGGTTGCCGCTTCCCAAGATGAGAATACCTTCTTCCCGCAAAAGCGCTAGACGCTTGCCAATCTCATGATGAAATGAAGGTGGTTGTGTCTCATCAATGCTGAGCTGAACCACTGGGATATTAGCCTGTGGATAGACGTGGAGCAGAACCGACCAAGTGCCGTGGTCGAGACCCCAACGATCGTCGCGTCGCACCGGCGTAGGTGCAAGCAATTTCTGGACCCGCGCAGCAAGGTCGGGATCACCTGGCGCGGGGTACTGCAATTGATACAGCTCGCGCGGAAAGCCGCCGAAGTCGTGAATCGTCCTCGGAGCAGTGCTTACAGTGAGGGCCGAATCTTCGATGTACCAGTGCGCGGACACCGAGAGTATCGCCTTGGGCCTCGGCAGGGTCGCGCCGATCGCTGCCCACCGCTGTGTATAAGGGTTTGCCAGCAGCGCATTCATGGGATTCCCGTGCCCAATGAACAAGGCTGGCATCCGCCCGCTCATTTTCGAATCGCTCTTCGTCACGCCGCCTTTTGCGCTTGGCCCGGCATCACGCCTGTTTGCTTCAGCATGCCCATGAGATCGTAGAAGAGGTTCTCCTCCACGATCTGGCCCTGTTCGTTCCAGTGTGCGACTGTGCAGAAATCAATGTGAAAGCTCTTGCCCGTGGGCTGAATCACGGTTCTATCAGGCATCGTCATCGGACCTTTCATGGTGCCAGTGAAATCAGCAACGGTGCATGTCCATTCACCCTGCGCCAGCCTGATCTTGTAAGGATTGTTGATACGGTGCTGGTCGGGAAACATCTTGAAAAACGCAATTGCCTCCCTGCTCGTGCGCATCAAGGCCGTGCGTTGACGGCTGATTCGGCCAGCGCACGATGCAGTCCTTAATGTGATAACGGCGGAACGTCGCAAGGTGTTGTGCGTTCCAGGAATCACCAAGCTGCTTCATATTCTGCAAGTTCTTGCTAGCGTCCATAAACTTCACATCAATTTCTTGACTGCTCGATAAACACTCGTGTCAGTTGTTCGTGCCCGCCCACCTGCCAGAACATCGAAACCTCTACTCTTTCACTCTGCACGACGCTCGGTGAATACGCTTTGCTGTTGGGAGGAACCAGCGACAAAGAACACAAACAGGAGATCTGTTTGCGCGGATGCTAAGCCCAATATACTCCCGGAGCCTCCGCATAAAAACGTGCGCAGTCCAGGCCGAAGTGTTTTTGGGTGGAACGCGTCGCTACACGGCAACGCAGGGGCGTATGCTGTTGAATGTCCACAAAATCCTACGATGGTTGAAGGTCTAGAGCACGACGGCAGCAGGCACTCAGCGGGTGACCCGCTTCCGCCTAAGTGCGCGGTCATCGAAGTACATCTCGCGGAATTAAAGCAGTTGTTCAACTCTATCGACCCTTCTCCATTTCGTAACAGAGATCTTGATCCGAAGGCTGAGGAGTTCATTGTGGGCTGGGCGAAGGACATCCCTCGGGATGCACCGCTCGCGCTTGTGGTCGATCTCGATCGCCCTGCCGGACTGCCGGATGAGGCTGTCGTGCTGCGCGATGCCATCCACGAGTTTTTCCACCAGCGTGCTGAGGCGTTTTGGCAGCGCCTGCGCGATCTGTTCCGCGTGGGTCGTACGAGCCTAGTAATCGGCTTGATCGCGTTAGCAGTTGCTATCGCTCTGGGCGATTTTCTCGCATCGTTGATGAAGGGCGGCCGATTTGGCGAAATCGTTCGTGAGAGCCTAACAATCGGCGGATGGGTTTCGATGTGGCGGCCGCTAGAGATTTTTCTTTATGACTGGTGGCCGGTGCGTCGTGAAGCTCGACTTGCCGAAAAACTTGCGATCATGCCCGTACGGATCCGATACATGGATACAGCCGCTCCTGAATCATGGCGCGGGGACTGGCCAGCCGTGTCGCCCGAACAAGAACAAAAGGAAAAGCAGCGTGGAACGGGAACTCTCGATCAAGCAAGCTGACAAAGGCTAGGCAAGCCAGCTGGAGGTGCAATCATGAGCGACAAAGCACAACAAGCGAACAGCATACTTGCCAGTCTCGGCACGCTGCTTCCCGATCTGGAATCCGTTTACAAAGATATTCATTCTCACCCCGAGCTATCGATGCAAGAGAACCGTACAGCCGGCATTGCAGCGGACCGCCTCAGGGCAGCGGGTTACGAGGTGACGACGCGAGTGGGGCAAACCGGAGTAGTTGGTTTACTGCGAAACAGCGATGGACCTACTGTCATGTTGCGCGCCGATATGGACGCGCTTCCGGTTCTGGAAGCCACGGGTCTTCCGTATGCCAGCAAGCTAACGGCGATCGACAGCACCGAAAAGACCGTACCTGTGATGCATGCCTGCGGTCATGACATGCACGTAACCTGGCTCATCGGTGTGGCAACACTGCTGGCACAAAAACGCAACGCTTGGCGAGGTACGCTGATGCCTGTCTTTCAACCAGCGGAGGAAACAGGAGTCGGTGCACACGCGATGATTGATGACGGACTGTTTAAGCGCTTTCCGAAGCCGAGCGCCATACTGGGGCAGCACGTCATGGTCGGAGCTTCCGGCGACATTAGTACTCGTTCTGGCGCGATCACGTCTGCGGGAGACAGCCTGCAAATCCGAATGTTTGGTCGTGGAGCTCACGGATCGATGCCTCAGTCGAGCATTGACCCCGTTGTTATGGCGGCTGCCACGGTCCTTCGCTTGCAAACGATTGTGTCCCGAGAAGTCGCTCCCACCGACGCGGCGGTTGTAACCGTTGGCTCGCTCCAGGCCGGTACAAAGGAGAATGTGATCCCTGATGAGGCAATCATAAAGCTGAACGTGCGTACGTTCGATGAAGATGTCCGAAAACGCGTGCTTGCTGGAATCGAACGCATCGTCAATGCCGAAGCCGAAGCATCGAGAGCCCCTAAGAAACCGGAGATCACGTTGCTCGATCGCTACCCGCTTGTGAAGAATGATCCAGAGGCAACAAAACGTGCGATGGACGCATTTCGAAGCTACTTCGCGCCAGACCGCGTGAAAGAGACGCAGCCAACGACGGCCAGCGAAGACTTTGGTTCTTTCGGAACTGAATGGCAGGTGCCTTCTGTATTCTGGTTTGTGGGCGGCACCGATCCTGAGACCTATGCTACGGCGAAAAAAGCGGGCACCATCGCCGACCTTCCTACCAATCACAATCCGCGCTTCGCGCCAGTGATCCATCCAACTTTGGAAGCCGGAGTGGAAGCAATGGTGGTAGCCTCTCAGGCGTGGCTGTCGCCATGAGCTAATTGATCGTCAACGAACAGATCGTTGTGAATACCTTGTTGGTCGCGTTCGACCTTGGCGGTACCTTCGTGTTTGCGCTGAGCGGTGCAACGACCGGGGTCAAGCACAGACTCGATTTATTCGGAGTTCTGGTTCTATCTTTCGCCGCGGGCAATTCGGGCGGGATCGCGCGCGACGTGATGATTGCAGCGCATCCTCCTGCTGCCATCAGCGACTGGCGATACATCGCGGTGTCGATGCTTGCCGGGCTGATTACGTTCTACTGGTTTCCAATCATTAACCGGCTGAGCAGCCCCGTGCTGGTATTCGACGCCGCCGGACTGGCGCTATTTGCGGTGGCTGGTGCAGGTAAGGCGCTGGCGTTTCACGCTGGGCCGGTTGCGGCAACGCTGTTAGGTATGCTGACGGGGATCGGAGGCGGCATGGTGCGCGACATCCTGGTGATGGAAATACCCAACGTGTTGCGAACCGAGCTCTACGCAGTCGCAGCGCTGATTGGTGCCGCTGTGATGGTACTCGGAAAAATGCTGAATTTACGCACTTCCGCGGCGGCGACTACCGGCGCAGTCCTCTGCTTTGGACTGCGATTTATTGCCATGCGACGAGGCTGGCAGCTCCCCATAGCACGCCCACCGCAAAAGGGCTGACTGGTAATCAGTCATAAACCACAGTTTCGCTGGCCTTTTAGGTCCTCCCGTGTGCCAGCTATGCGCCAGATTTAGAGGTTATTTGGCCTGCGAACGCGCTTGCTTCACCATTTCTACCAAGACCTTTCTAGTCTCCGTCGCATCGCGCACTTCCTGCAAGAAGGCGATGCGGGCGCCACGTATGCCCTCAGCAGTTTTCAAGCGGACATGAAAGCCAAGGCGATCGACCGCGGTCATCGTCGCTTCCGTTGAGTCGATGTGAGCAAATGTCTGGGCAAGCATGACGAGTGCATCCCTGTGGTCGGCGTTCATGTGCTGAATAATTTCGCCCATGGAGTCGGCAAGAGGGTCGGGCTGGCTGCGGTCATAATCGGATGCGGATACCCAGCCCATCACTCCGAAGCCTCCCACGTAATAAACATCAGCGACCTCCATGCGGTAAAAAGAAAAGTCTTCAAAATCTACCCAATATTTGCTGTTGGCATGATGCTCCAGGTAGAGCCTGCGAGCCTCGGGCAAATCGGGCGTCGGTACTGGCAGAACATTCCCTAGCAGCGTAACCCTCGATGCTCCGAGCGGTTCGCCCTCGGTGTCCTGCTGCGTGACGAGCAGACTGGCATGGGGATCGGCCTGCAGGTTCTGCGTGTGCATGGCCATGGTGCTGATCAAGAAGGTAGGACCGCCGTGATCGTCCAACGCGTAAGGCATTACGGACCCAAATGGGAATCCTGGCTGTTTACGCGATAGGGTAGAGAGACTGCCGATGCGGCCCAGATACAATAATGTGCGCGCACGTTCGGCGAATGTCGGCTCGGGGACTGGAGGCTGGTCACTCGCAGGTCCGGGCCCCGCATGTTTTCTGACAGAAGAAGTTGTCATTCTTGGTCACCTCTCCTAGGTTTCTTCGTCCGGTGGACCTGCCGCTCCGGCCAGATCCTGCGGCTTGATCTTCTCGACGTTGAATTTTGCCGCGCGCTCCCTCATCGTCTTGAGGACCTCTTCGAGTGGCGGCGGTTCGTCCTTAATCCAGCGCAAAGGGTTGATCCGCGCTACCACGAACGAACGCAGGTACGGGCTGACGAGGCCACGTTCTTTCAGCTTCTTTACCGCTGTCGCAACTCTCTCCTCAAGATCGAGCACCATCGTGGCCCGTTTCTCGTGATGCTTGACGGCGGCGCGCAGCGGTTCATCGGTAAAGGTCTCCAGTCGCCGCAGGATTGAATGGTAAGCACCACCGCCGAAGCGAGGGAAACGTTCATAGCAGATGCCGAGAGTGACTAGGGCGGGTTCGTCGAGGTAGAAGGAGAACTGTGACTCAGATCGCGTGGCATCTTCGTCCACCAGACCACGGTAGATGCGTATGACCTCCAGCGATCGTTCCTTGAGGTTGTGAGACTTCTCCGTATTCAGCGCGAGGATCTGCCAGGCAACCTCGCGGTCAGCCACGACCAGCGCAGTGATTGATTTCGCCCCAAGGCGGCGCATGGCTTCCAGGCGATGCCGGCCATTGGGAGTCCAGAACTCTCCCTTCGGTGCGACTACAGCGATGATCGGGTCGAGAAAACGTCCGGTTTTGTTGATGACGTCGGCGAGCCGTTTGTGATGAGCGTCGGAGAGATCTCTTTGGAAAGGAGTGGGCTCGACAACATCGATTGGCAGGACGGATAGCAATACCGGATGACCGGCAAGCGGCTCCTTGTACGATCCAACAACGCAGCCGCCAGCTCTGGCAATTGCCTCCACAGCTTCCGCTGCAGCTCCTGTCGGCTGCTCCAGTCGGCACTCGGCCGGGCCGAGACCCTTCGTTCCGGGTTTGGCTTTGCGAGGACGCCTGCCGGCTGGTGCGCGCTTGACCATGGCAAAGGCTCTATTCTAGTTCGGGATAGACTGTCTTTAGTCACCGATCATGGTCACGACGCTCGTGTTGGAAATGTGCGCTTGTGTAGTTGACCTCCCGATAATTGTGCTGGTCGAGGTCCTGAACGATCTTCAGCAGGTGATCGGGATCTTTCGCTCCCAGGCGCGGCGTGGCCCAACTCTCTCCGGTTTTTGCGCTCTCCTCGAGCCATGGTGGTGTGTCGAGATTTTGCGTCGTCTTGAGACAGGCGTCGTTTGCGTGCCACTGTCGAAATGCCGACATTGCGTCGATCGTCAGCCCGCCTTCTTTGAGCCTCATGAGGCTGTTTCAACCTTGCACATATCTCGGGAATGTCAAGAGGTGCGTGCATAAGGACGGGAGAGTTGCTGGACCGATAGCTCTCGAGTTCAAGAGTCATCGGGTTCCGCCCAGTGCATTGTGCCGAAAGTCAACGCGAGCATACGCAAACTGCTTTCCACAATCGAGGCACACCTCGTAAGTCCGGCCCGAAATCGTGAATGGACGGCTCACGTTGCGATGCCAGCAGCCGAAGACGCGCTCGAGGACGGTTTGTAGTCGACATTTCACAACTTGTTGCCCTGGCGTTCTGTTCTCCGTTTTCGGGCTCCCTCTTGCATACGCACGCTGGCGCCCTGGGTTAAGGAAAATTCCTTTGCGGTCGAAAAGGCTCGAGGAATTACCGGTTTATTTATTGCTGGGCGCAATCACCCTGGCAACCTTGCTTCGCCCACGCGGCGCCGAGCGAGTGGAGTATGAGGGCATCCCCTACAGTCAGCGCGCCGGGATCCATAACGATCTTGTAAGCATAAAAAATCTCTGTGTTGAGCGTCATACACCACGGCTCGTGGTGAAGGGCACCGCCGCAGTGCTCACACGCGACCTGGGCACTGTAACGGTTGCTGTGAAACCACGCGGTTGGAGCTTCGTACGACATAAAGTAAACCTAGAAACGACTGAAGCTGCTACCTAACACTCATCCTCTATCCGTCAGGAGTTGGTCAAGATCTTTCATCGATGTGTTACGACCTAATGCTCCAGCAATTCGCTCTCCATCTGCAGGTTCCTGTTCTGACCTTTGGCAACCCAAGTGCTCCACACCGTCTTGGAGAGGCGTCAATTGGGAATGACATCTGGATGAGGCCTGACGCTCGATAGAAGCCACTTATGAAAAGACTCGTTTGCATGATTCTGTTCGTTGGCGGTGGCTGGCTTCTCCGCTCCAGACCTATGTGCGATTGGAAAGCCAAAAGACAAAGGATTTCAAGAAGAAAGGAGGCGGTAATGGCCCGTATAATTGAGTTCTACGTGCCTCCGAAATTCCAACGAAGAGAGTCGCTCATTACGCGGTCACAGAAGGGAAAGGTCATTGTGTTCTGCGCCGAGGCAAGGAAGCCTGCATAGCCCTCAAGGCCCAAGCTTTGCGCGACGGAGAAGCTGTGTGTTGAGTGCCACAATGATCGTGGAGAGATTCATCGCGATTGCGCCCCACGCTCATTGGCAGATTCACTCCCCAAGCGCCGAGAAGACCTGGAGCGCGGATGGAAGATCTTCTGCCCATTGATGCAGTTCTAATCAGCCACAATCATTTCGACCATCTGGATTTGCCGACTCTGCGTCAACTGGGGCTCGTGGAGGTTCTACTTTTGTGGTGGCCGCTCGGTGTGCTCGCCTGCTTCGCTCCCAAGGAATCGAATCCGTTCACGAGCTGGATTGGGGAGGGTCACTGGCCATTTCCGGCGTCACCATCCACTGCGTACCGGCCCTGCACTTCTCAGCCCGCGGGATTTTTGACCGTAACAAGACCCTGTGGTGCGGATACGTAATTGAATATCCCGAAAGCCTGCTCTTTTTCGCTGGGGACACTGCTTTCGGAGGTCATTTCGCCCAGTCGAGAAAAGTTCGGCGCGCCCCAGCTTGCATTGTTGCCGATCGGTGCATATGAGCCACGCTGGTTTATGTCGCCAGTGCACATGGCTCCCGAAGAAGCGTTCGAGCCCACGAAATTCTCGGTGCCACAAATAGCATTGCGACCCGCCATGGGACCTTTCAGTTACCGGATGACGGCATCGACACTCCACAGAAGCGACTTCTGGGCTTGCAGGCGGGACGATTCGTTTCTGATTCTTAGGAACAGTCGATCACTAGAAATCCCATGCTGAGTATCAAACGCACGCGGGCCGGAATTGCCACATGCTGCTTTGATGCGGTGGCTCATAATTCAGCCACATGAATGCGGAAATCAATTTCTGTCTCTTAAACCGAAATATCAAGGTTCTGTCCTCCTGTTTTGGAACTGAAAATGCAGTCGCCAGCATTGCGATTCATGTTTCGCTGGGAACAGACTCGGTTCTTCGATCATTAAGATGTGAATGACTGGAGTTGAGTATCCGTTATCGACAGTTGCGTGGTTTTTCTTAAGGAGGGTCGCAGATGCGCTCCAACATCAAACTCGGAACAATCTCCGGCATAGAGATCGGGCTGCATTACAGTTGGTTCATTATCGCTGCCCTGATCGCGTTCTCGCTCAGTGGACACTTTCGTCAGGTAAACCCGAGTTGGGGCCCGGGCCTGATCTGGATCGCTGCGCTGGTCACGGCAGCCCTGTTCTTCGCCACCCTGCTGTTGCATGAACTGGCCCATTCACTAGTGGCCCAAGCTCGCGGCTTGAAAGTCAGGGCGATCACCCTGTTCGCGCTCGGCGGGGTTTCCCAAATCCAGGACGACGCGACCGACGCGAAAACAGAACTCTTGGTCTCGATCGCCGGGCCGATCGCCAGTCTGATTATCGGTTTTGGTTGCCTCGGCATCGCGCTCGGCCTGGGCTGGCAACGTTCCACCGAACCGCAGACTGCGGTAGCTGGGGTCCTGGTCTGGTTGGGGTATATCAACATTGCTCTCGCCGTCTTCAACATGATTCCCGGCTTTCCGCTCGATGGTGGCCGGGTGCTGCGCGCGATCGTATGGGCGATTACCAAAAACTCTGATCGCTCTACCCGCATCGCCGCACGCGTCGGGCAATTCGTCGCATTTCTGTTCATTCTCGACGGGATATGGCAATTTTTTTCCGGCGTCGGCTTTGGCGGCCTGTGGATTGCGTTCATTGGCTGGTTTCTGATGGATGCGGCCAAGGCCAGCTACGCCGAGGTGGGGATTACAGCTGCGCTTCGCGGCCTCCAAGTCTCCGAGGTGATGTCGCGTGATTGCGCCATCGTGAGCCCTAGAATGAGTTTGCAGGAGTTTGTTAATACCTATCTTCTGAGGGCCGTCGAACGATGTTTCGCTGTGGAGGAGCAGGGTCGCTTTGTGGGCCTGATTACCCCCCGCGATGTGGGCAGCATACCGCGCAACCGTTGGGACAAGACCACTGTGCGTGAAACTATGCGTCCGCTGCAGGAGTTGCACGTCATCACGCCCGAGACGCCAGTTCTGGATGCACTAAAACTCGTGACCAGCAAGGATGTCAACCAGTTGCCGGTGGTCGCGAATAGTACTTTACAAGGAGTCGTCTCCCGATCTCAACTGCTGCAGTTGTTGCAGGTTCGTTCGGAACTGCAACTCCCGGCTGCCTATGATCCGCCGCTAGATCGTGAGAACGAAAGCAAGAAACCATCATCAACACCCGTGGCATAAGCTTCCTGGGAGTCGCGCCATGAAGGGTTCAGCATTGTCCTGTTCGGGCTATGTTAAGCGCTTGTGCCGTTCAACTCGCGCATCGAGCGGCTGGGCCAGTCAGCGCCACCTGCCGTGCCGAAAGCGACAAGGAAATCGCACTGCGAGTGGGAGCGGACGAGGGTTCTGCTGATTTGTGAAAAGTTGGTGGAACGAATCTGACTTCGGCTGCCGATGGAGGTTCGTCACGTCGTCGAAGTTGCTGTCGCCGTGAAATACTCATTGGTGATTAACATACATCTCTGCCGCATGCGCCATCGTCAATATGGCAGCGCCCAGCATGATGGACTCCTTCACAACGAGCCGTCCTGCTGCGGAGCAACTATTTCGCACGGACCCTTTACCAGAAGCCATCAACGATTCCAGTTGCTCAGCGGAAATGCTATGTCGCTCTAGTTCACTTCGGTTTCTGCTGCGTTTCATGGAGACGAGAAACATCACACAAACCAGCGAGGATGAAAGCCTCATTTGCGGTTTTGGGCTATTTCAGGCTTCAGAAGAGCCCTCCCGTATCCGACCGGAATAGCGAAATTTGATCCCCCGAATTCACGCACCATCGCAAAGTTAATTCCGATGACTTTCCCTTCGTGATTGAAAAGCGGACCGCCCGAGCCGCCCGAAGTAGTCTGAGCATCGTAGACAATCTTGTCCGGTAAGACATCTCCGATGTGTCCCTGGGTCGTGACAGGCCGGATCAGATTACGGCGGGCGAGTTCTTCCATTACCTGCTTTGGATCACCCTTGCTTGTGGCCGCGATGGACTGAAGAGTTTCCGCGCCGGCCCGAGCCAGAATTGCATCAAGAGCAGTGGGATACCCTAGCAGCACGACAGGCCCGCCGCTGATCGCTGCGCGGCGGCTTTCGGCCAGGGCAATTTGCCTGATTCCCAACCCTGAAATGTTTGCTTTCAGAACTGCCACATCGGCGGCAGACGAAATACTCTCAGTAGTCACGGCGATGCCGTGGGATACGCCAGGGAAATAGGCTGTCATACCCACAATCACTGGCTCGACGCCTTGATCGAGCATCTCCTTTAGATCGTCGTCCTGCCACCACGGTTCGGCCACATGATGATTCGTGAGGATCTGTCCGCTGGTGGACGCCAGAAAGCCCGTCCCAAACACATCAAGGTGCACTTCAGGACCCGTTCCGGTGAGGCTCAATAGCGGATTATTATGGTCGTCGGTTGTAGGCTCGCCATTAGTTGTCACCCCGGCATAGTGCAGTCTCAATCCGGTCGTGTGGTCGGCAAAGGCAAGCACAACATGAATGAGACAGACACTCGGTTCATAGGTTCGGATAATCGTCTCTGCCACCTTGCCCTCGCTCTCGAGTTTTTCAAGGCGGCTCTCAACCGAGGTCAACTGACTTTGCAAAGCGGAAGAATCTTCTACCCTGCTGCTTGCAAGCTGCGATTTCAGTTCCTCGTCCTTCTTCTGAAGTTGAAGCCGCTGTGGATCGCTCACAACCGCGGGACCACTTTCCCCATCAAGCGCGTGACGAGAACGTTCGAGCAACCTTTGTTGTGTCAGCACGCCATTTTGCAACTTGCCGATAGCAGCATAGACTCTGACATTTTCCTGCTGAGTGCGGCGGTGAAAGAGCAAAGAAATCAGTCCCGCGATCGCAAGCAGGCCAACAATTGCGAGGGCGCCGAAGCGAAGCATCTTCCGCTCCTCGTTCACTACTGTTACAACCTGTTGGGTTGCGTTTCGGCCCGCTTCGGCTGTTCGAAGTTGATCCGCGATGCGTTTATTTCGGAGTTGCCAGCGCACCCGCGAAAGCAATTCCTGCGGATCGAACGGTAAGGAAAGGACATCATCCGCTCCGAGATCCAGCCCCCGAGTTCGCTCGACTGGTCCTCCTGGAGATAGCATCACAACTCGAATGTTCTGGGTAAGGTCGGAACCCTTGATTTCGGAGAGCAAGTCACAGCAGTCGAGTTTCGGTGGATCAGCACCCAGGATGACGACATCGGGATCGAAGCCGAGCACCGCTTTCATTCCTTCCCGGTAGTCAGTCGACACTTCGTAGCCTGCATCGCTCAAAACCGTGGCGATGTGGTCTCTGAGACCGTCATCTGACTCCACGACCAGCAATTTCTCTGCCCTGCTATTCATAGGATCTATTTGCGTGAGATGTTTCCGGACACTCAATGGATTCACTTGAGTCAGTGATCACCGGTGATTGACCGGTTTTGGCTCGATTCTCCACTCGCTGCCCAGCTATCTGTTCAACGTCGTGATCGCAGGCACATTCTGCGCACCAGCCCCGACCACGGTGGTTCGAACGAGTCTGAATAGCGGTGCGGGATAAACGCCAAACCAGATCAAAAGAACCGAAAGTGCGACTACAACCGTGGCACCACTGCGGGATACATCCTGAACGAGAGCATGCTCTGGTGGTGAGTACAGTACCACCACGATGCGCAGATAGTAGAAAAGGCCAACGACGCTGGTGATGACGAGGAGTAGAATTAACGGCCAGGCAGCGGCGTCTGCTCCGGCCGCGAGCACATAGAACTTGCTGAGAAACCCTATGGTTGCGGGAATGCCGGCGAGCGAGAACAGCGCGACCGTTAAGACAGCCGCGACTACCGGCCGCCGCCAGAAGAGACCGCGGTAGTCTTCAATATCGTCAGCCTCGCGCTCAGGACCGGAAAGCACTGCCACAATTCCGAACGCGGTAAGGATGGTCGCCGAGTAAGCCACCAGATAGAAGCTCACCGCTTCGATGGCCATGGCTCCGCCCACCAGAAACGCTACCAAGATGTATCCGAAGTGAGCAATCGAAGAGTAAGCGAGAATTCGCTTAACATTTCTCTGTTGAAGCGCGAGCAGATTACCGGCGCACATGGAGGCAATCGCGATGAGAGCGAACACGAGGAACACGCCGCGATACTCGAGAGCACCAGACAAAAACGCATAGCGCAGCAACAGCGCCACCATCGCGCTCTTGGATGTTGAAGCCACGAATGCCGCCACAGGCGCGGGCGCGCCTTCGTAGACATCAGGAGTCCAGAGATGAAAGGGCACAACGCCGAGTTTGAAGCCGATTCCCGTGACGATAAGCCCGACTCCGGGCGCGAGCAACGCGAAGCTCGACCCTGCGAGCGAGATTTCCCGGATGCGCGAAAACTCCATCGTCCCGACATCCGCATAGATGAGGGCCATGCCGAAAAGGAGAAATGCGGCGGAAGCGGAAGCCAGAATCAGGTACTTGATTCCCGCTTCGAGCGCCTGATTTCGACCTTTCGAGTAGGCAATGAGGGCATACAGAGAGACGCTCAAGATCTCGAGTCCGAGAAGGAAGGAAACAAAGTGAGTGCTCGCCACCAAGACCGCACACCCGGCAGTCGCGATCATGAGCAGCACATATAGCTCCTCGCGATGCTCGTCGCGATTCTTGAAGTAGTCGTAGGACAACCCTGCCACTACCAAGGCTGAGGCAATGATCAGGCCCATGTAGAACAATGCGAAACGGTCCACGAGCAAGAGGGATGTGACTTGCCGGGGAGAGAGCGGCACTGCCGCAAAGATCGAGAGGAAAGCCGCAGTCAGTCCGACGAGGGTTAGCCCTGCTGCGAGAACGTGACTCCGCTTCCAGGCAATACCCATCATTACAAGCACCGCAGTTGCCGAGATCACAAGGATTGGAAGTAAGGCAATGATGTCCCGAGCGCTTATCATGAATGTTCACCTCCGTAAGGACGCAATTGGCAACTGCACCTGGAAATTATCCAAAGCCTGGGCGGAAGCGTTGAGTACCGGTTGCGGATAGAGTCCGAGACCGAGAAGGCCCACAATCATTACAGCCATCATGAGCGCTTCCCGCGGGTTCAGGTCGGGAACTTGCCAGGCATGCGTATTTGGCCCCTGGAAGGCCCGCTGTACCATCCGCAGCGCATAAAAGGTGGAGGCGAGAACACCGATGCTGGCAACGACCGTGATCGTGATACTGACTCGGTAAGATCCCAGCAATACGAGAAACTCTCCCACGAAGTCACCGAGTCCAGGCAGACCCAGCGAGCCCAGACTGAAGAAGAGTGCGGTGCCGCTTAACCTTGGAATTGTGGCCCAAAGACCTCCCATCTGATCGAGATCACGAGTGTGGAGACGCTGCTGTAAGCTTCCGACCAAAACGAAGAGTGCTCCCGTGCTCAGGCCGTGACTGATCATCGTCATAACCGCACCCTGGAGCCCAAGCGGATTCCGGGAGAAAATTCCGAGCAGCACAAATCCAAGGTGACTGACGCTGGTGTAAGCGACCAGGCGCTTGAGATCGGTCTGCGAGTACGCCATGACCGCGCCGTAAACGATCCCGATCGCGGCCAAAGCGAGAGCGAAAGGAGTGAAATCAGAAACCGCGTCGGGAAACAGCGGAATAACAAACCGGATCAGGCCGTAAGCCCCAGTTTTTAAGAGTAACCCGGCGAGGATTACGCTTCCCGCGGTGGGAGCCTGAGTGTGTGCATCCGGCAGCCAGGTATGCAGCGGAACGACCGGCAACTTCACGGCGAACGCGACAAAAAAGCCGAGCATGATCCAGAACTCGGCGCGTTGATTTAGGTGCGTGGTCAACAGTTCCGAATATTCGAAGGTGTAAACGCCGGTGGTTTTGTGGTGGATAAAGTAGAGTGCCAGGATGGCAATCAACATCAGCAGCCCGCTGAATTGTGTAAATAGAAAAAACTTCGCGCCCGCATAGACCCTTCGCTCGTGGCCCCAGATTACGATCAGGAAATACATTGGGACGAGCATCAATTCCCAGGCACAATAGAAAAGGAATAAATCGATCGCCAGAAATACCCCGGCAATCCCCGCCAGAACCCACATCAGATTGAGATGGAAGAAGCCGATCTTTTCCTGGATTTCTGCCCACGAGGCCAGCACAGCCACGATGCCCAGGAAGAGCGTGAGTGCCAGCATCAGTAAGCTAAGGCCGTCCACCGCGAGATGAAAGTGAATGCCGAGGCCCGGCACCCAGGCCCAGTCGACTTCTTCGAGCCACCGCCCGGTTGCGTGTGAATCTTTTCCTACCCAGACGATCGCCGCCAGGACAAAATCGATCCCAATCGCTATCAGCGAGATCCACCTCACGAGTCGCGCGCTCCAGCGTTCCGCAAGCCACGCGAGAACGCCGCCGATCAAGAGAATTCCAACGACTGAGACCAGTATCATTTGAAGAGCACCACCGCCAAGAAAAGGACAGAGCCTGCGGCCATGCCAGCAGCGTACCAGCGGACGCGGCCGGTTTCGGTACGGCTCAATCCCCGATAAAACCATTGGGCCAGCCAGACGACACCGCTATAGAAAGCATCGATGAAGTCACTCTTGTTGATTTCGGACGCCCAGACGAAGGGCTGGACAAAAACCTTGTCGTAGATCCAGTCAAAGCCCCAATCCGCGAACCACCATTGGTGCAAGCTGCGTCCGACAGGACCTGAGACCAGAGCGTCTGCCCAGTTGCGTTTCTGAAGATGGAAAAGGTATGCGAAATATAGGCCAATAAGGAATATGAGTCCGGTAATCGTTTCGGATCGGATCTCTGTCAGGCCGCCGGTATGAGCTTCGATCGTCGATGGCAAAGCCGAATGCAAGAATCCAAGCAGAGGCTGCTTCAGAAATCCGCCCCCGATGGAAAGGAACGCTAGTACCACAAGGGGGATCGTCATCCGGTAGCCTGGCCGCTTGGTCACCGGAATGCCCAACGGGCCGAAAAACACCCGGAAGATCATCCGAAATGTGTAGAGCGAAGTCAGCAGCGCGCCGATGATCCCTGCAATCCAAAACGCCGGATATCCATATTGGGCCGACCACGCATTCCAGATAATCAGGTCCTTGCTGAAGAAACCCGCGGTGACGAATGGCAGTCCTGCCAGAGAACACCCGGCGATGAGGAAGGTCCAGAAGGTTACAGGCAGTTCTTTGCGCAAGCCGCCCATGCGGAAGATACTGTGCTCGTCATCGAGAGCATTAATAATGACGCCGGCGCCCAGAAACAGCAGAGCTTTGAAGAACGCGTGGGTTACGAAGTGAAACATGGCGGCCTGCCATGCGCCGACACCAAGCGCCAGGAACATGTAGCCAATTTGACTGATGGTCGAGTAGGCAAGGATGCGCTTGATGTCATGCTGGGTAAGCGCGCTAAAGCCGGCGAGTAGCAAAGTGCAGGCGCCGACAACTGCCACCGCCAACTGAGCCGATGGCGCCAGCGAGAAAAGAACGTGCGTCCGCGCGATGAGATAAACGCCCGCCGTCACCATGGTCGCGGCGTGAAGCAGCGCGCTGACTGGGGTCGGGCCAGCCATGGCGTCCGGCAACCATATCTGCAGCGGAAGTTGGGCTGACTTGCCGATTGCGCCGCCCAGCAGGAGAAACGCCGCTGCTACGGCATAAGTGGACCCCGAGGGCCACTGGGCGAAAGCTCGCTGCATCAGATCCTGAATCCCGAGCGTACCTAGCTGCGTGAAAAGCAGATACAAACCGATCGACATGGCAGTATCACCGACGCGGGTCAGGATGAAGGCCTTGCGAGCCGCTCGCCCGTTGGCCGGATCCCGGTACCAGAATCCGATGAGCAGATAACTGCACAAACCGACGCCTTCCCATCCGAGATAGAGGAGAAGAAGATTATTCCCGAGCAGCAGCATCAACATCGACGCGACGAACAGATTCATGTAAGCGAAGAACCGGCTGTAGCCGTCGTCTTCGATCATGAACTCGGCTGAGTAAACATGAATGAGAAAGCCAACGAACGTAACCGCGAGCAACATCACGAGCGAGAGGGAATCGAGATAAAGACCGATCTGCGTTCGGAAACCATTTACGTTGATCCAAGACCAGAGGAGTTGGGTATACGAGTTTCCCGGTGGAGGCGCGGTGTAAAAGCCAATCGCGACGAGAATCGTGATTACCGCCGAAAGTCCGATCGATCCTGCGCCGACAGCAGCAGCTACTCTTTTTGACAAGCGTGAGCCAATCAGCACGAGGATCAGCGCGCTGGCGAAAGGCAATGCCGGAATGAGCCACAACAAACGGATCACGTCAGCCTCTCATCTCGCTCAGTTGGTCCACGTCCAGAGACTTGAAGCGGCGATAGATTTCGAGCACCAGAGCCAAACCCACGGCAACTTCCGCAGCTGCCATCGCCAAGACGAACAAAAACATGATCTGCCCGTCGGCTTGATGCCATCGAGCCCCGGCGACCACAAATGCCAGACCGGCCGCGTTGAGCATCACCTCAAGAGACATCAGTACGAAAATCAAATTACGGCGTACGAGCAGGCCGGTCAGCCCCAGCGAGAACAAGATCCCCGCCAGCAACAGCCCGTCCTTTATGGGTATCGTCATGTTGAATCTCCGTTTTTTCGACTTTGCGGTAGCCGAGGTGATATGCGCCAACCAGTCCCGCGAGCAGGAGCACGGAGGCAAGTTCCACGCCGATCAGGTAAGGTCCAAACAGTGCAATTCCAACTTGCTTTGGTCCCACTACGCCGCCCCCTAGACTTGCGGTGCTGCCGCGAACCAGGGAAATGACCTCTATAATAAGGATGCCGGCCAAAACCGCGGGACCAACCCAAATCCCTGGGGTTAGCCAACGCCTTTCCATTTCCACCGCCGACGCTCCCAGGTTGAGCATCATCACCACGAAGACAAAGAGCACCATGATGGCGCCCGCGTAAATAATGACTTCGAGCGCTGCGACAAAGGCGGCGCCGAGCACGTAGAACACCACAGCTACACCAAGCAGCGACACGATCAGGTAGAGCAGGGCATGCACAACGTTCAGACGAGTCAGCATCAGCACCGTCGAAATAACAGCCACTGCGCCCGCAATGTAGAAAGCCAATTCCATAGCCGCCTCAGGGCATCAAACTACGCACGTCAACAGGAGCAGATTCATGTGCCGCCTCGCCCTTGTCCTTGCCGCCGATCTTGACTCCCGCGATTCTCCAGAAGTTGTAGCCGGGATACTTGCCTTGGCCGTCGATCAGCAGATCTTGTTTTTCATAAACCAAGTTCTTCCGCTGAAACTCCCCCATCTCGAAATCGGGTGTGAGTTGAATAGCGTAAGTCGGGCAGGCCTCTTCGCAATAACCACAGAAGATGCAACGCGAGAAGTTGATGCGGAAAAACTCCGGGTAGCGCCGGCCGTTCTGATCCTCGGTCGCTTGAAGCGCGATGCAATCGACGGGACATGCCACCGCACAAAGGTTACAGGCCACGCACCGCTCGCCTCCGTCAGGGTCGCGCGAGAGAATAATCCTGCCCCGGAAGCGAGGCGCCAGGTACGGTTTCTCCTCTGGATACTGAACCGTGATTCTCTTCTGGAAAGAGTGAAGAAAGACGTACCAGATTGTCCTAAGTATGCTGAGCATCTTCTATCTCCACGCGAGCACTGCCGCGCCGGTTACAAGCAAGTTGATTAAGGCCAGAGGCAACATCACTTTCCATCCCCACGACATGAGTTGATCAAACCGTGGACGCGGGAGCGCTGCCCGCACGAGAACAAAAAATGCGATGAAGAAAAACACCTTTATGAAAAACCAAACCAGCCCAGGAAGAACCGGGCCGAGCCATCCCCCGAAAAAGAGAACTGCAATCATGGCCGAGATCAAAGTAACTCCCATGTACTCTCCGACGAAGAACATGCCAAACTTCATGCCTGAGTATTCGGAGTGATAGCCGGCGACGAGTTCGCTTTCCGCTTCGGGCAGATCAAACGGGATGCGTCGTGTCTCAGCTAAGCCGGCAATCAGAAACAGTACAAAGCCAGGGAACTGAGGAATCACAAACCAGATTTTCTTCTGCGCCTCGACGATGGCGGAAAGATCGAACGATCCTGCGAGGAGAACCACGCCCATGAGTGAAAGGCCCATGAAAACTTCATAGCTCAGCATTTGGGCTGCGGCGCGCAACCCCCCGAGAAGGGCGTACTTGTTATTGGACGACCAGCCTGCCAGCACGACGCTGTAAACACCCAACGACGACATGGCAAGGAAGAACAACAAACCGACATTCAGGTCGCTCACGATGATTCCCGGCGCGACTGGAAGCACGGCGAAGGACATCAGCACCGTTACGAAGACAATCGCCGGAGCCAGGATGAAAACAGATTTATCAACGAAAGGAGGAATCCAGTCCTCTTTCATGAAAATCTTGATCGAATCAGCCGCGACCTGCAGCAAACCGAATGGTCCGACGCGGTTCGGCCCATAGCGGTCCTGCCAGAGCGCGAGCAATCGTCGCTCGACCCAGATCAGGAAGGCCGCGATGCTCATCGCTACAATGACTATGCCGAGGATCGAAAGGATCGGATGGGGACTCGTCATTTCGCCCTCGCGATCTTCCCCCAGCCAGGCAGCTGAACTGCAAGGAGCGGAGAAGAACCAACGGACACTGCCGCAATACCGGCGGGCATCTCGCGATGGATCCGTACCGGGAAGCGGAACGTGCCATCGGACAAAGTCACTTCAACTTCCATGCCCTCGGCAAACTCGTCAGAATTGATGGCAACATGAGGTATCACCGCGAGTTCTCGAATTGCCGGCGCCTGAAGGCTCAATTCCTCGGAACCAAAGATGTGGTACATCGGCACCAGCAACCACTCGCTCTCGCGCGGCTGGAATGACGCGGGGATCGCGCTGAAGTAGGCTTGTCCATTCCTAGGTGAGGGCTCGAAGAGACGCACGCATGCATCGCCTCCGCGCAATGGACCGCCAACCTCTTTCTGATATGTGTTCACGGATTGAATCGAGTTCCAACTCGGAGACCAGAAAAAAGGAATCAGCGCAGCGGGCGGCTGGTCTGGGGTGCCTTCCATGGAAAACGAGAGTGCTGAGTCGGGATCCTCGGGGGGCTTGGGCTCAGATATGTTGATATGCACGAGGGCCGCCGTTCGTCCGCTTTCGCGATGCGGCGAGCGCGGAATCTTTGCTCCGGCAATGCGAAATTTGCTGGACGGGGCGGCGTCGCTTATTGCCGCGAGTTGCGGCAGTTCATCGGCCATCGCCCGAAGCACGTCATCCAGATTTTGCCAGTGGTTGGGCTTCAACCATCGCCAGCTTGCCAAGACTTCTTTCTCGGGCGTGCAGACCTGGAAAAATCTCTGGGCGCGGCCTTCGCTGCTGATGAAAGTCCCGTCAGATTCGGCGAACGTGCCTGCAGGCAGAAGCAGTTCAGCCTTCTCGGTTGTCGGATTGGGTAGATGATCGAGAGCGATTACGTGGGGTGCGGCCTTGAGCACTGAGTCCACTTCGGCATGGGGCGCGCGGCGATAGAGATCATTTTCGAGGATGATCACGGTATCGGCGTAGCCATCCCGGACGGCGCGAAATGCAGCGCTCAATGGGTTCCCGCCCATGAGTGCGGCTCCGACGCTATTGCATTCCGGCGCGGTGAAGCTCAGCGCGGCATGCGCCGCCATCGCCACGTTCGCTGCCGCCTGAATGACAGCCTCGCTTGAGCAACTCGGACCGCAGATTACGAGCGGTTTCTTGGCCGCTTTGAGTGCGCCGGCAATCTCATTTGTCAGCGGACATTCCTCGGCTTGGGGAACGGCTGGCGCGTTCGAGTCAAGGGCATGCGCCACTGCAAATCCCAGACGCGCCAGATCGTCAGGCGCGGCATGGAATGTGGCCGTGGCGACGTCATCGAGCCGAGTACCATGCGGCGTCGCAATATAGAGCGGTCCCTTCGCGTCCTGCATCGCATCTCGCACACCGAAATCCAGCCACAGGGGAATTTTCAGCTTCTCGACCGCTTCCATCGGCTGCTGGCGTACTGACTGCCGCACCGACAAAGCCATCCGCGGAGCGATATTGGTCAAGTCCTCGCCAAGGATGAAGACGGCATCCGACTCCTCGATCTCGCGCAGCGTCGGCGTCCGCATCGGACCGCGACGCAGGATCTCGATCATGAGCCGAATGAGCTTTACTTCATGATCGGCCATGCCTGAGTAGAAGTGATCCGGGCCGACGAGTGTACGCAAGGAGAAGTTAGCTTCCAGAGAAGCGCGTGGCGAGCCAATCCCGATCACTCTGCCTTGGGCGATCTTCTCGTCCAAATAGTGCCGCGCCGAGGCAGCAGACGCGGTATGTCCTTTCAGCAGAGGCTGGCGAAAACGTCGTTCGTCGTTCACGAACTCATACCCAAACCTTCCACGGTCGCACAGGAAGTAGCCGTTCACTTCGTGGTTATAGCGGTTCACCATGCGCCGCAGCGTCCCATAGCGTTCGCCAGCATCCGTGTTGCACCCGAGAGCGCAGTGCACGCAAACCGACGGAGCGAACTGCTGGTCCCACTTGCGAGCGTAGTGTTGCTTCAGGGTTTTATCAGTGAACACGCCTGTGGGGCAGATTTCCACCAGGTTGCCGCTGAATTCATTCTCGAGAACGCCATCTTCGGCTCGCCCAAAAAAGACCCTGTCCCGCAACGCAAAGGCATTCAAGTCGTTACCGCCAGCATAGTCGCGATAGTAGCGCACGCAGCGATAACACTGGATGCAGCGATTCATCTCGTGGTTCACCAGCGGTCCCAGATTCTGATTGCGAAAGGTGCGCTTCTCAAACTCGTAGCGCCGATAATCGTGACCGGTCATCACAGTCATGTCCTGCAGGTGGCATTCACCGCCCTCGTCACACACCGGGCAATCATGCGGATGATTCAGCATGAGTCCCTCGATAATGCCGGCACGGAAGGCGACAACCTCGGGATCCGCTATGGAGATACGGGTGCCGTCGGCCGCGGGTGTCATGCAGGACATGACGATCTTTCCGTGACTGTCGTTCTCATCCCTGAACTGCTTAACGGCGCACTGACGGCACGCACCCACCGAACCCAAGGCTGGATGCCAGCAGAAGTAAGGCAGCTTGAAACCGTGCGAGAGACACCCGTGAAGCAGATTCTCCTCCGGATTCATCTCGCACGGTTTATGGTCCACATACACGATCGCCATGCCTAACTCCACGGGCAGCGGTGCTCTCGAATGTGCCGGTCGAAATCTTCTCGGAAATGTTTCAACGCGCTCTGTACCGGCTCGGCGGCGCCCGGCGCCAGCGCACAGAATGTGTGGCCCGGCGCCCACATCTTGGTCTGGAACTCAAGCTTCTCGAGATCGCCGGGTTTGCCGCGGCCCTCTTCCATTGCCTTCAGAATGCGGTCTGCCCATCCCAGTCCGCTCCAACAGGGCGTGCAAAAACCGCAAGATTCGCGCGCGAAAAAGTGCGTCAGGTTCCAGGTCATGCCAACAGGGCAGGTATGGTCGTCGAGCACGATCATGGTGCCAGTGCCCATGCGGCTGCCGGCTTTGCCGAGGGACGCAAAATCCATGGCCAAGTCCAGGTGCTCTTCGACGATAAAGTCGGTCGAAGCCCCGCCCGGCAGCAATCCGCGAAACTTCACTCCGTCCCGCATTCCTCCGGCATGTTCCTCGAGAATTTCGCGCACCGTGGTTCCCATGGGCAGTTCCCAAAGGCCCGGATGTTTTACTTTTCCGCTCACCCCAAACAGCTTCGTGCCCCCATCTTTCGTTCGGCCCAAACCTTGAAACCAGGTCGCGCCCCGGTTGATGATGTGAGGTACGCAGCAAAGCGTCTCGACGTTGTTGACAACCGTGGGTTTCCCGAAGAGTCCGACCGAAGGCGGAAAGGGCGGCTTCGACCTGGGATTGGCTCGCTTGCCCTCCAGCGCGTTCAGGAGTCCGGTCTCGTCCCCGCAGATGTAGCGGCCGCCGCTGAGATGGAGATAGAGCTCCAGACTGTAACCTGATCCGAAAATGTTTTTTCCGAGATAGTGCCGTTCATAGGCTTCGGCAATGGCGCGCGCAAGGCGCTCGCCGGCCAGGGTGTATTCCCCCCGCAAAAAGATGTACGCAATGTCCGCTTCGATGGCGAAACCAGCCACCATTGCGCCTTCAATGAGCTGGTGTGGATCCCGTTCCATCAGCACGCGATCCTTGAACGTGCCCGGCTCCATCTCATCGCCGTTGACCACGAGATAAGTCGGGTTCGGAACGTCTTTACCACGCGGAACGAAAGACCACTTGACGCCAGTTTGGAAGCCGGCGCCGCCTCTGCCGCGCAGATTCGACTGTTTAACCTCTTCGGCTACCGCCATCGGTGTCATGCCACTACGCAAGACTTTGCGGATCGCTTGATACCCCCCCGCCCGTTCGTAGGCCTGCAAATCCACGACGCTTCCGTCGGCCCGCATCCTCTCAGTAAGCGGCTTGTCGCAGTTGCTCTTCATTTGTACTTCTCGAGCGCCAAATCAATTTGTTGCGGATTCAGGTCACTATGCAGATCGCTATCCACCATCATCGCTGGGGCATGATCGCAGCATCCCAGACACACGATGGGCAACATGGTGAAGCGATCATCGGACGTGGTTTGGCCGTGCTCGATTCCGAGTCGTTCGCGCAGATGTTCCCGGATTCGCTCATAGCCCATGATCCAGCAACTGACGCTGTCGCAGACCATCACGACGTGTCGCCCCACCGGCTTGCGAAAAATCAGGTTGTAAAACGTGGCGACACTGTCCACATCCGTGGCGGACATTCCGAGGTGTTCCGCGATATCTCGAACGCTCTCGTCCGAGATCCAGCCACGATGCCGTTGCACGATCTTGAGCGCGTCGATGCAAACCGCTGCACGCTTCGGATAGTGCTTCGCCTCGGTCTCAATCTCTCGAATTTCTTCGGCTGTCAGCATGATCCCTTCCCTCATCGGTCAATGTCTGCAAGTACAAAATCCAGGCTGCCCAAAATAACCACCAAATCGGGAATCATCAGGCCCTTCGACAACAAGGGCAACGTCTGTATGTGGGCGAAGGATGGTGTGCGGATGCGGGTTCGGTAGGAGACCGTGCTGCCGTCGCTCACCAGGTAATAGCCGTTATTTCCCTTTGTCGCTTCGATCGCGCCGAGCGCCTCCCCCACAGGCATCACCGGGCCCCAAGTGACGCTAAGGAAGTGGGTGATCAAAGTCTCGATGTCGTGCATCGTGCGGTCCCTCACCGGAGGGGTGGCCAGAGGGTGATCCGATTTGTACGGACCCTCGGGCATGTGGTTCACGCACTGCTCGATGATGCGCAGGCTTTGCCGCATCTCCTCGATGCGCACCGCACCCCGGTCATAACAGTCGCCGTGTTGGCCCGTTGGGATGTCGAACTCGAAGTTGTCGTAGCCCGAATAAGGCTGCCGTTTACGAAAGTCCCAGTCCAGGCCACAAGCACGGAGGTTGGGACCGGTAATTCCCCACTCGACAGCTTCGTCGACCGTGAAACTACCGATCCCCTTTGTGCGCGCCTTGAAAATGAAATTCCGCATGACCGTCTTGTCATATTCCACAAGGCGAGGTGGAAGGTACTTGATGAAATCCAGGAACATCTTCTCCCAGCCCTTCGGCAAGTCTGCGGCAACACCGCCAATCCGAAACCATGACGGATGCATCCGCGCGCCCGTAATTGCCTCAACGATGCTGAAGGCGCGCTCACGATCGTAGAAGGTGAAAAAGACGGGCGACATTTGTCCCACGTCTTGGGCGAACGTGCCATACCAGACCAGGTGGCTGATGATACGGAACAGTTCCGCGAGCATCACGCGGATGACTTGAGCACGAGGTGGCACGGTGATCCCAGCTAGCTTCTCCACTGCGGTGAGATAGGCCAGATTGTTCATTACCCCGCCCAGGTAATCCACGCGGTCGGTGTAGGGGATGTAAGTGTGCCAGGACTGGCGCTCCCCCATCTTTTCCGCTCCGCGGTGGTGGAAGCCAATTTCAGGAATAACGTCGGCGATCTCTTCGCCATCGAGTTGCAAAGCGAGGCGTAGAACACCGTGTGTGCCAGGATGCTGAGGGCCAAGATTGAGGAAAACAAAATCCTCGCCGTCTCGTTCACGTCTCATGCCCCATTCTTCCGGACGAAAGCGAAGGGCCTCCTGTTCGGCCAGTTCCTTCTCAGGAGGTAACTGATACGGTCCCATCTCCGTCGCGCGTGCTGGATGCTCCTTGCGTAGCGGATGGCCGACCCAACTCTTTGGCAGCAACAGGCGTTGCAGATGAGGATGCCCGTCAAAAACAATTCCGAACATGTCCCACACTTCGCGCTCGTACCAATTGGCGGCGGGCCAGATGCGCGTTGCAGTCGGCAAGGAAAGGCATTCTTCCGCCAGGGCTACCTTGATGCGGATATATTCGTTCCGCTCGAAAGAAAGGAGATGATAGACAACCGTAAAATCGCTCGCCGGTTGACCGTCGCGATGTTGCCTCATGCGCTCATCGATGGCAGAGAGGTCATACAGCATCTTGTACGGACGGTCGACATAATCTTTGAGAAAGCGCAGCAAGTCGAACACGCGATCCTTCGCTACCCAAAAGGTGGGGATGTGATCGACCGTCTGCTGGGGCGCAGCGGCAGGACCAAGGCGGTCGCGAATTTCCTGAGTGATAGTGGGGACCGCGATCATACGTCGTCGGGCTCCCGCAGCAGAGTGGTTTTCTGCCGTGATGGCCGCATCAAGTCGCGCATAGACGGAAGTGGAGCCCGCACCGTTTCTTGCGGGCCCACCACCCAGCTCAGCGGACGCTGTTCCGTTCCCACAGCCTTCTGCAGCAACAGCAGGCCTTCCAGGAAAGCTTCGGGACGCGGCGGACAGCCGGGCACATAGACATCGACAGGTAGGAATTTATCTACACCCTGTACCACGCTGTAGATGTCATACATCCCCCCAGAGTTCGCACAGGAGCCCATCGAAATTACCCAACGCGGCTCCATCATCTGTTCGTAAAGCCTTTGAATAATGGGTGCCATCTTGACGAACACTGTACCGGCAACCACCATGAGATCCGCTTCACGCGGTGTACTGCGAATTACTTCTGCGCCGAAGCGGGATACATCAAACTTGCCAGTGATGGCGGTGGCCATCTCCACGTAACAGCACGAGAGCCCGAAGTTAAAGGGCCACAGGGAATTCTTGCGACCCCACTTGACCAGATCCTCGAGTTGGGAGAGGACTATGCTGCGGCGTACGGTTTGTTCCAACGGCTCAGGATCGGGAGTGGCAACGAGCCCTGTAATATCCGGCTTGGTGAGTGACCACTGCATCAGATGCTCCTCGAGCGACGCGGCTCCCGCGCCCAATCCAGAGCGCCGATCTTCCAGAGATAAATTAGGGCTGCGCCCAGTAAGGCGACGAATAGCAAGACCTCGCCGTAGCCGGCCCAGCCCAGTTCACGAGCGGCTACCGCCCAGGCGAATAGAAAGACTGCTTCCAAATCAAAAACCACGAAGAAGATGGCAACCAGGTAGTAACGCACCGAGAAACGGACATGCGCCGAGCCCTCCGAAACGATGCCGCCCTCGTAGGGCTGACCGGTCGCGGGGTCGGAATGCCTTGGACCCAACAAGTAGGAAACAAGGAGAACCGCCGTAACCAGAACCAACACGAACGCGAAATATGCAACCATCGGCCACATCATAAGGACGGATACTCCTTTGATCTTTTACCTTTGGTGGCCCATGTGTGTTGCCAGCCCATTTGTGTTCCTCTTCTGTTTAGCTCAGCGGACTTTTCTTTTCAGAGCAATGCATATGCCAAAAGTTGACACGTTTTGGAAATAGCGGGACTGGTTGAATTTTTGCGAGATACCCGCTCCGTGAGAGAACTGGGCTTATCACGGTGCCATGATCAATCATTGGCAGACGCCACACTTCTGCAGTTCCGGGGCTCTCCCACATACTGCTCCGCAAGCATCGCTCTAGCCCAAGCTCCGCTTTTGCAAAGTGCTGACTGATCGAGTCGAGAACCGGCCCTCGGACCCTAGAGCTGAAGCAACTCATGGGCCAGAACCTCTCCGATTCGAACTCGCAGCCTGATGGGCAAAACGATCAATGCGTCGGGGAACGCTTCGGTTTCGCGATGATATTTGTCGTACCGTCTAAAGCCTTGCACACAGGATGCCAGCCCGTCAGAGTAGGTTTAATCAGCAGATTCCGAAGCAACTGTGAAATGTCGATGTCACTCAGACGACTCGTGGCGGCATATAGACATGGCCCGAATACGGGATACTGTTTCCATGCCAATGAGTGGCATTTCCAGGACTCTAGCGAAGATCGATCCAATTTCCTGGTTTAACCATACCCGCTCCATACTGGGAAACTCCGCGATGATGAGCCTTTCGCTCAGGCCACTCTTCCTCGAGAACAATGGGTCCGCCGCTCGCAACCAATCGCCCGCCACACTTCTCCATTGTTGGCAGCACTGTCCGTCTGTAATCCTCGAATCAAACCGTATCTTTTATCGTAAGACTTGCAATGACATAGACTGCCATGTGTTCCTCCTTCATCGCGTGATCGATGATTTTGATGTACGAAGTTCCTGAGTCTGGGCGCGACGTTGTTTCCGGTTCCGAGCGACAAGCGTAATCGCAGCCGCCAAACACCAGATCGACAGTACTCCAACCAATACTGTAACTGCGTCACGCAAGGGCAGAGTGAGAAGAAGAATCACCCCTAACGCCGCAAATGCGACTGCTAACAGGAGCAGCAGATATCCAACGATTCCGCGCCGTGCCTGCGAGCTGAGAAGAATCGTGCCCAATGGAAGGAACAAAGCTGGAGCAAACATCAACCAGTAACCGCCTAGAATGATCTTTGCGATCAAGAAAGTGATAGCCGTGTTACCTTACTCCTTTCGCCGGGGTTCTACCGGCCTTGGTTCAGATAATTAGCCCTATTACTAGGCGTTCCTCAGAAGAGCTGATCGGGGGCTCGTGGTCACTGCCACCACTTCCGGGTCACCGCACAGAGTCGGGCATCGACATACGACGAGCGATTGAGGTCAGATAGGTTCGCTGCATCACCTCTTGCACGGCTGTTACGTCCTTTCCAATCTCAGCAACTGCACCGTCCAATGGTTTTCTTACGGAGACCCGTAATGAACACGTGATCCATTCCTTCTTTAGCGAACCGCTTCGCGGTAGCGAGGCCCATACCACTAGACCCTCCGGTAACCACCGCACTTTTTCCTGCAAATTTCTTGGACTTACCAACGCCCTGTGGGCGGACCACTGACTCTTATGCCGCGCCTGTGCCGACTGTCGGTTCCTCGGCCTTGACCAATGGCACGTTTACAAGGTGTTCACTTAAGAACCATGTCTGGAGCTCATTGGCGCGCAGCACTTCACTGACGGCAAGGTCATTGGTGCCGTCGTCGCCAAGTTGGGTCGAACGACGGGCTAGGGTCCGAGCCTCGCGAATGATAACTTGGTGAGCATCGAGTAACCGTGACAATTGAACGGGCACTTCCTCGCGGCCGCGGGGAGGCCGGTCGATTTGAGTCTCTTCGGCCACATCAGCGGCCATTGCCAGACTCACACCACCCAGCAACTGGATTCGTTCGGCGATAGAGTCGACCAGTTCGACCTGTTCGTCGTAGTGCTTGTCGAAAAGCAGATGCAGCTGATAAAAGGTAGGACCAGCAACTTGCCAATGTGACTTTTTGTAGAGGTCGCGAATAGTAATCGTGTCCGCGAGTAGTTGATTCAAGCGTTCCGTCATTTCCAGGCGTACCGGTTCTTCAAGCTCAAGTGGAAGGGCGTGGTTCACCGTTCCGTAAGGCTGGATCGCTGCCGCATGTTGATGAAGGCGTGGTTGCGCGCTGATGTTGCCTTTTGTGTTCGAATACTTGTCCATCTGAATTCTCCTTGATCGGGGTTTGGTGCGCACTTCCTAAGATTAAAGGGACACCGAGCACCTACATGCGTTTCATTCCCGCAGCTCACTTTGCCCATTACGCCTTCTGTTCCTGGTCTTCTTCGTTTCGTGCATGCACGATGAAATCAGATAGAACCTGCTAGAAGCGCCCGGACGGTCGCAGACAAAATATTTTTAGAATGGAAGATGTAGATAGCGACAGCGATAGCAAACTGAACGATACCGCCACCCAATCTCCGAAGCGACAAGAAACTCGACCACTCTGCCGCTCGATCTCCACCAGAATGGGTCTGACGCCATCCCACGGGATCAGCCTCTACTTCATTTGCCTGTTGCGGCGCCACTGCTTTATCCAAAGCCGAATCCTCAGTACTCACTGCTTCCTCTCGAGAACCGAAGCCCAGCCCAACTATGCTGGGTTCCGCGATGAGGGCACGAAGAGTTTCTTCATCGGGGTACGCAAGGATTAGTCGTTCGGGCGGGTCCGCGGCGCCAGATAGCTGTATGACTGCATACTGCACTTTCGCGGATTGATACAAAGCATTCATATCTTCACTGCGGCCTGATCTCATGTTTTGAGGCCTACACCTTTTGCCTTTGCAAATACGTTTCCAAATGCGTCCGGATCGAAGCTGAGTGAGGTTGCTCGCGAAGCTGCGGCGTCCGGAAGAGAGGGATTATGTGCCGCTGGAAAGAAGGATCAACGGGATAGCGAGGGGAGAGTGGGAGAAGAGACCGCGAGTGACCGATGCGCCGCGTCAGAAAACGGCATAGATGGCGCCGAAAGAACATCTTGTGGGAAGAGAGATGACCGTCGCATGACAGCGTGGCTCTGGATTGACACTTGAAGTCAGTCACTCCTTGCCCGACGGTTTAGTTGGGCTATAGGAGATCAATCATTGCGGAGATCATTTGAGGTTTGCAGATGCTTCTCGTCTTTGAGCGAGTGGCACAATGCTGGCTAGGATACCTGCTAGTATGGCAGTTAGCCCCCACAGTCCACCACTCCACGAGTGGCCAAGTATTGCATCCAGAGACAGCGAGCCAGGACCTGTAAACGCAAGCGTCAAGGCTGCGACAGACAGAACGAATGTATACTCGAAGCCGCCACTCGTGATGAAGAAGCCTTGTTTTATATGTGCGCTAAAAGCAGCAACGATCATCACAGCGAAGATAATTGCCGCCGATAAAGGGGTGAGCAACCCTGAGGCCAGGAGAACACCTCCGCCGATTTCGGCCAGTGCAGCCATCAACGCGTAGCGACGTCCCCGGTTGGAACCCAAGCGTCACGAAAACCTGCCCGGTGTTTTCAAGTCCCTGCCCGCCAAACCACCCGAACAACATCTGTGCGCCACGTGCGGCAATTGTTAAACCAATGGTCAAGCGAAGGAGGAGAAGACCGATGTCCATATGCTATCCATGTTTTCGAGCAATCAGCTTTGATCTGCATAGCAAGTTCGCGACCATTGTAAGCGCCGGCGTTCGGTCGCCGACCTTGAGTGCGCGAACTTCACTTCCCATTGATTCTTGAAGCGCTCAAGGCGATCTTTGAGATTCGACACGTCACTGCCTCTCTGGTGAATCGTCCTTCAACATTTGATGTTGTTCTCTTGCGAGAACCTTGGCAAATCGAGTGCCGAAAAGATGTGTCGCTTGCATGCGATAACTGTGCCCATCCTGTCATCCGTGCGACAGACGTCTTGTCAATTCGTGACGCCCTAGTGTCACTTGGGGGCTTTCCGAATTGGCTGTCGCCGAGAATCGTGAGCGATCGCACGGCGTGCGACCTCATCCATGCGCGCTTTGGTAGAGCAAGTGCATGAAAAACTGCTTGTATGGGGCGAAGTGATAGGAACGGGAAACGCCTATTGCGCTGTTTGACGAGTGCATTCCGCAAAGCAATATCGGGTATCGGCAACGCAGAGGTTGCTCTGCATCGGCGATTGCTCCAGTGTTGGGGGAACAAGCGAGGTATGTATTTGAGGAACATCCTGCCCCTGATATTGGCCTTCCCGGCATTTTCACAAGTGAGTGCGCTGCCTGACCCTGGTGCAGCAAGCGCCGCCACGGCTCCCGACCCGAGCCTTGCGGGGCTTGAGAGCAGCCAGCGACGCTACTTGCTTGGCGACTGGGGTGGCAAGAGAACGTCGCTGGCGGAAAAAGGCGTCACCTTCGACTTCTTTTACATCTCTGATATGCAAGCAAATCCCAGTGGCGGAAGACAGCAAACTCAAGCTGGGTGGGAAAGAGCTCGCGGAACCATCGACATTAATTTCGATCGTCTCCTCACCTGGCAGGGGCTCAGTTTTCATGCCACCGGACTATGGCAATCAGGTACCAACCTGGGAGCTAAGATTGGAACCCTTGCCAATCCGAGTGATCTCGCGAGTGCTCACACAACGCGCCTCGATTCGTTCTGGCTGCAGCAATTATTCCTGAACAAGAAACTCAGGGTTCGAGCCGGCCAGTTGGCAGAAGGGATCTTCCTAATGTTGTCGAAGTGTTTTGGCGAGTTTATGGGTACCCTTGTGTTGATACTCCTGGGGGATGGAGTAGTCGCAAACGTGTTATTGAAGCGCTCGAAAGCGGAAGGCGCTGGCTGGATGGTGATTGCTAGTGGTTGGGCATTTGCGGTCATGGCGGGAGTGTTCACGGCGATTGCCTGTGGCAGCAGTGACGCCCAACTCAATCCGGCTGTAACGATCGGTTTTGCCGTCTCCTCCGGGCACTTCACAAAGTTCGCACCGTACCTCGTTGCCCAAATGGCGGGGGCATTCGTGGGGGCCTTTCTGGTCTGGCTTCACTTCCTTCCACATTGGAAGGAGACTCCGGACCAAGGTTTGAAACTGGCTTGTTTCTGCACAGCGCCAGCGATTCGTAGTTTTGGGGCAAACCTGATCAGCGAGATTATCGGAACTCTCGTTCTAGTTTTGGTGGTGGGTGCCATTTTCTCCAAAGCAGTGGCTGTTTCGGGGCCGGCCTCAGGTTTGGGTCCATACCTGGTTGCCGCTCTGGTCTGGGGCATCGGCCTGTCACTGGGCGGCACTACCGGTTATGCGATCAATCCTGCCCGAGACTTCGGTCCGCGCCTTGCCCATTCAGTACTACCGATCGCGAACAAAGGATCCTCAGATTGGGGCTACGCTATTGTCCCCGTCGTCGGACCGCTGATTGGCGGCGGATTAGCTGGCATGTTGCTCCACGTCATCACGAAATAGCGAGATTAGCCAACAGAAATCTCGGTCGAAGCAGGGCACGCCCTAAGTAATGTGGCGATGAGTTGATCACGCCATTCCCGCAGACCTGAGCCATTTACAATGAGGTTGCGAATGGCAACCGAGTCGTCTATGGTATTCGTCGTCGATGACGATCCCCTGATACGTGCATCGATACAGGGCCTGCTGAAATCGGCGAGTCTGCAGTCTGAGAGCTTCGAAACGGCGGAGCAGTTCCTAAAAAGAGGACTTTGGGATGGGCCCAGTTGCCTCATACTGGACGTCACCTTGCCAGGCATGAGCGGCCCAGATTTTCAGGCTCAGCTTCAGAACGCCGGTCTTCAGATTCCTATCATTTTTGTCACCGGACACGGCGATATTCCGATGACGGTGAAAGCGATGAAGTTGGGCGCCACAGAATTTCTTACCAAACCGCTTAACGACCAAGAGCCACTGGACGCAGTTCAGCAAGCACCAGCCAGCGATTGCGTCCATCGCAAGGAACAATCTGCGATCTCTAAACTGCGCGCGCGCGATTCGATAAGCTGATCTCCCGCGAACGCCAGGTCATGAAGCTGGTAGTTGCGGGAATGCTCAATAAACAGATTGCTGCTCAACTCGGAACCGCGGAAAGTACCGTAAAGGGTTCAGCATAGCCGGGCAATGGAGAAGATGCATGCGGTATCGCTTGCCGAATTGATAAAAATGATCGAGAAGGTCAAAGCTCCCTCAAAAGCAGCCTCGTAAGCCAAAGCTTACGCGCATCCTCCTTTTTGCCAATCCAGAAATACCACCGCCCAATAGATTTCTGTCAGCTCTAGGAATAATGTCACTTCAGTTGGAGTTGAGAATGTCAAAGAATCTAATCTCCGTGATCGACGACGATGCGTCCGTCCTCCGGACCACAACGCTGCTGATCGAGTCTCTTGGGTTTCGAGCGGCAGGGTTCGAATCTGCGGAACTTTTCCTGAAGTCTGGTCAGCTGCATGAAACATCCTGTCTCATCATTGACGTCCGAATGCCCGGCATGAGTGGCCTACAACTTCAAAGCCATCTCGCTGGGCTAGGCTGCAAGATTCCAATCATTTTTATCACCGCTTACGACGATACTGTGTCCCGTCAGCGCGCCTTGCAAGCTGGTGCTGTCGCATTCCTCGGCAAGCCGTTCACTGACGAGATTTTACTTCAAACCATTCGTTCAGCCTTACGGGGACAATTGGGAGTAAGAAAGAATCTCATATCGCTAGTTGACGACGACGAGTCCATCCGCAGGACCACAACCTTACTTATCGAGTCTTTTGGCTTTCACGCAACGGCTTTCGAATCTGCCCAGAGTTTCCTGAAGTCTCGCCAGCTGCACGAGACATCCTGCCTCATCGTTGATGTTCAGATGCCGGGCATGAATGGGCTACAACTCCAAAGCCATCTTGCCGCCGCGGGCTACAAGATTCCTATCATTTTCATCACTGCTCACGACAACAAAGAATCGCGTCAGCAAGCATTGCAAGCTGGGGCCGTCGCATTCCTCGGCAAACCGTTCAGCGACGAACTCCTGCTCCAAATTATTCGTGCAGCCTTGCGGCAGGACGATGGCACTCCGACACTAAGCGACCAAAGGTGAGTTATGGAATGTGGGGTGAGTTTTGGAATACAACAGAGTTCCTCAAAATGAACAGAATCGCCTCGAGTGCCAGTTTGAACAGATCATCGGCCACAGCCCTGCTTTGAAGTCGGCACTGCTGGAAGTGGAACAAGTAGCACCGACCGATTCCACTGTGTTGGTTCTGGGAGAAACCGGAACGGGAAAGGAATTGATCGCCCATGCCATTCACAATCTGAGCGCCCGCTGCGGACGCCCCTTCGTCAAGCTTAACTGCGCTGCCATCCCCTTCGATCTCTTGGAGAGTGAGTTGTTTGGGCATGAGAAGGGTGCCTTCACGGGGGCCGTCACGCAAAAAATTGGCCGCTTCGAAATGGCGGATAAGGGAACACTGTTTCTTGATGAAATCGGGGATATTCCTCTGGCGTTACAGC
>Ga0207684_10000376_pt1 | contig 60568 bp, 54 predicted proteins | sample KBSK5501metaG_FD_184342 | JGI IMG/M metagenome (GOLD analysis project Ga0207684, IMG submission 184342) | Corn, switchgrass and miscanthus rhizosphere microbial communities from Kellogg Biological Station, Michigan, USA - KBS K5-50-1 metaG... | ecosystem: Host-associated > Plants > Roots >...
CTCCCCAGTGCGAAACAGGGCCACGATATTGCCGTCGTTGGCGGCCAGATTCGCAGCGACGACGGCGATCGTACTCCCGGGCGCGACCGTGATCGGCGCACTACTGCCGTTCACCGTTAGAGTCGGAGTAGTCTGGGCCAGCGTCCCGGTGCTGCTGCCGAGCCAGAATCCGATGATCAGGAGCAGAGCACCAGGGCGCAAGAATGGTCGCAGTACAGCGCTAACCCATGCCATAGACTGAATTAGACTGCTGACCATGGTCAGCAGGACGCTAAAAGAATTGTGAGCAGGAGCCGGACGGGACACCATCAATCGACCCTCACTGCTCTGTGGACTAGGCGCCTGCGAAAAAGACGCCAACGTACTCAGGGAGGAGGCTCACTGTTACTCCCAGCGTGAGGAGGGTGTCAAGGACAAACACCTAATTATTTTGTCCATTTGGCAAAACCCTAGGAAAAAGTAGGGGGTCCCCTAGTCGATGTCGGGGGAAACCCTGACACGCCGAGGGTCACTGGGCCAAACGGATACTAAATGGAGAGTTCGCGAGGGCTACGTTGCTTGGATGGAGGGAGTATTTGTATCCAATCCTGACAGAAACCGGAATTGTAGCGCCAAAGAATAAAAGAATGGGGACAGGTTATGTAGCCTGTCCCCATCTTCCTTTTGAGAAGCTGAGCCGCTCTACGACAAAACGGATCTTTAAGCGAGGGCTTTTCTCCGGAGGGCCAGTCCTACGAGACCGCTACCGAACAGAAGGACTGTCGTCGGCTCAGGCACACCTTCCGGTACGACTCTCCCCCCGGGCGCGGCAAGACCGTCTAGCTCGAAATCTTCACTGTTGTAGTGTGGATTGAGGTGATCGCCCACCTGGACGAGAAAGGTGCTATACGCCGCATTGAAACCCCAAAGCGCAGCATAGTCATCCGAATGCCCTACCTGGGTGTTGGCGGTATCGAAGGCATCACGATAAACCGAGAGAATGTGGCCTTCTTCGACCGGGGACCCACCGACAACGCCGAAGATCACGTATTCAAGGTTCTCTTGAGGATTCGGGCCGTGATCCGCACCGATAATCCCGAAGACTGAACTTAACGGCGTCGCGGAGCTGAACGTAAGACCAGTGCTGCCTCCCTCCCCTCCCTGAAGCCAGTAGTGGTCAATGCTATTGGCGGCAAACGCGGGGGACACGGCAACGTTCAATGGACCACACCCTGGACCGGACGGCCAGCAATCTGCAAAGCCCGTGAGCCCCGAACCCCCGGATACGTAAGTGAGCGGCGTCCCGAGGGGAGCCACGGACTCGATGATCGTCTTTGTGCCTTCAGGGGTAAAGTTAATGTTCTCTGCCGACGCGAACTGGGACAGTGACAACACCAGCCCAAAGCTCCGAGGAGCCCAAGGGGGATGATGAATTTGTTTCTTAGACCGACAATAGTATCAACCATTTTAAAGCCTCCTAGACTGTTTGCCAGGAAGAAGTGCAAATGTCCGGCCATAGCATAACCCAATATTTACTAAAGGTTTTAATAATAGGTAGTTCACCCTGATGTAAGAAATTGCGTCACTACTGCGGAGGGAGGCCATCTACTTAGGTATGGTTATTTAGTCTGATCTGTTTCTGTAACTCGGCTATTTTATTCAGATAATGAATTTCAGGTCACGAATGCGTCTGATCCGGAAGTGTAACCGTTTCCGGCGCATCGCCTACAACGCAGTAAGTAAAGGGATTGCAGCCCTTTACCTCATGCGTCCCCTGACACCACTATTGAAGGTACTGAGGACTGTTCCCTGTCGGAGGCTCCTTGAGCGAGCCATAAAATAGTGGCTGGCCCAATGGAGGTTGCATGCAGCACTCTGTTCCGGTGGCAATCCATGGTTCCCTTGATTTGTCAGTAACAACTTGATAGAAAGAAACGCTTTCCGGCGGTGCCGAGGTAGCTCAGTTGGCAGAGCACAGCCCTGAAAAGGCTGGTGTCGACAGTTCAATTCTGTCCCTCGGCACCAACGCCCCTTTCTCTCATTGCTGTTTTCCACTCCTCATCGTTTCTGCCTTCCATCTTTTGTGGTCCAGACGGAAAACTTGAGTTAATGCGCCGGTGGGGCGCTCTGCGGCCAATTCAATCAGGCGCTGGCTAAGACAAGGGGCGTGATGACTCTGCGAAGGAGCGAATCAGTAAGGCGCGGTCAGCGAAGACGACGACTTTTTCAGATCGAAACCAGGGCCGAGCAGGTCAGTGAAGGTTTTCTCAAGCTCCGTTCGCTCTTTGAGTCCGATATCCACCCACTCCCGCGCCATGGCTCGCAGTGCCACCAAACGTGACGCGACGGCGTCGATGCGCAGAGCCGGCGGGGCGACCCGCTTATAGAGAACATCGATGAGAAAAATCTCCAGCCCATGCAGAAACTGGATGATCTCGGCAGCCTCGACGCTAATCACGCAGGGGTATAGGCGGGCGACTTCTCGGAGTGCTTCGCGAATTTTACGCTGATAGGCAGGGGTGTCGGCCGGATCAGTCGTGAGTTCCGTCAACACCTTTTCAATTGTAACAGAACGTTGCCGGGTCTCTTCCAGAAACCGTTCGTCAGCGTCCCGTAATTCCTGCATAATATGATTTAGCGAGACCGCCATGACGGTGGAGGAGTCGACATCCTGGACAGCGTGCACCTTTCTGAGCACGAATTCCGCTAAGTTCCGCCTGGGTGCGGATGTGGCCGAGCGCGCGCGCTTCAGGCGCAAAAGGGCGGTGATGATCTGAGCGGTCTCGACCGACTGCGGGCTGGGTGCAGGGGCTTCCACGTTGAGCGCCATGGTTCGGGCTTTGGTTACAGCGGTTTGCAGTGCGTCGGCTTGACGGCGTGTGATGTTTTCAAGATCTCCCACGACCAGTCCCTTGGTCTCGGCCATTGCCAGCACCTGGATCACCGATGACAGCGCGGCGAGCCCTTGCCGAAGCGGGCCATAATAATCCGAGGTGGCCACGCGTTGATCCTTCTGCATGTGCTGCAGCAATGGCACCAGCATGAAGGCCAGATTGCCGATGGACGGAAGTTCCACGGTCGCTGCAGAACCCTTCAGATTGGTGATATTCCTCAGAATGATCTCGTAGAGCTGGTGCGCGCGCTGCGTCGCGGGAGCATCCTCCAGCTCGAGCAACCCGGCCTGGATTTGGCGGATCCATTCCAAAGCCTCAAGGGCGAACAGTCGCAAGACTTCTTCGTGGAACTCGTCTTCAACCGGATTCACGGCCTGTTCTCTCTTTCCCGTTCATAAACCAATTCTAGCGACGAGATTTGGGACCCAGCTTCACGATCTCGTCAATGATGTCGGCCAGTTTTTCCGCACGCGCGGCCGCGGGCTCGATTTCCGCGATCCGTTCCAACAGCACAGCGGACCGCTTCTGTTCCTCCGCGAGTTTGATTTCCAGATGGTGGGCAGTGGACACGGCCGGCTCGATCTCCGCGATCCGTTGCAACAGCACGGCGGATTGCTTCTGCTCCTCCGCCAGCTTGATTTCCAGCTGGCGGGCAGAGGACACGGCCGGCTCGATCTCCGCGATCCGTTGCAACAGCACGGCGGATTGCTTCTGCTCCTGCGCCAGGTCGGTCTCCAGTTCCTGAATACGCGCCGCCGCGCTCACGGCAGTTTCACTGAGGGCTGTATTCTGCTCCCTAAGCTCGCTGGATTGTTTCTGCTCCTCGTTTAGGCGCGTTTCGACATCTTTCGCCCAACTGGCCACATCGCGAACTTTTTCGAGTTGATCTTCGGTGATCCGAAAGACCTTCCGACCCCAGACAGCCTCAGTCGGGTCAGGAGTCTTCCCATTATCGACCGGCTTCGGTATTTCAACGGGCGCTGTCTCTCCCGGGGCCGGCTGGGCCTTCCGGGATGCCAGCAACGCCAGGACGCGATCTTGCAGGGAAGAGCCATGGAATGGTTTCTTGATCACGCCGTCGGCATGGCATTCGAGCGCCTGCCGGGTGATGTCGTCATCCACAATGCCGGAGATCAACAAGACAGGGGTCGTCGAAAGGGTCGCATGGGATCGAACGTGCGCGCACACCTCGAATCCGCTCTTATCCGGCATAATCACGTCAGCGATAATAATGTCCGGCTGGCCGGCCGTTAGGCCCGCGAGTGCTTCCTCGCCGTTCGCGGCCAACTCGACGTCGAAGCCAGCGGCGAGCAACAGGCGCTCAGCTACTTTGCGAACGCTCAGGCTGTCATCACAAATTAATACCTTCGGCATGATCCCTCTCTTAGCTTGTCTCAGCCACTGGTCGAGTCTCACACCCCAAGTTCATACCTTCGCATCTGCGGTCTCGAGGCACTGGGCCACCTCGAGGATCAAGGAGCGCTCCTCGATGGGCTTCGTGATATAGGCATTCGCGCCCACGTTCGTCGCTACCTGGCGATGCTTGTCCGCCGCGCGCGTGGTCATAACCATAATGGGAGTTGTGCGGGTGTGCGGGAGTTCCCGCAAGGACTGAATAACTTCGTAGCCGTTCATTTTTGGCATTTCAAGGTCGGTGATGATTAAACGATAGGACTCTAGCGCGGCCTTGCGCAACCCTTCCTCGCCGTCGACCGCAGTATCCACCTGATAACCCGCGCCCTGCAGCATGCGGCCAATAAACTTACGCACGCTGAGAGAATCGTCGATGAGCAGGATACGGCTCGCCGAGCGGTCCGGCGTCACCGAGACGTTGGCCGACTCGTTTGCTGATGAGGCTACTGCCATCCTGGAAAGTCCCGCGGCTAGAATCCGAGCCCCCGTTCGCTCCATTAGCAAACGCTCCACGTCCAACACCAACATGATACGACCCTCGGGATCGATGGCCGCCCCGCTGTAACCCATACCCTGGAAGAATGCCAGCGGGCCGAGAGCCTTGATCACAATCTCCTGGCGGCCTATGAGCTCATCGACCGTGATACCGATTGCTTTCTGCCCAGCCTGCAACACCACCACCGGAGAGTTAGGTTTCGGGGGCTCCATTCGCTCACCAAGTAATTGGGCGACGGCGCGGACTTCCACATTGTCTTCACCGATTGGAAGGAGCCACCGGCCGTCGATATGGCGGACAGCGTGCGCCGCCGATCCGATGACTTCTCGGATGGCGGGGAGCGGCACGGCAAAACGCTGCTGCCCGGCTCGGATGATCAGGGCCGCCGAGATGAGCAGGGTGAGCGGCAGCCGCAAGGTGAAAGTGGTGCCCACCCCCGGCTCGGAATGAATGTCGATGTGGCCATTCAATGCCTCCACGGCCTGCTTCACGACGTCCATGCCGACCCCGCGTCCGGCTTGATCCCCGACTTCCGATGCGGTTGAAAAGCCAGGCACATAAATCAGCTCCATGGCCTCGGTCTGGGAGAGGGCGCCGGCCTGCATCGTATCCAACAGGCCGGTTGAGATCGCGGTGGCTTTGATCTTCTCTACATCCAGGCCCGCACCATCGTCTTTGATCTCAATCAACACCGCGGTCCCGCGGTGTGCCGCTTTTAGCGATATGGTGCCGGCTGCCGGTTTGCCGGCAGCTTCCCGTGCCTCGGATGACTCGATCCCGTGGTACACCGCGTTTCGTATGATGTGGATCACGGGATCGAGCAGCCGCTGGACCACATCCGTGTCGAGTTCGATATCCCCGCCGGAAATGTCCAGGATGACGCTCTTGCCCGCGGTGCGGCCCATTTCGCGCACGGCCTTCTGAAAGCGCGTGAACAGCGTGTTCAGCGGGACCATCCGCGCTTGCGCGATTTCATCCCGCAAGCCGAGGGTCAGCTGTTGAAGTTGGCCCATGTCCTCTCGGCTATGGCGGATCATCGTACTGAGTTGCGCCATGGACTCGGCAATGTCGGCCGATACTTCCGCCATACTGCGGGCGAGGATGTTGACATCGTCATATTTGTCGAATTCCAGCTCGCCGAAGTTCATAAGGAACCCGGTGGGCGACATCGCAAACGTATCGGTGATTGGTTCGGGGAGTGAAAATGCGTGCTTCTCTTCAAACGCGCTTACGGTGTTCAGCAGCTTTCCTTGGTAGGTCAATACTTGACGGGAGAGATGATCGAGCACCATAAGACGTTGCTCCAGGCGGCTGCGTCCGATGACGAGCTCTCCGACGAGATTCACGAGCCGTTCCAGACGATCCCGCCGGAGACGAATGGTCGCTTCCCGGGCGTGTGCAGCGGGAGCACGAACGCGTTCGCGTCGCTTGAGAACCCGCGTCTTGGCCGCTGCCGGCGTAGCGGTTCCCTCAATGACGGGGGCGGTTGCAATCCACGCCGCTCGCCCCTCTCGCAATTTGACGAGCGCGCGTTTGAAATCTGTACGGCACGCATCGAGCCGCTCCGGATCCCGGCGTAACAGAAGACGAATGGCATCCAGCCCTTGAAAGACGCGATCCGTCAGTTCCGGCGAGAGCTGGACCCGGCCATCCAACACACCGTCGACGATATCTTCGAGTTCATGGGTCAGATCCCCGACGGACTGAAAGCCCACAGTGTAGGCTGAACCCTTCAGAGTGTGGACGGCACGAAACAGCCGTTGAAGTTCTCCGACCTCTTCCGGGTCCTTCTCCAATTCTAACAACGAGGAGGTGATGGTCTCCAGATATTCCTGCGCTTCAGGTATGAAATATCCACAGACTTCCGGCTCAAGCTCCGGGATCAGATAGCTGTCCGGCAGAGCATCGTAAGCTTGCATGAAGCGAATCGCGTCGGGAAAACGGCCCGGAAGATCATCCAGGCTGCCAAGCGCCTCAGCTCCTGTCTTCTGGATCACCACCATCTGGCGCCGCAGCCGCTCGACCAGTTCCCGCACCAGGGGAATGAGGTTCGGCCATTCCCGCCGAGGCGCCGCCACCGCCTGTTCAAAGGCCTTCTCGAGAATTCCGGCCAGCGCCGAAGCGGTTTCATATCCGTACAAGGCTGCGGCACCCTTTAGGCTGTGGGCCACGATAAAAAGCTGATGCATAACATCCGGTACAGGGGAAGAGTCGGATGTGGGAGGAGTGACGGCCGCCGACAGCTTGTCAAGGCCGTCGGATGCCTCCGCAGTAAAGATGCTGACCAACGCCTGCCGGTCAAACTCGAGGCTCATGCGTCCCTCATCCCCCATCCCCGCCTCTCATGTTCGGGGACATGGAAAGGCTGAGGGCCAATGCCTTCTCTTACTCGCTTGTGGGCAGTTTGAACTGGCCAACTGATGTGGTCAGGCCGGCGGCCAACTTACCTAATTCTTGCACCGTGAGCCGCGTTTCGTCGGCAGATTTACGAATAGCGATAGCGCCCGAAGAAAATCGCCGTATCGTGACGCTCATGCTTTCGGTCGCGGCGGTCTGCCGCTGTGAGGAGTCAGCGATCGCCCGCGCGAGTTCTGCAGACCGCTGCGCGATTTCGGAGATGTCCTTAAACACTTCGCCGCTTCGCATCGCCGAGGATGATCCCGCTTCCACCGCTTGAGTTTCCTGCTCCATGGCGATCACGGCCGCCTGGGTTTCAGTTTGAATGACCGTCACGAGATCGGCAACTTCCCGGGCGGCCGTGCTTGAACCTTCCGCCAGTTTCCGGACCTGATCGGCAACAATTGCAAATCGCGCGCCAGACTCCCCGGCGCCAGCCGCCTCGATAGCGGCATTCAGGGCAAGCAGATTCGTTTGTGAGGCAATCTCCTTAATAGTGGACACGATTTGGGAAATCTCCAAAGAGCGGTCGCCAAGCCCCTTCACCTGTTTTGACATGCGCTGCACTGCTGTCCGGATGGTCTGCATGCCCTGCACGGTCTGCTGCACCGCCATGCGCCCTTGTTCGGTGGCGCTCAATGTCTTCTGAGCGCTTTCAGATGACGCCCCTGCCGAAGAGGCGACCTGGCGCATCACTTCCGCCAATCCTTCAACAGCGCTCAGGGTGTGACCGGATTCCTGCTCCTGGACTTGGGCGGTCTGCGCCAACTGTCCGGCGGTCTCGCGCATGGCGGTCGCCGACTCTGTCACGCGCCCCGCGGCTGTTTTGGCTTCACCGAGCAGGTGGCCAAAACGATCGAGCATTAGGTTGAAGGCGTCGGCAAGGTTACCAAACATGTCAGCTGTAACCGCGCCGCGTCGGGTGAGATCTCCTTTACTGACCTCGCTGACCATGACCAGGAATTCCATCAGCCGGCGCTGGAGGACGTCACGTTCTTCCTCAGTCTGCACCAACGCGGTGATCCGGTCTAACATCATATTGAAAGCGATGGCCATCTGGCCGAGCTCGTCCTGGCTATCCATCGTGGCGCGGGCATGCAATTCCCCATGGGCGGCTTGAGTGGCCACATCGGTGATGTGGGTCACCCCCCGTGAAATCAATCGGGCCAGGAAAAAGCCGAAGCCGAGACCGACGATGATGGCTACCAACCCGACGCCGACCATGTCGTTTCTGGCCCGTTCGGCCTTGGCCTGCCCCGTATCGTTCAAGTCTTTCGCTATGGCACGCGCGGTGAGCACCATTTCATCCGCTTGCCTCGTGGCCGCGCCGTATCTCGCAGACACGTCTGTCGAGACTGAAAGGATCCCGAGATCCCGCATGAGGATCTTGGTGTCGAACGGCAGCGTGTCGGAATAGCCGTCCTCAAACGCGCTTAAGGCACCCTCAGCCGCGCGGAAATAGCTGTTAACCGCGTCGCCGAGTAGTGTCAAATCCTTCGCCTCGTCGCGGCCGCTTCGCGAAGGGCGCAACATAGGTTGTTTGGCGTAGGCCTGGAGCGGCTGCAGGGTACCGTTTTTAAAGGCAGAGAGAGATTTCATCGCGGCGGCGAACTCATACTTGTTCCGCGATCGGGCAGCTTGCAGCACCTTATCGTGGTACAATCCCAGGTTGCTGCCCGACGTCGCAAGATTGGCGAGAGCCAGCGTGGAGTCCGTGTACACAGTGTCGAGAGCCTGGCGGACTTCCAGCAGGCCGTACACTCCGACAACGGCAACGATTAAGATAATGACGCTCACAAGGGAGAACCCAAGCATTAGCTTGGTCTGTGTCTTCCGATTCAGAAACCACCCCCGAAGTCCCGTCTCCATGAGTTTCTCCTTGCCTCTGTTATACGTTCTCAGTGGTCTCTTCTGAATCCAGATATGCCACCAATTGAGTCACGTCTAGAATTTGGTGGACGGTGTCGTCGATCCTGACAATGCCGTTGACGATGAACCGGCTCGCCTCGGAATCCTCAGGGGAGCCATGAGGCGTTGCTTCGAATTGTTCCGGGAGGACGGTCATGATCTCCGGCGACCGATCCACGAGGATCGCCAGTTGGTAGTCTTCATGCCGGAGAACGACCGCAAAGGGTGGCAATGTCTCCGCTTGGGGAAGTTCAAGCAGCAGACGAACGTCCACAATTGGAACGACCGACCCTCGCACATTGGTCATCCCAATGACGACCGGAGGCATTCCGGGTATGGGAGTAACGGATTCAATCGGGAAGACTTCGCGGATATGCTGAAGATCAACCGCATAGAGGTTCTTGCTCAGAGCGAAGACGCAAACCCGGGAGGGGAGTTTGCCTGCCGCGGTGGTTTCCGCCTCTTCAAGCACCGACGCAGAGGGCTTCATCTCATCCACGGTGTTCGCTAAGATCCTCCCTGCGGGTTTGAGTGCTGTCAGGTGACAAGGGCTTTTTTCACGGCCGACAACAACTCGTCCGGTTTGAACGGTTTCACCACGTAGGCGTTCGCGCCTTGCTGCTGTCCCCAAAATTTGTCGCTTTCCTGTCCCTTTGAAGTGCACAGCATGACCGGAATATTCTTGAAGCGGTCGTCAGATTTCAAATCACGGCAGACCTGAAACCCGTTTCGACCCGGCATGATGACATCGAGAATGATCAGGTCGGGACGGTCACCCGCAAGCTTCTCCTCGAGTTTGTCGGCGCTGAGATAGCTGACCACCGTATGATTGGCGGATTTCAGATATCCCTCGATCAGTTGAAGTTCAGCATAAACATCGTCTACCACCACGACTTTGCTCATATCGACGCGATCCTTCCCTTCGTTAGATTACAATTCTTCTTTTGATCTACGTTGAACTACGATGGTAGAGCTACTACTATGTATTGTCAAGTTTTTCCGCCATTCGGTGACTTGTTGAACCGTCTGTTTTTTCGTCGCGAGAAGCCCCATTTCTGCGTGCTTCTACGTGTTTATTTTATTATCGGCCCCTGATGGCCATTTCATTAATTCGATCCGCTCGAAGTGGTGGAAACCGCACTCCGCAGACATGGAGAAAGAGTCAGAACCTGTTGGCAGAGCCGGCCGCTAGCGCTTGACAAGCCCGTGAGGTTATTGTTTAGTGAGGTCATTATCAGGGAAGCTAGCTGTCGCCATGGACGCCACGAGCCTCATCACAACGGTGACACAATTAATGGGACCCATTACCGATTTGTACCAGCAACAAAGCAAAGGTCACGCCACGTTGAAGCCCCCGGCGGTCGTCGTCCGGCAATACGAAGAAGCGGTATATGCGTTTCGTGATCAGCCACTGCCGGGAGCGGTAAAAGGTGTCCGCCAACTTTTGTTGGAATCCGTGGACGCCTTTGAAGCGGGGCGCGTACTTGATGCCGGCCGTCACGTCATGCTGGCGCTTGAGCAATTCGAAGCAGCCGGCAAAGAGTCAGCGGTGAGCATCACACCGGAGCAGGCGGGTGCCTTGGGACAGTTTCGCAGCCGCTTATTTAAATTGGTCGTCCCGTCTCCAGAGTTAAAACAAAAGCGCGCCGACCTCTAAGCGAGGCTTCGGCCCAGCGCGAGGTCCGCGGGAAAAAGGTGCGTCCTGGCGCACCGGGGTGGCGGGTGCAAAGAGCATCGGAGCCATTCTGTCGGGAAGGGGTGCGGCTTGACGCACCTGGGGCGGGCGGGTGAAGAAGCGTACGGGTCCCCGTGAAGAAGAAGCGAGGCTCCGGCCGAGCGCGGGGTCCAGGGGAAAAAGGCCGCGTCTCGGCGCGGCCAGGGCGGGTGGGTGAGATAGCACATGGGAGCAGAATTTCGAGCCGCGCACGGGCCCCCGTGAAGAAGGAAGCACATGGAGTTCATCGGAACGCTGCAGTTTTTCAACCAGAATGGGAAGCGGGGGAATCCCATCGCCTTGTATCTGGAGCGCGCAGAAAATGGAGAGTGCCGAATCAGCGCTCAATTGCCCCAGTGGCGTGAACTGGTGGGTGTGGGGACGACGCCCAACAAGGCGGCTGGCGATTTTGAGATGAAACTGAAAGCGGCCCATCCGGCGCCCGGCGCCTACGACGGTCCCGCGTGGAACGGCATTAAGGCCGAGAAACCGTCTCCGCCGAAACCTGCCGTACCCGCCCCCACTGCAAAAGCCGATTCCCCTGCCGAACCGCAAGCCGAAGCCGCCGCGTCCACGAACAAGAGTTCTGTGCCCGGGCCGAGCTCTCCTGGCGCGCAAGCGCCGGGAATCCCGACCGCAGAAGGTTCGGCAAAACCTGCATAAGCGGCCCCTCTGACCGACTACCGTAGGTTGCCATGACTTGCCCCCGCTGCGCACAAAAGAACCCGGATACCGCCGTCAACTGTAGCTCTTGCAATCACCAGTTCGCTGTTCCAGAAGCCGTCCCAAACGGCGCGCTCGATCCCTCGCGGCAATTTATCGGGCCGCGCGCCGACTACTACCTTGAGCGTTTCCGATCCTTTCAGGCCGCCAACTGGAAGCATTTCAGGCCGTCCTGGCACTGGCCGGCTTTCGGCGTCGGCTGGTTGTGGTTCCTCTACCGGAAAATGTACGTGCACGCCGCGGTGTTTTTGATTGGCGGACTTCTTCCAATGCTCTTCGGTGCCGGTCTCCTGGGAGCGGTCCTTTGGAATGGCGTTGCCGGAGTCAGCGCAAATTTTCTCTATTACCTGCATGTGAAGTTCAAGCTGGAGATCATCCAACGACGCGCCCCGACGGATAAGGCGATTCGTGATGTCCTCATCGCCGATGCGGGCGGGGTACAGCCGTATGTCTGGTGGTTAGGCGTGGGCCTCATGGCATTCGCCATCGCCATGGGTATTTTACAGACACCGGTGGGCAAGAAGTAGCCTCCTATTCTCTCTTGTCAATCGATGGATGCTGAGATGTCTATGATAGAATGCAGAGGTCCATGCCTCCGTCAATCCATCCGGTCCATCTGATCACGGTATTGCGGCAGAAATCCCTGACGCCGGCCATTGTGTTTTTGACGTCGCGGCGCGCGTGCGATGAGGCGCTCCAAGCCTTCGAGCACACTGTGGACGTGGTACCGAGGAAACGCCAAGAGGAGATCTCCCGGGTGCTGGACGAACTCATCGGGACGTACGCGAGTATCAAAGACCATCCGTTGCGGGAGATGGTGACGACATACGGCGTGGCGGCGCATCATGCAGGCCATCTGCCCTCCTGGAAGATCGCCATTGAGGAGTTGATGCGGCGGGGCTGTTTGGACGCCGTGTTCGCGACGACGACGCTCGCCGCCGGTGTTGATTTCCCCGCCCGGACGGTGATTCTCACGCAGTCGGGAGTGCGGCGAGATCAGGACTTCACCGACCTCACAATGGCGGAAGTCCAGCAAATCTCGGGGCGCGCCGGCAGGCGGGGCAAGGACAGCGTCGGCTTTGCCATCGTCACTCCATCCCCTTACATGGATCTGGGCGTGCTGGTGCGTGGTCTGACCGGACGGCCCGAGCCGATCGATAGTCAGTTCGTGATTTCGTACCCCATGGTCCTCAATCTTCTGAAGGCCCATCCGGTCGATCACATCCAATCCATTTTGGCCAAAAGCTTCGCGCAATACCAATTGAACGCCCAAGCGGAACGCTTGGAACTGCGCAACGAGAAACTCCATGCAAAGCTGGAATCGTACGGTCCTCGCGAATGCACCGATTGGCTGACCCAATGGCATGCCTACGATCAAGCGACACGTCAAACGGCTCACAAGCTTCACACGCGCCGGCAACATCCGCCGGAAGTGCGGGCGCGCCTGCCGTTTCTGACGCCTGGGAGACTCGTGTCCTTCCCTCGTTTTCGGGGGATCGTGCTGCGTAACTACCGGAGCCGCGGACAGCATCGTGAGATGGTGACGGTGCTGCGAGAAGGCGGCACCGTCGCCGAATCGGCGGTGGCCGACATCACGGCCGTGCAGGACCACGTCTTTGACTTTGCTCCCGCCCCTGCGTTTCCCTGGGCAGCCCCTGAGTCGGTCTCGTGGTTGAGTCAACAACTGCAAACCCTTCCTAAGCAGTTGCCCGTGCTCACCTTGACCCAGCCGATACCTGATGGCGAAGGAGAGGAACTGGTCAAGAGCCTCGGAGACCTCTTCCCCTGCCCGACCTGTCCTTGCCGGCCGACCTGCGCAAAGGAATACAGTGGAGCGAGCAAGCTGCGGCAGGAATGGCTGCACAATCAGCGTTCGGTTCAGGGGTTGCGCACCGGCCTCTGGCACAAGTTTCAGGAGCGCGCGGATATTCTGCATGAGCTCGGGTACTTGGATGCGGCCTATAAGCTGACGGACGACGGCGAATGGGCGCGCCATATCCGGATTGACTTCTCGCTTTTGATCACCGAGTTGATTCGCGCGAAGTCGTTCGCAGAGGTGAAGCCCGCAGTCCTCGCCGGCATGATGGCGTGTATCGCATACGAAAATGACCGGCCGGCTTCGTTTCCCCGGATTACCCCGGCATTGGCTGGTCTGGTTGCCGTCGCGCGGCGGATGGCAGAAGCGCTGGGGGGGTACGACGATGCTCCTCTCTTGCGCGGGGATGTCGGTGGGCTCGCCGAACGCTGGGTGGGCGATCCCGCGATTACCTGGGCCCAGTTGTGTCGCTCCACCTCGACGGCCGAAGGCGACATCTATCGCCTGTTGTCGCGCACGCTCGAGTATCTGTCCCAGGTCCATTCGCTGCGTGAAAGCCATCCTGAATTGAGCCGTGTGGCGGCAGAGGCGATGGACCGCCTCCGCCGTGGCGTGCTGGAAGAACTGCCATGACGCCGGATGAAATGGAGCGAATGCTCGCCGAACTTCCCTTCCGCCTGCTGCGGCGCCTTGCGCGCACCGTGGCGGGACCGCAGGTGCTGCGCATGGGGAAGCGACGGATGATTCACGCCGTGATGGTCGATGCAGAGACTGCTCCCGCCCGTGTAGAAGCGGCCATCCGGGCATGGCAGAAGGAACAGCAGGCCATCGAGGGGACGCCGGCGCCGGAATCGGAATCCCCTTATAAGGGCAAGCCTGTGGGGCTCGATGACTTTCTAGCAGGCATCGGGGTCCCGCAACCGCTGCCTTTCGTACCCGACGACTGGCAGGTAGAAGCCGTCGACGCGCTGACTCGAGGCGATGTGATCGTGAGCGTGCCGACCGGCAGCGGCAAGACGTATGTCGCGGTTGAAGCCACCCGCCGGGCGATGCTGGAAGACCGTACCGTCGTCTACACCTCGCCGCTCAAGGCGCTCTCGAACACGAAGTTCACGGAGTTTCAAAAACTCTTCGGTCCCGAATATGTCGGCATCCTCACGGGCGATCGCCGGGATAACCCTCAAGCGCCGATCCTCATTATGACGACGGAGATCTTACGAAACCTGCTCTACGATGCGGCAGGTGGCGAGATCGATGTCCGGCTTGATACGCTGGGCCTGGTGATTCTGGATGAGAGTCAATTTCTGGCCGACCCTGAACGCGGCGTCGTCTGGGAAGAGACGATCATCTTTTGTCCGTCCCAGGCACGGTTGCTGTTGCTGTCGGCCTCCATCGGAAATCCCCAAGAACTGGCGGCCTGGCTCACCAGCATCCGCCCGACACCCTGCCATCTGGTGCGCCATCATCAGCGCTCGGTCCCCTTGCGGGCCGGTTATCTGCATCCGAGCGGGAAACTCACCCCGTTGTTTCGCACCGTCATGATGCCGCCCTCGCCGTCACAGGCGGTGCTCCATCCCGAGGCGAAACGCCTTTTTACACAGTACGAGGACGAGACCCTGCACACGAGGCGCTCGGGATGACGCGCCAGCAAGTCTTCGCGGTGTGTTTCTTCGGACTGCTCCTCGTGCTGCTCTACCAGATCGGCGTGATCTTTCGTCCGTTTATTCTGCCGGTCTTATGGGCGCTGATTCTGGCGCGCCTTGCGTTCCCCTTGCACCGGATACTGACCGCCAGGCTTGGTGGGCGTGAGGGGCTCTCGGCAGGCCTGCTTACTCTGGGCCTTCTACTGCTGGGAATCTTGCCGGTCCTCTACCTAACGTTCCTCTTAGTCCAGGAGACGGCCGACGCCTATGAACAGATCAACCTCTGGGTGCAATCCGGCGGGGTCAAGCGGGTGCCCGATTATTTGGCCAAGCTCCCGATTGCCCCGGGCAAGCTCCAGGAATGGCTGGGCCGCCTGATCGTCGTGAATGGAGATTTGGCCGGCTCGTTTCTGCAGGGGAGCAAGGTGGTAAGCGTGTTTCTCTTAGGCCAGGTGACGGACTTGGCGAAGAACGCTTTTCAGTTCACCCTTTCGTTTCTCGTGATGATGGTCACACTATTCTTCTTGCTCAAAGATGGGCCACAGCTCTACCAAGGCCTGTACGAGCTGATTCCTCTCACCGACGCCCACAAGCAAAAGTTCTTTACCAGGTTGGATCTGACGACTATGGCTGTCGTCCAAGGCCTGGTCGTCACGGCCATTGTCCAAGGGCTGCTGGCAGGAGCTGCTTATTGGATACTGGGCGTACCCTCTCCTCTCGTCCTTACGGCGTTCACGGCACTGTTCTCCTTTATTCCCCTCGGCGGAACGGCATTGGTGTGGGTGCCCGTTACGATCTATCTGTTCTGGGTTGGCCCGATTTGGAAGGGCATCGTCCTGCTGGCCTGGGGCGCGGGGATCGTCTCAACGATCGATCAGGTCATCAAGCCCCTACTGATCGGGCACGGCGCCCAACTCCCGACGCTCTTTCTGTTCTTCAGCATCCTCGGCGGTCTCGCCGCTTATGGCTTCATCGGCCTGTTGCTGGGGCCGATCCTGCTCGCCATCCTTGTCACCGCGCTTCAGATCTATCGCGAAGAGTATCCGAGCGCGCCCGCTCCCGAGCTTCTGCCTGAACCGAGCGAGGTGATACGCCCGCCGGAAAGCTAGAATAGCTGTCGTCCCGGCTGTGGTGGATATTTTCCATAGAGGAGGTGTAAGGTTCAGCGTTTTCCGGTAGCGCAGATCGCTCCGGGATCGAGATTCGTTTGCCAACCGGAGAGCTGAAAGGGTAAGCCATGCGAGCGGTGCATCATCTCATTGCAGTTTTGTCGGTGCTTCTGCTGTCGGCGTGTGCGGCGCTCCAAGGTCCGATAGGGCCACCCGGCCCTCCCGGCGCGCAAGGCCCCCCGGGCGAACCGGGTCTCGTCGGCCCTCCAGGCGAAGTGAGCACCGCCGAGGTCCCGCTCTTCGCTCTTGTGGCCGGCGATGGTCAACTGGTTCGAGGGCGCGGTGTCGCCACGGCGGCCAGAGTATCTATGGGCTCCTATACTGTCAGTTTCGATCGCGACGTGAGCGGCTGTGTTTATAGCGCGACGGTCGGCGGACGTGGAGGAGTACCCCCCGAACCTCGGTTCATTACGACCGACTTAGGCGGATCAATGAAGACCGTTATTGTAGAAGCATGGAGTGTCGACGCTCGAAGCCATGCTGATACGAGCTTTCATCTTGTTGTCCGGTGCTGACTCCAGGACGCGGGCAGAACGCTTAGCGCCTTGGGCACGCGGCGATCGGCGGGGCAAGATCCGCCGCAGTTTCGCCGTAGAACTGTTCGCTCAAGCTCTTGACGACTGCCGTTCCGACCTCATGCTTCAGAGCGAGCAATGCCCGGTTGGAAGCCTCGCGATAATTCAGATGTCCCTCGCGCCCGGACCGCGCGATGGCGCCAAAGATGCGCTGGCTTTCCGGGCTGACCAAGATGAAATCGCCGCACCAGCGGACATAGCGGAATTTTGGATCGGGAAGGTCGGCAGGCCAGAGCCGCGTCTCCCCTCTGACGAGAAGATCCGGGACAGTGTCCTCCCTCGACAAGCTTGCCGTGACAGGAAAACCCTCCCGCAGTAAAGTCTCGATAATTGCCTGGCGGACCGCGTCCGACTGATCGCCTGTCACCTCCACCGCGACGATGAGACTCCCGCTGAGGAATTTCTCCAGATCCTGGGTCAATCCCGGGACTGAGAATTGAGACGAGATCACCTGCCCGCTCACGACGCGCAGGTCACTGTTTAAGGTTTCGCGTGTGATTAGGTTCCTCACCGCGCGGTGTAATTGCTGCAGTGTGAGGAGTTTATCGCTGGCTTCACGGGATTCTTTGATGTTTCGCTCGATGGCCTCGTCAAGTTCTCTGATGCGACTCGACAGGGCAGCCCTGGCCGAGGCACGATCCAAGACAGCCAGCGCGGAATACAGGTTGGTCTTCGGATCCGTCCAGGTGTCGGCGATCCTGACATTCTCGAGCAATTTATCGGTAGACACTCGGGTCATTGTCTCCACCGTCAGCCGGCGTTCCGTTTGATTGGAACCTTTGCGCTCGAGATTGAGATAGGACTCCCAGTCCCGTGACTGGCTCGAGATGTCGGCTTTGAAGATGCGCGAGACGGCCGCATAGGCGCGCCGCTCGGCGACCGACCGAGTGTCCCCCTGTCCGACACCGATCATGTATTGACCGGCAGGATAGGCGGCGGCCGTCGGGCCATTCACCCAATCCGGGGTCCTTGAGCCCGCGCAGCCAGCGAGCAGGAAGAAGATCCCAAGGGCCAGCATGACTGGGGACAGACAGCTTTTCACTAAGTCTGTCCTCTTCATATTCATTGCATCTCTCGGGTTGAGATGAAGCGCTTTTCGCCCGCTTTCAGGGTCACCCTTCTCATTGGTTGCTTCGCCACCTCTTCACCTGCCCGCCCCCTCCACCGAAGCTCGATATCGTAGGTACCAGGAGGCACCAGCACGCGTCCGACGTGAATCCGATCCGGCAATGTCACCCAGCTCCGCTTATCCGCTTCCTCCGTCCCGACTGCAGCGACGTGCGCCAGGACACCTGCTATCGTCCCAACGAGTTCTCCTTCCTGCTGTCTGCCGACGGCTCTTTGGACTCCCACGCGTACGCCCTCGGCAAGAGCGAATTTCCAAGCCGCGCGCGCTACGGCCTTCACCGTCGTTCGCACGATGCGCTCGTCCAGGTCCTTGACAGCAATGGCCGTGACGTCCTCCATTAAGGCGAGGTGCGTATCGAGGGGAGTGACACCGTTGCTGACGATCGCCAGGGAGTGTGCCACGCGTGATCGGCGCGGAACGAACTTTGGGACGGCGATTCGCATGACACGCCCGGTGAGTCCGTACAAGACGCTTTGCGCGGCTCGATGATCGCTGTAATTTGGATAGACGACACCCTTTGTGGCAAGCACAACACCCAGCGCCTGCCGGCTGAATGGCACATCGATAAACACATCCCGCTTCATCGGTGCCCGGCCCTCTCCCGCCACGAAGATCAGTTCGGCCAGATCCTGGGTCTCGGCCATTGGGCGCCAGGCGATGCCCGGAAATTTCGTTCGGTATTCCTGGTGCTCGTCCGTCAGGCCCATCGCTTCCGACAGCCGTAACAGATCGGCGCGCAGAAGGTCAGGCACCGGGGTGCCATAAAGTTTGCGCGCCTGTTGAAAGGCATCGTACGCCAATCGATAGGCAACCAATGCATTATTGAGATCCCCCACGGCCTCATACAGCACGCCGCTGAAATACCGCGCCAGAGGATCTTTGCTGTAGCTCATCTTGCCGCCATTCCGGTCATTGAGGACGGTCAGTTTGTGGTCCACCTTGCGCGCTTCGACGAGAGCATCGTCCAGCATGCCCAAATCGGCATAATTCACCATCATGACGATATTGAGCATGACCTTCTCAAAATCCTCGCCCTCATAGGGCAGCGCCGTATCGTTGGTGAGAAAGGCCTCGGCCTCGGAGGTAATGCGGCGAGTATAGAGGGCGTCGCTCAGGTCTTCGGCTTTCGTCAAGGACTGATTGCTCTCGGAATACTGTCCGGCTATTTGTTGGAGCATTCCGAGATCCATCAAGTAAAGAACTTGGCTGTGGCTGCCGAAGGACGATTGTCTTCGCTCGAGCGTAGCGACCGCTTCATTGGGACGCCCGGCTTCCAGCTCACGATCGATACGCGCATAGAGAGCAGCCATAGAGTTACAACCGGAGAACCCGACGAGAGACAGGAGAATGAGGGCCAGAAGACAGGACCGGCGGGGAATGAATGATACCGGATACGTAGACAAACCAGCGTGGCTTCTAGAAAACGACGCGCTTGCGGTCGACGACTTTTTTGATCTTCTTCTGCCCGAACCAGGCTTTCACGTTATTTGTCAGATTCACCATTTCGAGATCGACCTGATAAAACACGGCTTTCGTCCCGTCCAACTCGTCTTCGATCATACTGATCGTTCCGCGCAGCATAAAATCCGCGCCGAATTCCTTCCCGGGGGACTTCTGTGTGGACTCCAGGGCGTTGACCGCCTGATCGCGCCGTTCCTCGCGGACCTCTTCGCGCTCGCCTCTGCCGGCTACGAATGTGACCCGTTGGGAGTTCGTCAGTTCCCGTTCAAGGTCGCTGACGAACGTTTGGACATTAATATGCTCGAGGCTACGATTGGCGATCGTCCCAATGATCACGACGGGCGCATGGCCTTTCGCCCGTGTATAGCTGTCTAACCACGGTTGCGAGATCGCCTCCTTGATCATTGCTTCGGCCACCAAGCGCGAGTCAGTGTCATTCCAGCGCCCGCTCAGGTCCGTCACCGATGCCGTGTCTACCCGCGTCACTTTGGTGGACGCGCATCCTGAAGTCACCACGAGTGCGGCCAGGAACAGAGTCCCGAGCAGTGCTCGATCATTTCGCATTGCGACGATCCTCTTCCTGTTGCAACCGGTCAAAGGCACGCTCGGCGTTTTTTCGGACAAAGTCACGAGCGGTTTCGTTGAGCTCTTTCATCTGGCTTACGGATTCTTTGAAAGAGGCAAGGTCCATTTTCGCCAAGGCATACGTGACCTTGCCGCTCTTCTCGTCCTTCTCCCATCGGTCCACGACTTGGACCCCGGACAGATGCGCGGACACGAACGTTTTCACAGCGCGTTCAACATTCTGCTCTTCGCTGGACTTTGTGAAGTCGCCGGCCGTCGTGGACGCCGCGTAGTCCCGCATCAGATAGGCGGTATAGGTATCGATGTACTTCGCCAGATCGGCGCGTGCGCGATTGTCGGCCGTTTCCTTAGCGAGCGGTTCATTGCGAATCCCGGTCACCGCCCCGACGCCGTAGAACGCTTTCTGGTCCTTCTCGCTCATGTACCCGCCACCCTTGGAGACCCACTTGGGCGTCCCGGAACAGGCCGCCAGAATCAGCGCCAGCGCTGAAAAAATCAGGAAGGAGAACGCCCGCGACTTCCGTAGCCGGCCCGGGGGAAAAGGTGCGGTCAGCGAACGGTCTGGAGCTGGACATAATACCTGAAATTCCATCGCGTCACCCTCCTTTTGAACCTGAGGGCAGGCTAGCATTTGACCTAAACACTGTCAAGAAACGCACGTTGACGCCCACTTCGCAACGCTTGTAAGATACGCGTTTCGAGACCCCTACGCGTCTTAGACCCATCAATCGCTCAAAAGTCAAAGGAAGCCTGCATGGATGAGGCCCCCAAAATTGAATCAGGAATCACCATCGAGGATGGGATCATCTATATTTCAACACTTTATCTCCAGGACCCGAAAGCCGCCGCCATCCTGGCCCAGTATCCCCAAGCGCGCTGGAGCGAAATGACGCGCCGTGCGCTCAAGATCGGCTTAAACTATCTCAAAGGTGGCGTGGATGAGTAAGCTACCGACCGGCGAACCACCGTGCTTCTCTGAAGTCCCAAAGCCCGAGCCTGACGAGAACATTGGCAATCTCCTCAAGGTCACCGAGGTCTTCACCCCCTCAGCTGAAACCATTGCGAACGCCTGGGTCAAGGATTATGAGACCGCGTATAAGGAGTCTATTCGAGACGTCCCCGCATTCTGGGATAAGGCCGCCCGTGAGTTGGAATGGTTTTCTCCGTGGAAGCGAGTCTTGGAATGGGATTATCCCTGGGCGAAATGGTTTGTCGGCGCGACGTGCAACATCACCCATAACTGCCTGGACCGACATCTTAAGTCATGGCGGAGAAACAAAGTCGCGCTGATCTGGGTCGGCGAAGACGACACCGAACGCGTGTTTACCTATGGCGAGCTCTATCGCCAGGTGTGCCGTTGCGCAAATGCGTTGAAAGCCCTCGGTGTGCGCAAGGGCGATCGCGTCGCGATCTACCTTCCGAAGATTCCCGAGCAGACGATCGCGATGTTGGCCTGTGCCCGGATCGGCGCGATTCATACCGTCGTGTACTCCGGCTTCAGCGCGCCTGCGCTTGCGAGCCGTCTTGCGGACTGCGCACCCAAGGTGATCATCACGGCCGATGTCGGCTACGACCGCGGCAAGGTTATTCCCCTGAAACCGGTCGTCGATCAGGCCGTCAGCAACTCTCCTTCCATTGAGAGCGTGGTCGTGGTTCGCCGCCAACAGCCCGGCAGTGCTCTCGCCTCACCCAAGGAGATTGACTGGGAGGATTGGTTGAAAGGCGAAAAAGCCTCCTGCCCGCCGGAGATCATGGATTCGGAAGACCCCCTCTATTTTCTCTACACCTCGGGTACTACCGGTACGCCCAAAGGGGTGCAGCACGTCCACGGCGGCTACATGGTTGGCACGTATCTCACGACCAAACTGGTATTCGATCTCAAGGACGAGGATGTGTACTTCTGCGTTGCCGATCCGGGGTGGGTGACGGGACACAGCTATATCGTGTATGGGCCGCTACTCAACGGCGCGACTATCTTGATGGTGGAAGGCAAGCCGGACTATCCTTCGCCGGGCCGGTGGTGGGACCTGATCGAGCGGTACGGGGTGAACGTTTTCTATACGACGCCCACGGCGATTCGACTGCTGATGAAATACGGCGAAGAGTGGCCGAAAAAATATGACCTCAGCAGCCTCCGGATCCTCGGATCCGTCGGTGAGCCGATCAATCCCGAGGCATGGCTGTGGTATCATCGGGTGACTGGTGGCCGGCTGCCCATCATGGATACCTGGTGGCAGACGGAAACCGGCATGATCCTGATCACCCCGCTCGCGTGCACCAAACAAAAGCCTGGATCCGCCGCGCGTCCGTTTCTCGGCATCGAGGCCGATGTGGTCGACCGCCAGGGCAACTCGTTGCCGGCCAACACCGGCGGCTTTGCGGTGATTAAAAAACCATGGCCCGCCATGATGCGCACCATTTATAAAGACCCGGACCGGTACAAAGTCTATTGGAATACCATCCCGGGCTGTTACACGGCCGGGGACGTGTGCCGCAAGGATGAGGATGGCTACTTCTTTTTCATGGGGCGGGCGGATGACGTGATCAAGGTGGCGGGTAACCGCATTGGCACGGCGGAGGTTGAGAGTGCGCTCGTCAGCCATAAGGCGGTCGCCGAGGCCGCCGTCATCGGAAAACCGCACAAGACCGCCGGCGAGTCCATCAAGGCATTCATAATCTTAAAGCAGAGCTTTAAAGAAAGCCCCGAATTGATTCAAGAAATCAAGCAGCACGTCAAACAGGAATTGGGAAAGATTGCCATGCCGCAGGAAATCGAGATCGTCCCCTCCTTACCGAAGACACGATCCGGCAAGATCATGCGACGAGTGCTCAAAGCCAAGGAATTGGGCCAAAACCCCGGTGATATCTCAACCCTGGAGGATTAACCCAGGGTTCTGGTAGGAACAACCCTGTTCCATTCCACAGTCGACTCCCTATCTGGTCGTGGTACCGCCAAACGATAGACTAGACCCCTATCAGCCTTCAGTGAAACTCCCCGACCGATCGGTATCCGGCAAAATAGGCTAGGCTTGCTCAATAAACGTCACGCGATTGATCTCCTTCAACGAGGTAACGCCTGGCCACCTCTTACCCTCATTATTGAATCGTTCCCCAAGCATCTTTGACTTAGTGGATTTGGATATTGCCACCCTTTAATGTAACGGGGACAGAATTCGGAAGCGTGTTGGGCTGCGGCGGCGATTGCGGCCTATAGTTAATCTGAATCCCGAATGTGTCTGTCTGTCCGCCTGTGCTCGTATCGGCAAAACTGATGGTGTAACTTACGTTGTTCTGTGCCAGAGTCCATCCGCCCAACCCATTATTCAACGTCGCGTCCCAATAGAACAGGTTACCAGTGCCGCTGGCCGCACCGTTGCTCCCGGTTTTGACATAGGTTGCCAGCGTGCCCTTTAGACGCCACTTCCCGTTGTTGATCAGGAGCAATTGGCCGGTGTACGTGTTCGTTGTATTCGGAACTAGGTGGACCGTAAAGCCGAAATTGATGCGCCCACTGCCGCTCAAGTTGTACCAGCCCCCGCCGGTTGCGGAATCTCCTGGTGAGGCCACCGTCAAGATAGCACTATCCTGCACGGCATAGTTGCACGGCGTCGTTCCACTGGAGGCTGCCGTGATGGCGTAGACCCCTTCGAGCCAATTCGCAGTGAGAACACTTTGGCTTGCCAGCCCGTAAGATCCATTCGACGTCGTCGACGCCGTGCCAAGCAAATAAGTGCCGCTAGCCCCACTCAGGGGAGAGCTGTCAAGCGCGAAGCTCACCAATTCATTCGGAAGGCACACAGTCGCTGTGGTGGAGAATTGCGCCGTGAGCGCAAGTGGATTGGTGCTAGCGAGGTTTACAATCTGCTGGCCGCTATAGAGCAATGAGAAGGTAGCCACCTGCCATGTTTTTGTAGCCCCGGTCGGATCCATGTTGCCAGCCAAGTCTACCGTCTGTACGTGGAAGGTATGTGTCCCTTGCGTTAGACCAGTATAGCTGACGGGCGAGGTGCAGGCCGCTAGGACACTGCTGTCCAGTTGACACCTGAAGCTGAGATTTATAGCTGGTGTAAGGTTGTCGGCACCTGCGAAGCTAAAACTCGCGCTACCAGTACTCGTTGCAGCAGGCGGGTTCGATGTAATAGACGTAGTCGGCGCTATCTTATCGATCTTGAAGGATGCACTCGTAAACGTCGGGCTATTGCCAGCCACATCTGTGACTGTCACGTTTCCCGTGACCGCAACGCCTTCTGCCGTCAATACCAGTGGACTGAGCGCCGGGAGCGTACTCGCGACGCCAGAGAGCGAGTCTGTTGCTGTAAACGGCACGGAGACATTGGTGTTATTCCAGCCCGCCGCGTTTGGAGCAGGCAAAGCAGGGCCGAATGTCAATGTCGGCGGCGTCTTATCGATCTTGATGAGCCGCGAGGCAAATGTTGCGCTGTTCCCGGCCACGTCGGTCACCATAACATTCTGGGTCGCTCCAGCTGTTTCGGTGGTGAACGCCAAGGGGCTGGATAGACTCGTGGAGGCGACTCCCGATAGCGCATCAGACGGCGTGAATGGAATTGTGACGGGTGTCGTCCTATTCCAGCCAGCCGGATTCGGAGCGGGCGTGGTTGTCCCAAACGTCAATGTCGGCGGTGTCTTGTCGATCTGAAAGGCCGCACTGGTAAAGGTCGCGCTGTTCCCTGCCACGTCTGTCACCGTCACCGTCCCACTGACAGCCGTTCCCTCGGATGTCAGTACAAGCGGACTCGTCGCGGGACTGGTGCTGGCGACTCCGGACAATGCGTCTGCCGCTGTGAACGGCACCGACACAGTGGTGTTGTTCCATCCGGCGGGGTTGGGCGAGGGTGTCGCAGTCCCAAACGTGAGTGTTGGCGGAGTCTTATCCAGCCTTACGGTAATCGAGTGGTCCACCTCAACATTTCCAGCGTTGTCACGAGCATGGAAAGTCACCGTGGTAACACCCTCGACGGTTATAAGGATGGAGGTCGAATTGGCGGCTATGGAACCGCTGTCCACTTGTGCCCCGGTAAGCGTGTAGGTGATGGACTGCACGCCCGAGCCCCCGGGGTTGTCCGTGGCGGTCAACATCACCGTGACGTTCGAATTGTTCCAGCCTGCAGCGTTCGCAGATGGCGTTCCGCTCGCCACCGTTGTGGGCGCAACCCTATCACAGACGACCGCTGCAATGGCCGTGGTATTGAGGAGAACCGAGACATTATTGCTGTTCTCGTTCGCCGAGACCATATCCAGTTTGCCGTCTTGATTGAAATCCCCGATCGCGACTGAATTCGGGCCGGTCCCGACGGCGAAGGGTGAACCTGAAGCCGTTGTAAATGAACCACTGCAATCGCCCAGGAGGACCGAGATCGAGTTGCCCCCGGCATTCGCCACGGCCAGATCTAGCATCCCGTCACCATTCAGATCACTGATGGCGACAAAATTGGGACCGCTCCCGACAGCAAAGCTTGTCGCTCCTCCAAAGGTACCGGCGCCGCCCAAGAGCACTGAGACTGTATTGCTGAGGATATTCGACGTTACAAGATCGGGTATCCCATCCCCATTGACATCGCCGATCGCCACAAAGCGGACCCCGCCACCTCCTGGCCCTTGAGGAACGCTGTAGGTTGGGCTGTAGGTTGTGCCCGGTCCAAAGCCGCCAGTGCCGTTCCCCAGCAGCACGGAGATAGCACCCACCCCGGTAGTATTGTTTGCCACGACCACATCCAGCTTCCCATCCCCATTGAGATCCCCGAGTGACGCTGAGAACGCTTGGCCATAGGGCGCGGTGGTGCCGCTCGGGACGGGAAAGTCCGTAGCCGGCCCAAAGGTGCCGTCACCGTTCCCAAGCAAGACGGAGACCGTCCCAAACTGGTAATTGGCGATTACCAGATCCAGTTTGCCATCTCCATTGAGGTCCCCTATCGCAATCGAGTTGGGGTTTGATCCCCCGGGGAAGAGTGTGGGCGGCCCGAAGGCGCCGGTGCCGTCGCCCAGCAAAACCGCGACTCCGCTGATGAAGGATTGGGCGCCAGTATTGGGATCAGTGATGGTTTCAGTTAGCTCGACAGCCAAATCTAGATGCCCGTCCCTATTAAAATCCCCAACCACGATAGAGTTTGGGGCAATCCCAATGGTGCCCCCCACATTGATCGGAGAACCCCCGGCTGGTACGAAGGAACCTGGAGTGGAGGTACCTAGCAGGACATTGACCAAGGTGTTTGATCCATTCGCAGTGGCCAAATCTGGTTTCCCGTCCTCATTGAAATCTCCGATCACCACTGAGAACGGGCCTATTTGAGGATTTACCGTGCCACCCGACACGGCAAAATTCGTAGCGGGGCCAAAGGAAACTGTCTGGGCAAAGCTCCGCAACGGTGTGAGGGCTAAGCAAGTGAACGCGACGAACGCGACGATCGCAATTCGCCATTGGCCATCACTTCCATCAGTGTTTGTGATACGTGCGGGCCGTTCGCGTCCAGTCCTCATGATCGTTGCCTCCTCAAAAGAAACGGTTGGGCTGCTTGCGTTCCTGCACATTGTGACGACGAATCGTGTCTGTCCTGTCTTTAAGCGCTACTCGCATTTACTCCTGATAGACCGAATCGCAGACTGTCAGATGAAACGTAATTTCGCTTGGCGCGAAATCAGAGGCGGTAGACCGAAATGAGTTGATAACCGTTTGGGCCTTCCGCGACATTATAAAACCTCCCTCGTGTCTACTGACGCACCACCTCTCCATATCCAGCGCCCAAGGCCGACCGACCAAAATAAATTTGTCCTCAAAGGTCTTAGCCGTTTTCGTCTTCTCCCAGAACCGTGTTTATCCAGCCATTCCTGGACTTTCTGAAAGAAGGGGCCGAGCGAGCGCTCGACCCCCTCCACGTCCAGCCATTACTGGTGGATCTGAATGTTGCCGCTACGGAGCGTGCCGCCTTCCGGCGATCCTCCGTTGACGGAAATGGTGAAGGTGTCGTTTGTCCCGGGCTCGCCGTTATCGGTCACGTTGACCGTGAAAGTGCACGCCGACCCATTGATCGTGCAGGTACCACCGAACGTGGCGGTGTTGCCAACGATTGCAAAGGAGGTGAAGGCGACGCTATGTACCTTTGCGCCAGTCGCGTGATTCACGTACTGCAAGTCGCCGGCAATCGGACCGGTCGAGGATTGGCTCTGGACAACAAACCCAAAATTGGCGATGCCGCCTGTGACAGTGATGGTACCCCCACTCGTCACCTTCCCCACGCTGGTTGATGGGATTGTGACCTGGGCGATCTTTGCCACGAAGGCATCTTCGGATCCGCCGCCGAAGGTCGTTTGGAATGCGCCTGCAGTGACCGGGAAGTTGGTGGAGCCGGTGGTGCCCGTCACGTACGCGTTCGGGCTGGGCAAGCTATCCAGGACGATGCCGATGCCTTGGTCGTTGCCACTTCCGCCCAGGTAAGTGGAGTATACAAGCGCGGAGGCGGTGGGATTCACCTGCGTCACGAACGCGTCGGTGCCACCACCGTTGACGGCTTGCACGGGATTCACGGTCGGGAAGTTGACTGAATCCGTCGTGCCCGTGACATAGGCGTTGCCGCCAGCATCTAGGGCGATGCTGTTGCCTATGTCCGTGCCACTACCGCCGAGATAGGTCGAGTAGACCAGCCCGGTGCCGGTGGGATTCACCCTCGTCACGAAAGCGTCGAAGCCCCCACCGCCGTATGCTGTCTGAAATGCCCCTGGCGTCGTCGGGAAGTTGCTCCCAGTTGTCAGGCCTGTCACGTAGGCGTTGCCGGCGGTATCCACAGTGATGCCAAAGCCTATGTCTTCGCCACTACCGCCGAGGTAGGTCGAGTAGACCAGCCCGGTGCCGGTGGGATTCAGCTTCGTCACGAAAGCGTCGCAGCAACCGCCGCCGAAGGCGGTCTGAAACGCCCCTGGCGTCGTCGGGAAGTTGCTCCCAGCTGTCACGCCTGTTACGTAGGCGTTGCCGGCGGCATCCACGGCGATGCTGTTGCCCTGGTCGTAGCTATTACCGCCTAGGTAGGTGGAATAGACGAGTCCGGAGCCTGTTGGATCGACCTTCGTCACGAAGGCGTCATAGGGGCCCCCGGCAAAGGCAGTCTGGAAGGCCCCCGCGGTCGTCGGGAAGTTGCCGGAAGCCGTGATGCCTGTCACGTAGGCGTTGCCGGCGGCATCCACGGCGATGCGGTCGGGGCCCCCGTCTTCGCCACTGCCACCCAGGTAAGTGGAGTATACAAGCGCGGAGCCGGTGGGATTCAGCTTCGTCACGAAGTCGTCCGATAAGCCGCCGCCATAGGCTGTCTGGAAGGCCCCAGCGGTCGTCGGGAAGTTGGTCGAACGGCTCGTGCCTGTCACGTAGGCGTTGCCAGCAGCGTCCAGGGCGATGCCGTAGCCTACGTCATCCCCACTGCCGCCCAGGTAAGTCGAGTAGACGAGGGCGGAGCCGGTGGGATTGAGCTTCGTCACGAAGGCGTCGTAACCGCCGGCGGAGGCAGTCTGGAAGGCCCCCGCCGTGGTCGGGAAGTTGGTCGAACTGGTATAGCCGGCCACATAGGCGTTGCCAGCAGCGTCCACGCCGATGCCGTAGCCCACGTCGTCGCTGTTGCCGCCCAGATAGGTGGAGTACAAGAGGGTCGGGTCAATGATCAGGGGCTTAGTCGCATCATAGGCGGCAATCTGAAAGCCGACCTTATGCCCATCGGTGAGCACATAGCTTCCTGAGACTTCTCGCCTGACCCCATCCACCACCTGATAGACCAATGGTTTGGCAACCCGAATCTGCCCGCCTCCCGAGTGCATCACGAGATCTCCCTGAGCATCCACTTCCAGACGATCGGCTCCTTCCACGCTGAGTCTGATCGCTTTAGGGTCAGCTTCAGGCGCGACGATGAAGTCGAATTCTACCTGCCGCTGGTTTCCGTAGTAGACCACGTCCACTCCCGGATAGACGTCGTATTGTTGCACTTTGGCATAAGTCGGAATATTGGTGCGCCAGTTCTTCGGGTCATTGCCAATGAAGTAGTTGGCCTTCCCGGGGAGCTCGTCTATTCCCGTCAGGGGCTGCGGTGGGTTTGTGCCGATGAGCTGCAGACGAAGCACTGTCTGTTGATAGTTCACTTGTTGGTTTGCAGGCTTCACTGCCGCTTGTCGGAGGGAGAGCATCAACTCAGTGGGTGTGAGAAAGAGGGTGTAGCCCGGGCCGCGGCTCAGAAACTTGACCAGGTTATCGGTCTGACCCTGGTTCGCTTCGAAGCTTAAAGGCAGCTTCCCGTACGCCTCAAGAACCTGAGGCCTGACCGCAGAAGAGGTCCCCGAAGCCATGGATACAGCGGGAGCGATCATGATGGTCATCACCATCGCGAAGAACAGGGCGAAAGCACGTAGAGAAACTGCGGTGTTCGTGATTTGAGTCGTATGCCTCATGCTATGCTCCTTTCACATTCGTCGCATTAGTAGCATCCTCGAAACTTCGTTTTTTCGCCCACTCTTCAGGCCTGCTAGGAAGAATTGGGCTTATCCGCAGCAATAAACGGAAACGCAGACGTCTGAATGAAACGTTTTGCTGTTCAGAGGGGGATCAGAGGCGGTACACTGAAAGGAGTTGGTAGCGAGGCGTAGAGAAAGTCCTTAGAAGCTGCTCAACAACCAGGATCTTCGCGGATTTGGGAAATGCAGGCACTGAAAACCCGGTGCAGTCAGTTCCACAGAAGGAGCAACTCTTTGTATCAGCGAGGTCGTCTGCATTGTCCTGCGCCAGTATTCCCAAAGGAACTACGTTTACATTTGTGGAGTCCAACTGGTCTGCAATAGTAGCCAATCCCAGTGCAAGCCACCCTAGCGTCAGGATTGAGAAAGTCAGGATTTTCATCCGTCGGACCAACCACTAATAACACTAGAAAATAACACTAGAAGTTTTTGAAGGAGTGAGTGTACCTATGCCGTCTCGCTTCGTCTGTCGGGGAAAACACTGAAAATAATGTAACTTGTCAGGGAAACCCTGACACGATTTTCCGGAACCGCGTCAACCGTCCCCTAGAGAGATTCTTCTAAGTTGTTGAATACGAAGATAATGGACTACTGAGCGGAGTCAGACGTATCAGGTAGGAATGGCACGATCAGATACGCGCCGAGCGTGAAGACGGCCGCGACCCAGATCAGCGGCACGATCTGCTGATGAAATAGCCGTTCGTACAGATGGGCGCCCACGATCTGCGAGAGCTGCCCGGCTGCATTGTATATGGACATGAGTCCGGCAAAGGTAAAGCCGGCGGCTTGCGGCGGACACGCCGCAGCGGCCAGGCTGAGCAACGTCAGGAACGGGATCATGCTCAATATTCCTGTCATGAAGTAGAGGACGACCGCGCTGATCTTGTCGAGAAGCAGCAGGTACGCCAACGTCGTCCCAGATCCCAGCAGGATGCTCAGATAGACCAGGCTCTTCGTCGAATAGCGGCCGGCCAGATAGCGGCGGTAGACGAATGCCCCAATCACCGCCCCTACGGACGCAATGGCACTCAGCTGGCCGATGAAGTACTGATCGAACTTCAGGTGATCGATCATATGGTAGAACAAGGGCGTCCCAAAGCTCGGAGTGAAGTTCCAAAATGCCAGGAAGCCGGCAACGATCCACAGTGTCCGAGACTTGAGCGAGGACATGAGCCCGCGGGTGGTGTGGCGCAAAGCCGCAAGGTCGAGCTGCGATTTGTTCTCGTACACGAGAAAGGTCGTGGCCAGGACGACCGCAGCCGGTGCGCAGGCGATCACGAGCGCCGCCGCATGAAGGGCGCTTGCCGGTGGGAGCGTCTGGGTCAGCCATCCCCCGGCGAGCCCCGAGATGATCGCCGCAATGTTGAACCACATCCATTGTTGGCTTTGAAACTGCTTGATCAAACCGGTCTTCTGACCGTTCTCGACCATCAAGGCATCCACGAGCACGTCCGAGGAGGCGATGCCTAACGCCGTGAGGAAAAGCGCCACGACAATCATGTTCGGCGCGGTCAAGTCCATGAGCCAGAGAAAGCCGCCGGCAGCCAGCCCGTTCATCAGGAAGAGATAGCTTTTTCTTCGATAGCCGAACAGGGGAATAAAATCGCTGAGCAGTCCATAGGCCGGCTTGATGATCCACGGCACGGTCAGCACGGCGAGCAGACCCGCGACCTGGTCGGTCGTCATCCCCAAAGATTTCAAGTAATACATGAGGGGCTGGCTGATCAGCGCCCCCGCCTGCCCGATCCCCTGCGCAAAATACACGAGCCCGAAATAGATCATCAGGTGGCGCACCGTCAAGGCCAAGACCGGTGCTGCAGCCTGTGCCAACTTAGCCCACCATCCGGCGAAGCGTAATCAATGCGATTTCCGGACGAGCCAGGAAACGGATCGGGAGGATGTTTGTGCCGACTCCCCGCGTCACAAACATTCTCGCGGTGCGGCCCCGGAACCAGCCCGACTCGTACTCTTCGCTGCCCTCAGGAAGCCAGAGGGCGCCGAACCAGGGCAGGCGAACTTGGCCACCATGAGTATGGCCGGCAAGGACCAGATCGAAACGCGCGAGGTCAGCTTTGAAAAAGATCTCGGGCGAATGACTCAACAGGATCGCAAAGGGTGTCCGTTGCATCCCTTTGAGGGCCTCCGAGAGCCGGTCATGTCCGGTGTAGGGATCGTCCACGCCGATCAAGGTCAGCGTATCCACTCCGCGACCGATCCGCCCACCCTCATTCACCAAGAGGGCCACGTCGGCATCGGTGAAGAATCGTCGCATGGCCTCACGGCCCTCGGCCAGCCTGTCTGTATGCTCATGGTTGCCCAGGACCGCCCACACCCCGAAGGGCGTCCGCAGGGGCCGAAGGTCTTTGAGAAATTGCTGCACGGCAGCGCGATCGCCCCCGGTCGCCAGAAAATCTCCGGTCATCAGGATGAGCCCCGGTCTGGCTTCGGCCAACATGGCAAGCACCCGGCGTTCACGAAGTCCGTACCTGACGATATGCAGATCCGAGAGATGAGCGACGAGCAGTCCGTCAAAGGCCGGTGGAACGGTCTTGAACCACGCCTCGTGGCGGGTGACTTCGACCCAATATGGCTCGATCAGGAAGACATAGCCTAGGAACAGCAGCAGGAGACTGACAAGGATGGTGATGCGGCGACGCGGGCGCCAGTGTCTCACGGTCACGAACGATCAAACAGACCGAGTTGCAGTTCCTCCGCGCGGGTGAAGGGGATAGGATAGTTCTCCGTAAAGCAGGCATTGCAATAGCGGTCTGCAGTACCGGGTGAGGCGGCCAGCATCCCTTCCAGACTCAAATAGGCCAGCGAATCAGCGGTCACGTATTTTCGAATTTCTTCGACGCGGTGGGAGGCGCCGATGAGCTCAAGCTTACTGGGTGTGTCAATGCCGTAGAAACAAGGCGAGATCACCGGCGGAGACGAGATCCGTAGATGGACTTCCTTGGCGCCGGCGTGCCGGATCATTTTGACGATCTTGCGACTCGTTGTCCCGCGCACAATTGAATCGTCCACGACGATGACGCGCTTACCTTCAAGGACATCCTTGACCGCGTTCAGTTTGACCTTCACCCCGAAGTGCCGGATGCGCTGCTCCGGCTCGATGAAGGTCCGCCCGACGTAGTGGTTACGAATTAGACCGTTCTCAAACGGAATGCTGGCGCCTTCGGCAAAGCCCAGAGCGGCAGGGACCCCGGAGTCCGGCACCGGAATCACAATGTCCGCCGGCACATACGACTCCTTCGCCAGCTGGCGGCCGAGCGCCTTGCGGGTGCTATAGACCGTATGACCGTAGATCTTGCTGTCCGGCCGGGCGAAGTAGATGTGCTCAAAGATGCACATGGCCGGCTTGACTTTCGGGAAGGGATAGAAGGAATGCAGCCCTTTCTCGTCGACCAAGATCAGTTCTCCGGGCTCAATATCCCGGATCGTCTCGGCGCCGATCAGATCGAAGGCGCAGGTCTCCGATGCCACCACCCAGGCATCGCGGATCTTCCCCAAAGACAGCGGCCGAAAGCCATACGGATCGCGCGCGGCGATCAGACCGTGATCGGTCAGAAGCGTCACGGAAAACGCGCCGCGCACCTGCTTGAGCGCGTCGATCACCCGGTCGAGCAAGGTATTCGCGCGGGAATGAGCGACCAGATGGACGATCACCTCGCTGTCGGTTGTGGATTGGAAGATCGCGCCGTAGGCCTCAAGTTCGTTCCGGATCATCTCCGCGTTGATCAGATTCCCGTTGTGGGCGAGGGCCAGATTGCCGAAGGCGAAGTTGATCACGATCGGCTGGGCGTTCTTGAGATCGCTGGAGCCGGCGGTCGAATAGCGGTTGTGCCCGATCGCCGAACGACCCGTGAGCCGCTTCAGCCGCTCCTTCGTGAAGATGTCTGCGACCAGCCCCATGGCCTTCTCTTGGTAGAACTGATGACCGTCACCGGCCACGATTCCGGAGCTTTCCTGCCCGCGGTGCTGGAGCGCGTACAGGCCGAGATACACGAGGTTCGCCGCTTCCTTGTGGCCGTAGACGCCGACCACCGCGCACTCGTCATGAAACTTGTCGGCTGCTGGACGGCGGGTGTGATCTGAAAGCATCGGGACGTTCTTCATGACGGCTTGTCGGCAGTTGACAGCATTATCTGGAGGGCTCCCCGCCAGATGGCGCTCAGCGAAGCGCAGTCCCGATCGATGCACGTGGTGGTTCCCGTGAGATGGTCGCGAACCGCAACCGTCATTCGGTCCTTTTTCACCGTTCCGACGTTGGTGCACGGCACGCCGGATTCTTCAGCCATCCGGTGAATTGCCACGGCGTCTTCAGGGCTCGCCGACACAATGATGCGGGACTGTGACTCGCTGAACAGGAGACTGTCGGTCCGCAAACCCTGTGACTCCAGCACAATCATCGCGCCGAGGCCTTGATTTTCCGACGCCATCGCGCATTCAGCCAACGCGACCGCGAGGCCGCCTTCCGAGCAGTCATGCGCGGAGCGCACCAACCCCCGATCAATCCCCGCCCGCACGAGTTCCTGGAGCGCGCGCTCCCGTGCGAGATTGAGGCTAGGGGGAATCCCTTGCTCCCGGTAGTGGATGGCGCGCAGATACTCGGTCCCGCCAAGGTCCTCTGCAGTCTCGCCCAACAGCAACACCGTGTCTCCTTCTACCTTGAAGCCCGGAGTCACCACGCGTTCTACATCATCAATCAGGCCCACCATCCCGATCACCGGAGTAGGGTAGATGGACAGGCCGCTTGTTTCATTATAAAAGCTCACGTTCCCGCTTACCACTGGGATCTCAAGCGCCTTGCAGGCATCCGCAATACCCTCGATACTCAGGATGAATTGCCACATGATATCAGGGCGCTCGGGATTCCCGAAATTTAGGCAATCCGTGAGCGCCAGCGGCCGAGCACCCACACAGGAGAGATTTCGGGCCGCCTCCGCGACGGCACTGGCTGCTCCCGTATAGGGATTAAGCACGCAGTAGAGGCTGTTGCAGTCTGTGGTCAGTGCAAGCGCTTTGCGGGTACCTTTGATCCGTACCACCGCCGCGTCGGCTCCGGGACGGACGATGGTATTGGTCTGGACCATATGGTCGTACTGCTCGAACACCCAGCCTTTATGGGCGATGGTGGGCGACGCGAGGAGGGTCTCCAGGACCACGTTATAGTCTTTGGGCTCCGGAAGGTGTTCGAGCGCTAAGGACTGTAGGTGGTCCTGATACAGCGGCGGTTGCGCCGGTCGTTGATACTTGGGCGCGTCATCCGCGAGCGCGCGGGCCGGGACTTCGGCCACTACGACGCCTCTGTCTTTCACCCGCAACATCTCATCAGCCGTGACTCGGCCCACTACCGCAGCGGAGAGGTCCCACTTTTTGCAGACCTCCAACACGTCGTCCTCGCGCCCTGGCTTCGCCACCAGCAACATCCGCTCCTGCGATTCGGACAAGAGAACTTCGTACGGAGTCATGTCGGTCTCACGGCGTGGAACGTTGGCCACTTCCAGCTCTATACCCGATCCGCCCCGGGACGCCATTTCGCATGATGAGCTGGTCAGCCCCGCCGCGCCCATGTCCTGAATGCCGATAAGCAGATCTTTATCCATGAGCTCAAGGCAGCATTCAATCAGGAGTTTCTCTGTAAATGGATCGCCGACTTGCACGGTCGGTCGCTTTGAGTCCGACCCTTCCTCAAAGGAGCCCGAGGCCATGGTCGCGCCATGGATGCCATCACGACCGGTTTTCGCGCCGATGTAAAGGACCGGGTTCCCTTCACCGGAGGCCCGTCCCCTGAAGATGCGATCGCATGGAGCGATCCCGACGCACATGACGTTCACGAGCGGGTTCTTATTGTAGATATCATTAAAGTAGACCTCGCCGCCGACGGTAGGGACGCCGACGCAGTTCCCATAGGCGCTAATGCCGGCAACGACGCCTTTGAAAAGAAACTGATTCTCGGCCTTGTCCAACCCCCCGAACCGCAGCGAGTCGAGCAGCGCGATCGGCCGTGCCCCCATGGTGAAGACATCGCGCAGGATCCCGCCCACGCCCGTGGCCGCGCCCTGATACGGCTCGATGAACGAGGGATGGTTATGACTTTCCATTTTAAAGACGGCCACCAGGCCGTCTCCAATGTCCACGACGCCGGCATTCTCGCCCGGCCCTACGACAACCTGTGGGCCCTCGGTCGGAAGGCCCTTCAGGAACACGCGCGAGCTCTTGTACGAACAATGCTCGCTCCACATCACGGAGAACAGCCCCAGCTCTGTGAGGTTCGGCGCTCGTCCAAGGATCGTGATGATCTTCCCGTACTCCTCCTCGTTCAAGCCGTGGCGCGCGATGACTTCTCTGGTAATCGTCGGCTCTGTCATTGTGACTGACTGTTCACCGGATCCGAGTCGATGTATTGTTCTGCCCTGACTTATCATCAGTATCCCACGCTAGCTGCCAGAAATCGACTCGGACCCCGCTCATGCTCGGAAAGGTTAGAGCGCGCCCGAGAGATAAATCTGACCGGTTGGTTGAAGTTGACCGCCTTCCGGCTCCATGCTGACCGCAAACTTCTTGATCTGGCTCATATCCCGGATCCGACGGATCATGATCCGACTCTTATTACCGGAATCCGTCCAGAAGGTGGCGGCGCTGACGGGCCTATCGAGAATCGCCCACAGTTGATACGTCTTGCCGGGCGGAAGCGGCGGCATGTTGAAGGCATATAAGAAAGCTTTCTTGCTGGAAGGATCGAGCAGCAACAGGCCTCCCGCGGACTTCGCCTCGTCGGAGCCCGTCAGGGAGACGACCTGGAGGTTTGGCGCCCGTAGGAACGCGGCCATCTCGTCCCCGGGGGTCGAAGTCTTCTTCGACACGCTGGCTTGCTGCTCTTGCTGTGCCAAGCGGTCGCGGAGTTGAGCAAGTTCGGCTTCGCGAGCCACGAGTGTGTCGCGCGTCGTGCCGAGCTTGTCTACGAAGTCGTTGCGAACTTCATTGAGTTTTCGCTCTTGTTCTGTGGCCTGCAGCTGAAGGGCGGTCAGGCGCCGGCCTTCATCCTGCATGGCCATTTCGATCTGGTGGCGCTGCACGGCTTCGGTCTGGAGCTGCGATCGAAGGGTCAGAGCGTAGATCCCGACGGCAAGAAGAAGCAAGATCGAGGCGAGCGCAAATACCGGCTGCCCGATCAGCCTCTGCCAAGGCAGAAAGGTTCTCGGAAAGTCGCCCTGCCCGGTCGGGGATGTCCAGCCCACCCCGGATTTTCCAGACTGCGCAAGGTCGAGCTCAAAGGTCCTCATCAGGTGGGACTGCAGATCAAAGGGCGCCGCCTCCGGTGGCAAGGCATAGGGCAGCAGATTGGCGGCCCCTCGATACTCCTTCATCGCAGCGCGACACTCCTCGCAGCCATCGCGGATATGGGCTTCCAACGCCTGCCGCTCAGCGGGCTCCAGCGCGTCGATGGCATAGAGCGCGACCGCATCTTCGAATTGTTCGTGCGACATCGTTACTTCGCCTCCCAGCAGGGTCGTAACGCATAGCGCAGCTTGTTCATCCCCAATTTAATCCGGGTCTTGACCGTGCCGATGGGCTTATCCAGCTTGGCCGCGATCTCGGCATGCGTGAGTCCTCCGTAGAACGCGAGCTCGATCGCCTCCTGTTGCGGCGCCGGGAGGTCGTTGAACGCCTCCATCACGAGCATGCGCAATTCTTCGAGAGCGTGAGTGTCAAACGGATCAGGCAGCGCACTACGAAGGTCTTCCGCGGAGGTCTCCTCGATCGAATCGGTGAGATTCCGACCGCGTGAAGCCGATGCCCGCAACCGATCGATCGCTCGGCTCCGGGTCAGGGTGATGAGCCATGCCATGGGCGAGCCTCGCTTCGGATCAAAGCTTCCTGCATTGCGCCAGGCTTCAATGTAGACATCCTGGAGCAGTTCTGAGGCCTCATCGCGGTTGTTCAAAATCCGGAGGGCAAGCGTGAACAGCACGGAACTGGATTGCTCGTAGCACTGAGTAAAGGCTTGGGCGTCTCCCTTGCCGACGCGGGCGAGGAGGTCAGGCGTCAGGGATGGCTGATTAGGCGACAATCTCATCCGGGCCGGATTCAACACCTCGGCGCTATCGACGAAAGCCATCATTATAAGTAGCTACGGACAAAAAAACTACTAGGATGCGTCGGAGGTCATACCCAAAGAAAAAACCACACTGCAAACATCCGCTGGTTCATTTCCCGCGTAAAGAGTGATATGACAGGAACACCACTTCAACCAAGGAGGCAGATATGCAACGAATTCTAGGGACAGCGATCGTCACGGTATGGATGGTGGTGCTGGCAGGGACTGGATGGGCCGACATGGGGAAGACAGCGCCTGCGCTCAAGGCGGCCCCCGGTTCCAAGGCGGAAGCCCATCTTAAGGAAGGGATCGAGCATTATGATCAAGGCCATTTTGACGTTGCCTTAAAGCATTTTATGGCGGGCGCCAAAGAAGATCCCCAGTCGGCTGAAGCCCACTACGATGTCGCGTTGGCGCTGGACAAGGCCGGAGATCATAAGGCGGCCACGGAGCATTTCAAAACCGCCTATGACCTCGGCAAGAACAATCCCGACATTCAGAATTCCGGGATCCTCAAAGCGCATCTCAAAATGAAATAAATAGCCTGAGCGGGGGCCGGCCGTCTGCGAGGACAACGGCTCCCCGTCTCAGATTCGACCTTTGTCCGGCTGGCCCTCCGGGAGCAGTTCAAAAACCATAATTTCAGGGGGGCTTGCCAATAGCTCGCCGGCTTTCTTCAGCAGCGACTGAATGTGTGGCGCGCCGAAATGCTGGTCCACCGCTTCCTTCGAAACCCAGCGCTCGACGGTGATGAACACAGCGCGATCCTCTACCGAACGATGCAAGGTATACCGCAGGCATCCTGATTCCGCGTGCGTCGGTCCCACAATCGCGCGGAACTCTCGCTCCAGGTCGGCTTCCCGTCCCGGTTTCGCCCTGACTTTGGCGACAACCGTCAATTCCGGCATGCCGCGGCTCCTTTCGTTCGGTCCCTCTGTAGCTCAGGCCTGAACCGCAGCCTTCATGGAGAGTCTGGCTGTCTGCAGACTATCCAGCATGGATTGAAAAATCAGTCTGCCCGCGGCATTGCCCAGGATCGCTTCTGCGCTACGCTCCGGATGCGGCATCATCCCGAGCACATTCCCCCGGCTATTGCTGAGCCCTGCGATGCTGTTGAGCGAGCCATTCGGATTCGCGTCTGGAATGATCCGGCCGTCGGGTGTGCAGTAGCGAAAGACGACCTGATGTTGGGCGTTGAGGGAGGCCAGTGTCCTTTGGTCGGTGTAATAGTTGCCCTCCGCATGGGCGATAGGAAGTCTCAACACTTGATCAGGTTTGAGCCGTCCCGTAAATGGCGTGGCCGTGTTGTCAACCCACACATGAACATCTTTGCAAATAAAGGACAGCGAGTGGTTCCTGAGCATTACGCCGGGTAATAAGCCCGCCTCAAGAAGAATTTGAAATCCATTGCAGATGCCGAGAACGAGCCCGCCGTCTTTTGCAAAGCGTGCCACCGCCGCCATGACCGGCGAGAATCGAGCGATAGAGCCGGTCCGAAGGTAGTCTCCGTAAGAAAATCCGCCCGGAATCACGACCGCGTCGAGTGAGGGCAATGTCTCGGTCTTATGCCAGACGAATTCCGCGGACGCGCCCAGCACCTGGGTTATCGCATAATGACAGTCCTGGTCGCAGTTGGAGCCAGGGAAGACGAGAATGCCGATGCGGATGGCGGAATGATTCATTGCGCGGCCTTATTCTATTTTACTCTAGGATTTCGAAGCGATAGTCCTCGATGACGGGGTTCGCAAGCAAGCGCTCCCCCATGGTCTTCAGATCGGCCTCGGCCTTCGGTCTGTCGCTGGTCTCCAATTCCAACTCGATCAGCTTTCCTACCCGTACGTCCTTGACGCCCGAGTATCCCAAGGAACCCAGCGCATGGAGTACCGCCTGACCCTGGGGGTCCAGGATGCCACGCTTCAAGGTCACATACACGCGTGCCTTCATGATACCGGCTTTTTATCTCTTACACTGGTGGATTTGAAGACGCGCTTCAGGATCGCCGCAACGTCGCGGGTATACGCCCGAGGATCAAAGCAATCGGCAATCTCTTTCGCATTGAGATGGCGGGTGATCAACGGATCCTTCGCCACAAGATCCCGGAAGGACGCAGTCCCGTTCCAGGCCGTCATCGCTAGTCGTTGCACCACCTCATAGGCCCGCACGCGCGGCACACCTCGGCGCACCAGCTCCAGCATCAGGCGTTGGGAGTAAATGACGCCTCCGGTAAAATCGATATTGCGCTGCATGCGCTCCGGATACACGACCAGATTCGTAATGAGATCCGCCATGCGCGCGAGCATATAGTCGATCAAGATCGTGCTGTCGGGAATAATCACCCGTTCGACAGAGGAGTGGCTGATATCGCGCTCGTGCCATAGCGTAATGTTCTCCATCGCGGCAATGCTGTTGGCACGAACGAGCCGGGCCAAGCCGCAGAGATTCTCGGAAATGATGGGGTTGCGCTTGTGCGGCATGGCGGAGGAGCCCTTCTGGCCAGGGGTGAAGGGTTCCTCGGCTTCCATCACTTCCGTCCGTTGGAGGTGGCGGATTTCGGTGGCGGACTTCTCGATGCTGCTGGCGAGGAGCGCCAACGAAGTCAGGTATGCCGCATGCCGGTCGCGCTGAATGATCTGGCTTGAGGCCGGCGCCGGCCTGAGGCCCAGACTCTTGCATACATGCGCCTCGACATCGGAGGAGAGATGTGCGAACGTGCCCATCGCTCCCGAGACTTTGCCATACGCAATGCCTTCCCGAGCATCCTCTATCCTTTGCCTGTGCCGCTGGACTTCATCGTACCAGATCGCGAGCTTCAGCCCGAACGTGATGGGCTCGCCATGAATTCCATGCGAGCGGCCGATCATCACGGTGCCGCGATGTTCAAGCGCCCGTTTGCGGATCGCCGTCAGCAGCCGGTCGATGCCCTGCAAGATCATGTCGGCGGCTTCGACCATCAGGACGGCCAGGGAGGTATCAAGAATGTCCGACGACGTGAGCCCCATGTGAAGGTAACGCGCGGCAGGACCCACCTGCTCCGAGATAGATTCGATGAAGGCGATCACGTCATGCTTGACCACCGCTTCCAGCGCGTCGATACGCGCCGTGTTCACGCGGGCCTTGGACTTGATCTCACGCAGCGCCGAGGCCGGCATAAGTTTCTTCTGAACAAGCGCTTCGCAGGCGAGTAGTTCCACGTCCAGCCAGGTGGCATATTTACGTTCCGGCTGCCAGAGCGCCTTCATGGCCGGGCGGCTATAACGATCAATCATGCGCCACTCGTTGCGTGCTCTCGTGCGCTTTACTCCGTAAGTTTGGTTCTTCTTTGAGCATCCTGTCCAGGATGCCGTTCACGAAGGCTCCGGATTGATCGTCTCCGAACCGTTTCACGATAGCGATGGCCTCGTTCAAGGTCACACGGGCGGGAACGTCCGCCAGATGTAACAGTTCGTAGACGGCAATACGGAGCACATTCCGATCGATGACGGCCATGCGCGAGACGGTCCAATTCTCCGCGTACTGACCGATCAGCTTGTCCAGTTCGGTCACATGAGAGATCACGCCTTCGAACAACGTCTCGGCGAAGTGGCGTGGCTCGGCGCTCACAGGATTCTGGTCCCAGAACTCTTTGAGCCATCCCGACGTGCCATGGTGAATGTCCCACTGAAAGAGGACTTGGAGCGCAAGTTCTCTCGCCTTGTGTCGAAAGCTCATGACCGCTTCCTTCGACGCGTTCGCCCTGAGGCTCTCGAAGGGCGAGCTTTTCGTCGATGCCCTCGTGGTGGTTCGATAGCCTCACCACGCACGGTGTCTAACCTTTTCATCAGATTCCCCATTTCGATGGCCGCCCTTCCCGCCTCATAGCCTCTGTTGCAGCGATCATCGGCAGCCGTGCCACCAGACCGAGCCTCGGCCTCTTCTTCAGTGTTCGTCGTGAGGATACCGAAGATGACCGGAACGCCATAGTCGTATGCGACACGCGCGATCCCCAGGCTGACAGCCGCGCTGATGTATTCAAAGTGCGGAGTTTGTCCACGAATCACCGCACCCAGACACACCACCGCGTCATAGCGGCGGGTCTTGGCCAGCCGAGCGGCGATCAATGGGATCTCAAAGGCGCCGGGAACAGAGACCACCTCAATCGCATCGTCTTTCGCCCCTCCAGCGCGCAAGGCTTCCAGGGCCCCTTCAAGGAGCCGTTTCGTCACAGTCTCGTTAAAACGGCTTTGCACGACGGCAAATCTGAGGCTCGCGGCGGAGCCGCTGCCATCAATTATTGTAGCCATCGCTGCGAAAAGGCGCCGGCGGCAAATAGGGCTGAAGTTCCGTATGATCTTGCGGGTGATCTTGTCCGGCTCATTGAATTAGTACCACGGACCGCGTGAAGAGCTTCTGTCGCGGAAACGCACACGTTCGGGCTAGACCTTGTCGAGCAAATGGCCGAGTTTGGCTTTCTTGGTCTGAAGATAACGAACGTTACTCGCCTGCGGCGTGATCTCGATCGGCACCCGCTCCACCACCTGCAACCCATAACCCTCCACCCCAACGATCTTTCGCGGGTTGTTGGTGATCAGACGGATCTTGTGCAATCCCAACGCGACCAGGATTTGCGCTCCGATGCCGTAATCCCGGAGATCCGGCTTAAAGCCCAGCGCCAGATTCGCTTCTACCGTATCCTGACCCTCATCCTGGAGCTTGTAGGCGTGAAACTTATTTACCAATCCTATGCCGCGCCCTTCTTGATTCAGATACAACACCACACCCTGGCCCGCCTTCTCTATCATCTGCATCGCGCCGTGAAGCTGTTCCCGGCAGTCGCAGCGCAATGACCCCAAGACATCTGCGGTGAGGCAGCCGGAGTGCACGCGCACAAGGACTTCGTCCTTCGGGTTGATCTTGCCCTTGACGAGCGCGACGTGGGCGCCATGATCCAATTCGTTCTCATACACATGCGCCATAAAGTCGCCGAAGATCGTGGGCAGCTTCGCCTGGGTTACTTCGCGCACAAAGGTCTCGCGCTGCATACGGTATTCGATCAGGGCCTTGATCGTCACCAGCTTCAGCCGATGTCGCTTGGCGATCAACTGAAGCTGCGCGACTCGCGCCATTGTGCCGTCTTCATTCATAATCTCGCAGATCACTCCCGCGGGCCGCAGGCCGGCAAGGCGCGCAAGGTCGACGGAGCCTTCGGTTTGGCCGGCACGTTTCAGCACGCCGCCTTTATCGGCGCGAAGGGGAAAGAGGTGGCCAGGGCGCGCGAGATCGGCCGGCTTGGTTTTGGGATCGACCGCAGTGAGAATCGTCACGGCCCGGTCTTTGGCAGAAATTCCTGTCGTGATGCCTTTGCGCGCATCGATGGAGACCGTGAACGCCGTACCGAAGGCGGCCGTGTTCTCGTTCACCATCAGGGGAAGCTGAAGTTCCTCCACCCGCTCTGGAGACAAGGCCAGGCAGATAAGTCCACGTCCGTGAGTAGCCATGAAATTGATGGCTTGCGGGGTGACTTTCTCGGCGGCCATGACGAGATCGCCTTCGTTTTCGCGATCTTCGTCGTCCACGAGGATCACCATGCGGCCATGGGCAATGTCCGCAATGGCGTCTTCGATGCTATCAAATGTGATAGAGCAGTCCACTCGTAACCCCTTAAAATTCCTGATCTACTATAGAGATACCGTGCTGTGCTGTCAAATGCCGGCGTCGCCACGAACGCCTGCAGAGCGGCGAAAAATTTGGATTGCGGGCGTCATTAGAGCGCACACGATGGCATAGGCGGCAAAGCCGGTCAGGAAGGTTCCCGTCAGGTCCTTAAAGAGGCCCAACGCGGACGGTAAAAGGAAACCGCCCAACCCTCCGGCTGCGCCGATCAAGCCGGATATCGTTCCGATCTCCGGCCTGAACCGCTGCGGCACGACTTGAAAAATAACGCCATTGCCGATCCCTAGGCACGACATGGCTAGCAAGACCATCAGAAACGCCAAGTGAAATGGCAGCAATACTCCAATCACTCCAGAGAGAACAGCGATCAATGGATAAAGCACGGAGAGTACCCGAAGACCCCCGAAACGGTCTGCGATGAAGCCCCCCACGGGGCGGGAAAAGCTACCTGCAAGCGCGCACGCGGCGGCTGCCCACCCTGCCTCTACGCGGGAGAGCCCATACTGATCGAAGAAAAAGATGCTCAGGTAGCTACTAAACCCCACGAAGCCACCAAATGTGATCGAGTAGAGCAAGCAGAACCAATAGGTATCGGGTTCACGTAGCAGTCGTCGGAGATTCCGCCGGGTCACAAGCGGTGCCGGCAATGGATGGTCTTTTGCCAGGAACCAGTAGGCGCCGGCAATAACGATCACGAGTGGCAGCATAAGGCCAAAGACTGCATGCCATCCCATGCTCTCCGCGAGTAATGGGGCCAATGCGATGCTCAAAATCGCTCCGCTGTTGCCCGATCCGGCAATGCCCATGGCGAGGCCTTGGTGCTCCATGGGATAGGACCGGCTGGCAAGCGGCAAGGCGACGGCGAAGCTCGCTCCCGCGATGCCGAGGAATAAGCCAAGAACGATCATTTCATAGAATGATCTTACGTATAGCCAGGCCCAGGCTAAGGGAAGGGTGGTCAGAAGCATACTCGTCAAGCCTGTCCGACGGGGACCAAAGCGGTCCGTGCAAAGACCTAAGACGATGCGGGCAATCGACCCCCCGAGCAACGGGACCGCGACCATGAAACCTTTTTGGGTCGCATTCAGATCCATGTCCTGGGCAATGAATACACCGAGCGCTCCAATGAGCACCCAGACCATGAAGCTGACCTCAAAATGCATCCACGCGGCCAAGAGGGAGGGCCAATAACCTGTCCGAAGGGCCCGCAGAATGGCCAACGTGAAATCTCCTCGATGAGGTGCCGGTGAAGGACGAGGCACCTTATAACCCACGCTGTAACACGGGCGCAAGGAGCCTGTGGCGGCTCGTTTGGTTTCTAAAAAGCGAGCCGCTATAATGAGCCACAATGTGCACCCACGCATAATGGAAGACACGCCCCGCAACACGCCCGATATTGAGGAACCGGAAATCCTCCCAGAGGAGGAAGATCTCCCCTTGGATGGTATCCCGATCGCCGAGATTGAGGACACCAAACCCCTCTCGGAAGAAGAGGATAAAACCCTTGCCCCGTACGATCCGCTACGGCGATATCTGGCGGAAGTCCGCAAATATCCTTTTCTGTCACGAGAAGAAGAACTCCAACTCGTTCATGAGTTTCAGACGACCGGCAATCGTGAGGCAGCCATCAAGCTCATTCTTTCGAATTTACGGGTCGGGGTCTCGATCGCCAGGGAGTACCGGCAATCCGGAGCGGATGTCCTGGATCTCATCCAGGAAGGGAATGTCGGCCTGATGCAGGCAATCCGCAAATTTGATCACTCGAAGGGCGTGCGCTTTTACTCCTATGCCGCCTGGTGGGTCCGTGCCTATATCCTCCGTTATCTCCTGAACAATTACCGTCTGGTGAAGATCGGAACGACCCAGGACCAGCGAAAACTCTTCTACAACCTGAACAAGGAGAAGCGTAACCTCGAGCGGCAAGGTTTTGTCACGGATTCCAAACTTCTTGCAGACCGCTTGCATGTTCGCGAGCGCGAAGTCGTCGAGATGGAACAGCGCCTCGGCAGTTGGGACGTTTCGTTGGATGCGCCCCTGGGTCCGGACAGCCAGGAGACCCTGATGGAGGTCCTGCCATCCCAGAACACTCCAGCCGACGAGCACCTCGCGGAGGAGCAGCTACGGGACCTGTTTCGGCAGAAACTTGCTCTGTTTGCAGCGACATTGGATGACCGCTACGCCGATATTCTCCGAAATCGAATCCTGTCAGAAAACCCCATGACCCTCGACGATATCGGTCGGAAATATAACATCTCCCGGGAGCGCGCCAGGCAGTTGGAGGAAAAAATCATCAAACGACTGCGGGACTATATGAAAAAAGAAGTCAAAGACTTTGACCTTCTGAAACCGAGCCGGTGATCCTTGGCTCTCCAAGTTGAGCGCCTACCTCAGGTTTTGTGTATCGTTGTCCGAAAAGCATAGAGAATGGCTGAACACCTTTATACTTCCACCGCGGGAAACAAGTTGTGGATGGCTTTGAGCATAGTGGGCCTGATCTGCTTTGATTTGGCCTCGGTCGCCGATGCGGCGGAACAGCATTTCTTCATCTCAATCCCCACGTTGACCGTCGCGACTGAGGATGGCTCCCTAGTAGGAACGACCGGCATCTGGGCGATACAAATTGATCGCCTCAGTGAACCGATGGGGCTGGTCGTCCAGTTCAACGAGGGTTCAAGAGCATTTGGGCCATTTAAGGGAAGAGCGCTTGAACCGGATTCGAAGGAAGCGGCTCGAACAGCGGTCCTCGCAGCCTGTGGGCTCCTCGCGGAAGACCCACAGACGTGGCGTGTGACCTTTAAGGAGATTTCGACCGCCTACCTGATCGGAGGTCCCAGCGCAGGCGGGGGTATCGCGGTGGCTTTGGTCGCCGCTATCCGGGGCGTCACGCTCCAGCCTGGCGTGGTCATGACCGGCGCAATTACGCCAGAAGGCCGTATCATCCCTGTCGGTGAGCTGCCGACAAAAATACGGGCCGCCGCTGCAGCCGGACTGTCCAAGGTTTTGATCCCAGCGGGACAAGCGCGCACTCGTGACTGGAATTTGTGGGTTCTCGCTGAAAACCTTGGAGTGACCGTCATCGAAGTAGCGACGCTCAAGGATGCCTACGAGAGGATGACCGGTCGAAGCTTTTGACGACGTCTGTGAGGGGTTCTTGCACGGCCTGTTGCGTTATGTTTTATTGTCGGCGGTCGTCCTTTGGATCGGCGGTATTGTCTTCTTCTCCTTCATCGCATCGCCGTCCGTGTTTAAGATCTTACCTCGCGAGCAGGCCGGCCAGGTAGTCGGCGAGATCTTCCCCAAGTATCACCTGCTGGGTTACATCAGTTGCCTGGTGGCGCTCACCTGCCTGATGGGCCTTCGGCAGCTGGCTTCGGTGAAGGCCGTGGGCACGGCGATGCTCCTTCTCGTCTTGATGGGCGGCATACAGGGGACAATGGGTATAGTGATCGGACCGAAAGTCATCGAGGCGCGCGACGCGGTCAAATCTGCGGCGCCTGGCCCCGAGAAGGATCGTCTCGAAAAACAGTTCCGCGGCCTTCATGGCCTTTCGATGATTTTGAACCTCGTGCTCCTGCTCCTCGGCCTGATCCTCCTCTATTGGCTCGCCATCCGTCTTCAGCTCTGACCGGGGACTGGCTCAATTTATTCTGACAAATTGTGCCTGTCCCCGTCCTAATCTCTCCTAGCACTCCGGTCACCCTGAGCCTGTCCGAAGGGTCTCATCAATTTCCCTCTCCCATTGCGGGAGAGGCTTAGGGTGAGCGGCATCTTTGCCCTGCTGAGGAAAGCGAACGACCTATCTTCTGTTCGTGATGAGCCTGTCGGAGCATAGGTGGTTTAGTAGATTTTTGCTGCCAGTTCGGCGTAGGCTTTGTGGTGTCCTAAACAGACCTTCGTAAACCCGTAAATTGGCGGTGACTTATGGAGTGGAAAGAGATTCCACTAACTCTCGAATCTACAGATATCCCTGACCCACCAGGAAGTCTTCCCATGAATGCTGTTTTAAGCATTGCAGACCAAAAGCTCCGCATTCAAGCAGAACGAAAAGGAACGATTGGCGCTGATATAACGTTTGAGCTTGAAATCTCCAAGGAGGCAGTCAAGAACTTATGCATTAGAATTCTCCCGGATGTTCCTGATGACTATGAATATAGTCCTTGGAATCAACCAGAGCTTTCAACTGCTAGACTTGAGCACACGGACCCATATGATGTCATACCCTATTTCACTACCACCTTCAGCTCATGCAAGGCCTATTGGATTAGAGCCTTCTCGAAACTCCTTCGTGACAGTTGGAATATAAAGGCCATCGAAGAGAGGCCATGATGCAATGATTTCGATGACTTCAGGAATGAGCCACTACGATGAGTTCTTCTTTAGAGGTCAGTTTTCTTCCTTGGGCAGAAATTAACCAGCCTTTGTCCGTTGGCCCGGTTAGATTTTGGCGATTTGCTACCCAGGCGGACCGCGAAATCCAGGACAACCGCATACGGGATCATCTAACTCGTTACTTTCGGTGTTATGTAAATCACGACGGCGAACCAGTAGACACCGTCACCGTTTGCTCCCATGGACACAGCGACTTTCGTGGTTTGTCGGACCAAGAACACAGAGATCTGCGTCGTGCTGTTGATGCCGTGATTTTTGCGACCATCGCTCCTCAAAACAAGGTTGCAGTATGCGCAGACAATCGCACTATGGGCCCACCCAGCAGTAACGTCTTCGAGTTGTTAACACAGGGCTTTCTTCCTGGTTCCGATGACATTGCTATCCGAGCTGGGAGTACACAGCATGGCGGATGGAAAATTGGGCAAATCGTTTTTCCAAAGCCGTGGGAGGTAGGAGGACCCTTCGGGATCTCAGAGAAGGAGCTTCTAGAGGGTCTGGGGAAATGCTTCCATATTGACTTTCCGGCGGACATCCGTGAACGCATCTTCCGAAGCCTAGAATGGTTCCGTCTGGCACATGTTGAGGGTGGTGGCACATCTTGGCTATCCAAAGTGGTCATGATGACAACTGCCTTTGAAATCCTTCTTCAATTTCCCCGAGAGCGCAAGCGGCAACACTTTGTGCGCTTTATGGAAGACCACATTGCCTCTAGCAGCTTTTTGAAAGATACGCGGACTAATGGGAGAAAAACCTACAAGTTAGCTCTGGTCGCATGTTGGGCATGGGATTTTTACGAGGTTAGAAGCCGGATTGTTCATGGAGACCTGGTCCCTACTAGTCAATCTGCGTACCGAGGGTGGGTTACACATCTGATAGTGGCAGACCTTGTCTTTTGGGAATGCCTAACAAGAGAACTCTTCAATCAACAATGCATAGGTGATATTGTCCGCGCTTGCGCCGAGGAGATTGAAAAACTACTGACCAGTTCAGACGAAACGTCCAGCGACCAACTGCTTGGAACCTTCCTCGGATATGATGAAGTTCACAAGGCTTTGGGGTGGATTACTTGAACTAGATCCTTCGCTTCACTCCAGGATTACAGCTATTGCATCGGCCGCCAGACGCCGGTGTTGTCGGGAGGGCCGCCGCTGGCCGGGCCTGGAACGACGCGGCCGCTATGGTCCTTCCAATAATGGTCATGGCTGTTGTCCACGGTCTTGCAGTCTCCCAGATCATCGCAGACCCGCTTCGTGCCCAATGTGGTGTTGCTTCGCTGCGTGCTGAGCCGATCATCTGAATCTTTATTTCTCCCGAGTCCCTTCACGCCCTCATTAGGATGATTCAGCCGCGCTAAGGAATTCGCTGCCTGTTCCTTGGCCCGGCTTAGTGCGGCTTGAGTCATCGCGTTTTGCATCTTGATGACGTTCCCGGTCACATCTTGAACCTTGCGATTCGTCTTTGCCTCCCATTCTTTGTCGAGCGTGAGACTGGCCAGCATCGAGTACACCACATACCGCGCGAGATCATGTTGAGCCGCATCGGTCACCGTATAGCCCGCCAACTTGAACACAAACCAACTTTGAACACCTGCAGAAGGGGGAGGTCCAGCCAGGACGGTCGTGGCGTAGGTATAGCCTTCTTTCCCGGAACAACGGAATGTCGCCTCGCCGGCGCTGGCCTTGAACATCGCGTTCATTGAGCGCGCAAAGGGTGCGATCTCCTTGGTGATACGGTCGGTCTCCTCCTGCAATGGCAAATTGCCGGTGATCTCGGGTTGCTGGCAAAGTTTGGAGCCAATATAATGCCGGGCGAATTGCTCGCCGGTTTCGAAGCGGGCGATTAACAGCGGATCGCCGCTTGGCGACTGAACACGCATCCCTTCACGCCATCCCAATTGGGTATACATGGGATGCGGCACTTGCCGAGCGATGATATCTGGATCATCTAGAAACACGCGGATTTTGCCGTCCGGACTCTCCGCTATCACATAACCGCGTGGCGTAATCGGACCTTGCCACTTGGTACCTCCATTGATCTTCCAGGCTTGCGGAACCTTGACGGTGAACGCATGCTCCGTCGGATCGGTCCAATCTATCAATGTTGGGACGGCGTTCGGTGCTTGCGCAGCTGCGGTTCGTGCGACTTGCGGCAACAAAAACGACAATGCAACCATCACGATGGTGAAATAGTAAATGGGTATCATGGGACAGCTCCTTTGGGTGTTGCCTGGTGTGCCCTTGTGCTAAGAAGCTGGTGAAGGCGAAATTCTGGACGCGGCCACGCCAGTTGTCAAGGCAGCTCTTTTGGAAGGCCCAAGGACCCACACAACTGGATTTCAGCCAAGGGTACGATCTGCTCGAAAGGGACGATCCCATGACCGAGGGCGGCGACTCACCGTCGCGTACTGCACACCGAGATGCCCGGCGACTTCTGCCAGCGTGTACCCATAGCACCCGCACGCGTGCAAGATGTTTTCCTCCTGGCTCCCGCCGCGGCTGAACAGCGTCCTGAACGACTCAGTAACTATGAGATATTTCCCTCACCGGGAGTGTAGCTGGCGCTGACGACGCTGTTGCTGACAAGCGTGTCGCATTGCACCACTCCGCTGAATTTCGACATGCCGGCGTTCACGCTGACCGCGCTTGAATTGATCTCGACCTGGCTGGCGTTGATGGTGACTTTCACAGAGGCATTCACCGTGATGCCGTTTGTCTCGAGCTTCACTGAATTGCCATTGCTTTCCGTAACTTCGATCGAGCCAGGGCCGTCTTTGAGGGTGACCTTTTGGCCACCAGGCGTCTCGACAATGAAGCTCTCCTGGCCGCTTTGATCGTCCAGGGTGATCTTCACGCCGTTGCGGGAACGGAGGAGTTTTTTGTTGTTGTTCGTATCCATCGCCCCCGGCGGCGAGTTGGTGCCATTCCACAGGCTACCAATGACGTAAGGACGCCTCACATCGCCGGCTTCGAATGCAACCAGGACTTCGTCGTTCTCGTCAGGGATAAACCATGTACCTCGATTCTTGCCAGCCATCAAGGTAGCCACACGAGCCCATGCTTCGAAGCCGTGTTGGCCTGACGCGCCCATCTGTGGAAGCCGCACCTTTACGCGTCCAAGGTTATCGGGATCAACGTTACCAATCACGATTGCCGGAAAAACTCCATTAAGCTGTCTCATATCACTCCTTCTACTTAGTCCAACGTCACCGCTGCACGGCAAGAAGCCGGCATTTGCTGCCTGAGAGGGCTACTAATGAGTACACTGACTGGTATATCCCGCTCTGCTGGACTGGGAGCGAGTGCGCGATTCTCGACTGATTCCGATGACTTGTCAACAATACCCACAGCGCAGGGTTGGCGTAATATGCCCATCGGCATAGGTCCATTATAGCTGCGCGGGGGTGAGCCTCTGTGTCAGCGCATCCACTAAAGTCCAGTCTTCTCTGCCCCTCGGTTGATGACAAAAAGGGACAGGCAACTTTTTCTCGGAAGAAAAGGTAGCCAGTCCCCTGCGACTCAAATCCAACAGGCTCGCCCCTCCGTAGTTAGGAAAAGAAAGTACAACTCACATTCACGAAAGGAGAGGCCAATGAAATTCATGCTCACATTCACGATGACCCCGGATAAAGCAAAGCGCGATGAAGCCATTGCCCGGTTCCTGAAGACAGGTGGGCAGCCACCCAAAGGAGCCAGGCTTCTGGGTCGCTGGACACGACTGGATTTTAGCCAGGGGTATGATTTGCTCGAAAGCGATGACCCTCGGGCGTTGACCGAGTTTGCCTTGGCCTGGACGATTTAATGAAAATTGAGATTGTGCCTGTGATCGAGGATCAGGAATTATCGGGTGTCCTGAAGAACGTGGCGGCATAAACGCACGCAAAGGGGACAGGCAACTTCTTCTCGAAAGAGATCAGCCTGTCCCCTACCTGTCGCACTAGGGCTGGAGCGGGTCGTGCCGGGGAGGCACGGATGCCGTCGTCCCAATGAGCACCCCGGCAAGGATCAGCGCACTTCCTACCCAGCCCATCGCATCGAGTTCTTCCCCCAGCACGAGCCAGGACATCCATGCGGAAAGCGCCGGTTCTAACGCAAAGATCAGGGCCACGCGCTGTGCGGGCACATGCCGCTGAGCCCACACTTGAACGAAAAATGCCAGACCCGTCGCCAGAACTCCGGTAATAAAGAGGGCCCCGAGGACGGTCAGCGTGAACGTTCCCGCCGTTGGACGAACATCTTCGAGACCTGCCGGTGCGATCAGCGCGACACTCACCATGATCAGTTGCCAGGCAGCAAGAGACTGGAAGTCCGTTTTCGCCACAAAAAACTCCAATGAGATGATATGGAGCGCGAAGGCCACCGCGCAGGCTAAGGTATAGAAATCTCCCATGCTCATCTCGGCGGAGGGTCGGATCAGCAATCCGAGCCCGACGAGAGCTAGGCCAAGCGCTACCCAGAGTTGAAGACTGAAGCGTCCCAGGAAGAGTGGGACGAACACCACGTAGAGGGCTGTAATGAACGCGGAATTGGAGGCGCTGGTATAGCGCAACCCGACCGTTTGCGTCACATATCCGATCATCAGAAATAGCGAGGCGACAGCGGCCAAGCGCAGGGTTTTCGCGTTGAGACGAAGCGGTTGTTTCATCACGACCATCACTGCGCCCACGGCGATCGTGCTGACCAGAAACCGCAGCAATAGAAACGCAATAGGAGAAATTTCTTGGAGCGCTACTTTAGTCGCCGGGAATGTGGCGGCCCAGATGAATGTGGTCAGGACGAGCGCGAATTGCGGCATCGCAGTGCTCCTACCGGAGCAGGGCGGAAACTACGAGAGCTGTTAGCAAGAGGATAATACTGTGATAGATAAATTCACTTCTATCTCCAAGCCCGGAATTCTGCCAATGCCTCGGGTAGAGCGAAGTGTCATTAAGATAACGACCGTCTTCGTACAGCCCTAGCGCCTGCTCAAGCGTGATCAGAATCCCTTTCGCCATCTTGTGCCGAACACATTGCTGGCGGATGAAGTACATCATCGAAATAGAAACCACCAGGACGCCGGCGATCATAAGGAATGGCTCGATGCGATGGCCGGGCCGGGATAAAGGAAGAGCCAGCGCAAGGAACAACAACAGCACCAACGCTGAGGCTCCGACGACCGTAAGCCAGATCATCTGCTGCCGCCGGCGGTACACCTCGTCCTTATACCAAGGATAGAGCAGCATCAGGACGTCGACTCGTTCGGCAACCGATCTCTGATCTGGCAGCACGCGGCCCCCTGTGATCAGTTATCGCGGGCGAGAGATCGCTCCGACAAACTGCGCACCCGTCACCGTCCTCGTGAAAATCTCATGGACACGGCTGGTACAGTGGTCCTGATCCCGCAGAAACCGATCCATCGCTTTTCCCTCTTCCCCGTCTCGATAGCCCAGACGCAGCGCGCACCGCCGCAGCTCCATCGGGTCCGCCGGTAGAGTATGCGTTTGCTGCGCTTCCACCATCTGCAACTTATGCTCGACATTGCGCAAGAACCGGTACCCTTCCAGCAGGACGCGATGATCTTCAGGCGAGATCAACCGCGCACGCCGTAATTTGCTTAACGCTTTGATGGTGTTCCGTTCCCGGATGGCAGGCCGTGCGTGCCCAAAGACCGCTTGCAACGTCTGCACCACGAGTTCAATTTCGCGGATGCCGCCGATGCCGAGCTTCACATTGCGTTGGGACTCCCCCCGTCCTGTCATCTTCTCATCGATGAGACGCTTGATCCGGCGGACCTCAGCCAGAAGGACTTCAGGAGAACCTGCATGTGATGCCTGGTAGACAAACGGCTGCATCATCTTCAGGAAGCGGCGTCCCAGAGCTTTGTCGCCGGCGATGGGCGAGGCTTTGATGTGCGCCAGCCGCTCCCACGGTTGTGCTCGTGCGCCAGGTAAGCACAATCCGCGATAATAGCCGCGCATCCGACTGAAGCTGGCGATGATCTCCCCGCTTTTTCCCTCGGGTCGAAGGCGCAGATCTACGCGAAAGAGATAGCCTTCGTTCGTCACCTCCGAGAGCGCTTGAGTGACATCCTGAGCCAACTGGCGAAAATAGCTGGCGTGAGGAAGTCGAGAACTTCGACCTGCGCGGGTGGTTCCCTTGGTTGTCCCCGTGTCCGATCCGCAGATGTAGATAAGGTCCACATCGGAGCTGAAATTAAGTTCTCCTCCGCCCAGTTTTCCCATAGCCAGCACAGTAAAGCCGCTTGTGGGAAGGCCATAGCGTTCAGCTAATGACTCGCGACAGACGAGGTACACCTGCTGTATCAGGACCTCTGACAAGATCGAGAGATCGATTGTCGTTTGCTCTACCGATGCCAAGCCGAGGAGATCGCGCACCCCGACGGCGAGCAGCTCCCTCCTTTTAAAACGTCGCAGGGCATCCAGCCGGCGCTCTTTCGAGCGCAACGCGAGGAGAGACACGCGCAGATCTCCGGCTAACTCGGATCGGGTACGGCCGCGCTTTAGAATTTCAGTACGGGTCACCCAGTGCAGGTATTCGGGGTTGCGAATGAGAATTTGCGAGAGAAACGGGCTGGCCCCAAAGACCGTCGCCAGAAGATTCAGGGCAGCTGGAGAGGTCTTCAGGTAGGAGAACAAGGCCGCCTTGCCACCGCCGGCTTTGGCGAAACGCTCGAAATAATCCAGCGCCTGGTCCGGATCAGCCGATGCCGCCAAGGCCTGAAGTAAGGCTTCTAGAAGATCGGCCAGATGTTGCCGGGTCACGGGATCGTCTGCAAGCGCCTGGAGGTTGGCGTCGGCATGGCGACAGTCTATAAAACCGTAGGGCCGCAGAAGCGCGCCCACGCTCATGTCGTCGAGACCGGAGGCGAACAAGAGCGTCCTTGGATCCGGCGACGTCATACGCGAGGCATTATACCGGAACTTCGATTCCGGTATAGTAGGCTGTACAATGACCCCCGTCGTCTTGCATCGTGAGCTCGCATCCCGAGTTCCCGATCTGCCAATTGCTCTCATCGAGAGCTATGCCTCCTCGGCGACCCCGGAATATCTCGACGCCTATTCACTCAACGACATCGCCGAACATCTCCAAGTGATCCGCCAATGGGGGCCATTGCCGTTGCGCCTTCGTATCAGTGAGCTCCGTCCTAACCTGTTTGAGGTGCGTATTGCAGCACGCGACTACTTTTCAGAACTCGCCGTGATCGCGGGGCTCCTGGCCGCCTTCGGCTTGAATATCGAGGAAGGCTATCTCGCCACTGCGGATCGTTATATCATCGATATCTTTCAAGTGCGGCCCGTCGCTACCCGACGCTTTACCAAGCCGGAACAAGAGGAATTCGAGCGTGAATTGCTTCAACTCATCGAACTCCTCGCCGACCATCGGTTCCAGGATGCCCGAGCGAGACTCAATCGCCGCCTGACCGAAGTCATCGGGAACTTACCAACGTCGCCCACCGTGCTGCAACCTGTCGATGTCCGGTTTGAAAACCTGCGTGGGGCATACTGGACAACCATCGACATCACGGCCAGCGATACGCCCGGTTTTCTCTATGCATTTGCCAATGCCTTGGCGATGCGTGGAGTCACGGTGTATTCGGGATCGATCAAGAGCCGCGAACAGCACGTGCATGATCGCTTTGGAGTGACGGACCGGCATGGGCGCAAGGTGACCGACCCGCGTGGACAGGCCGCCCTTCGTATGACCACCGTCCTCATTAAGCAGTTTACGCACTGCTTGTCCGCCGCTCCGGACCCCGCCAAAGCGCTCGCCCATTTCGATCAACTCCTCGACAAGGTACTCGAGCAGACGCCCGGCGGAATCGTACCGACCTTTCTGCATGAGCGGGCTACCCTCGACCTGCTCGCCCGGCTCTTCGGCACGAGCGATTTTCTGTGGGAAGATTTCCTCCGGGCGCATCTCGATGCACTCTTGCCGGTTCTCAAAGAGGTCCAATCGCCGTCGGCCCGACTGAGCCGGGCGGCATGGACCCGGGCACTACGCCGCACCGTGACTGTTGCCCCCAGTTTCGAACAGCAAAAGCTGGCCCTCAATGAGTTCAAGGATCGCGAACTGTTTCGGGTCGACATGCGACACCTGCTGGACAGCCGCCGGCGGCTTGAGCCGTTTGCAGAGGGACTGACTGATCTTGCCGAGGTCATCCTGAAGGAGACCCTGCGCCTGTGCCAGACACACCTGGCGCGCGCGTTCGGCACACCCCGCACCGCCACAGGAAGAGCTAGCGGCTTTTCAATTTGCGGCCTAGGAAAGTTCGGTGGCCGCGAATTGGGGTATGCCTCGGATATCGAGCTTCTCTTTGTCTATAATGGAGCCGGGCAGACCGACGGCCCGAAAGCGCTCGCCCACGTCGAATACTTCGAGCACTTGTGCCAGGAAATCCTGCGCTTCATCGAAGCCAAGCAAGAAGGAATTTTTCATCTTGATGTTCGCCTGCGCCCACACGGGCAAAAGGGTTTGCTGGCGGTCTCGCTCGATGAGATGGAGGCATACTACAGCCCGGCCGGGCTCGCGGTGCCTTTCGAGCGGCAAGCCCTCATTAAGCTCCGCTGGGTGGCAGGCAGTCCTTCCCTCGGCAAACGTGTCGAAGCCCTGCGTGATCGCTTTGTTTATGGCAGCGCTCACTGGGATTTGACCGCGGCTCTCGAGTTGAGGCGCCGCCAAGCCGCCGAGCTCGTGCCGGCAGGACAAATCAATGTCAAGTACAGCCCCGGCGGCCTGCTCGATATCGAATACGCCGTCCAATATCTACAGGTCTTGCACGGGGCACGCCATAAGTCGGTGCGCAGCCCATCCACCCTGGCAGCGCTTCAAGCGCTTTGGCGCCTTCGCAAGCTATCCCTTGCCGACGAAACGAACCTCACGAGGAACTATTGCTTTCTTCGCCAGCTGATCGATGCATTGCGGATTGTTCGAGGGAACGCGCGCGATCTGGTGCTGCCTCCGGCGGATTCCGAGGAATTTATCTTTTTAGCGCGCCGGATGGGCTATCAGGCCAAACATTGGCGGATGGCGGCCTCCCATCTCCAGCGCGACATCCAGCAGCACATGGCACAGACTCACCTGTTCTTCAGATCGCGCTTTGGGCAGCAGGCATAGCGGCGCCAGCTTTTGCTGTCGTCCCGCGTCCCACCCGGTGCAGTTTCTCTCGCGTGTGGTACGGCACAACGTTCTCCAGCACCGAGGCCAACTTGTCACATGGCACATCTTCCAACACTTTCACCGCGTGTTTGGGGTTCGGTCCTGAGCGGCCCCCAACAAACACATCTACCGCCTCTATTATCTGGTCGTTGACCTTGATGCGCTTGCCCAGGAGCCCGATATCGGCAACCAAGTGATTCCCACAGCCGGCTGGACAACCCGACCAGTGCATCGTGATCGGCTTCACGCCTGACAGATTCCGCTCCAAGTGTTCGGCGACCGCCAGCGCCCGTGACTTGGTTTCAATCACCGCCAGATTGCAATAATCGTTGCCGACACAACTGACCAGCCCTTTAAATGTCTCAGATGCGTTGTATGGAAGCGTCCCCAGCAGTGGTTCCTCCAGGAGGCTGCCTAGCCGCCGGTCCGGAATGTTCGGCAGAATCAGGCTCTGATGCGGACTGATCCGGATTTCCCCGGTGCCGTACCGCTCGGCGAGGGCCGCTACTTCCAGGAGGTTCTTAGCGGTAATGCGCCCCACGGCGACTTTGAGACCCACGTAATTCAGCCCCGGCTGCCTCTGTCGAAAGATGCCGGCATGATCGTTCTTACTCGGTTTGCGGAGATCGGCGCCGGCCGGAGTCAGCGCACGCTTGAGCCGCGCTTCGAGCTCCGCGCGAAAGCGCGTTTCGCCCCAGTCGTCAATTAGGAACGCGAGCCGGTTCTGAGTCCTGAGCTCCCGGTTGCCGTGATCGCGATACAGCAACACAATCGCAGCGCACACTTCGACGGCTTCTTCGGGCCGGACAAAGACGTCCAGCGGTGAGGCGATCCGATAGCCCCCGGAGCCTAATTTCCCACCCGCCAAAATATTGAAGCCGATCTGTTTTTGATCACCGGTGACGCGCTCGGCGGGAGTCAACGCCAAGTCCTGAGTCTCCGCGTGCACACAATTTTCCGGACACCCGGTGATGACGACATTGAACTTGCGCGGAAGATTTGTGAATTCCCGATTGCCAACGAAATGATCTGTGAAGGCCTTGGCAACCGGTGAGGCATCGAGAATCTCTGTCGGACTCAGCCCCGCGACTGCACAACCCATAATGTTGCGGATGTTGTCCATGCCGGTCTGCATGGAGGTGAGGCCGACGGCCTCCATCTGCTCAAAGATCGCCGGAATAGATTGGATGCGGATCTGCCGCAACTGCATCTGCTGGCGCGTGGTCACATCGATCAGGCTGTTGCCGTGCTGCTCTGCAATTGTGGCCAGCGCCCGCATCTGATAGGAGGATGTCATCCCATTCGGGATGCGCACCCGGATCATGAAGAAACCGGGTGTGGGGTTTCTCAGAAAGAGGCCGTACCACTTGAGTCGCTGGACGTCGTCTTCGGTGATGCTCTCCCATCCGGTTTTCGCGTAGTGCGCAATCGCGTCACGAATATCCAGACCGTCACGCTCGAGCTTGATCGCCTCGATCTTGTTCATGGCCGTAGTTCCCTTCCCAGAGGCGTGGCGACCGCCCGCGCATTGAGCACCGGTGACGTGGCGACCGACCGGATGGGGCTGGCGAGCCAGTACAACCCACCGACAAACACGCCACCTCCGATGATGTTGCCGGCGATGACCCAGAGCTGGTTCCAGGCAAAACCGGCCCAGGAGATGTTCGGTTCATGCGGCAGGAACAAGGCCAGCCCGAGCAGTGACTGGTTTGCGATGCTGTGCTCAAACCCGCTACCGATAAACGCGAACAGGCACCAGAAAATCAGCAGCATTTTGGCCGCATCCCCGTTGGCTCGTGACGCGGTCCAGACCGCAAGACAGACCAGCCAATTGCAGAGGAGGCCGCGGAGGAAAAGTTCCCATGCCGGCAGATGCATCTTGATCCCTGCTACCTTCTGAATCAGGCTGGAAGAAGCAGGAGCGAGCGTGCCGGATTGCACGACCAACCAGGCGATGACTAAGGATCCTAACAGGTTCCCTACCAGCGACCAGAAGAACAAGCTGCCCACCTGTCGCCAAGTCACTTGTCCGGCTAGCCCGCCAATGACTCCGACCATGTTATTGCCCGTGAAAAGCTCAGAGCCGGCAAAGATTACCAGGGTCAGCGCTATTCCGAACGAAACGCCCATGACCAACTTCAGCGCTGCGGAACCCTCCGAGGCGAACGGTCCGCCAATGCAGAAGATCAGCGTGATGCCAAAACCCAGATAGACCCCGGCGAGGGCTGAGAGGATCATATATCCAAACGGACTGCGCTCAAGATACGCGACCTTCTTGACTGATACCTCAACCATTCGTTGAACATCCTGTGTATACATCTTCGTCTCCTCTGCTTAACTTAAATAAAAAGGGCGTCAATCCACAACAGATTGGCGCCCTTGCCATTGCCCTTTGCACGATGGGTCAGCGACGACCCGGAAGCTTACAGAGGGCGGCATTGCTCCTCCGTGGGCTTCCCCAGAATATTCTACTTTACGGCTGTATTTACATATTTCTTTAGAACTCCTTGTACGGCAACCATTTGCCGTTCATCGTGATTTTTACCCGCGCTTCGCCCTGGGCGCCGGTCACCTTCTCCATGTCCATTGTGAAGTCAATGGCGCTCATGATGCCGTCCCCGAACATCTCGTTGGCCATGTCGCGCAGCGAATTGCCATAGACCCCAACAATTTCCATCAGGCGGTATTTAAAGGGATCGGTGGTGATTGGAAAGTCCGTTCGCACGGGAAACGCCGAGACCACCTGGACCACCTCTGGCGTGAGGTTCAAGGCCGTCGCCAGCTTCTTGGCTTCCTCCGGTCCGAGCCGCTGCTGGCCATGAAGAGCCGCGGCCACATAGACGGGGCTGCGACCGACCGCCGCGCCCAAGGCCTGAAACGTCATTTTCTTTTCCTGACGGATTGCTCTGATGATCGCTAAGGCTTCTGACCTGTCCATCGTCGCCTCCTTGGTTCCAACAAAGGCCGCCTATGCATGCCCTTTCCCTGATCGCTCGACCAGAAAATGAATGATGTGGTTACGAATCTTGTAGTAGTGGGGATGTTCGATCACGGTTGTGCGGGCGCGCGGTCTCGGGATCGAGATGTCGACCACTTCGGCGATCTCCGCCTCCGGGCCTCTCGTCATCAGCATGATCTTGTCGCTCAACAAAATCGCCTCATCCACGTCATGCGTGACCATGAAAACCGTGTTCTTGGTTCGCATCCAGATGTTGAGCAATTCCTCCTGGATCGTCCCGCGCGTCAGCGCATCGATCTGCGCGAATGGTTCGTCGAGCAGCAAGACTTTGGGCTCCACGGAGAAGGCCCGAGCGAGCCCCACGCGCTGGCGCATTCCGCCGGACAGCATCGCCGGCCGTTTTGATTCGGCGCCGGTCAAGCCCACCATCTCGATGTATTTGGTCACGCCGGCATGGATCTCGTCCCCGCCCCACTGCGGATGCGCGGCTTTCACGGCGAGGCGGACGTTGTCATAGACCGACAGCCACGGCATCAGGGCAAAGTTCTGGAACACTACCATCCGATCCAGGCCAGGTGCATCAATCTCCTTGCCATCCAGGATGACTCCGCCATCAGATGGACGCTCGAGGCCGGCAATGATGTTCAGGAGCGTGCTCTTCCCGCAGCCGGAGTGCCCGACGACTGTGACAAAGGTCCCATGCTCGATATCGAAGGCAATATCCTTAAAGATGCATTGCATGCCCTTACCGCTGGGGTCCGGAAAGTATTTGCTGACTTTCGAGACTTCGAGAAATGCGCGCATGGCGCTCCTATTCGGTGTAGGCCACCGCTTTGGCCAGCCGGGTAAATCCGAGGTCTAAGATCAATCCCACCGCGCCGATGACCAGAATTGCGAAGATCACGCGCGTGA
>Ga0207684_10000377_pt1 | contig 60516 bp, 50 predicted proteins | sample KBSK5501metaG_FD_184342 | JGI IMG/M metagenome (GOLD analysis project Ga0207684, IMG submission 184342) | Corn, switchgrass and miscanthus rhizosphere microbial communities from Kellogg Biological Station, Michigan, USA - KBS K5-50-1 metaG... | ecosystem: Host-associated > Plants > Roots >...
CCTGTCCTGGCGGTGGGTCTTCTACATCAACCTCCCGATCGGCGCCGTCGCCCTGGCGGTGACCGCGGCGGTGCTGCCCGGCCGGCTGAGCACGACCCGCCACGTCATCGACTACGCGGGCACCGCGCTCATCGGCGCGGCAGCCACCTGCCTGGTGCTGCTCACCTCACTCGGCGGCACCACCTTCCCCTGGGGCTCGTTCCCGATCATCTTGTTCGGCGTGCTCGCCGTGGTCTTCGCGGCTGGCTTCGTCGCCGTGGAACGGCGGGCGGCCGAGCCGGTCATGCCGCTGCACCTGTTCACCAACCGGGTCTTCAGCTCCACCAGCGTGATCGGCTTCGCCGTCGGCTTCGCCATGTTCGGCGCGCTCGCCTACCTGCCGCAGTACATGCAGGTCGTCAGGGGGATCTCGCCGACGCTATCCGGGCTGAGGCTGCTGCCGATGATGGTAGGGCTGCTGCTCACCTCCATCGGCACCGGCCAGCTCGTCAGCCGGTGGGGCCGGTACAAGATCTTCCCGGTGATGGGCACGGCGGTCATGACCGTCGGGTTGTTCCTGCTGTCGCGGATGGGCACGGAGACGAGCTTTGGGCTGGTGTCGCTGTACCTCTTCGTCCTGGGCGTGGGCATCGGCGCGTCGATGCAGGTGCTGGTCATCGCGGTGCAGAACGCCGTCGACTACTCCGATCTCGGCGCCGCCACGTCGGGCGCCACGTTTTTCCGGTCCATTGGCGGCTCGTTCGGCACCGCGGTCTTCGGTGCCATCTTCTCCAATGTGCTCGTCGGCGACCTCATCCGCGCGCTGCACGGGGCGTCGCTGCCCCACGGGATCAGCGCGTCCAGCGGAGCCAGCCCGGCCGTGCTCCACCAGCTGCCCGCGGCGATCCGCTCGGGCTACATCAACGGGTACGCCGAGGCACTGCACTCGGTGTTCCTGTTCGCCGTGCCGGTCGGCGCGCTGGCCTTCTGCTTGACCTTCCTGCTGAAGGAGCTGCCGCTGCGGGAAACCACGCGGGCGGTGGACCGGGCGGACAGCACTGCTCCCACGGCCGTGCCCGCCACCCGCGATTCCGCCCAGGAGATGGAGCGCGCGCTGCTGACGCTGTTCGGCCGCGAGCATCGGGCGGAGGTCTACCGGGGCCTCGCCGAGGCGGCTGACGTGCAGATAAGTCCCCGCGGCTGCTGGCTGCTCTACCGCATCGCCGACAACGGCCCGATCAGCGAGGCGGCGCTGGCCCGCCTGCTCGGCATCTCCGGCGCCGCTCTCGAGGACCGCATGACGGAGCCCCTGGCGGCCGGCTACGTCACTGTCAACGGCGCCCCCAGCAAGGTCGGCGGGAACGACGGTCAGGGCGGCGGGAACGGCGCCCCGGCCGGCCGCACCGTGGCGCTCACCCCCGCGGGGGAGCAGGCCGCCGGCCGCCTGGATAAGGCGCGGGAAGCCGGGATCGGCCGCCTGATGACAGGGTGGGAGCCCGACCGGCACCCGGAATTGCGTCAGCTGCTCGGGCGGATCACCAGGAAACTCGTGGCCACAGACGGCCCGCCGGAGCGGGAGGCGGTCCCGGCGGCCCCGGAGAGCTGATCGCAGCCGCGGCGTGGCGTCGGAGACGGGATCCCGCTTTCCCCTCCGGGAGCCCGGCCGGTGCCGCTCCGGCTGCTGCGAGCGGATCGGACCTTTCCGGACGGCGCGGCCCAACTCGTCTATACGACGAAACCGTGAGGCACAACGAGATGCCCGCCGATGTCCCATGCCCGGCCACGCCCAGATGGGCATGGCCGGGATCCTCATCGTCCAGTGACCGACTAGGTTGGCCAGCGTGGCCCACTACAGCAGACTGCTCAAGATCGTCATCGACGTCCCGGCCGCGGATCACGACCGAGAGCTAGCGTTCTGGCGTGCAGCCACCGGCGAGTCGCTGACCCAGTTCGACCGGCATCCCGAATACCACGGGGCCGCCTTGCCCGGTCAAGAGTTCTGGCTGCTCATCCAGCGCCTCGACGACGGACCGGGCCGCGTGCACATCGACATCCACACCGACGACCTGGCCGCCGAGGTGGCCCGGCTGGAGCGACTCGGCGCGCAGCGGGTACAGCAGGTGCATTCGTGGCAGGTGATGAAAGATCCGGCAGGCTTGCTGTTCTGCGTGATAGCAGATCCGTCCGGCACGCTTAACGACAACAATGCGCAACTGTGGACCTAGGGTGTGTCTCGTGGATCTTGGCCGTCGCGAGCGGCCGTCCGGAGGGATGGATCGCAAGGCGGAGGAGGAGCCAATAGCGGAGCTATTGGCGACGACGACAACGCCGCGAGGCGCCCTCCGGCGGACGCGCAGCAGGCTGAAGATCCGCGGGGCACGCCCTAACACGCGAGGCGGGCTGGCGCGGCGCGCGAGCGGGGTGGCTGGCGAGCGGCGGGACGGGTGTTCTCAGGGCTGGGCCGGCCGGGCTGCCTGCCGCGTCCGGTAGGCGGCGACATTGGTGCGGTTCGCGCACGAGGTGCTGCAGAACCGCCGGGACCGGTTCTTGGACAGGTCGATGTGCACGTTGCTGCAGTCGTCCGCGGCGCACAGCCGCAGCCGCTCCAGCTGCCGGGAGCGGATGATGTCGGCGAACGCCATCGCCGCCTCGACCGCCATCCGCTCGGCGAGCGGCGCGTCAGGCGGCGTGGCGTGCAGGTGGTAGTCCCAGCCGTCGTGCTTCACCAGCTGCGGCAGGGCGCTCGCCTCCCGCAGCAGCGTATTGACGAGGTCGGCGGCGTCGTCCTCACTCATCTCCCACAGTCGCCCTAGCCGCGGACGCAACCGCCGGACAGCGTCGAGTTCGGCCCGGTCGTGCGTACGCTCCCCGGTCCACCCCCAGGCCGCGACGAAGTGGTCGAGGGCGGCCGCGTCGGGCAGCTGCTCCGTGCCGCGGCCGGTGTTGACCAGGGCAGCGGCGGCCGTCAGTGCTACCTCGGTGTCATGGGCAAAAAACACCTTGACTCCTTTCGCGCTCCCCGGCTAGTGTAACTAGCGTAATCCACTTTTACCACTTACACACGCATCGATTCCAGGAGCGCCGCAGTGACTACCGCAGGGATCCGCGGCAACCGCTCCGCCCTGGGCGGCACTGGCCTGACTCTCGCCGTGCTGTCGGCCGCCACCTTCGGGACATCGGGAACATTCGCCTCGTCGCTGATTCACGCGGGATGGAGCCCGGCCGCCGCCGTGATCATCAGGATCGCCTTGGCCGCGCTCGTGCTCACTGTCCCGGCTCTGCTGCAGCTGCGCGGCCGGTGGGCATTGCTGCGCCGGGGAGCGGGGAGGATGACCGCCTACGGCCTGGTCCCGGTGGCGGGCTGCCAGCTCTTCTACTTCAACGCCATCGCGCGGATACCGGTTGGCGTTGCGCTGCTGCTGGAGTACCTGGGCGCGGTGCTGGTGGTCGGCTGGCTCTGGCTGCGCCACGGTCAGCGGCCTCGGCGGCATACTGTCGCCGGAGCGGTGACGGCCATCGCCGGGCTGGCGATGGTGCTCAACCTGGCCGGATCGGCCCGGCTCGACCCGATCGGGGTTATGTGGGGGCTCCTGGGCGCTGTGGGCCTGGCGATCTATTTCCTGCTCTCAGCAGCCTCCGATGAGGAGCCGCTGCCGCCTGTCGTTATGGCGTGGGGTGGGATGTGTGTGGGTGCGGCGGTCCTGGCCGCGCTTGGATGGCTCGGCGTGCTGTCCATGACCGCCACGGCCGGCCATGTCAATTTCCTCGGCCACCAGGTCAGCTGGGTCGTGCCGGTGCTGGGGCTGGCACTCCTCGCGGCGGTAATCGCCTATGTCGCGGGCATCGGCGCCGCCCGCCGGCTCGGGGCCAAACTCGCCTCGTTCATCGGCATGGCCGAGGTGCTGTTCGCGGTGCTGTTCGCCTGGCTGCTGCTCGGTCAGCTGCCGTCCGCCGTGCAGTTCGTGGGTGGCGCATTCATCCTCGCGGGGGTCACGCTGGTGCGCCTCGACGAGCTGCACGGCACCCGGACAGACCCGGCTGACAGAACCGAAGCCCAGGTTTCCGCAGCTCAGCTGGTCGACGCTGGCGCCGCGAAACTTTGACCAGCCGCGCGGTTACGGTGCCGGGCCGGCCGGAGCCTGGGGCTCCGTCCTTGGTCAGGGTCCGGGTAGCGGCGTGCAAGCGCCGTCCGGGGCCGCTTTGTCCTGTCACCGGCAGGCTACCTCTACTGATCATATGGGTCCATAAGGATCCAGCTGGATACCCATGATTCTGCAGGTAGGATGCAGTTTCCTACAGTGATCATGTGGGCATTGATCATGATGCGGCGACGCCGCTCTACCTGCAGCTAGCCGGCATCCTGCGCGACCAGATCGGGCGCGGTGAGCTGACCAGCCGGGTGCCGTCGCTGAAGACGCTCTCGCAGGAGCATGGGGTCTCGCACGTCACGGCGGAAAAGGCGCTGGCGGTGCTGAAGGCCGAGGGGATCATCCGCTCCGTGATCGGCCGCGGTACGTACGTCGTGCCGAAGGACCAGCGGCCCGGGTGAATGATGGCGATGCTGGTCGTGGACGAGTGGTTGCGCGAGCGCGCGCCGGCCGGCCAGGTCGCTGACACGCTGCGCTGTGCGTGGCGAGGTGATCTCGGCGCCATGGGGACCCCCCTGCCTGACGAGTGTTTTGACCTCGTCTGGGTCGACGACGGCTCGATGTGGTTGTCCGGCCCCGAGACCACGTCGTGGCCGCGGGGCTACCCGCCAGGTAGCTACGCGGTGGGTGTCCGCTTCAGGCCAGGAACTGGTCCGGCACTCCTCGGCATCGCCGCGTCGGAGGTGCGCGATACGCGGGTCAGTCTCGATGACCTCTGGCCGGCCCGCGATGCTCGTGAAGTCTCCGATCGCGTGGCCGGCCAAGCCGGTGACATCGCGCGGATGAGGGAGCTGGAGCGCGTGGTGGGCCGGCTGGCCGCGAACGCACGGCCCGTGGATCGCCTTGCCCTCGCGGTCGCAGACGAGGTGGGGCGCGTCCATCCATCGCCGGTGCACGGTGTCGCCCGCTCTACGGGTGTCAGCGAACGCCAGATCCGCCGCCGCTGCCGGGAAGCGTTCGGGTATGGACCGGCCGTGCTGGCGCGGATGCTTCGCCTGCAGCGCACGCTGCACCTGGCTCGTTCACGTCAGCGACCATCACGCCTCGCGGACCTGGCCGTCGCGGCCGGCTACTTCGACCAGCAGCACCTCGCCCACGACGTCCGGGCGATCGCCGGGACGACGCCGAGCGCGCTTCTCGCGGTCGCGGCGTCCGATCCATACAAGACACGCCACGCCGCGGCACAGATGATGGCTGGATGAGGAGGCGTTATGAGTAGTCTTCCGCCTGTCGTGTCGCGCGCCGATTGGCTGGCTGCACGGAAGTCCCTCCTGAAGGAGGAGAAGGCGCTCACGCGAGCCCGGGACGCAGTCAACACCAAGCGGCGCCTCCTGCCGATGGTCGAGCTTGACCAGGAGTACGTCTTCGGCGGCCCGCGCGGCGAGCTCCGGATGACCGATGTCTTCGAAGGGCGCCGGCAACTGATCGTCTACCACGCCATGTGGCTCGAGGACCGTGGCATTGGCTGCCCGAGTTGCTCGGCGTTCCTGGACCAGATCGGTCACCTCGCCCACCTGCATGCGCGTGACACGACGTTCGCCGCGGTGTCACGCGGGCCGATCGACCAGATCGAGGCGTTCAAGGCCCGGATGGGCTGGACGTTCCCCTGGTACTCGTCGCACGGCAGCGACTTCAACTACGACTTCCACGTCAGTTTCGACGAGTCTCGGGCTGCGGTTGAGTACAACTTTCGCGGCCAGGCCGAGCTCGAGACGGCCGGCCTGCCGATCGGCGAGTGGGACCAGCCGTTCGATCTGCACGGCGTGAGCGTCTTCCTCCGCGACGGCGACCGCGTCTTCCACACGTACTCCGCGTATGCCCGGGGCACAGACAACCTCGGCTTCATCAGCGACTTCCTTGACCTCACTCCACTCGGCCGGCAAGAGGCGTGGGAGGAGCCGAAGGGACGCGCGTCCGCGTCCGGGGCGGGGGCCGGTGATGCCGGTGTCCGCTACCACGACGAGTACGACAGCTAGCCCCGAACGCCGGGCCGGAACCCGCGTCGCGGTGCGCCGCGGCCTCGACGCGGTCTGGCAGGTCTCCGGTATCTGGGCGGTCAGGGCCTGAGAACGATCTTGCCGCGGGTGTGTCCCTGGGCTAGGTCCTGGAACGCGGCCTGGACTTCTGTCAGCGCGTAGACCTTCGCGATCGGGATTTCCAGCTGTCCCTTGTCGATCATCGCGGCCAGTTCGGCCAGCACTCCGGCATTTGCTGCGGCGCTGGTGCCTTCTGTCCTGACGCCATACTTGGCGGAGGCGGCGAAGTCGGCGATGGTGTCGATCCGGTCAGGCCGGACCCCCAGTTCGAGCGCAAGTTCCACGTAGCCGGTGCCGACGGTGTCGATGAACGCGTCCACCCGGCCCGCGAAGACGGCGCGGATCCGGTCGGCGACTCCCTCGCCGTAGGTGACCGGGGTAACGCCGTGGTCGGCCAGCCACTGGTGATTCGGCTCACTGGCCAGCCCGATGACCGTGGCTCCGGCGTTGACCGCTAGCTGGACGGCGATGGAGCCCACGCCACCCGCGGCGCCGGCGACGACGAGCGTGTCACCCGGGCCTGCCGCCACCGCCCGTACCGCCGCATAGGCGGTCGTGCCCGCCACGAACAGGCCGCCTGCCGCCTCCCATGGGACATGTGCTGGACGGGCTACCAGGTTGCCCGCCTCGACGAGAACGAACTCGGCGTGGCTGGCCCGGTTCTCGGTGAACCCGATCACCTCATCGCCCACCCTGAATTGCCCGGCATCCTCGCCGATTTCCGCCACCACCCCGGCCAGATCGCTGCCCTCGCCGGAGGGAAATGTCGCGGGCCAGCGCCCGGCGGCGGCCCCGCTGCGGATCTTCGCCTCGCCCGGGTTAATCCCGGCCGCCTTCACCTCGACCAGGACCTGTCCGGGGCCGGGAACAGGCCGGCTGACCTCCACAACCTGCAGCACGTCGGTCCCGCCGTACTGGCCGAATCTAACCGCCTGGGGCATCGCAGAACCTCCGTTGCACTCCTGTGCGAGGGCACAACCACGTGCCGCGCCGGTCTATGCCCGGCCTTCGCCCGGAAGATCGTCCTGAACGTTTTCTCGTCCGTGCTCTTCCCTCTTCGCCGGGGCCCGCTGGCCGGTTCGGCGGCGGCAGGTCGCCCGCTGGTCATGTGAGAGGTCACGGCCATCGGCATCTTCTTCGACCCGACCTACCTGGGCCGCTCCCGTCCTGGTGGAGTTCTTTGCCTCGTGACGCCGGGCAGGCTCGCGCCCCAGCGCCGGGCAGGGTTAAATCGCAAGCGGGATGCCCGTCCGCGCCGAGGGAGCCGTCGTGACGACCGTGACCGACCTGGATCTGCCCGCCTTCGATTACATGGCCGCCGACCTGACCGGGGACGTTTACCACCAGCGGCTCGCCGACGTGCGCAAGCATGGCTGGCTGGCTCAGTCGCCGCTCTCGCTCGTGGTACTGGACCGCGAGTCTGGTGAGTTCTTCCTGCGCTCGAAGGCGACCGCCTTCCCCGGCCGGGAGATCGCCGACATTTTTGGCGTTACCGGCGGGAGGCTGCGCGAGCAGATCGACGCGAACATCCTGAACCTCACCGGCGCGCACCACCGGCGGTTGCGTGCCCTGGTCGGGCCGTCGTTCAGCCCGCGGGCCGCTGACCAATGGCGCCCGGTGATGCGGGAATTCCTGGCCCGGCTGTGGTCGGACATCGAGTCGGCGGCAAGCTGCGAGTTCGTCGCCACGGTCGCCAAGCCCTACCCCTCGTTGACCATAACCGCGGTCCTCGGTGCGCCCCGCGAGGACGCGGCGCGGCTGCACGAGTGGTCGAGCTGGGTGCAGCGGCAGTTCGACATCCGCGCCCTGGCCAGCGAGCTCGCCCAGATCGAGCGCGCGACCGCGGAGGCGTACGACTACGTCGAGGCGCTGCTGGAACAAAAGCAGGCCGAGTCGGCGGACGACCTGATCAGCGGCCTGCTTGCGGCCGAGGCCCAGGGGGACCGGCTGTCGCACCGCGAGTGCGTGAACCTCGTGATGAACGTGCTCGCGGGGGGCATCGACACGACACAGAGCCAACTAGCGCACGCGCTGCGGCTGTTCGCGGAGCATCCGGACCAGTGGGCGCTCCTCGCGCAGCGGCCGGAAATGACCGCGCAGGCCGTCAGCGAGGTGCTCCGGTTCGAGCCGATCACGCCGTTCACCGCCCGGCTCTGCCTTGAGCAGGTGGAATACCGCGGCGTCGTCTTCCCGGCCGGGACGATCGTGGCGATCTGCGCCGAGCGGGCCAACCGTGAGCAGGCCGACGGTGAGCATTTCGACATCACGGTCGGCCGGGAGGACCGGCTGCTGACCTTCGGCGCCGGGCCACACTACTGCCTCGGTGCCAACCTCGCCCGCGCGGAACTGGAGGAGGCGCTCGCGTTCCTCGCACCGCGCATGCCGGGCCTCGCCGCCAGCGGGCCACCGGAACTGGGCGGGGTGGAGGGTATTTACGGAATCGACGCCCTCCCGTTGCGCTGGACCGAGGCCGGCCAGCCGGCCGGCGCTGCCCCATGACCTGAGGGACGACTGGTTATGCCTTGGTCGCGACGCCCTCGAAGGTGTACCCGAATGCGTGCGGGCCCTTCATGTAGTAGGTATCCATCCGGGTCAGCTCGAGCCCGGCGCCGGCCACCAGCAGGTCGATGGGACGGTTGAGGTGGCAGCCACCGGCGACGCGACGCTGGAGCGGGGTGAGCCGCCGCTGGAGGCGGGCCACCTTCGCCTCAGGAGCAAGGCCGTGCTCGATGAAGTGCAGCGCGCCGCCGGGACGCAGCACCCGGCGGACCTCGGCCAGCGCCCGGCTCACGTCGGGGATCGTGCACAACGTCCAGGTGCTGAGCACGTTGTCGACGCTCGCGTCTTCGACCGGCAGCGCCTGGGCGTCGACGCCGGTGAATTCGATCGGCACCGTGCTGGCGGCGGCTCTCTTCGCCGCCAGCTTGCGGCCGGTGATAGCGGGATCGACGGCCCGGACCCGCTTCACCCCAGGCGGATAGTAAGGAATGTTCAGGCCCGACCCGAACCCGATTTCGAGCACCTCGCCCTCCAGCCCGGTCAGCACCCGGGCCCGCAAGCGCGCGATTTCACTGCCACGCAGGGTGAGGTCTACGACGCGAGGAAGGATCTGATCTCCATAAAAGCCCATTTCCCGAGTCTGCCACGGGGAAAAGAAGGTGAAAATGGCGGTACGCCGGTGGCAGCATGGACGCGGAGCGGGAGGGGGAGGGCGGCGATGGTGACCGTGCACGACGTGCGTGCCTGGGCGATGTCCCTGCCACGCACCGAGGAGCACCTGATTCATGATCATGTCAAGTTCCGGGTCGGGAAGATCGTCTACGCTTCGGTTTCCCCGGATGAGACGGTCCTGGGCTTTGGTTTCCCGCGGGAAGAACGCGACGCGCTCATCGCCGCCGAGCCGGCCAAGTTCTGCCTGCCCCGGCTCAGCGACCAGCGCTTCCACTGGGTGCACGCGCGCATGGCCGCCGTCGGCCCCGCCGAGATGCGCGAACTGATCACCGAAGCGTGGCGCATGGTCGTGCCCAAACGCCTCGCCGCCGCTCACCTGGGCCCGCTGTCACCTGGACTGGACCTCAAGCACGGTTGAGGTTTTAGGCTCGGGGGAGCAACGCGGCAGAACGGAGGGACGGGCTGATGCCCGATGGCCGGGTGCCGGGGCTGTGGGCCCCGCAGACACGGGCGCTGACCGCCGGGCTCGTCCTGACGATTACCTTCGTAGCGTCGGAGGCGCTGGCGGTCGTGACCGTCATGCCCGTTGTCGCCCATGATCTCGGCGGGCTCCGCCTGTACGGCTGGGTGTTCAGCGCGTTCATGCTGGGCAGTGTGGTCGGCATTGTGGCGGCTGGCCGTGAGGCCGACCGGCGCGGGCCCGCGATACCGTTCGTTGCCGGGCTGGTGCTGTTCGGATCCGGCTTGGCCGTCGCCGGCCTGGCCCCCTCCATGGAGGTGCTGGTCGCGGGCCGCGCATTGCAGGGCCTGGGCGCTGGCGCGATGCCTGCCATAGCGTACGCCTCGATCGGCCGCAGCTTCGCCGGCCCGCTTCGGGCCCGGATGATGGCGGTGCTGTCCACCGCCTGGGTCGCACCGGGAGTGGCCGGGCCGGCCCTCAGCGCCGAGGTGGCGCACGTGTTCGGCTGGCGTTGGGTGTTCCTGGGACTGCTGCCGGTGGTCGCCGTCACCGGGTCGATTGCCGTGCCGGCTCTGATCCGCCTCGGCCCGCCAGGCTCCCCGCGTGCGGAGGAGCACCGGCTGACCGACGGCCTCCTCACGGCGGCCGGCGCCGCGATGATCCTGGCCGGCCTCACTCTCGCGGCCAGTTCGGGCACGGTCCTGGCCGGCGGCGGCCTGATCGCGGCGGGCGGGTTCGCCGGGCTGCCCGCGCTGCGCCGGCTGGTTCCGCCCGGCACCCTGACCGGGCGCCGCGGGCTGCCGGCCACGATCCTCAGCCGGGGCATGCTGACCTTCGCGTTCTTCGGCGCGGACGCCTATGTGACCCTGTCGATCACCGCGGTGCGTCACCGCAGCCCGGTGGTGGCCGGGATCGCCGTCACCGGCTCCACGCTGGCCTGGACGGCCGGTGCCTGGGCGCAGGCCCGGCTGAGCGAGACGTGGGACGGGCGCCGCCTGGTGCGCGCCGGGCTGGCGATCATCCTGGCCGGCATCGCCGGGATGGTCTTGGTGCTCCAGCCGGGCGTGCCGGTGGCGGCGGGCCTGGCCGCCTGGACCGTCGCGGGCCTGGGCATGGGGCTGGCGTATTCGCCGATCTCGCTGATGATGCTGCGGGAGGCGCCGCCCGGCCGGGAAGGATGGGCGTCAGCGTCACTGAACCTGGCCGACGTGCTCGGCACCGCGGTCGGCGTCGGCGTCGGCGGCGCGGCGGTGGCCGCGGGCGCGGCCGGGAGCCTGCAACTGGGCATCACGGCCGCATTCGCCGTCGCGGCGGCGGTGGCGCTCGGTGCGATGGTGCTCACCCGCCGACTGCCGGCCGGCCCCACCGGCGCATCCCCGCCAGCCGTTGCGGAACGCGCCTCTGTGTGAGCGAGCCGAAGGGGCGTGGTGTCGCCTGGACTGAGGAGCGAGGAGCGAGGAACGAGCGAAGGAGCGACGAGGGAAGGCGGCGCCTCTAGCGCCCCGGAGGCGAGCGGGTCATACGGTGTGAGCGACCTGTGTGAGCTACCCGGTGCGGCGCCGGCGCCAGGGAAGCAGTCGAGCCGCAAAAGCGTTAGGGCAGCTTGGTCTTTCCTGACCATCCTTGTTGACCACGCCGGCGCGCCGCCATGGAGATTGCTACCTTGACCCCTTCGTTTGCAGAGCTGGAGGCGGCATCGGCGCGGGTCGAGGCGCGCCGGCGCGCCGTGCCTGCAATCTCCTACCCGCCCGAGCTTCCGGTCAGCCAGCTGAAGGACGAGATCGCTGAGGTCATCCGCGATCATCAGGTGGTGATCATCGCGGGGGAGACGGGTTCCGGCAAGACCACGCAGCTGCCGAAGATCTGCCTCGAGCTCGGCCGCGGCGTGACCGGCCAGATCGGCCACACCCAGCCCCGGCGGATCGCGGCCCGCGCCGTGGCGGAGCGGATCGCTCACGAACTCGGGACCGAGCTCGGCACGTCAGTCGGATACAAGGTGCGCTTCACCGACACGTCCAGCGACGACACGATGGTCAAGGTGATGACCGACGGCATCCTGCTGGCCGAGATGCGGCGCGACCGGCAACTGCTGCGCTACGACACCCTCATCATCGATGAGGCCCACGAGCGCAGCCTGAATATCGACTTCATCCTCGGCTACCTGAAGCGGCTGCTGCCCAGCCGGCCCGACCTCAAGGTCATCATCACCTCGGCCACGATCGACCCCGATCGCTTCAGCACCCATTTTGGCGGAGCGCCGGTGATCGAAGTCTCGGGGCGCACGTACCCGGTCGAAGTACGCTACCGGCCTCTCGCGGATCCGGACCGCCCAGCTGACGAACCACGAGATCAAGTGCAGGCCATCGTGGACGCCATGCGGGAGTTGCGCGCGGAAGGGCCCGGCGACATCCTCGTCTTCCTCAGCGGCGAGCGGGAGATCAGGGACACGGCCGACGCTCTGGCCGGCTGGGAGGACCTGGAGGTGCTGCCGCTCTATGCCCGGCTATCCGCGGCCGAGCAGCACCGCGTTTTTGCCGCCCACAGTGCTTCCAAGCACGGGGGGCGGCGCGTGGTCCTGGCCACCAACGTCGCGGAGACCTCACTGACCGTCCCGGGCATCAAGTACGTGATCGACCCGGGCCGCGCGCGGATCTCCAGGTACAGCCTCCGGACCAAGGTTCAGCGGCTGCCGATCGAGCCGGTCTCCCAGGCGTCGGCGAACCAGCGCACGGGCCGGTGCGGGCGCACGTCGGAAGGCGTGTGCATCCGGCTTTACAGCGAGGAGGACTTCGCCTCGCGCCTGGAATTCACCGACCCCGAGATCCTGCGCACCAACCTGGCGTCGGTGATCCTGCAGATGGCCGCGCTCGACCTCGGTGAGGTGGCGGACTTCCCATTCATCGACCCGCCGGATTCCCGGAACATCGCGGACGGCGTGCGCCTGCTGGAAGAACTCGGCGCCTTCTCACCCGGCCGCGGCGGTCCCCGGCTGACCGCCCGGGGACGGAAACTTGCCCGGCTCCCGGTGGACCCGCGCCTCGGCCGGATGATCCTGGAGGCCGGCCGCAACGGGTGTGCCCGCGAAGTGCTGATCATCACCGCGGCGCTGTCCATCCAGGATCCCAGGGAACGGCCCGCGGACTCTCGCGAGGCGGCGGACGCCATGCACGCGCGCTTCGCCGAGCCAGGGTCTGATTTCCTCGCCTTCATCACTCTGTGGGACTACCTGCGCGACCAGCAGCGTGGCCTGTCGGCGTCCGCGTTCCGCCGCATGTGCCGCCGCGAGTACCTGCATTACCTGCGGGTGCGGGAATGGCAGGACGTTTACGGCCAGCTCCGGCAGGCGGCGAGGGACCTGGGGGTCGTCGCCGGAGATGACCGCACTTCCGATACTTCACGAGGCACACCCGTTCCGCCCGCAGGAGCGGCGGCGCCGGACACGGGAACGCGAGAGGCCCGTTTCCCGGCGGATGTCGCGGACCGGGTGCACATGTCCCTGCTGGCCGGCCTGCTCTCACACATCGGGATGAAGGCTCTCGACCAGCGGGATGGCGCCATGAAGGATGGCGACCAGAAGCCGCGCGGGAAGAGACGCGCGCTGACCGAGTTCGCGGGGGCACGCGGCGCCCGCTTCGCCATCTTCCCGGACTCCGCGCTGGCCAGGAAGCCGCCGCAGTGGGTGGTCGCCGCCGAGCTGGTCGAGACGTCCCGGCTGTGGGCCAGGATCACCGCGCGCATCGAGCCCGAATGGGCCGAGCCGCTGGCCGCGCACCTGGTCAGGCGCAGCTACAGCGACCCGCATTGGGATTCCCGCCGCGGCGCGGTGACGGCGGCCGAGAAGGTCACCCTGTATGGGCTGCCGATCGTGACCGCGCGGCCGGTCAACTACGGGCGCATCGACCCGGCGGCGGCGCGGGAGCTGTTCATCACCTGCGCCCTGGTGGAGGGCGACTGGCAGACTCATCACCAGTTCTTCGCCCGTAACCGGCGCATGCTCGAGGAAGCCGAGGACCTGGAGCGCAAGGCGAGGCGGCGCGGCATCGTGGCCGACGACGCGACCCTGTTCGCCTTCTACGACCAGCGGATACCGGCGGACGTGACATCCGCCCGGCATTTCGACACCTGGTGGAAGAAGGCGCGGGCTGCCGACCCCGACCTGCTGAACTTCTCTCTCGCCGATCTGGTCGGGGCCTCCGCTGACGAGATCGGCCCCCACGACTATCCCGCCAGCTGGGGCGGGCTTCCGCTGTCGTATGAGTTCGCTCCCGGCGAGCCGGATGACGGGGTGACCGTCGATATCCCCCTGGCGTCGCTCAACCAGGTGAACGGCGAGGAGTTCGGCTGGCAGGTACCCGGCCTGCGTGAGGAGCTGGTGACGGAGCTGATCCGGTCGCTGCCCAAGCGGTTGCGCACGACCTTCGTGCCGGCCCCGGACACGGCCCGCGTGGTGCTGGCCCGGCTGGGCCCCGCGCACGGCGACCTGCTGGACGTCCTCGCGGCAGAACTCGGCCGCCTCGGCGGAGTGAAGATCCCGCGTGAGGCGTGGGATCTGCCCCGGTTGCCCGCCCACCTGATGATCACGTTCCGCGTGGTCGACTCCGGCCGCGTGCTGGCGACCGGCAAGGATCTGGGCGTGCTCCGCCAGCAGTTGCGGCCCCTCTTGCAGGCGGCGCTCACCGAGGCGGCCCGCGGCATCACCCGCTCCGGCCTCCGGAACTGGGACATCGGCTCGCTGCCCCGGGTGTTCACCGCCGGGCAGGTCCGTGCCTACCCCGCGCTCGCGGACGCGGGCGACGCGGTCGACGTCCGGCTGTTCGACACCGAGGCCGAGGCGACGGAGGCCATGTGGCGGGGTACCCGCCGCCTGCTCCTGCTACAAGTCCCTTCGGGCGTCGCCTCCATCGCCAGCCGGCTGCCAGTCAACGCGAAACTGGCCATGAGCCGGCACTCGTACCCGGGCGCCGGCGCGCTGCTCGACGACTGCGCGGCGTGCGCGGCAGACCAGGTGATCGCGGAAGCGGGCGGCCCGGCCTGGGACGCCGAGGGCTTCGCCCACCTTCTGGAGGCGGCACGGTCAGCGCTGCCCGCCGCCACGGCCGCCGTGGTCAAGGCGGTGGCGCGGGTTCTGGCGGAGGCCCACCAGGTCGAGGTCGGGTTGGGCCGCGCCGCCAGCCCGGCGCTTGCGCCGGCGATCGCCGACATCCGCTCCCAGTTCGCCGCGCTGATATATCCGGGATTCGTGACCGAGACCGGATCGCGACGCCTGCCCGACCTGGCCCGCTACCTGCAGGCAATTACCCGGCGGCTGGAGAAGATGCCGGAGGCTCCGGGGCGTGACGCCGAGCGGATGGCGGTCGTACACCGGGTGACCGACGCCTACCAGCGAGCCATCGGTGAACATGCTTCCGGGCATCCGCGCTACAGCGCGGATGCCCGGACGGTCCGCTGGATGATCGAAGAGCTCCGGGTCAGCCTCTTCGCTCAGACGCTGGGCACTCCCATGCCCGTGTCGGAGAAAAGGATCCAGACGGCACTGGACCGCCTGTCCCCCCGCTAGGGCGAACCCCTGGGTGCGGTCGCGCGGCAGAGGATCAAGGCGGCGACGAGCAGCACGCCAGCGACGGAAAGGCCGTGCAGGACACCGATGTGGTCGCCGAGGAACCCGACGACCGGAGGCCCGGCCAGGAAGGCCACATAACCGATCGAGGCGGCGGTGCTCACCCGGCCGGCCGCGTACCGGGAATCGTCGGCGGCGGCGCTGAGGCCGACCGGGAATCCGAGTGATGTCCCGAGCCCCAGCAACACGGCCCCGGCCAGCGCGACCGGCAAGCGCGCACCACATTCGATCAGGAGCAGCCCGATCAGCGCGGTGGCCGCGCCGGCCCGCAGGATCCGGACCCGGCCGCATGCGTCGACGAGCTTGGGGCCGAACCAGCGGCCAGCGGTCATCGCGGCGAGGAAGACGGCGAACGTGAGGGTGCCGAGGACAGGTACCGTGTGATAGCCGTCGATGATCGCGAGGCTGAGCCAGTCGTTACCGGACCCCTCGGTGAAGGCCATGCAGAACACGAACAGGCCGATGAGCAGGGTCCGCGTCTCGGTCCATGCCGCGAGCGGATTGCGCCGCACAGCAGGCTTGCCCCGGTGAGCTGAGCCGTCCTGGTGAGCTGAGCCGTCCGGGTGCTCTGGGTCGCGAGTGCCGGGCAGGAATCCCTGGGCCGCGGCAGGCACGGCAACGGCGACACAGAGCGCGACCGTGAGCAGGTGAACGGTGACCGGCACGCCGACGGCGACCATGGCCGCCCCGACGGCCGCCCCGGCCACTGTGCCGATGCTCCACCCGGCGTGGAACCTGGGCAGGATCGCGCGGCCCAGCGCTTGCTCGACGGCAGCACCCTGCACGTTCATGGCGACATCCCAGGCGCCGCTCCCGAAGCCGAACATGAACAGCCCGGCCGCTGCCGGCGGGATGCCCAGCCGGTAGCCAACCGCGACGATGGCCAGGCCGGCGGCCGTCATCAACGACATCACAACCACGGCGCGGGTTTCCCCGAGCCAGCTGATGATCAGCCCCGACAATGGCGTCGCGACGGTCGAGCCCACCGCTATGCACAACAGGATGAGCCCGAGCACTCCGGGTGTCACCCGCAGTTCCGCGCGGACCTGCGGGATACGAGAAGCCCAGCTCGCGAAAATGAAGCCATTGCCGATGAAGACCGCGTAGACGGCGTTCCTGGCCTTGCGGGTACGTGCGTTCTCAGCGACACGCGCCGCCGGCCGGGCGCCTGGATGCGTCAGGCGATGACCCTGACGTTCTCCGCCTGGGGTCCCTTCTGGCCCTGCGTGATGTCGAACTCGACCTTCTGGCCTTCCTCGAGGCTGCGGTAGCCGCTACCGGTGATCGCGCTGAAGTGCACGAACACGTCCGGGCCGCCCTCCACCGCGATGAAGCCGTAGCCCTTATCGCCGTTGAACCACTTCACCGTGCCCTGCGCCATCTTTGACCTTCTCCGTTGCGGATGCGGCGCCGCCACCATGGCGGTCGAGGTCCGCTTCCCACGATTGCTCTGGCCAGCCTGCCATGCAACGCGCGGAGGGTGTCGACCGCCTGCGCCGTTGGCGAGTTTTGCTTGCGGTATCGGCGATAGACGCCCATCCGGTGACCTGCTACGGTTTAGCCGGCCGGCGGCCGGGCGTTTCTCTTTGCGGCTGCAGGTATCTCATACGACAGGAGCTGGTCGTCGTGGGCCTGCGCTTTAACCCGCCGCCTGGATGGCCGGCCCCTCCCGAGGGTTTCATCCCGGAGCCAGGCTGGCAGCCTGACCCCTCATGGCCGCCGCCGCCGGCGGGATGGCAGCTATGGGTCCTCGATGATCAGCCGCCGGGTCAGGCCTGGACGCCGCCGGGTCAGGCCTGGACGCCGCCGGGTCAGGCCTGGACGCCGCCGGGTCAGGCCTGGACGCCGCCGGGTCAGGCCTCGATGCCGCCGGGTCAGGCCTGGATGCCGCCGGGCCAAGCCTGGCCTTCGACAGCGACGATGCCGCCGGGCCCGTACGGCGGGCAGGCTCTGCCGGGTTACGGCGCGGGCCGCCCTGATCTCGGCGCGGGCCAGCCCGCGGGCACCAGCGGGTGGGCGATCGCATCATTCGTGCTGGGCGTGCTCGGCGGGACCGTCCTTGGCATTATTTTCGGCATTATCGCGCTGAAGAGAATCCGGCGGCTCGGGCAGAAAGGCCGGGGCCTGGCGATCGCCGGCCTGGTCCTGTCCACTGGCTGGCTGGTCCTCGCGATCGTCGCCGTCATCGCGGTCGGCGTCGGCGGGGCCACCCGGTCTGCGTCGACCGGGAAAATCGTCAGCCGAGGACATCTGCCGGCCTTCTCGCTCGCGACCGGGGACTGCTTCAATAACCCAGCCGGTGCGCGGAGCGTCACCTCGGTGACCGCGATTCCCTGCACGCAGCCACATAACGCGCAGGTCTTCGCCCAGTTCAAGCTCACCGGTTCTGACTTCAGCTATCCAGGAGCAACCGCTGTCGTGCGCCTGGCCAGCGACGGATGCCACGCTCGGACCGGAAGCGTCAGCAAGGCCAAGACGACCAGCGCCATGACGATCCGCATCCTCTTTCCGCAGGAGAATGGCTGGATTATTGGCCGGCGGACCGTGAGCTGCCTGATCGTCAATCCAACGGCGGACCTGACATCCTCGCTGCTGAATTCTCAGCCGGTCGGCTGAGCTCGGCCCTCCGGGACGCGGTTGGCGTCTGCGCGCCAGTCAGGTAAAGTGCGGCCCATGCCTCACCGCTAGGGCCCTGCCCTTCCCCGCCTCTACCTGATCACCCGTGCCGATCTGGCACCTGGGACGCAGGTATGCCAAGCGGCACACGCGGCGCTGGACTTCGCTGTCATCTACCCCAGTGTGATCAGCGACTGGCACGCCGCCTCGAACACGCTGGTGGTTCTCGCTGTCCCCGATGAGCTGTCCTTGGGATGGCTGTGCGATGACGCCGCCGCGGCTGGTCTTCGTGTCGTCAGGTTCCACGAGCCAGATCTCGGTGGTTCCCTGACGGCCGCTGCGCTGGACCCGGCCGGCTACCGGCTGGTCTCCCGCCTCCCGCTCGCTTTCTCCGGCGGAGAGGAGGTGAGAACATGACCACTCACGCCACCGAAGCCCACCTGCGTGCCGAGCTCGTCGAACTGGCCGCTGAACGGGACGCCCTGCGTGCCCAGCTCGAAGCGGACCTGCCGTCAGCCACCCGCTGGCTGCAGCGCAAGGTGTGGCGGCAAGCGGCCGCCCTTGATGTGCTGAACCGCCGAGTCGTCACGCAGCGGTTCGTGCTGCGGACCCTCGACGAGTTCGGGCGGTCTCTGACGGCAGCGGAATACGTGGCCGCCAGGGCCCGCACCGCTGACCCTCAGTTGCGGGGCCGGATCGAGGATCCACCCGCCGCCTGAGCGCCGTCCGGACGGCGCCCGCGGCCGGCTAGCCGCGATCGCCCGCAATCCGGCACGATGGGGTGGGCGGCAGTGTGCCGCTCACCCCATACGACGCGCCCCGGGAGCCCAATGGCAGGGCAGCCGCCTCTAAAGCGGCCAGCAGCGGGTTCGATTCCCGTCTGGGGCACCATCTTCCGGCCACCAACGACGAGTCCCCGCGTCACGTGTCATTCCCCGGCGCTCAGGAGCGGGCCTGGAGAATGTCGTCCAGTTGCTCGGCGATGCGAGTCCACCCCTGCTGGTGGTCGCCCATGAGTGTGGGCGGAAGCAGGGCGTGGTGGATGGTCATGAGCGTGTGGGTGTCGTCCTGTGGTTCGAGGGTGACCGTCACCACGCTGTCCTGATCCGACGGCGCCCAGGTGGAGCATTTCCAGGTGAAGGCCAGCCGGTGCGGGCGGTCCAGGTCGAGGTACTGGCCCGTGACGTAGAGCATGAACCCGCCGTCGTCGATGTCGATGCGGAGGCGGCCGCCGATCCTCGGGTCGAGTTCGATCTTCGTCGCCCGGGCGGGGCGCGGGCACATCCACTCGGCGAATGCATCGGCATCCAGCCACTCGTCGTAGACCACGTCCGGTGAAGCGGGGAGCACACGCCGGACGACCGCCGCCGGCGGCTCGCCGTTGTTCACTGCTGGCGATTCTTTCGCTCGAGACGGGCCGCGAGCGCGTCGGCGCGGGTGGACCAGAACGCGGTCTGCTCCCTGATCCACGCTTCGGCGAGCCGCAGCCCGTCCGGCCGGACGGACAGCCAGTGTTCCCGGCCGCGCACCTCGCGCCGGACCAGGCCGGCTGCCTCCAGCACGCCGACATGACGCGACACCCCGGCGAACGACATCGGCAGCGGACCGGCGAGATCGCTGATCCGGGCATCACCACTCCGCAATGCGACCAGCAGAGCCCGCCGGGTGGGATCGGCCAGCGCGGCGTACGCTCGGTCCAGGACCTGATCTTCAACCACCTTGTTGACCATACATCGTCACCGTGATATTAAACATATCTGTTGAACGAAACGCCCGTCCCGGCCGGTCCGCGTGGGTGGCACCGGGCTACGTAGGCGGCAACAGCCATGCGGCAACAGCTACAGAGAGGCGCCACGGTGGAAAGGCACGCGGTGGTATCGGCCGAGGACTGGATCACGGCCCGTAAGGCACTCCTGGCCAAGGAGAAGGAGTTCACGCGGGCCCGCGACGAACTCAGCCAGCAGCGACGTGACCTGCCATGGGAAGCGGTCACCGAGCACTATGTCCTTGAGGGGCCGGACGGGGCCCAGAGCCTGCCGCAACTCTTCGACGGGCGGAGCCAGCTGATCGTCTATCACTTCATGTTCCCCCCGGAGTGGGACGAGGGATGCGAGCACTGCTCGTTCTGGGCCGACAACTTCAATGGCACCATGGAGCACCTGAACGCGCGCGACGTGACCATGGTCGCCGTGTCCCGCGCGCCGCTCAGCAAGCTCGCCGCCTATCAGAAGCGTATGGGCTGGACTTTCCCGTGGTTTTCGTCGTCTGATACCGGCTTCAATTACGACTACTACGCGTCATTCACGTCCGAAGAGATGGCGAACGGCACCGCCTTCTTCAACTACCATCCGCAGAACCCCGGCTTCACCGACCGGGAAGGAGCGAGCGTCTTCTACAAAGATGAGGACGGGCAGGTGTTTCACACCTATTCGACGTACGCGCGGGGCATCGACATGCTGAACGGCGCTTATCACTACCTCGACCTGGTCCCTAAGGGGCGCGACGAGGCTGGTTCTGACGATCCCCAGTTCTGGGTGCGCCGCCACGACGAGTACGGAAGCTGACCGTGAGCAGCTAGCGTGAGCCTCATTCCCATAGGCTCACGGTGTGGCAGATCATGAGTCAGCGGTTCCGCAATGGCGGGGATCTCGGGGCGGCGTCCAGGGATTAAGGTCCCATATCATGGAACTGCCGTGGCTGCCTGTCCCAGTTGGGGGTCTCCGTGCACGATGTCATCGTCATCGGCGCGGGGCTGGTCGGGCTCTCGACCGCGATGGCGCTGCTCGGGGAGCGGCCTGCGCTGCGGGTGGCCGTCCTTGAGAAAGAGCAGGCGGTCGGGATACATCAGAGCGGCCACAATTCCGGCGTCATTCACGCGGGCCTCTATTACAAGCCCGGGAGCCTGAAAGCACGGTTCTGCCGCGAAGGAAGGCAGGCGCTGACCGAATTCGCGGATGCCCGTCAGATTCCCTACCGGCTGACCGGAAAGCTCGTGGTGGCCACGGATTCCGGTGAGCTGAGCCGGCTCGATGACCTGGCTGAGCGCGGACGCGCGAACGGGCTGGCCGTCAGGGAACTCGGGCCGGCAGAGTTCGCGGAGATCGAGCCCGGCGTCCGTGGCCTCCGCGCGCTGCACATCCCGGAGAGCGGCGTGATCGACTACCGGCAGGTCTCCGCCGCCTACGCGCAGGTCGTCGCGAGCCGGGGCGGCGTCGTGCTGTGCGGGCACGGCGTGCGCGAACTCAACCGAACCGGGGACGGCTGGACCGCCGAGACGGCCGCCGGGCCGCTGCGCGGCCGGGCCCTGGTCGCCTGCGCCGGCCTGCAGGCGGACCGGATCGCGGCGATGACTGGTCACGGAGGAAATGAGTACCGGATAGTTCCGTTTCGCGGCGATTACTATACGTTCCGTGCGCATGCCAGTGACTATGTACGCGCGCTGGTCTACCCGGTCCCCGATCCCGCGTTCCCCTTCCTCGGCGTCCACTTCACCCGCGGGATCGACGGGACGTTGCACGCGGGACCGAACGCGGTGCCCGCCCTGGCCCGGGAAGGGTATGGCCGGATGTCAGTGAATGGCCGGGACCTCCTCGATACCCTGCGGTTCCCCGGCCTGCGCAAGCTGGCGCGATCGTATGCGGGCACGGGCGCCATGGAGATCTGGCGTGACCTGGTGAAGCCGGCCTTCCTCGCCGAGATGCGGCGTTACCTGCCGGCGATCCAGTCACGGGATATCACGTTCGGGCCGTCCGGAATCCGCGCCCAGTGCCTCAGCCGTTCGGGGGCGCTCGTCGACGACTTCCTGATCGAGGAATCCGACGGCGTCATCCACGTCCTGAACGCCCCGTCCCCGGCCGCTACCGCCTCGATCGTCATCGGGCGGCACATCGCTGCGCGCGCCGTCGATCACTTCGCTCTCTGAGCACCTACGAATCGTCTTATTGGGAGGCGACAACGACTTCGACGGCGGCGGCGGACAAGGCGTCGCACACCTCGGCATCCGGCGTGCGGTCGGTGATCAGCATCTCGACCGCGTCCAGCCGCACGATATGCGCGAACGCGCTGCGGCCGAACTTCGAGGAGTCGGCGACCACTATAGTGCGCTGTGCCGACCCGATCATCTCCGCCATCATCTGCGCTTCTTCCAGATTCGTCGTGGTCAGCCCGCCACGCGCCGACACGCCGCCCACGCCGATGACGGCGATGTCCGCGCTGATGCCCTCCGTGCCGGGGAATGCGACGGGTCCGATGGTGACATGGGACGCCACGCGGCAGCTGCCCCCGAGGACGTAGACGTCGCGCACCGCGCTGGTCGGCAGGGCCGCGGGCAGCCGGAGGTTGTTCGTGACGATGGTGACGTTCCGCCGCACTCCGAGAGCGCGGGCGACGGCAAGCGTCGTTGTACCGCCGTTGATGAGAACGGTCTCCCCGTCGGCGATCCGCTCCGCGGTCGCGGAAGCGATGCGGCGCTTCTCGTCGCGGTGCACCGCTGACCGGTCGGTGAACGACGTGTCGGAGCTGGCCAGCCCCGACACGGTCACGGCTCCGCCGTACGTGCGCGAGACCGCGCCGCGCCGCGCCAGCCAGTCGAGATCGCGGCGCACAGTATCGGCGGAGACTCTGAACGCCTCCGCGAGCTCGACCACCGTGGCCTGGCCGTGCTCCTCGACGAACGTGGTCAGCAGCGCACGGCGCCGTCCGGGGAGCGCACCGTCGGCGTCAGGTTCGGGGGTCCGTTGCCGGGGGGCCACGGCGCACCTCCTTCGTTGGGTCACTCTAGCGGCCACCCCCTATGGGCGGCGTAAGTGCCGTTTTTTGCAAATCTCTGCGGAACTAGGCTTGACCTGTAAGCATATAGCAGCTAACTTCGGCACCAGAATAGAGCAGAACAGCAGAGTCCTGCATCGGATTGCACAGCCTCCGCTTGACCCCCAAGGAGTCCGAATGCCTGTCTCGCACAAGCACAGTGGTTCACCGATGAGCCGACGCAGCTTCGTCAAGGGTGCCGGGGCGGTGCTGGCCGCGGGGGCCGCCGCGCCGGTCCTGGCCGCCTGCGGCGCTGGCAGCGCGAGCGGCACCACGAGCGGTGGCAAGACGACCATCACGTTCGCGAGCGCGCAGTTCTTCGCCAAGTCGACGATCGGCCAGATGGTCAACGAGTACAACAACTCCCAGAAGCTCGTGCATGTGCAGTTCCAGGAGCTGCCTACGCCGAGCCAGAGCACCGAGGTCCACCAGCAGCTCGTGCAGTCGCTGTCGCGGCGAGACGGCAGCCTCGACGTTTTCACCGGTGACATCATCTGGATCTCGGAGTTCGCCGCCGCCGGCTGGTCCGCCGTGCTCGACGGCTATTTCCCGGCGTCGACGCGGGCCCAGTACTTCCCTGGTGTCATCGACGCGTGCACCTACCAGGGCCACCTGCACTCGCTGCCCTGGTATCTGGACGCGGGCATGCTCTACTACCGCAAGGATCTGCTCGGGGCGGCCGGTATCGGCGCCCCGGCGTCGTGGGCCGAACTCGTCACCGCCGCGCAGAAGCTGACCAACTCGGGCAAGGTCTCCGACGGCTTCAACTGGCAAGCCAAGCAGGCCGAGGTGCTGGTCTGCGACCTCGTGGAGTTCATCGGCTCCAACGGCGGATCGATCCTCGCCGCCGACGGCAAGACGGTGACCATCGCCGAGCCCAAGGCCGTCGAGGCGGTTCAGTTCATGGCCGACACGTTCGGCAAGGACAAGATCACCCCCAAGGCCGTGCTTTCCTGGGACGAAGAGCCCAGCCGGATGCCGTTCACCGGTGGCCAGGCGGCATTCCTGCGCAACTGGTCGTATGTGTGGTCGGACGCGCAGGACACGTCCACCTCGAAGGTCGCGGGCAAGGTCGGGGTGACCAAGCTGCCGGTCTTCCCCGGTGGCACGAGCACCGCCTGCCTGGGCGGCTACCAGTTCGGCATGAACGCCGCGAGCACCAAGAAGAGCGCGTCCATCGACTTCCTGACGTGGATGTCCAGCCCGGCCACGCAGCTGAAGTGGGCGACCCAGCTCGGCCTCGCGCCTAGCCGTCCGGCCGTCTACGACCAGCCCGCCCTGGCCAAGAGCAACCCGTTCATGGTGTCGTTGCGGAATATCTTCACCGGTGGAACGCCGCGCCCGAAGACCCCCAAGTATTCCCAGATCAGCCTGGCGATCCAGGCCGGGGTATCCACCGCCCTGGCGACGGGCAACGTGCAGTCGAACCTGACCTCGACCAAGACGCAGGTCGAGCAGATCATCGGGTGACGAGCCATGTCCCGCTCACCATCGGTAACCGCACCGGCCCGGCCGGAAGCTGATCATCCCGGAGCACCACCGGATGGCGGACGCCACGGCATGGGTGTACCCCGGGTCCTGGCCACGCGCTCGTGGCGCCAGTCGCTGACGCCGGTCATCCTGATCGTGCCGATGCTCGCGAGCCTGCTGGCTGTGTCGCTGTACCCGGTGCTGCGCACCATCTGGCTGGGTTTCCGCAACACCAGCCTGGCGATCCAGGGCGACAAATTCACCGGCCTGGCCAACGCGCGGCGGCTCACCCACGACGCCATCTTCTGGAAGGCCTGGCGGCAGACCATTGAGTTCACTGCCATCTCAACGCTCGTGGAGACGCTGCTCGGCCTGCTGATAGCCCTGGCCCTGTACAAGAAGTTCCGGGGCCGAGGCCTCGTCCGCGCGGCGGTTCTGGTGCCATGGGCCATCCCGACGGTGGTCACCTCGCGCATGTTCGGCTGGCTGTTCGACCAGGGTGGCGTCGTGAACTACCTGCTGGTGACCCTGCACATCGTCAGGCTCCCGGTGAATTTCCTCGGTTCGACCACGCTGGCGCTGCCCACGCTGATGCTGGCCGACATCTGGAAGACCACGCCGTTCATGGCGCTGCTGCTGCTCGCCGGGCTGCAGACCATCCAGCCGTCGCTCGCCGAGGCCGCCCGCATCGACGGGGCGTCGACCTGGCGGTACTTCAGCCGGGTGCGGCTGCCGTTGCTGATGCCTACCCTGCTCATCGCCGCGCTGTTGCGGGCCCTGGACGCGTTCCGCGTCTTCGACCTGCCCTACGTGGTGACCGGCGGCGGCCCGGCCAGCAGCACAGAAACGATGTCGACCTACGCCTACAAGACGCTCTTCTCGGGCCTTCAGCTGGGCTACGGCTCGACGATGGCCACCGCGATGTTCGTCACCGAAGCCCTCATCGCCGGTGCATTCGGGCTGTTCATCGTGCGGCGCATGCGACAGGAGGGCTGATCATGGCTGCTATCGCGCAGCCGCGCGTCACTGGCGGCCCTCGCCGATTCGCCCGCCGCGGCGGGTTCGGGTTCCTGGTGGCGGCGATCGTCGTCTGGTCGCTGTTCCCGTTCGTGTGGGAGATGATCACCTCCTTCGAGCCCGATAAGGACCTGTCCCGGTTCGCGCCCCAGTGGCTGCCGATCCCCGGCGGCACGTTGCAGCACTACCGCAACGTGTTCGTCGCGAAAAACTTCGCTCCCTACATCGTCAACAGCGTGATCGTCGATGTGAGCGCCACCGCGGTGGCCCTGGTGTTCGCCGGGCTCGCCGCGTACTCCCTCGCCCGGCTGCCGATGCGCGGCAAGGGACTCGTGCTGGGGCTGGTGCTCGCCGTGTCCATGTTCCCGCAGATCTCGATCGTCACCCCGCTGTACGAGATCATGATCAGGCTGCACCTGCTCGACACCTACACCGGGCTCTCCGGGGTGTACATCGGGCTGGCGTTGCCGCTGATGGTGTACATCCTCTGGGGACACTTCCGGGCGATTCCCCGCGAGCTCGACGAGGCGGCGAAGATCGACGGTGCCGGGCCGCTGCGCACGTTCTGGAGCGTGATCATCCCGGTCGCCCTCCCCGGCGTCGTTCCCGCCGCGCTACTCGGTTTCATCGCCTCGTGGAACGAGCTGCTGCTCGCCCTGTCGTTCACGACCTCCCCGGCGCACCAGACCATCCCGGTCGGGATCGCGAACTTCACCGGGCTGTATTCGATCCCCTGGGGCGACATGGCCGCGGCGTCGGTGGTCGTCACCCTGCCCCTCGTCGTCCTGGTGCTGATCTTCCAGAAGCGGATCGTCGAAGGCGTGACCGCCGGGGCGATCAAGGGATGAACACGGCCACCAGCGTCGGCTGGCGCGACACCTACCTCCGGATCGCCGAGCGCCTGGTCACTCAGGCGGGGACGGCGCGGCCGATACTGACCGGAGCCAACGCCTGCGTCGACGCGATCTTCCATATCGATGCCGATCGGCTCGCCCGGCTCGCCGCACCCCCGGCCGCATCCTCGGCGGATGACGAGAGGGGCACCGACCTGTGCGATCGTGTTCTCGAACGGATCACCGCCGGACGAGGCGGGGAGCTGCTGACCCGGTGGCCCGCAGGGCCCTCGTGGATCTATGCCCTGCTGGGCCCGCCCGACCGGCAGCAGGTCGGAGGCACCGGCCCGCAGGCGTCGTGGACGCTCGCCACGGTCGGCGCCCATAGCGTCCTGGCCCTGGCCGACCGGAGTGCCGAGCAGCTCACGGTGATCGACCCGCGCACCGGTGTCTGCGCGCACGGCACGGTCGTGGCGGCGGGATCGGTGACCCCGTCCGGCCGCCCGACGAAGCTGCCGCACTGCATCCTCGAGTTCACGGCGGGGACCGCCGGCCGGCAGCTGGCGGTGCCCCGGTCAAGCCGCATCATCCTGCGCTTCGGCGACGAGCCGATCGAGCGCGACGAGGCGTTCTTCGCCATGGCACCAGCGTTGGCGCCATCTGCCGGGGCCGGACTGCTGTCCGGCCTGAATGTGCTGGCCGACGCCGACACCGCTGACCGGGACTGGCTGGCCGCGCTGGCCCGGGCGTGGTCGGATGCGGGTCTGGCCGTCATCCACCATGAACTCGCCGAGTTCCTCACCCCGCGGCGGCTGCGCGAGGCCGTGGGCTCACCGGCGGCCACCTCGCTCGGGCTGAGCCTGTCCGAACTGTTCATGCTGACCGGCGCGGGCGGCGATCCGCGCCTGCTCGCCCGGGATGTCGCCGAGCGCTGCGGTGCCCGGCGGGTGATCGTTCATGCCGACGACTGGGCTCTGGCGGTACACCGCGACGACGCGCAACACCAGGAAGACGTAGTGCTGGCCGGCAACGCATTCGCCGCCGCCCGCGCCCGCGTCGGACAGCCCGCGACCGTCCTCGACCCAGCGGAGGAGGCCACTTACACCGACGACCTTCCACCCCGTGGTGCCCTGGGTGATGGCTGGCATGCCGTATGCGTGCCCGCGCCGCATCTACGACGGCCCGCGGGCACCGTCGGACTCGGGGACACGTTCGTGGCCGGTGTCCTTCTCGCCGAGAGCCTGCCGTAGCGACCTTCCTGACCGGACTAGAAACGATCACAAGGAGAACGAACATGTCAACAGCGGCCGTTCCGCGGGACCCGGGAAAGACCCGCGGCCTGCAACGCGTCACGAGCGGAGCCGGTTTCTTCGAGATCTGCGCCCTGGATCATCTGTCGGACTTCGCGGAATTGCTGGCGGAGGATCCGGCGACGGTCACCTTCGCCGACGTCGTTGCCGCGAAGGATGGCCTCGTGCGAGCGCTGTCGCCGAGCGTGTCGGCATTCCTGCTCGATGCCCGCTACGGGCTGCATACCGTCGCGACCGGCGCACTGCCCGGCGCGGTCGGCCTGATGGCCTCGATCGAAGACGAGGACTACTCGATTCCCGAAGGCCCGCGACGCACCCGGTACCGGGAAGGCTGGAGCCTGCGGCAGATCAAGCTGGTCGGCGCCGACGTGGCGAAGCTGCTGTGGTTCTACCGGCCTGACGGTGACGCCAGCGCGGCCGAACACCAGCGATACGTGGTGCGCAGCCTGGCCGACGAATGCGCCCGGCTGAGCCTGGCTCTGGTGGTCGAGCCGATCTGGTATCCCCTCCCTGGCGAGGACGCGAGTTCGCCGCAATGGAAGGCGGCCCGCGTCGAGGGCATCCTCGCTTCGGCGTTGGCGGCGAATTCGCTCGGCGTGGACATGCTCAAGGTGGAATTCCCCGGTTATGTCGACACGCAGGCCGGGCGCGACAGCGCCGCCGCGGCGTGCAAGGAACTCGACGCCGGGGTCGACGTGCCCTGGGTGATCTTGTCGGCTGGCGTCGGGTATGAGGACTTCAAGGCGCAGGTGGATATCGCCTGCCGGGCGGGCGGCTCCGGCTACCTCGCGGGCCGGTCCATCTGGCGTGACGCGACGTCGACGCACAACCCAGCCGACCGCGAGGCCGCCGTGGCCCAGGCCCGGGCACGGCTCGACGAGCTCAACGCCATCACCCGCGCCAACGGCCGGCCCTATGTGGCGGCGCACAGCCTGCCCGATGCCATTGAGGCCATGCCCGATGGATGGTTCACGAGGTGGCACCCGACCGACTGACCCGGTGATCGAGGAGGTCGTGCCCCGTGCAGTCTCCCCTCCGCCGTCTAACTTCGCTCAACGCCGTGTCCCGCCCTAGTGAGGGTGCCGGCTGGGGATCATGGGAGTGAGTTGGCGGATGTCGTAGCGGGCCCGCAACTGGGCGATCGCGGCTTGGTCGGGAGGCTGCGGGCGGGCGAGCAGCTCGGCGAGCTCTTCGAGGTAGTGCTCGTGGCCGGGCGGGGCGACGAGGAAGAGCATCCGGGCTGGCGCGGGTCCGGGGTTCGCGAAGGCGTGCGGGCAGCTGGGCGGTACGAACATGACGCTTCCCGGGCCGCCACGGACCATCCTCGCGCCGGTGCCTGATTCCCAGGCGGACCAGTCGCCCGCGGTCCTGATACGCGGTTCGAAGGCGAGCAGATCGAGTTCGCCCTCGAGGATGTAGAACACTTCCTCGGCCTCCTCGTGCAGATGCGCCCCGACGTCGAACCCCGGCGGCACATCGGCCTCGAACATCGACCAGTTGCGCGACTGCCCGGCGCCGACCTTGAGGGTCATGCCCGCGGTGTGGATCCTGTGGCCTGCGCCGGGCGGCAGCACCAGTCCATCGGTCATGTTTCCTCGCTACTCGAACGCCCCCTGAGACACTGACATCGTGGCTGTCGACTGGGTGGACCAACTGGCCGAGCAGTCATGAGCGGGGGTTGCGTTGTGGGCCGATGAGTTTCGCATCTTCACTGGCCGCGCGTGCCGGGACTGTAGTGCGCGAGCAGGCGGCTAAGGCTTGCGCCCGACTCCACCGAACATGGCCACCTCGTCGGGCTCATTCCAGGGTGCTGCCTCCGGCCGCCACCGCGAGCACGACACGACGCCCGGCTCAAGTAGTTCCAGCCCGTCGAAGAAACGGGCGACCTGTTCCGGAGTGCGCTGGGTCAGCTTTGGCGTGCCGTGTTCGTTCCAGAACGCCACCGCCGCGTCCACATCGGGCATCACCGGGCTGGTGATGGTGTGGGACAGCACGAGGTAGCTGCCGGAGGGAACAGCGTCGAGGAATCGGCGCACCAGGCCGTAAGGTTCCTCGTGGTCGTTGATGAAGATCACCACCCCCAGCATGGTGATGGCGACCGGCTTGGTGAAGTCCAGCGTCTCGGCGGCCGCGGTGAGGATCTTGTCCGGGTCACGCAGATCGGCGTCAATGTAGTCGGTGGCGCCCTCGGGGGTGCTGGCGAGCAGAGCGCGGGCGTGCACAAGCACGAGGGGATCGTTGTCGACGTAGACAATCCGGGACTCCGGGGCGATCGCCTGGGCAACCTGGTGGGTGTTGTCCACGGTGGGCAGGCCGGTGCCGATGTCCAGGAACTGGCGGATCCCCGCCTCACCGGCCAGGTACCGTACCGCGCGCCCCAGAAACACCCGGTCGGCGCGTGCGTAGTCGCCAATGCCGGGATGGAGCTGCCGAATCTGGTCACCCACCTCACGGTCGATGGGGTAGTTGTCCTTGCCGCCCAGCCAGTAGTTCCAGATCCGCGCCGTGTGCGCCGTAGTGGTGTCGATCTTAGGCGTTTCCTGGCCGGGAACGGACGGACTGTCGGTCACGGGTGGTTTCTCCACTTTCTGTGGCGATTTTGAGGAGATGCGGCGATCATATCCATCTTTGGCGGGTCCGGCGTACAGCGTGATCCGCGAAGCGGCCAGCGCGCCGACCGCGCGGGCGGGTGCATCGCCTGCGGCTGGACGGCGGGGTCGCCCGCGCCATCGGCCCGATTGTCGGTGCCGGGTTAAAGCCCGCGTCTGCTGGCATCATCCCTTGTCCGGCCGCACCCAGATATTTCGCTCGTACATAAGCTCAACTTGCCTCTCTGTCACCTCACGGCGATATTCCGCATGCCCGTACGGAGCGTGGTCAAGGTAGATATTCTTCGGGTAGACCGGCTCTTCGTAGATGAGCTGATACTGCTCGGTGGTGAGGTCCTTGATCCAGTTGTCCCACTGTGCATTCGCGCGGAACCGGCGTAGCGCCTCGATGTCGACTGTCCCGGCTACCCAGGAGGACCCGCCACTGTAGTCATGCCGCCCGACAATCTGCCCACGGTAGTCGATCACAGCCGACCCACCACCGAAAGTATCGATCGCGATATCCGAGTCCGCGTGCAGATAATAGGTACCGACGTTGCAGGCGATCAGATAGAAATTGTTGTCGAGGGCGCGCGCGCGATTCTGGATCTCGAAGAGGCCGTTGCCGACGTGCGGGTGCGGATATGGGCCCCGGTACACAACCTCTGCGCCGTTCATCGCCAGGCCACGTGCGTTCTCGGGGTACGAGCCCTCGTTGGCCATCAGGAAGCCGAGCCTGCCGATTTCCGTGTCCGCGACCGGATAGAATGCATCCAGGTTACGGCCGTACAGCTCAATCCACTTGTCCCAGACGTTGTGCGGGGTCACTGAGTGCTCGACCGGCAGGAGTGGCACCACTTTATGATGCCTCAGAATTACTTCGCCGTCCGGGCTCAGGATAAATCCAACGTTGAAGAAGCGCTCCGGAAATTCCGGATGACGGGCCTTCGCCTGCGCCATCAAGAAAACGTTCCACTGCCGGGCGAGCCGGCCGAGATAGTCGGTCTCAGGGCCTGGGATGTCGATCGCGCATTCTCGTGCAAACTCTTCGTGATCGAGGTCGAGGACTTCGTCGTTGAAACCCTGCAAGGCGCCTTCTGGGATGGCGATGAGCCGCACCGGCAGGTCCAGGCTGGACAGCCACGATGCGGCCTTGATCAGGTGGGAGAGGTGCTCAAGGTTGGCCTGGATCTCGTCGCGGCGGCTGATGCCGCGCATCGTGGGGACCAGGCCTATGGCCTGATAAGGCTCGATCATGACTAGTCCCTTCGGCTCGCGGTGGCTCCGCTCCAAGCCGTCCCGCTCATCCTGCCAGGTCACCCCCCGGCGAGGTCTTGCGGCAAGAGGCTGTACATGTACATGTCTCGCCCTTCCTGCCCCACTCGCTGCCAACTGCGCAGGAGACCCTCCCTGCGGCCGGGCCCACCCGGTCCGACCAAGCCACCCAGGGCGCCGCGGCTTGATGGTGGCTGATTGGATGGCGGCGTGCGGATCGCGACCTGGAACGTGAACTCAGTGCTGGCCCGGCTGCCCCGGTTGGTGGAATGGCTTGAGGCGGCCGCCCCTGATGTGGTCTGCCTGCAGGAGACGAAGGTCGGCGCTGACGCCTTCCCGGCTGACAGTGTCACACCGCTCGGCTACACCGTGGCCCACCACGGGGAGGGGCGCTGGAACGGCGTCGCTGTGCTGTCCCGGCTGGGGCTGGACGACGTTGTCCGCGGCCTGCCCGCCGACCCCGGCTTCCCCGACGAGCACACGCTTGAGGCCCGCACCCTGGCCGCCACCTGCGGACCGGTGCGGGTGCGGTCGGTGTACGTGCCCAACGGGCGCACCCCCGGCGACCCGCACTACGCCTACAAGCTGCGCTGGCTGGCCGCCCTGCAGACGGCGGTGGCCGCCGACGCTTCGGGCGGCCTGCCGTTCGCGGTCATGGGTGATTTCAACGTCGCCCCGACGGACGCCGACGTCTGGGACCCGGCGGCGTTCATCGGCTCCACCCATGTCACGCCGGCCGAGCGTGCGGCGCTGGCCGCGCTGCGCGACACGGGGCTCACCGACGTCGTCCCCCGCATCGCCAAGGGCCCGCACCCGTACACGTACTGGGACTACCGGGCGGGATCGTTCCACAAGGGCATGGGTATGCGCATCGACCTGGTCTACGCCAACGCCGCCCTGGCCGGTTCGGTGTCGGACGCCTGGGTCGACCGCGAGGCCCGCAAGGGCAAGGGGCCGAGCGACCACGCGCCAGTGATCATCGACCTCGACCTGTAACCGGGTCAGAGCCCGACCCGCAACCGGTCACAGTTGGCGCAGGAAGGCATTGGCGATCGGGCCCGAGGCGTCGGCTCCGACGCCTCCGCCCTCGACCAGCACCGCGAAGGCCAGGTCCCCGCGGTAGCCGATGAACCACGCGTGGGTAGGCGGGTTGGCGCCCGTCCCGTACTCGGCCGTCCCGGTTTTCCCGTAGACCCCGGCCGGGAAGCCAACGCCGGCCGCGGTGCCGCTGGTGACGACCGCCCGCATCATCGGGCGGAGTGTGTCCAGGATCTCGGGGCTGAGCGTGCGGGGCGTGGTGGTCTGCTGCGGCGCGGGGCCGATGACCAGCAGGGGCGGCCGCCAGGTGCCGTCTTCGATCGCGGCCGCCACCGTTGCCTGGCTGAGCGGGTTGACCAGGTCGGTTCCCTGGCCGAAGGCGTCGGCCGCCAGATCGACTGGCTGGCTCGGGGTGGTGAACTGCCCGAGCGTGGCCGGGATGCCCAGGGCAGGCTTGGCGTTGAAGCCGAGCGTGGCTGCCGTCGAGGCGAGCGAGGACCCGCCCAGCCGCTGTGTGGCCAGCATGGCGAACGTGGTGTTGCATGACACCGCGAAGGCGGTCTGCAGGTTTGTGCTGCCGAGTTGCTCGAAATCGAAGTTGTGGAATGCCCGGCCCCCGATGGTCACCTTGCTGGGGCATGGCGCCGTGCTCGACGGGCGCATCCCGGACTTCGCGAGGGCCGAGGCGGTCACGACCTTGAAGGTTGAGCCAGGCGGGAACTCTCCCTCGAGCGCGCGGTCGAATCCGCCGGGACGCTCGACCACGGCGAGCACCCGGCCGGTGGATGGCTGAATGGCTACCACGTCGACGGGCTTGGTCGTCGCCGCGGACCGGACGGCCGCCGACGCGGCCAGCTGGGTCCGCATGTCGATGCTGGTCCGGACCGGCGTGCCCGCCGAGGCCGCGAACCGGGTGGCCGTCGCGTCGAGGCGATTGCCCGGGCCCTCGACCCGGATGGTCAGGGATGGCCGGCCAGCCAGCTGGTCCTGATAGGCCTGCTCGATCCCGCCCTGGCCGATCAAGTCACCGGCCTGGTACGGGGCACCGAGCGCCTTGGCCTGGGCCGCGGTGGCCGCCACCACGTCCCCCGTGAGCAGGGAGAGGGAGCCGGACTGCGCGATCGCCTGGGGTGAGCTCAGCGCGGTACCGTCGGCCGCCAGCACCGGCGCCCGGGCTGGCCACACGGCGTGAAGCACGAACCGCTGGCCCGCGCGGAGCTCGGGGTAGATGGCGGCCGGGCTCCAGTTCACCCACCAGTGGTGGTTCTGCCGGACCAGCTGCAGCAGCCCCCGGTAGGTCCATGTATGGCCACTGGCGAGGTCGTCGGTGGCAGTGAACCGCGCCTGCGCCGCCCCGCCGTCCGTGCTCACCTGGCCGAGCGACAGGTGGACGCGGCGGATGCCGAGTTCCGCGGCCGTCCGGCGCAGCGGGCCGGCCAGCCCCGAGGGCGGCACGTTCACGCTGACCTTGTCCATGGCGGGATAGTTGCCCCGCTGCCAGCCCAGCAGGTAGCTGGCCGCGGTCTGCTGAGGGCTGCCCGTGGTGCGAAGCAGCAGGTAGCCGGCCGTGGCCCCGGCCAGCGCTACTACCAGCACGGCTACGACCACGATGGCGGTGATGGGCCGCGCCCTCCTCGGGCGCGGCGTGCCGCTGTGGGTCATCGATCAGCCTTCCCGCTGAGGGCGTGTCCCGAGCTCATTCCGCCCGCCTACGGCCGGGAGCCCCCCACGATAGCCGCGCTGACACCCGGCCTTGGGCCGGAGTGATGCGCTTGTTGCGGAAATCGTCACTCACGTCCGCCCGGTGAGCGCCCCGGTGAAAGGTGCGAGCGGAGGCCCCCGGCTGCCCGGGGATCTTCGCTGGCCAGCAGAATGCTGGCGTGGGCTCGATCGACATCACCCTCGAAACGCCCGCAGGCGACGCCAGCCATCGGAGGCGGGCACGCCTGCGGGCGCTGGCGGCCCGATCGCTGCGCGGCCCGGAAGGTGGCCGGCGGGACTGGAGGCTGGTCTGGGGGCGGGTCTGGCGGGATGGCCGCCACCCGGTGGTCCTCAGCGGGCTGGCGACGGCGGCGGGCGCGATCGTCTGGATCACCGTCTTCCCGCGGGTCGGCACCGACCTGTCGGCGGCGATGGCCCGAGCCGACTGGGCGAGCCGCTATCCGGGCTCGGCATATCTCTTCAGCTGGTACGGCGGCATCCACCCCGCGAGCTACTCGCTCCTGGCGCCTTATCTGCTGGCCGCGATCGGCACCCGCCTGGCCATGGCGGCCGCGGCGGTGCTCTCCGCGGTCTTGCTCGCCTTGCTGCTGGCCCGGTATGAGGTGCCCCGGCCGCGGGCCGCGGCGCTGTGGGTGGCCGCCGCCCTGTGGACGGAGTTGTCGGCCGGCCGCGCCGCCTTCACCCTGGGGCTCGCGGCGGCGCTGGGCTGCGCCGTCGTTGTCGGCGGTCCCAGCCTGGCCGGCGGTCCCCGCCTGGCGGGCGGCAGCGGCCCGCGAGGCTGGGCCCGGCTGCTGGCCGCCGCGGGCCTGGCCTCGCTGACCTGCCTGCTCAGCCCGGTCGCGGCCCTCTTCCTCGGGGTCGTGGCCGTGTCCTTCGCGTTCATCGGTCGCTGGCGCGAGGGCCTGGTCGTGGGCGTGGCGGCGGGACTTCCGTTGGGCATAATGGTGGTTTTTTCTGATGGTGGCGTGCAGCCCATCGGCGTGCAGAACTGGCTGCCGCCGCTGCTCGCGGCGGCGGGGGTGCTGCTGCTCGTGCCGCGCCGGTGGCGGCTGGTGCGGATCGGCGCGGTCATCTACGGCCTGGGCGTCGTCGTCACCTGGGCGCTGCCCACCCCGGTCGGATCCAACGTCGGGCGGCTGGGTGAGCTGCTCGTCGGCCCGGTGCTGGCCGGGATGGGCAGCGGCCGGCACCGCTGGCTGCTCGCGGCCGGGCTGGCCGCCGCGGCCGGGTGGCAGGTGGCCCAGCCGATCGCCGATCTCACCCACGGCAACGCGCTCGCCTACGCCCCCCAGACGGCAGCCCTGGTGCGCGAGCTGCGGGTGCTGCACGCGGACACCGCCCGGGTAGAAGCGGTCCCGCAGTACGGCCACTGGGAGTCGCAGGAACTGGCGGCCGCCGTGCCGCTCGCGCGCGGCTGGGAGCGGCAAGTCGACATCGAGCGCAACCCGTTGTTCTACAGCGGCACGCTCACCCCCGAGGCGTACTACGGGTGGCTGCGGCACAACGCGGTCCAGTATGTCGCCATCTCGACCGCCAGCCCGGACTTCGCGGCCGTCGCGGAGGCCGCCGTGGTGAGCGAGGGCCAGCCCTGGCTCGTGCCGGTATGGCACAACGCCTTCTGGCAGCTGCTGCGGGTGGCAGGCACGTATCCGCTCGCCAGCCCGCCGGCCACGGTCACCAGCACGACGCCGGCCGAGATCACCCTGCGCATGAGCCGGGCCGGCACCACCATCGTGCGGGTGCGCTGGTCGCCCCTGCTGCACAGCACCGGCTCCGCCGGGCTGGCCCGCCACGGCCCGTGGACCAGCCTCACCGCCCGACAGCCCGGGACCTATACGCTGTCAGCCCCGTACTGACGGCGGCCGGGCCACCGCGGCGCCCGGGACAGCTTGACGGGTCGCCGAGGGGGCGGCTAGGCGCGGATCTGGTCGCGGACGGCGGCGGTGACCTGCTCGGCACGGGCGATGATGTCATCGGCCTTGCCCGTCTCGGCGATCATCTCCAGGCTGGCCTGCTCGTCCGTGATGCCCGCGAGGTTGATCTCCACGTTCACCCGGGCGGTGGCCGCCGCGGCGCGGGCCGCCTCAGCCGCGGCGGCGACGTCGCTGATGACGTTGGGGTTGCCGATGGCCACCAGCGCCTCGGCCAGGTCCACCACCATCCCGGCGACGCTGATGACCTGGGCTGGCGGCCAGGCCGCATTGACCAGTGCCTGGCCGATGGCCGCGGAGCGGGCGGCCTTCTCCTCGTCGGTGGACTTGGGGAGCGCGTAGGCGTCGGACACGGCGGTGAACGCGTCCGCGTCAGCCTCGGCGAGCCGGAGCGCGATACCGCGCAGTTCGTCGACCTCGGTGATGATCCGGCTGATCGTCACCTGATGCTCGGCGTATCTCTCGCCGGTGGTATAGCGGGCGACCATGCCGAGCAGAGCCGCACCTAGCGCGGCGTGCAAGGCCGCGACAGCGCCCCCGCCCGGGGCCGGCACCCGGTCGGCGAGCCGGTCAAGGAAGTCGCCGAGCTTCTCGTCACGGATGAGCACTCGTCCTCCGGGTCGGGTGTGAGGGTCACGGCACGCGCCAAGATCCTCCCACGAGCCAGCCCGGCGCCCAGCCCGCCCGCGCAGGCCATCACCGATATCCTCGGGCAGTATTCCCGTGCGACGGCCACCCGTGCCCACGCCCGGCCAGCCAGGCGGCTATTCCTTTCGGCAGGCCGGCCCCTCGGATGCCTGCGGAGTGACGTGAGCACTGGCCGAGCACTACCAGCCGACCCAGCTCGCGTCAGCGAGCTGCTGCGCGAGCTCGTCGCGGCGCTGCACGCCAGCGGTGAACTGCGCTCGCCGGAATGGCACGCAGCGTTCATGCGAGTACCACGCCACGCCTTCGTCCCGCGGTTCTTTCTCGACCGCGAGCATCGTGGTCACTTCACACCCATCGATGGCATCAACCCAGCGCAGCATGCCGAATGGCTGAGCAAGGTCTACTCCAACGAACCCCTGATCACCCAGATTGGCGGCGACGATACAGCCTGGACTACGGCGGTCGAGACCGGCAGCACTGGAGGCGTGCCGACCAGCTCGTCCACCATGCCGGGGCTCATGGCCCTGATGCTCGAAGTGCTTGGCATCGCGGGGGGCATGCGGGTGCTGGAGGTCGGCACGGGGACGGGCTACAACGCCGCGTTGTTGTGCGAGCGGCTCGGCCCGGAATGGGTGACCAGCATCGATGTTGACCCGTTACTCGTGAATGCGGCCCGGGAACGTCTGGCGGCACTGGGCTACGCGCCTGCGCTGGTGGCCGCGGACGGAACCTTGGGTCATCCAGCGGGGGCGCCGTATGACCGCATACTTGTCACGGTCGCGGTGCCACAGATCCCGCGGGCCTGGATCGAGCAGACGCGGGAGCAAGGACGCATTCTGGCCGACATCGGGAGCGGGGCCCTGGCCCTGCTCACGGTGCGCAACGGCGCGGCTGAGGGGCACTTCCTGCCCGACTGCCGTGGCTTCATCCCCATCCGGGCTGAGAACGCACGAGCGGCACTCGGCCTGCTCCAGACCGCAGATATGACCAACAGTGAACGCCGGCCCGCAGCCCTGGACGGCCACGAACTCGACGACCCCACTTTTCGCTTCCTGGCTACGCTCCGCGTACCAGCCCACCATGTTGAGCTTCTGCCGGAATGCGGGTCTCGCCAGTTCTGGCTGCTTGGCCGGGACGGTAGCTCATGGGCGTGCCAAGCAACCGATGACCACGGACGAAGCAACGTCGCCCAGCATGGCACCCACCGGCTCTGGGACGAACTGGAAGCGGCGCACCGTGACTGGGGAACACTGGGCCGGCCAGCACGTGAAATGTTCGGGCTGACAGTCAGGCAGGACGGCCGGCACGTGCTGTGGTGCGGGGAGGCGGGCGAGCACGAGTGGGAACTGCCCTGCTGACATATCACCATCGGGCGTGACGATTGATCTACCCACCGGATTCCTCCTGGCCCGGGCGCGCCCCGAACAGGTCGTGACCGCCGGACCCGGAGGGTGCGGCGGCGGGCGTAGGCGGCGGGCTTGCGGGTATTGGCCCAGGGTGGCCACGCTTGCGCATCCGCCCGGAGCAGCCTGCCATGGCTGATGGCGGCCGGCTCGGTGCCTACCAGGCCAAGCGCGATCCGGCCCGGACCCCGGAGCCGATGGAGACGGAGCGATCTCGCCCACGGCCGGACGGCGCCAGGCCGGTGTTTGTCATCCAGGAGCACCACGCGCGGGCGCTGCACTGGGACTTCCGCCTTGAGCACGACGGCGTCCTGGTGTCGTGGGCGCTGCCCAAGGGCGTCCCCGAGGACCCGGCCACCAACCATCTTGCCGTCCATACCGAAGACCATCCGCTTGAGTACGGGAGCTTCGAGGGTGACATCCCGAGGGGCGAGTACGGCGGCGGGCAGGTGAGCCTCTGGGATCACGGTGACTACGATCTCGAGAAGTGGACCGAGACCGAGGTCAAGGTCGTGCTGCATGGATCGAAGGCACAAGGCCGCTACGTCCTGTTCGCGACCGGCGGGAAGAACTGGATGATCCATCGCATGGATCCCGTCCGGGAAGGCTTCCAGCCACTTCCCGAACGGATCGAGCCCATGCTCGCGGTGACCGGATCGCTGCCGGCGCGCGACGAGGAATGGGCCTATGAGGTCAAGTGGGATGGCATACGGGCCGTCGCCTACATCGACGGTGGCCGGGTCCGAGCTCTGAGCAGGACCGACAAGGACATCACGGCCAAGTTTCCTGAGCTGCGTGAGGTCGGGGAGCAACTCGGCGCGCGGCCCGCTGTCCTGGACGGGGAACTTGTCGCTCTCGGCCCTGACGGGCGGCCCAGTTTCGGCCAGCTTCAACAGCGCCTGCATCTGTCGGGCAGCGCCGAGATCAGCAGGCGGGCACGGCAGGTCCCGGTCAGCTATGTCGTCTTCGACGTGCTGCACCTCGACGGGCAGTCGCTGCTCGATCTCTCCTACGACGAGCGCCGTCGGCGCCTTGAGTCCCTCGGCCTGTCTGGTCCCTCGCTGGCCACCGGCGATTCGTTCCGCGACGTATCCGGCGCTGACGTCCTGGCCGCCGCGCAGGAACGCGGCCTCGAAGGCATCGTCGCCAAGCGCCGGGACTCGCCCTATCGGGCCGGCCGGCGCAGCGGCGAGTGGGTCAAGGTGAAGATTTTCATGACCCAGGAAGTGATCATTGGTGGATGGACGGAGGGCAACGGAGAGCGATCAGGCGAGCTCGGCGCGCTCCTGCTCGGGATACTGGGGGTGGATGGCTTGCGTTATGTCGGCAAGGTCGGCACCGGCTTCGGCGAGGAGGCGCGCCGTGAACTCCTCCGCGCCCTCCGGCCTCTGGCCAGGAAGACGAGCCCGTTCTCCTCCCCGGTCAGCCCCTCAGTCGCGAAGCTGGCGCATTTCGTGCGCCCTGTCATCGTCGGTGAGGTCCGGTACAGCGACCGGACCGCGGACGGCCACCTTCGCCACCCCTCCTGGCGTGGCCTGCGGCCCGACAAGGATCCGGGGGAGGTCACCAGTGAGTCCTGATCGCGTCGAGACGGAGGTGGATGGCCGGCGTCTCGTGCTGTCGAACCTCGACAAGCTGCTCTATCCCGCCAGCGGATTCACGAAGGGAGCCGTGCTCGACTACTACGCCCGGGTCGCCGCGGTAATGCTGCCTCACCTCAAGGATCGGCCCGTCACCTTGCGCCGCTTCCCTGACGGCGTCAGCAGCAAGTCATTCATCGAGAAACATGTGCCATCGCACGCGCCGCCCTGGGTCCAGACCATCAAGGTCCCCTCGGTCAGCACCGGGCGGGGGCGGGGCAGTTCTCCCGACGGGGAAGTCGAGTACGCGGTCGTGGCGGACAGGCCGACCCTGATCTGGGCGGCGAACCTGGCTGCGATCGAGTTCCATGTGCCCCTCTGGCATGCGGGGCGCCGCCCGCTGCCCGGCCGGCCAGACCACCTGGTGTTCGACCTCGACCCGGGCCCGGGAACCTCGATCGTGGAGTGCTGCCGCATCGCATCGTGGATCTACGGCCACGTGGCCGGGAGGGGCCGCGAGCCGGTGGCGAAGACCAGCGGGTCGAAAGGTCTCCAGGTCTACGTCAAGCTCCCCGCCGGGACGGAGTGGGACACGGCCCGGGAACGCGCACTCGGCATAGCCCAGTCGATCGAGAAAGATCATCCCGAGCTTGTCGTGACGAAAATGACCAAGACGCTGCGCCGGGGCCGGGTGCTCATCGACTGGAGCCAGAACCACCAGGCGAAGACGACGGTCGCGGTCTACTCGCTTCGCGGGGCCGCCGATCCTACTGTCTCGACGCCGGTCACCTGGGATGAGGTGGAGGACTGCGAGCGAGGCGGTGACCCGGCCCGGCTGCGCTTCACCGCGCCCGATGTTCTCGACCGCGTCGAACGGCTCGGGGACCTGTTCGCGCCCCTGGCCTTGTGACGGGGCCGCTAGGCGCCGATCGAGTCCATCCCCGGGTCACGACGCCGCGGCCTGCTCTCCCGGCCAGGCCGCCCAGGGGTCCGGGGCAGCGCACGAGCAATCCACCTCGCCGCACGAGATCTCGAATAGATGCTGCTCAACGGCCAGGCGGCAGCCCGGGTCCTCGGCGCAGTCGCCCGTGCCGTCACAGTGCACGATCGCCGTCCCGTGGCAGTGCTCCAAGTCCTGCTCGCACTCGATGCACGTCTCGATGATCAGGGCCGGCTCGGGCATGAGGACTCCTTTCACCTCATGATTTATCACCAGGGGACGACACTCTGCCTCCCGCCGGGCCGGCGGCGGAGCTGATATCTAAGAAATCTTCCGGCCCCGCCGCTTCGGCGCGGCCGCCTCAGCTATCGCCTCGATGAGCTGCGGCTTGGACATCTTCGCGCGTCCCGGGACGTCCAGCTCGGCGGCGTGGGCCAGCAACTCGACCTTGTTCATCGACTGAAGGTCCGGCTGCTTCCCCGTCCTGGCCGGCTTGGCCGGCTGATCCGCGGCCGGTTCCGAGGCTGGGTCGGCGGCCCGGTCGGCGCCCCCCGCCGCCCGCGACTGCCCCGTACGGGCAACTGATGCCTCCAGAGCCGACATGAGGTCGATGACGTTGGACTTCGGGCGCTCCTCCTCGAAGACGACCGCGTGTCCCTCGCGCTTTCGCTCGATCAGCTCCTCGACCCGGCCGCGGTAGGTGTTGTGGTAATCCTCGGGGGACCATTCCACCGAGAGCGACTCGACCAGTTTCTTCGCGACCTCCAGCTCCCGTCCCGCAAAGCTGACGTCCTGCGGCAGGCTGTCGAGCTCTTCGCTCGGTTTGCGGATCTCGTCGGCGAAATACATCGTCTCCAAGATCAGGACATCCTCCCCGGGGCGTACCGCAACGAGGTGCTCCTTGTCCCGGAGGATAAGGGTGGCGATGCCGACCTTGCCCGTCTCGTGCATTGCCTGCCGGAGCAGCGCATAGGCGCGATCGGCGCCCTTTCCCCGCGGCGCGAGGTAGTAGGTCTGCCGGAAATGCACCGGGTCGATGCGGTCAAGATCGACAAAGTCGCTGATCTCGATCGTTTCCGACTTGCCCGGGGCAACCTCCTTGAGCTCCTCCTTGGTGACGACGACGTACTCGCCGCCGAGGTCGAACCCGTTCACGATCTCCGCGTTGGAGACTTCCTCGCCGGTGACCTCGTCGACCTTCTTGTAGCGGATGCGGTTCGACGTGCCCTTGTGCAGCTGGTTGAAATGAATCGTCTGGTCCGCCGTCGCCGTATACAGGCCCACCGGGACGCTCACCAGCCCGAAGCTCAGAAATCCCGACCACATCGAACGCGCCATGCTCTTCTCCCGAAATCCACCCGCAGCGGCCGGCGTCCTGCTGGTAGCGACCTCAGTCATTCACGGGAGGCGACACCGGCCGGACGTGGCAGCTCACCCGTATTGTAGATCTTGATTCTATGGTGTGGCATGTCGGCGGCCGGGCTGCCCTAGCTGCGCCAGGCTCGTTACGATGAGTTGAACCGACTGCCGGGGGGTGCCGATATGGCGCGATTAGCGGCCTGGCTCAACAACTATGCCGACAGCGCGCTCGCGCTCATTCTCGCTGGCGGTGTGGGAATCCTCGCGCTGGCCGACATCGTCAGCCCCGCCGACGTCAGTGGCGCGGTCCTGCTGACCCTCGGCCTCGTCGCCACCTCCGCGCTGCGCAACCGGGCTCGCGAGGAAGCGATGGACACCAAGATCCACGAAGTGCTGCAGACCACCGAGGGCATGCTCTCCCAGATGCCAGCGCGGCTCGACGAGCTGAAAAGCACCGTGGAGAGCACCCGGCGGGCGCTGACCGAGAACTCCTATATCCGCGTGCTGCATGGCGCGGAGGTCGGCCGGGCGCTTGAGGAGGCTCGCCGCAACACCGACCGGTGGGTGTTCAAGGGTGGCACGGGCACGTTCCTGCGGGCGGTGACGATGCCCGGCTGCATCAGCAACGCCCGCCGCAGGAAGCACACGATGCACATACAGCTCGAGATCATCGATCCGACCGACGAGAAACTGTGCGGAGATTACGCGCAGTTCCGCCGCTCTCTTTCCGACCAGCCCGATTCCACTGGTGAGATCTGGACGGTGGACCGCACCAGAAAAGAGTCGTATGCGACCGTCCTGGCCGCCTGCTGGTACTGGCAGCGCTTCAGCTTTGTCACCATCGAAGTCGGGCTCTCGTCGGTGATGACCACCTTCCGCTGGGACCTGACACCGCACCAGCTCATCATCACCCAGGAAGACCCGCAGTTCCCGGCCATGATGCTGGAGCCGGGAAAGTACTACTACGAGATCTACAGCCGCGAGCTCATGGCCAGCCTGCGGCAGTCCAGGCCGGTCCTGATCAGCCAACTGGACCGGACCACGCTGAGCGACGAGCCCACCGTGGATGAGACCCGCAAGCTCTTCACGGAGCTGGACCTGCCCATCCCGCGGGCGTTCACCGATCGTGATGTCGCCGAGATCATCGGCAAAGCCCTGCAAGCCAAGAATCCGTATCAATGATGGACTACGGGAACATTCAGATCGCGATCCAGCGTGGCACGGCCGCGGACTCGGTCCCGCAGTGGGCGTTAAGGCTACTGCGCGATGTCGCCACCGGCGCCCGTGACCTGGCTGCCGTGCGGCATCCGCTCGGGTTTTTCTGCTTCCCGGCCCAGCGCCTGCCCGGGCAGGGGGTGTGCGTGCACCTCTGGACCCCAGGCATCCGGCACGTCCTGACCACCTCCCGCGTGCACGCACATAGCTGGGACCTGACCAGCTACGTGCTCTACGGCACGCTGCGTAATCAGCGTGTCCGCGTCACCGATGCGCCCGGCTCGGCCACGCATCGCGTCTTCGAGGTGCGCAGCCATGGTGACGTGGACGAACTGCACGCCACTGGAAGGCTGGTGTCCTACCAGCCCGAGGCGGACGACGTCTACCGTGCCGGATCCGTGTACTCCCTGCCGGCCGGGGAATTCCACGCGACCGTGTCGCCCGGCGACCAGGATGTCGCGACCGTCGTGCTGGGCCGCGGCCGCGCGCAGGCGGCTGACCTGACGCTGGGCCCGGTACACACCCGAAGTCACACGCTCACCCGGTCGCGCTGTGACGCGCTGGAGACGGCCCGTGCCGCCCTCCGGATCGCGGACCGGCTGCAGGCGGCGGGCGCCGCGTGAGCGAGCCGGAGGGGCGCGGCGGGGAGGACATGGTGATACCTCGTGAGGCGATCGCGGACCGCCCTGATCTGCGGGTGGCCCGCAAGCTGGCCGTCGCTGCGGCTGAGGCCGCGGGCATGTTGCTGCGCGGGTCGGCCCGCAGTGGCATCGGGACGAGGGTCAAGGATTCCACCGGCGACATCGTCACCGACCTCGACCTGGCCGCCGAGAAGGTGATCATCGACCGGATACGGGCCGTCTACCCGGTGCACCGCATCATCGCCGAAGAGTCGGGGTTGCTCGATTCTGCCGGGCCCGGGGTCAGCCGGGCCGGCCGCCGGGCCAGCGGCTGCACCTGGCTGGTGGATCCGCTGGATGGCACGAACAACCTGGCCATCGGATTGTCGGCGTACGTGGTCGGGATCGCGTTGTGCGCGGGCGACCTGCCGGTGCTGGGCGTGGTGCACGACCCGGTGCTGCGGCAGACGTGGTCGGCGGTCCGCGGCGGTGGCGCGTTCGGGCCCGGCGGCCGGCTGCCAGCGCCCTCATGCCGGCCGGCCCGCTACGGGCCGCTGCTGGCCTGGACCCAGGGACATGGCGTGGCGCGCGAGGACGCGGCCGCACGGGCGCTGAAGCTGGTGCTTGAGTCCACCGCGCGCCGGGTGCTCCAGCTATGGGCGCCGCTGCTGGCCTGGGTGATGCTGGCCCGCGGTGACATCGACGGCATCGTCGGGTACCGGGCCGAGGCGGTGGACCTGCCGGCGGGCGCCCTGATCGCGGCCGAAGCGGGCCTCGCGGTGTGCGGCCTCGACGGCCAGCCGTTTGACGACCGGATCGGGCGTCCGGCGTCCGGTCGCAGCTTCGTGGCCGGTCATCCCGCCAACATCGGGCGGCTCACCGGGCTTGTCGCCGCGGCCACGCGCATCGCGCCGCAAGTGGCGGATCTGGATACCGCCGCGGACTGGTAGGGCGCTCGCTGGCTCAGCAGCTCACTGGGTAGGCGGCTCACTGGGTAAGCAGCAGGGTGCCTACGGCGGCGCAGAGACCGCAGACGGCGAGGCCCGCTCCGGTGAGCATGAACTTGCGCAGCGGCACCGCGGCGTCGTAGGCGCGGCACCGCTCGTACCACAGCAGGGTCGCCAGCGACGCCCACGGCGTGATGATGGGGCCAACATTGGTGCCGATGAGCAGGGCCAGCAGCTGCTCGTGGTGGCTGAACGGGATGACTGCCTCACCCGCCACGTACGCGGGCAGGTTGTTGACCGCGTTGGAGAGCCCGGCGCCGGTGGCCGCCGCGCGCAGCGCGCCCGCCGGTCCCGCCCCGTTGCCGATGAGCGCGCGGGTCACCACGGCCAGCCCGTGCAGACTCACCGTCTGCACCACCAGGAAGAGCCCGACCACGAACACCAGCAGCCGCCACGGGACCAGCCGCGGCCGCAGCACGGCCCGCTTGCGGGCCGCGAACGCCGCCCCGACCAACGCTGCCGCTATCGCGGAGGCATAGCCGAGCCGGATGCCCGTGACGACGATCAAGGTGATGAACAGCAGGCAGGCCAGCGCCGCCACCCAGAACAGGACTGGGTCATCGGGCCGACTCGGCGGCGGCGGGTCGTAGCGGTCCATGCCGCGCTCAGCACGCCGCCAGTAGAACACCCACAGGAAAAGCATGGTCACGGCCACCGAGGCCAGTTGCACGGGCCACATCCGGCTGGCGAACGCGGCGGCGGGCAGCCCCACCCGGTTCGCCGCCAGCAGATTGGTCAGGTTGGACACCGGCAGCAGCAGGCTCGCGGTGTTGGCCAGCCACACCGTGGTCATGGCGAGCGGGATGGCGGCGATGCCCGCCCGGGTGGCCAGCGCGAGCATCACGGGCGTGAGCAGCACCGCGGTGGTGTCCAGGTTGAGTACGGCGGTGGTGGTGGCGGCGAAGAACACGCACATAACGAAGAGTGCTGGGTAACTGCCGCGGGCCAGGCCGGCGACCCGGACCGCGATCACGTCGAAGACCCCCGCATCGGCGGTCAACTCGGCCAGCACGATCACGGTACCCAGGAAGAGCAGCAGCGGGAGGATCCGCTTGATCGTCGCATCGGTGGCAGCGCGCGGAAGCAGGCCCGTCGTGACGAAGATCAGGCCGAGCAGGACAAGGCCGGCCGTGATCCAGTCCAGCGCCGGCCGCCGGAGTGCCGCCCGCCACAGTGCCGTCCAGCACAGTGCCGCCCGCCGGAGCGCCGTCAGGCGGCTCTGCGCGTCATCTGCGTGCCCGGAGTGCGCGGCCTGGTCAGGGTCGGCGGCGGGCACACCCGCATCGTCGCACAGCTCCGGGCCTCCAGCGAGGATGGCGAGCACAGCGCGAAGGCTCCGCGAGGAGGAGGATGAGCGCCGGAGGGGCTGGGATCCCGTGTTCCAGCGGTATACCGAAATAACGTGCTGAAGGGGGATACTGAGACAATGAGCCGGTCAGCCGGTGCCGGGGGAGCGAACGGGCCGATCCAGATCTTCGTCAGCTATTCTCCCGCGGACGAGCGCTGGGCCACCTGGATGGCCTGGGAACTCGAAGTCGCCGGGTACCGGACGATGCTGCAGGCCTGGGATTTCGTGCCGGGCACGAACTTCATTGACTTCATGGACCGCGGCCTCAGCCAGGCGGCGGCCGTGGTCGCGGTGCTTTCCCAGCACTATGTGAACTCCACCTATGGCCGGCTGGAGTGGCAGGCGGCGCTGCGGGCCGACCCAGCCAACCCGGCGGGCAGATTAGTCACCGTCCGGGTCGAGGATTGCCCGCTCGACGGCCTGCTCGCCACCATCACCTACATCGACCTCGTTGGCGTGACCGATCCAGACCAGGCCCGTGAGCTGCTGCTTGACCGGGTCGGGCACGCGCTCGCCGGGAGGGCCAAGCAGCGGGAGGTGAGCTACCCGCACCCGGGCAAGACCATCGTGGGTGAGGTTCTCCCCGCGGCGGCGGCGCCCGCGGCCGCCGCGCAGCCCGCGTCGGCCGGGACAGCATCGCCCGCCTCGGCCGCGCCCGGGTCGGCCGCGCCCGCGCTGCGGCGCGCCCGGCGGGCACCGGCCACCGCACCCTTCTACCCGCCCGCCCGTCCGGGCACGACCGAGCCCCGCTCCGAGGTCACCCTGCTGCAGGTGGCCGGCCCACGGTTCGGGCGCGGGCTCGCGGCCTCGGGTGAGCGCTTGTCCGCCGCCGAGCTACAGGCCCGGATCTGGGCCGATGTCACCCAGCTCGCCGCGGCCGGCATGCCCAGGCCCGACCTCATGGTGGTCACCGGCGACCTGACGGAATCGGGCAGCCTGCGCGAATGCGACGAGGCGCTCGCGTTCCTCACCGGGCTGCGCGCCCTCCTTGGCCTGGAGCCGCAGCGGGTCGTGATCGTTCCCGGGGGGCGCGACATCACCAAGGCCGCGTGCCGCGCGTACTTCGCCACCTGCGAGGCCGACGACGTCGAGCCGCAGCCGCCGTACTGGCCGAAATGGCGTCACTTCGCCAGCTTGTTCGGTGAGCTCTACCGCGGGCTCGACGGTCCGGTATTCGAGAGCGCCCAGCCCTGGAGCCTGTTCGCCCTGCCCGACCTGCGCGTCGCCGTCGCCGCGCTGAACTCGACGATGGCCGGCAGCCACCGGCCGGAGGACGACTACGGCTGGATCGGCGAGGCTCAGGCGGCGTGGTTCGCCGAGCAACTGGCCGGTTTCGAGCGGGCAGGCTGGCTGCGGATCGGCGTGGTCAGGCACGACCCGGCGCCGGGCGCCGTGCCCGCCGGCCGCGACGCGGCGCTGCTGCGCGACGCCGGCACACTCGACCGGCTGCTCGGGCCGCGGCTCAGCCTGCTGCTGCACGGTCCGGGGCCCGGCGGCGACCAGGCCGAGGAACTCGCCTCCGGGCTGCTCGTGGTGCCCGCCGCATCCCCGGGCCAGCACCAGTTTCTCCGGCTCAGCCCGGAGGGCCTGGACCGCTGGGGGGGCCGCCGTGACACCGGTGACAGCCCGGTGCGGCTCGCGCGGCGGTGGGAGGCGACCGGCGGCACCTTCGCCACCGGACGCGCCGGTCAGGGCGATGCGGAGCATGCCGGTCAGCCGGAGGTGGCGGCTGGGGCCGCGCCGCCACCCGAACCCGACCGGCCCGCGAGCCCGGCCAGCCTGCTGCTTGACCGCATCGCGGAGGTCTGCGAGACCCGGCATGAGCACGCCAAGATCCGGCGCGTCGAAGGAGAGATGCCGCACCTGCTGGTCACGCATCAGGAGGAGGGGTTCATCCGGCAGTGGCGGATCGCGGCGCACGTGGGTGAGCCGGACCGCGAGGAGCTGGCCGCATTCCTGCGGCTGGTGCACACGGGACAGCCTGAGCCCGGCTCCGAACTGGTCTACGAGGGCCCGCAGCCGCCCCGGGTGCTCCGCGAGGAGGCGCTGCGGCGAGGCGTGCGGCTGCGCAGCTTCATCGAGTTCCAGGGACTGCTCGATTTGCGTGGTTACGTGGCGGGCCAGGCCGCCCGCGTGGCCGCCGACCCGTTGTATCCGCCGGGCCTGTACGTGCCGCAGCGATTCAGGGAGCTGGACCGGTCGTCCCCGGGGGTGCATGACGACCTGGCCGGCGAGCTACTCAGGCAGCTGGGGACCGACCACGGCCGGTTCGTGCTCGTGCTGGGCGATTTCGGGCGCGGCAAGACGTTCGCGCTGCACGAGGTGGCCCGCCGGATTCCGGTCGAGCTGCCTCACCTGGTCCCGCTCCTCATCGAGCTGCGCGCCCTGGACAAGGCGCACTCCGTGGATGCCCTGGTGGCCGCGCACCTGGCCAATCACGGCGAGGATCTCATCGACCTCAAGGCGTTCCGCTACATGTTGCGGCAGGGACGCATTGTGCTGCTGTTCGACGGCTTCGACGAACTGGTCACCCGGGTCACCTACGAGCGCGCCGCTGATCACCTGGACACGCTGGTCCAGGCGGCCGAGGGCAAGGCGAAGATCGTGGTGGCCAGCCGGACACAGCACTTCAAGTCGCACGAGCAGGTGCTGACCGCTCTCGGTGAACGGGTCGGCGCGCTGCCCAGCCGACGGGTCTTCGCTATCGAGGACTTCACTCCCGCACAGATCCGTGCCTACCTGATCGCCCGCTACGACGGCGACGAACAGGCCGCCGACGACCGGCTGCGGCTGCTCAGCGGCATCCAGGACCTGCTGGGCCTGTCCCGTAATCCGCGCATGCTGTCCTTCATCGCCGACCTGGACGAGAGCCGGCTGCGTGCGGTGGCCGGCACCCAGCAGACGATCAGCGCGGCCGGGCTGTATGAGGAGATCCTGGGCACCTGGCTGCGCTACGAGGAGCAGCGCACGCACCGGATGCCCGGGACGCCGGTCGGGCTGAAGCTCGACGACCTGTGGCGAGCCGTCACCACCCTGGCCATGCGGCTGTGGGAGACGGGCGAGTCCTTTCTCCGGCTGGCCGCCCTGGCCGAGGTCGCGGACACGCTCGCTGACCTCGCCAGCGGCCGGCTCTCCTCCGATCAGCGGGCCCATGCCGTGGGCGCCGGAAGCCTGCTGGTACGGACCGACGCGGGACTGTTCGGCTTCATCCATACATCGGTCGCGGAATGGCTCGTCGCGGCGGAGATCGGCCGGCTGCTCACTGGCGGTGCGGCCCACCCGGCGCCACTGTCGGCCCGGCCGCTGTCGCAGCTGACCGTCGACTTCCTCTGCGACCTGGCGGGCAGCCAGGTTTGCCGGGCCTGGGCCGGGCGGGTCCTGGCCGACTCCGGCGCCGACGAGGTGGCACGCGGCAATGCGCTGAGAGTCAGCACCCGGCTGCGCACGCCGGTGCAGACCGACCTGCGCGGTGCGCTGCTGCAGGGGGAGAACCTGTCCTACCGCGAACTGGCGGGGGTCGACCTGACCGGCGCGGACCTCAGCGATGCCCGGCTGGTCGGCACGAACCTGAGCAACGCCATCCTGCGCGAGGCCAGGCTGGCCGGCGCGCGGCTGGACGAAGCCCGGCTGGACGGGGCGGACCTCCGCGGCGCCGACCTGACCCGGGCCCGGATGGCGCGCGCCGACCTGCGGGGCGCGGCACTGGCCGGCAGCAGGTGGGTCCGCGCCGCCCTCATCGACGTGACCGCCGACGCCGGGCTGGCCGACGCGGCCGAACTGCACGGCGCGGCGATCACGCCCGGCCAGCCGGTCGAAGTCGAGCTCGCACCCGCGGCGATCGGCGTGCCCTACGGGTTCCACCCGCAGACCAGCCGACTCCCCGAGCCAGTGGCCTACAGCGGTGACGGCGGCCTGCTGGCCGTCGGCAATGAAGACGGCGGCGTGCTCATCTGCGACACCATCTCCGGCCTGCCCATACGCACGCTGCACGGGCACCGCGGGCGGGTCTATGCGGTCGCGTTCGGCGCGGGCGACGGCGTGCTGGCGACCGGGTCAAGCGACGGCACCGTCCGGCTCTGGGATCAGGCCACCGGTGAGTGCCTGCGGGTGCTTGACGGCCATCGGGGCGGCGTGTGGCCGATGGTGCTCAGCCCCCGCGGAGACCTGCTGGCCACCGGTGACGGCGATGGCGTACTGCGGCTGTGGGAAGTCGAGACTGGCCGGCTGCGCCTCACGCTGCCCGGTCACACCGCACCGGTCTACACCGCCGCCTTCAGCCCTGACGGGGCGCTGCTCGCCGTGGGCGACCGGGTGACGCTGCGCCTGTACGACGCGACCACCGGCACGATGACGCGTGAACTGGGCGGCCACCACGGTCCGGTGTACCGGGCCGCGTTCGGTCCCGCAGGCGACCTGCTCGCCACCGGCGACAGCGGCGGGACGGTCCGGCTGTGGGATCCCGCCCTCGGCGAACTGCGCCACGAGCTGGCCGGCCACCGCCGCGCCATCTATACGCTCGCGTTCCACCCCGACGGCTCCCGGCTGGCCAGCGGCGACACCGATGGGCGCATCCGGCTGTGGGATCCGCGGACCGGGCGCGCCGCGGGCGAGCTGGCCGGGCATGGGGGGGCGGTCTACTGGGTCGCCTTCAGCCCCGGCGGCGATCAGCTCGCCAGCTGCGACAGCGACGGGAACGTGCAGCTCTGGGACGGGGCCACCGGCCAGCCCAGGCACCTGCTGACCGGGCACAAGGCGTCGGTGTGGCCGATGGTGTTCCGGCCGGACGGGGCCCAGCTGGCGACGAGCGGCAACGACGGAACTGTCCGGTTGTGGGATCCGGCCAGCGGTCAATGCCGGCACGTGCTGCGCGGCCATGGGCGGCGGATCACCGGGATACGGTTCAGCCCGGACGGTGATCTGCTCGCCACCAGCGGCAACGACGGCATCGTGCGGCTGTGGCAGCCGCGCACCGGCCAGCGGATCAGAGAGTTCACCGGCACCGCCGACCGGCTGATTTCGGTGCTGTTCAGCCCGGTCGGCGACCGGCTCGCCACCGCCAGCAACGACGGCGGGGTCTACTTCTGGAACACCCGGTCCGGCGCCTATGAGCGCGAGATGAACGTAGAGACCGACCATCTGTGGGCCGAGGCCTTCAGCCCGCATGGCGACGTGCTCGCGACCGCCAACGACGACGACACGGTACGGCTGTGGTACTGCACGACCGGCCGGGGCATCCGGACCTTCGCCGAGCACCGGGGCCGGGTGCGTTCCATCGCCTTCAGCCCCGATGGCACCCGGGTGGCGACCGGCTGCGACGACCGCATGGTGCGCCTGTGGGACGTCGAGAAGGACGTCTGTGTGGCCACCCTGACCGGCCACGGCGACCGCGTCTACTCGGTGGTGTTCAGTCCCGACGGCACGATGCTGGCCAGCGCGAGCAACGACGGCACCGCCCGGCTCTGGGATGCCGCCTCCGGCGCGCCCATCCACACGCTGACCGGGAACCGGGGACGGCTGTGGTCAGCCGCGTTCAGCCCGGACGGCGCGATGCTCGCCACGGCCGGGGACGACCTGGCGGTGCGGCTGTGGGACGCCCGCACGGGAGCCCTCCAGCAGACCCTCACCGGGCACAGCGGGCGGGTGTGGTCGGTCGCCTTCAGCCCGGACGGCACGCTGCTGGCCAGCGCCGGCGACGACGGCTCGGTGGGGCTGTGGGACACATCCGGCGGCGAGCCGCGGCTGCGGCTGACGCTGCTCGGCCTGCCCGAGGGATGGGCTTCGCTCGCGCCCGATGGCCGGTACAAGCAGGAAGGTGACATCGCCAGCCAGTTCTGGCACGTCGTCGGGATGTGCCGGTTCGGCAGCGGGGAGCTGGATTCCTACCTCACCGCGGTCCGCCGGCTGCCCCTCGACGCGGAATTCTGACCGCACCCGTCGCACGGGACCCAGGACTGAGTGGCTCACTCACCCCGGGTCTCGGCCGAGGAAGGCGATCAGCCTGACCGCCGGGCCCGCGCCCGGCGCACAGGCCACCGGCGCCGCGAACCGTCCCGGCCGGTCGGCGGCGGTGACGAGCAGCGGCGCGAGCTGGAGCAGTTCCTCGGCCAGCTGCGACGGGATCGGCCGGGGACGCCCGCACGCCTGTGCGACGTCCCAGCCGTGTATGGCGACCTCGACTGCCCCAGCGATGGTCACGACGGACGCCGATACCGGGCAGCCGCCCACGGAGACCAGGTCGCCCTCGGTGCGGGCGCACGCCCCGAGGAGCAGGCCCGCCCGTTCCCGCAGTGCGGCCACCAGGTCGGTGGCTGGATCACCGCCGCCGGTGGCCGGGCTGAGGCCGACGTGGCCGAGGTCGATGGCATCGTGCAGCGCGGTGAGGGAGTCGTTCATGTGCGCCAGCAGGTCACTTAGATCCCAATCCCGGCACGGCGTAGGACGGGACAAGGCGGCCGACGTCACGTTATGAAGGTTGCCCATGGTGTAGCTGATCGCGCGTTCGAGCAGTCCGAGGGCGCCGAACAGCGTTGCCGCCGCCCGGCTCTCGGTCATGACCGGGCCGGCAGGGTCGCGGGCAGGCCGAACGTGGCGAACAGGGAGATGTCGAAGAACGCGGCGACATGGTCGATGCCGGCGGCGGCGATGTGGACGACATGCAGCTGGAAAGCGTGATACTCGCCGTCGGCGCCCCGCAGGTACATGCCGAACGCGGGCTGCCCGTTCGCCTCGGTCGGGATCAGCCGCAAGTCGCCCGCCGCCTGGGCTGGGCACTGGGTGGCGACGAGCTGGCCGATATCACCGGGGGAGCGGTACCAGCCGGTGAACGGCGGCATCTCCCAGACCGCGTCCGCGCTGAACAGGTCGACCAGCGCGGCGACGTCGTACGTCTCGAAGGCCGCGACGTACCGCTGGAGCAGCTCTCGTTGCTCGGGCGTGCTGGGTTCAGCGACTGCGTCCTGCGTCGGCGCCACCTGGCTGATCTGCGCGCGAGCGCGTTGCAGCGAGCTGTTCACGGCGACGGTGGTGGTGCCGAGCAGCTCGGCGACCTCGGCGGCCCGCCAGTTCAGCACCTCTCTCAGGATGAGAACGGCACGCTGCCTCGGCGGCAGATGCTGCAGCGCGGCGATCAGGGCGAGCCGGATGCTTTCCCGTGACGTCACGATGGTGGCCGGATCGGCCGGCCCTCCGGCGACCATGGCGTCAGGGATCGGCTCCAGCCACGGCACCTCGGGCTGCTCGGCCAGCTCGGCCGTGGGGTCGGCACTCGGGGCACCGAGCCCGCTGGGCAGCGGGCGGCGGCTCCGGCTTTCCAGCGCGGTCAGGCAGGCGCTGGTGGCGATCCGGTAAAGCCAGGTCCGCAGGGACGACCGCTCCTCGAACCGGTCGTAGGCGCGCCAGGCACGCAGATAGGTCTCCTGCACCAGATCCTCGGCGTCGTGCACCGAGCCCAGCATCCGGTAACAATGCGCGAGCAACTCGCGCCGGTACGGTTCCGCCCGGGGCAGGAACTCCTCCTGCTGGACCGCGCTGTCCGTCATCGTCACGACCTTTCAGATGCGCTCTACCTATAGACCAGGCACGGGGCAAGAACTCATCGGCGCGGCGATATATCTTCCGCGCCGGATCAGCTTCACACATCCATCGTGCCCCGCCAGCCCGGCCGAAAGCACCGCCGGACCTCACCCGAGGATGCGCTTGCCCGCCCGCCGATGTCGAACGATGAGTTCTGGCTACGTACCAAGTCTGTATGGCATGGCCCGTTCGAGCAGCGGAGGAAGACCTGTGATGAATGATCGTTCCCGCGGGATTGCCCTGGTGGTGCTGTGCGCTGGGATGCTGATGATCGTCCTGGACATGACCATCGTGAACGTGGCGCTCCCGTTCATCCAGACCGACCTCGGATTCTCTCAGTCGGGGCTCGCCTGGATAGTCAATGCCTACCTGATCGCGTACGGCGGCCTGCTCCTGCTGGCCGGGCGGCTGGGCGACCTGGCCGGCCGCCGGAACGTCTTCGTGGCCGGTCTCGGCATCTTCACCGCGGCGTCGCTGTGCTGCGGGCTCGCCCGGAACCAGTGGATGCTGGTCGGGGCGCGGTTCCTGCAGGGCGTGGGGGGAGCGCTCACGTCAGCGGTAATCCTGGGCATGATCGTGACCATGTTTCCTGAGCCCCGGGAACGCGCGAAGGCCATCGGCATCTACGCGTTCGTCGCGTCGGCCGGCGCTGCGGTGGGCCTGCTGGCCGGTGGTGTCATCACCGAACTGGTCGGCTGGCGCTGGGTGTTCTTCGTCAACCTCCCCATCGGCGTCGTGACCGCAGTACTGGCCCTGCGGGTGGTCCACCGTGACCAGGGCGCCGGGCTGGCTGAAGGCGCCGACTTCCCGGGCGCCGCTCTGATAACGGGCGCGACGATGCTGGCCGTTTTCACGATCGTCAGCCCGGCGGCCGAGTACGGCTGGCTCGCCGGCCGGACGCTCGGGCTGAGCGGGTTGTCTGTCGTTATGTTCGGGGCGTTCATCGCCAGGCAGTTGTCGGCGCGGAACCCGTTGATGCCGGTCCGGATCCTCAGGTCTCGCGCTGTCGCCGGGGCGAATCTGGTCCAGGTGCTGGGCACCGCCGGCATGTTCGGCACGTTCTTCCTTGGCTCCCTGTACCTGCAGCGGCTGCTCGGCTACAACTCACTGGAGATCGGTCTCGCCTTCCTGCCCGTGGCCGTGGTGATGGGAACGCTGTCGGTGCGGTATTCGGAGCGCCTGGTCCTCCGCTTCGGTGCCCGGGGGACGATGCTGCCGGGGCTGGTGCTGATCGCCGCGGGGCTCGTGATGTTCGCTCGGGTGCCGGCCCATGGCAGCTACCTGACCGGTGTCTTCCCGGTCACGGTTCTGGTCGGGGCCGGCGCGGGGCTCGCCTTTCCCGCTCTGATGACCCTCGCCATGTCGGCGGCCACACCGCAGGACGCCGGCCTGGCCTCCGGCCTGGTGAACGCGACGGCTCAGGTCGGCGGCGCGCTAGGACTCGCCGTCCTGGCCACCGTCTCGGCGTCCCGCAGCAACGCGCTGATCGCGAGCGGCGAGCCCGCGGCCACGTCGCTGACCGCCGGTTACCACCTGGCGTTCTGGGTCGCCGCCGGTCTCGTGGCGGCGGCCATCGTCGTCGCCCTCACGGTGCTGCCGCCCGAGCGCAGGCCGCCGGTGGACTCCATCCCATCACCTCCGGCGGATCCCGCCCGCCGCGATGAGCCGCGCCGCGAAGTAAGCGCTGGCCGGCGTTAGGCCCCGTGTCTCGCCTAGCGGACGTGGTGAAGCCACCGTCATTGCCAGGGGGTTTCGGCGGCCCGGCGGTGGTAGTTCCGGCGTACCCAGGTCATGCGGCGGCAAGCGAATACTGACCAGCGCGCGACCGCTACGGCTGCGGTCAGCTATGGATCCGCCTGCCGCTGATCCGGGTCGGGAGGATCTGCACGTAGACGTCGCGCGCGCCACCGGCCCACGGTTGCAGATCCGTGCACGCCTCGGGTGGAGTTGCGTTCTAAACAGGCGGCACGGGGCGGTTCTACGCCGCGGCCTCGAGCCGGAGCCCCGGCAGCGCCTGGTACACGGCCAGCGTCTCCTGGCTGATGCGCTCCCACGAGTAGCGGTCCTCGGCGCGGCTCGCCGCGGCGATGCCAAAGCCCTCGCGGAGCATGGGGCTGCCCAGGAGGCGGCGTATCCGGCCCGCCAGCAGCGCGGGCTGGGCCGGCGGCACCAGGTAACCCGTGACCCCGTCGATCACGGCGTCCCCGTTGATTCCGGCTTCGGACGCGATGACCGGGAGGCCGCATGCCATCGCCTCCAGGGACACCGTGGCGAGAGGCTCGGTCGTGGTGATGTTCACGAGCGCGTCTGCCGACCGCATCAGCGCTGGCATGTCGGACTGGCTCACCGTGCCCAGGCAGCGAAGCCTGTCGTGCACCCCCAGCTCGCGGGCGAGCTTGGTGAGTGCCCGGTACCCGGGATCGCCGGCCAGCTGGCTTCGGGCGGGCCCGCCGACGACGAGGAGTTCGGCATCCGGCACGTCAGCCAGGGCACGTGCCGCAGTGGCGAGTCCCTGTCGCTCCTCCAGCCCAGTGGCCATGAGCAGCCGGGGCCGTCGGTCGCGGGCGGCGGCCGGCCCGGACGGCCGGAACATGCTGGTATCCACTCCCGGTGGCACGACCCTCACCGAGGCCAGCGGCACTCCCAGGCGGCCGAGTTCACAACGCTGATCTGAGGTGCCAGCCAGCACAGCGTCGGCGGCGCGGCCGATGGCGGCCTCCAGCCGGATCCTCTGGGACGTGCTGCGGGCAGGCTGCCCGCGATCGCTGGCCGGGTCGGGCCCGAGCGAGTGGAACGTCTGCACCACCGGGAGCCCGATGTCGCGAGCGCCGGCGAGCGCGGTCAGGCCGCTGGTCCAGGAGTAGGCGTGCACGACATCAGGAGCGCTGCGCCGCCAGCGCTCCGCAAGCTGGCCCGCGAATGCTGGGATGTGCGGCAGCAGTTCGTCATCCGTGAGTCCCTCCGGCGGGCCGGCCGGGACGTACTCGACCGTCACGCCGCGGCACGGAGCGGCCCGGCGGGATAGCGCCGCGGAATCCCGGCGCGAGTAGACGGTAACCCGCTGGCCTCGTCCCGCGAGCGCCTTGGCGAGCGGGAGGACAGCGGCGGCCGGGTCGCCCGGATAGGCGTAGGGCGTGGATCGTGCTGGCGCGCCGATATGGCCGGCGACTAGGGCGATCTTCATAGTCGGGGTCTCCTCCGGTCCGCCGCGGATCTGGAGCCTGGCTGCGTCGTCGTAGGTATTCACCGCCGTCTACCGCTTCCCGTGAGCACGTCCCGTAAACGTCTCCGTGTAGCCGGCGGGCCCCGGGTGGGGGCGGCTGCGCGGGACAGCCTGCACGACGCCGAGCATGGCGCGTGCCCAGGCGGACCCCGCCACCTTTGTTCCCGCCACCGGCGGTACCGCTGACCGTCCCGCAGCTACCTGATCCCAATTAGTCACACCCCTAAGTTGAAGTCCCGCGGCGGCTGGTCAGTGGGGCTGGCATCCCGGCTCAGGATGGGTGGCAGGTGGCGTTTTTGCGGCGCGGTGCGGGAGAGAGTTGTTTGAGTTGATAGCTGGAGGGGAGTCCTGAGGCGGTAACGATCCACGCCCAGGAGGTCATGGTGCCGGCCGGGGCCCCGCTGTAGCCACCGGGATCACGATCGCAGCCGCGGTGGCTCGCAACGCCCGGCCCGGGACGCGTGGCCGCATAAGAGCCGCCCACTGGAAGCAATGACGTTCTTCGCAGGAGCAGGCCGGAGCCCGCAGCGCGCGAGGCGCGACGGGCAGGAGTCTGTGTCGGCGGAAATCTTCGGCAGCGAGGTGAATTCGGTGGAGGGTGGGCTGACTGTGTTGCTGGAGGCGTGCGAGCAGGCGGTGGAGGGGATCGGCTCATCGGTCCCGTCGGTTCAGTTGCGTGCCCTGCTGGTCATTGACCGGGCCGGGAGCCTGAACCTGAACCAGTTGGCCAAGGGGCTGGGTGCGTCGGCGTCGGCGTCCAGCCGGTTGTGTGACCGGATGGCGGCCGGCGGTCTGCTGACCCGTGAGCGGGCCGCGGGGAGCCGCCGGGAGATCGTGCTGGTGCTGACGGAATCGGGGCGGCGGCTAGCCGGGTGGGTACGGCGGCAGCGCCGCGCAGCGCTGGATGACTTGCTGGGGTCCATGGGGGCCGATGGCCGGGATGCGCTGGTGCGGGGCCTGCGGGAGCTCGCTGCCGGGGCGGGCTGACCGGCCGGCTGGCTCCGCTGCCAGCCCTCTCGGGGGATGGGGTTGCGCCGCGGAGGCCATCGTGCGAGTATTTCCCCATGGAAACACTTTCTGCGAGGAAAGTCAGAACCCAGGAACCCGCCCGGATCCCGCCCGCGATGACAGGTACGGTGAGCCGCGATCTGGACAGCCTCGAAGACAGTGAGCTACTAGGCATCGTCCGGTCGCAGCCGCGTTCCAGCGACCGCCGCGAGGCAGCCTGCGAGCTACTGGTGAGCCGTCACCGTGGCTTGGTCCGCTCGTGCGTGAACCGGTACCGGCGCAGCCCGGAGCCGACCGAAGACCTGATGCAGGTGGGCTACGTCGGCCTGCTGAAAGCGATCAACAACTTCGACCCGGCGGTGGGGCCCAGCCTGGCCGCATACGCCCAGCCGTGCATCAGCGGCGAGATCAAGCGGTATTTCCGTGACAAGCGCTGGCACGTGCACGTCGAGCGGCCGGTGCAGGAACTGCTGCTGGAGGTGCGGGAGGCGGCCCGCCAGCTGACCCAGGGGCTCGGCCATATCCCGTCTGAGGCGGATCTGGCCCGGCACCTGGGCCGCAGCGAGGCCGATGTCCGGGAGGCCCTGCGGGCCGACATGCTCATGCAGCCGTCCTCACTGGACGCACCGCTGGCCGGCCAGCCCGACGCGGCTACTCTCGCCGATCTACTCGGCGCCGAGGACCCGCAGGTGGAGCACACGCTGTCGATGGAGGCCCTGGCCGTCCACTGGGACGAACTGCCGCGCCGCGAGCAGACGATCCTGCTTATGCGCTTCTACGGCGACATGACCCAGGCTGAGATCGGCCGCAACCTCGGGATCTCCCAGATGCATGTGTCCCGCCTCCTCGCCCACGCCCTCGCCTACCTGCGCGAACGCATCCTCGGCCCGTACGAGCACGCGGCCGGCCCGGAGCTCGCGGCCAGCGCCTGATCCTGCGGAGGCCGAACGCGCCAGGCTCATCGCCTGCTGGCACGCCACACAGTCAGGAAAGGACGATGAAAACCCCCACGAGCCTCACGCTCCTGGCCGTCGGCGGGATCCTCACCCTGGCGGTCAATGCCCATCCCAGTTTCCTCCATCGACGGTCGGCTGATCGACCGTTACCTGGATGGGGAGACGGTCCAATTCCCCTCGACCGGCTGGGGGCTGGCTGGCCAGCGATGAGCGGCGGGTTCGAGGCCGCGGTCATCCAGTTGCTACGTGACTGGCCGTCTGGTCAGGTCAGATAGGGACATCGTTGTCGCTGGTAAGCTCTTCCAGCGTTACCCCCGCGATGGGCCGGGCACCGTGCCGTGGGGGTGACGGAGCAGAGATCTTTCCGGCCTGGTCAGGTTGTGATGAAACCATGCTGGATGAATCGAAGTCCATCCGGACCGCCACGCTGGCCCGCGGGGGCCCACGGTTAACCCTCCTGGTAGCTGCCTGCGACGTGTAAGCACCGTGCGGGATCTGCGAAGGGCGCGGCCGGTGGTGGTGTGTGGTGGGGCTTGAGCGGGTTCAGGGTTCGAGGAACCGCCAGCTTGAGGCGGGTTCGCTGGAGCGTGGGCTCACGGTTTTGCTGAACGCGTGTGAGCGGGCGGTGGAGGGCATCGGATCGTCGGTCCCTTCGGTTCAGTTGCGTGCATTGCTGATCATTGACCGGATGGGGAGCCTGAACCTTAATCAGCTGGCGAACGGGCTGGGTGCCTCGGCGTCGGCGTCGAGCAGGTTGTGTGACCGGATGGCGGCAGCGGGCCTGCTGACGCGTGAGCGGGCCGCGGGCAGTCGCCGGGAGATCGTGTTGGTACTGACGGAGTCGGGGCGGCGGCTGGCCGGGTGGGTACGTGAGCAGCGCCGGGCGGCTCTGGACGAATTGCTGCAGGCGATGGGGACGGATGGCCGCGAGGCGCTGGTGCGCGGACTCCAGGAGCTTGGCCGCGGCTGATGAATAACTCGGCCCGGCGCGGGCAGTGGCCCGGCTGCCAATGATAGTGACCGCCCTGTGAGCTGACACGACGGCGCTAGGTCCCTTCCCCGGCGGCTACCGCTACCTGACCTGGAGCCGCGGCGGGGGCATGATCGTGAGCGATGATCCGCCGATACCCCGGAGCCAATCACCGGCTCCGGGAAGCGGTCAGCGCCGGTGACAACGTGCGGGCGGACGTGCGCGGGGGAGAACGCGTTCAGCCCGGGGGACCGGGCGAGGGCCGGCCGCCGACCCGCGTGACAATCTCGGCCGCAAGATCGCGAAGCTTCATGTTGCCGTTGTTCGAGGCGCGGCTCAGCGCTAATCGCACCGTGACCGCCCGCATTGCCTCCGGCGAGCTGGATCGCCGTCGTCAGCCTCGCCTGACCGGTCAGGAGGGTGTTCCCGTCGGGTCATCCTCCGCGGGCGCCTGGTTGGGCTGGGGCTGGTTGGGCTGGGGCTGGTTGGGCTGGGGCGCGGCTGGTGCGCCCCTCGCCGTCAGCTCGGAGAGGGCCCGGGGCACCGCCTTCAGGCGGGCGCCTCTGGGCACCTTCATCGAGACATACGCGGCCGCGCCGGTCGGGATGGGCAGCCAGAAGTTCACCAGCCGCCAGGTGAGCACGCCGAGG